>JABAHO010014725.1_pt1 | contig 23640 bp, 27 predicted proteins | sample 7062071 | NCBI WGS metagenome assembly JABAHO01 (sample SAMN14534356, study PRJNA622989) | marine sediment metagenome | biome: marine biome [ENVO:00000428]; feature: marine pelagic biome [ENVO:01000023]; material: deep marine sediment [ENVO:00002113] | place: India: Gulf of Kutch | collected...
TCACCGATCATGCCGGTGAAATCGCCGATCAGGAAAATGACCTCGTGACCGAACTCCTGAAATTGCCTCATCTTGTTAATGAGGACCGTGTGACCGATATGAAGATCCGGCGCTGTCGGGTCGAACCCGGCCTTGATGCGCAGCGGACGACCCTGCTCCAGCCGCTCGAGCAGCTCCTCATCCCTGAGAACCTCGTCGGTTCCCCGCCGAAGTTCGACGATCTGTTGTTTGGCAGGCAGCATGTCTGGGCTGGCACCGGCTATGGATTGCGCGGGCCGAGCATAAACAAAAGGCCGGTTGGCGTCGACANNCATAGCAGAATTGAAATCTGTTTGTTGACCTACCTCTATGACTTTGCAGATAATTTCATCGCCGCCGGACATGAATGCGTCCAGGCGCCTTTTGTTGTCGTACACACACCGGGGAGGGGTGCGTGGAATCACAGAGCAGGATCCTGCACGACTACAAGCCATCTCCGACCAGGAATGGCCCGCCGGAACGCCGGTTGCCATGGTTCGTGGCCGGTCTGGGCATCCCCCTTATCGCACTGGCATTCATATTGCCGCGAACGGATTCGGGACCTTACGCAGGCGCATCAATGATCGGCGTCGGCTCTCAACAGGGCAGCTCCGGCCCGAGCCTTCAGGAGATCATCTTCGAGCCGATCCCGCGACTCGAACCGCCGTTCGTCGGCAACATGACCGTGTTGTCGATCCGCAGGGGCGACAGCCTCGACCGGCTATTCCGCAAGGAAGGCCTGAGCGTCGGCGACCTGACCCGCATCATGAAACTCGAGGACGCCCGCCGGCACCTGCGGCTGGTCAAACCGGGCGATGCCGTGACCATCCGACATGACGGCGCCGACGTTCTCGCGCTGAGCAAAGAGCTCGACATCGTCAACCTGCTCCAAGTCGAGCGCACCGATGCCGGTTTCGAAGCACGCGTCGTCGAACGGCCTCTTGAGGCGCGCCGCGTTTCGGCCGACGGTACGATCCGGTCCTCCCTGTTCGAGGCGGCCGCAGAGGCGGGCGTGTCGGACCGCACGATCATGAACCTCGCTGGCATCTTCGCCTGGGATATCGACTTCGTGCTCGACATTCGGACCAACGATTCTTTCTCGGTCGTCTACGAGGAACTCTGGCGTGAAGGGAAACGTCTCGCCGAGGGCGAAATCGTCGCAGCGGAGTTCGTCAACCGTGGCGAGGTCTTCCGTGCACTGCGCTACGTCGATCCCGACGGCCAGACAGACTTCTTCACGCCTGATGGCCGCAGCGTGCGCAAAGCGTTCCTGCGTGCACCGGTCGAATTCTCGCGCATCAGCTCGAATTTCAACCCGAATCGCCGACATCCGGTCCTCAATACCATTCGCGCGCACCGCGGCGTCGACTACGCAGCACCGTCCGGCACGCCGGTCCGGGCAGCCGGAGACGGCAAGGTAATATTCCGGGGCGGCAAGAACGGCTACGGTAAAACCGTGATCCTGCAACACGGCGGCAACATCACGACGCTGTATGCACACCTGTCGGGGTTTTCGAGAGGCGCGCGCCATGGAACGCGCGTGCGGCAGGGCCAGACCATCGGCTACGTCGGCATGACAGGTCTCGCCACCGGACCGCACCTTCACTACGAGTACCGCACGGCAGGCGTCCACCGCAACCCTCGCACCGTCGATCTGCCCGAAGCGGATCCGATCGAACCGTCACTGCGTGCCGACTTCGAATCTCAGACACGGCCACTACTCGCGATGCTCGATCGCGGTGATACGAAGCTGGCCAGGAATGACAGCGGCCCGTAATGGCGCCGCCATGAGCAGCCGCNNCAACGTCATCATCCTCGGTCAGCTCGCCGTCCCCTACACCGACGACCTCAGCGCAAGGATCGCTGCCGTCTCGGGGGCCGAGCAATACTCCGTCGACGATCTCGGCGCGCTGAACGTCAAGATCGGAGATGCATTCGCGAATGCGGCGCTGGCCGTAATGCGCGAAGCAGCGATAGAGCCGGCAAGCGTGGCCGCTATCGGAAGTCATGGACAGACCGTGCGGCATCGCCCGGAAGTCGAGACGCCATTTTCTCTGCAACTCGGGTGCGGCGCTACGATCGCTGTACGCACCGGAATACCGACCGTCTGCGACTTTCGATCGGCTGATGTCGCGCTCGGCGGTCAGGGCGCGCCGCTCGTCCCCGCGTTCCACGGCTGGATATTCTCCCGGCCCGGCACAGCACGCTGCGTCGTCAATATCGGCGGAATAGGCAACATCACTGTCGTTGGAGAATCCGGCGTTACGGCGGGTTACGACACCGGTCCGGGCAATACGCTGCTCGACACCTGGGCCCGAATCAATCTAGGTCGGCCATTCGACGCGGACGGCGCTTGGGCCGCATCGGGAGCGGTCGATCAATCATTGCTCGAGACGATGCTGGCCGATCCCTACTTCTCGATGCAGCCCCCGAAAAGCACCGGACCGGAGACCTTTAGCAAATCATGGCTCGACCGGATACTCGAGTCGGTGCAGGCTGACCTGTCGCCGGAGAACGTCCAGTCGACGCTGTTGCAACTTACAGTCTCGTCTATCTCATCATGCATCGCGGACCATGACGGCGTCGATGCAGTCGCGGTATGTGGTGGCGGCGCATCGAACGGAGAACTGATGCGCCGGCTGGCGGAGGCGCTGGACCCTGTCCCGGTGAGCGATACGTCCAACTGGGGTCTACATCCGGACTGGGTCGAGGCCTGCGCATTCGCGTGGCTCGCACGTGCTCGCCTGCGCGGTGAAACCGGGAACGTACCGCTAGTTACCGGCGCGAGTCGGGGTACGGTGCTCGGAGCCCTGTACACCTGAGCATTGCGGCGCAAACGCGCCGTCGGCCAAGCCTCGCAGACGATCTAGCCCACGGCTATGACACTGCTGTCGTCGACTGCCAGCCGAATGTTGACCGATTGAAGCCAGCTCCGCTCGCGGTCGAGATCGGCTCGGGTCAGCGGATTCTCTATGAGCCAATCCGGCGATATGCACAGGCAGATCCGCTTGCCGTCGACGCCCAGACGGATGTCGGGTAACGGTTCGGTGCCACGGCTTCGATGCATCAGTACCGCGAGTCTGAGCAGCACCGTCAGGCGTATGGCTGCTTTGCGCCATTTCGGCGGCAATGTGCATGCGAAATCCTCGGATAAATGACGCCGGTGTCCCTGCACGAGGCAGGCCAGGAGACGCTGCTCTGCCCACGGAAAGCCGCCCATGTCAGCGTGCGCGAGAAGATAAGCCCCGTGATGATGGTACCGGGCGTGTGCGATATCCAGACCGATCTCGTGGAGTGCCGCTGCCCATTTTAAGATCGATGCCGCCTGCGCATTGGCGAGCTTCCAGTCCGGTGCGACCTGGGCGAGAAAGCCGGCGGCGGTTGCGGCGACGCGAGCGGCCTGCGCTTCGTCGACACGGTAATGGGACGCCATCTCGCGGACGGTTCGTTCCCGCGCGTCCTCATGCGTGATCCGGCCGAGCATGTCGTAGATGATGCCCTCGCGCAGCGCACCGTCCGTGACGCCCATCTCCTCGATACCCAACGTCCGCATGACTTCGACAAGGATGGCAACACCGCCGGGGAACGACGGTGTGCGCTGGTCACCCAGGCCGCTCAAAGAGAGCTGCCCCAGATCGCCGGCGCCGATCATACGGTCGATCAACGCATCCAGTGCGGGCACGGTCACGACCCGATGCGTCAGTCCGAGTTCCGTTAGCACCCTCGCGGAGGCCCTCACCGTTCCGGAGCTGCCGGATGCGCGAACCCAGCTTCCCCGCGGGAATTCATGGACGATCGGGCGCAGCTCGAGCCGNNGTCGAATCTCGCCTTCGAGAGCTCACCGTCACCGAAGTATGTCCGACTCATGCCGACGCAACCCATATAGAGGCTCTCCAGTGACTCTGGTGCATCCGCCGATCCGAGGATGATCTCAGTGCTGCCACCGCCGATATCGACGACGAGTTGCCTGCCGTCCGCGCGCGGCAGGCTGCCGATCGCGCCCAGGTACACGAGGCGCGCCTCCTCGACGCCTGAAATCACTTCGATCTCGTGCCCCAGGGCCTCGGCGGCCGCGTCGAGAAAGTGGTCCGAGCGCCGCGCCTTGCGTAGCGTGTTGGTGCCGACGACCCGAACATTGCCGGCATGCAGGGAACGCAGGCGCTCACCGAATCGTGCGAGACACTCCAGCGCGCGTGCCTGGCTCTCGGCATCGAGGGTGCCGTCCGGCTCGAGACCTGCCGCCAGACGGACCATCTCCCGCAGGCGATCGATGATACTGAGCTGCCCGTTGCGGAATCGGGCGACGATCATGTGGAAGCTGTTGGAGCCCAGGTCGACCGCGGCGAGAACCTGGTCCCCGGAGGTCACGACAGACAGGATTCCGGCACGAGCGACTTAGACGGAGAACGAAGACCCGCAGCCGCAGGTAGTGCTCGCATTGGGATTGCGGATGATGAATTGCGCTCCCTGCAGATCTTCCTTGTAGTCGATCTCGGCGCCCATCAGGTACTGGATGCTCATGGGATCGACCAGCAGCGTGACGCCTTCGTTCTGAATGCTCGTGTCACCCTCTTCGACCGCCTCGTCGAAAGTAAATCCGTACTGGAACCCGGAGCAACCACCGCCCTGGATGAAGACGCGCAGCATCAGCGCGGGATTGTCTTCTTCCCGGATCAACTCACCGACCTTCCTTGCGGCTGCGCTCGTGAAAACCAGCGGCTGCCCGGGGTCGTAACTTGTCGGCTCTGCACTCATGAATCTATTGCGTCTTGCAAGCGGGCGAATTCTACCGCGCCGCGCAAAAATGTTCAGCGGCTGGCGGTCACTCGGTCGCTGCTTTCGCGGCAGGATGCGGCGCAGCGTCTGCCGCTCGGGGCAGTGCGGGCATGGCGCCGGGCGGCTCGTGTATCAGTTGGCCGTTGACCTCGGCGCCTATCGCCATCTCGATCAGGTGGTAATGCACGTTGCCGAAAACCTTCGCCGTAGGCCCGAGTTCGAGCCTCTCCCGTGCGTGCACGTCACCCCGGACGGTGCCATTCAGTGAAACGCGCGGCACGTCGACGCTGCCCTCGATCGTGCCCTGCTCGCTAACGCTGAGGTGGGCCTGCGATCCCGTCGCGGCGGACACGGAACCGTGGACCTCGCCGTCGATATGACACCCGCCGTCGAAGGTCATATCACCGTCGATCCTGGTCCCCTGCCCGACGAGCGTGCTTATCGGGGCATTTTCACCGTTTTTCTTGCCAAACATTCTCGGGCTCCGGGTCCGGTATCTCTGGCACCACTGCCAATCAGACTATCGCACGTTCGCTCTTGTTGCACGCAAACCGAAGTCTCAGAAAAGGACCCTGAATCTGGCAGCTCAGCCGGTCGCGACCCGCCAGTCGAAGCTCGACTCGATGGCGTCCCGCCCTCTCCCGCGCGGGCGCAACCGCACGACGATCTGCTCCGGCTCGAAACCGAGCGGTAGCGACACATCGGTGCGAATGTCCTGGAAGTAGCGGAACGAGAAGTCGAGACGTGCGCCGCCGCCGATCTGACTGGATGACAGGGTCTCGGATCGTCCGTTCTGCCGCCCGACGAAACTCAGTTCCAGGCGACCGGTGATCGCGTTGTCGTTCTGCAGTGCCTGAGCCAGAACGAACCTGAGATTCCAGTCTAGAGGGCCTGCACCCTGCCGCACCTCGATCTGCTGCACCCGGAGACCGTTAGCGCCGTCCGCAGGCGAGACGATACCGCGGTAGAACGCCAGGTCCTCTTCCTGCTGACTGATGCGCGTCTGCAGCTCCAGCAACTCGTCCTCGACACGGGCGTATGCCTCTCGATCGACCTTGGCCGAGGCCTCGAGCTGCGCAATGCGCGCTGCCTGGTCGTCGATCTCGGCGCGCGCGGACGACAGCGATTGCTGCAGCTCGCCTTCTGCCGCACCGGCCTCGAAACGATTGAAACCCGCGCGCCTCTGGCCAAGCTCGTAGGCCGCGACCACCGTTGTAATGACGGCAATCACGAGGCCGACGATCATGAGGGTTCGGCGTGGGCTGTGTTGCTTGATGATGAGCTGCGTCATCGATCAGTACCATCACCGTGTTGCAGTCGCGAACCGCTAAGCCATTGCCTGGGCCACCACCTCGGGCGCGGCGGAACACCGCCCGGAAAAACGAGCGGGCCGAGATCGTGCAATGCCTGCACATAAACCCGGCGCTTGAAATAGATCACTTCCTTAACCGGCCGCCAGTAATCGACCCATCGCCATCGATCGAATTCCGGCCGGTCGGTGCTGTCGAGTCGTATGTTGCTATCCGGCGCGGTCAGCCGGAGCATGAACCAGCGCTGTTTCTGGCCGATGCACAGCGGCTTTTTATTCCGGCGCACGTATTGCTCCGGCAACCGGTAGCGCAGCCAGCCATCGGTACTACCCAACAGCTCGACGTCGCCGGAGGTGAGGCCGACTTCCTCGTAGAGCTCGCGGTACATCGCATCCTCGGCTGACTCTGCATGGAGCACGCCGCCCTGGGGAAACTGCCAGCCACTGCGGCCCTTGCGCCCCGCAAGCAGCACCGATCCGTCACCGTCGGTCAGTATGATCCCGACGTTCGCCCGATATCCTTCTGAGTCGATACTGTCCATGTGCGGCCGTCAGTTGGCGGCTCCCAATTCTGCACATTCCCATTTATGCTGTCACGGCTTCTAAACAAAGGCGCGCGAGCGCCGGGCAGACCGGCCTTTCAGCGCGGCCGGGCGGGGACCAGGACTGTTGCCAAACCGATCGGACGCACTGAAGCTAGCAACGATTCCGTGCCTGGCGGCTCTGTCCGTCATCGCGATCGCTGTTGCACTCGCATCCGGCAGCGTAGCCACGACTTTCGCCGAGGTCTGGGCCTCGATCCAGGGTGGGGGCGATCCAGCAGTCCGCGAAATGGTGGTCAGCCTGCGGCTTCCGCGAGCCATCGCGGCATTCGGCACCGGCGCCGGTCTGGCGCTCGCGGGCGTCTTCATGCAGGTCCTGCTGCGAAATCCGCTGGCCGACCCTTATATCCTCGGGACATCCGGCGGTGCAGCAACCGGTGCACTGATCGCGATGGCGATCGGCGTGGGCACGGTCGCACTGCAGATTTCCGCTTTCGCGGGTGCGATGGCGAGCACGCTCCTCGTCTTCGCAGTGGCCGGGGGCAGGGGCACCTGGAGCGCCGGCCGACTGCTGCTGACCGGCGTGGTACTCGCCGCCGGCTGGAACGCCGTCGTCAGCCTGATGCTGGCGGTCGGCACCGACTCGAGCCTGCGCGGCATGCTCTACTGGCTCATGGGTGATTTCACGTTCGCGAACCAACCGGAGGTCGTCGCACTGACTGCTGTGGCGGTCGCAGTCGCCGGCATGATCATGGCCCGCCCGTTGAACGTCCTTTCGACCGGCGACTACCAGGCGCGAATCCTCGGACTGGCCGTCCGCCGAACGCGCATCGCAGCCTACATCATCAGCTCGCTCATGACTGCCGTTGCGGTCACCACGGCCGGCACAGTCGGATTCGTGGGGCTCGTGACCCCACATCTGGTCCGGCTCGCGGTCGGGGCGGACCATCGCTACGTCGTGCCGGCCTCGGCACTGGCTGGCGGCACGCTGCTCGTTGCGGCCGACACGCTCGCGCGGACCGTCATGGCGCCGCGACAGCTACCGGTCGGCGCCATCACCGCACTCGTCGGCGTACCGTTGTTCCTGTTGCTACTCGCCCGCGGGCGACGGGCGGATGCGGATTACGCCCGATTGTGAGCCGCATGGCTGACCAAGACCGGGTCAGGCGCGGGACTCGAAGTATCGTCGGCCGGCTTCCATGAGTTCGACGAAGGCATCCTCGTCGCCTCGCTCGACGACATCGACGATCTCTGCGACCGAATCACTCAGGCCACGCAGCGCTGCGAAGACCGTGATCGTTGAGGGACTGAATCTCGAAGTAGNNGCGCCACTTCGAGTTGCGCATCGAAGGTGGTACTGGAAATCTCGGCGAGGCGAGGAACAGCCTCGCCACTCTGCGCAAGCGCCGCAGAGAATGCGATGTTCAACGCGTGCGACAGGCCAAGTACGTACGCGATCACACGATCGTGCTCCCTGATGTCCATCGAAATACGGCGCGCCAGCGTCGAAGCGAAAAGCGACTCTGCAGCTTCGACAGCGTCCGGGTTACCCACGTCCAGGAACAGGACATGTCGCCCGGAGAGGAGTTCGGTGTCGGGCCCGAACATAGGGTGCACGGACGTCACCTCGGCGCCGGCTTCGGCGAGCCGCCTCAAGGGCTCGATGAGCGGACTCTTCAGCGAGCCGACGTCGAACACGAGCCCCGCCGGCGGCGCCTCGGCCAGTTGACCAAGTAACTCGGCGCTGGCGCGCAGCGGCGCTGCGATCACGGTAACCGCATGCTCACCGGACGCCTCGCGCCAGTCCCTGCAGCCCCTGAATTCCGTCCCTTCAGTCCATGCCGGATCGGCCACCGTGACATCGTAGCCCTGGGAATCGAGGAATCTGGCAAACCAGGCCCCCATCTTGCCGGTGCCACCGATCACCAGCGCCGGCTTGCCGGCGCCGCGTCCCTCGGCGCGCACGCGAGCCTGCTCCTGGCTCGTCAACGACGAACGGATGAGGATCTCGAATATCGACTCGAGGGCATCGGCGTCAATGCCGACTGCTACAGCGTGGCGCCTGACATTGTCGATGACCACCTTCTCCCGCTGGAAGTCCCGGGTACCGATGCTCTCGCGCTGCTTGAGAGACCCTATTTCGCCGACCAGCCGCTGACGCTCGGCGACGAGCCGCACAATGTCTTCGTCGACAGCCGTCAGCGCCTTTCGCAGTTCATCGAGATCCATGGGTCTACCTTGCCACAGCCGCACGCCGATGTATCGGTTGCGAGATACCGTCCCGGAGGACCTCGTTGCGGCGGCATGCGGACTTCGAATCCGCTTATCGCTACAATTCCGGACGCATTGTCCGCGGCTCGCGCGCCGCACGTAACAGGGGAAAACAACATGAAAGCACGCGCAGCGGTTGCCTGGGAGGCCGGTCAGCCACTCCGGATCGAAATGGTCGATGTGGAGGGGCCGAAGGAGGGCGAGGTGCTCGTGCGCATCGTCGCGACGGGTGTCTGTCATACCGACGCTTACACGATTTCGGGCGAAGACCCGGAGGGGCTATTTCCCGCGATCATGGGCCACGAGGGTGGCGGCGTAGTCGAAGAGGTCGGCGCGGGCGTCACCTCGCTAAAGCCCGGTGACCACGTGATCCCTCTGTATACGCCCGAATGCGGCAGCTGCAAATTCTGCAAGTCCGGCAAGACGAATCTCTGCCAGGCGATCCGTGTCACACAGGGGCAGGGGCTGATGCCCGACGGTACCAGCCGTTTTTCTCACAATGGCAAGCCGCTGCACCACTACATGGGTACGTCTACTTTCTCCGANNCAGGAAGCACCTCTGGACAAGGTCTGTCTCCTGGGTTGCGGCATCACGACGGGCATTGGCGCAGTGTTGAACACAGCCAAGGTCGAGGCGGGATCGACGGTCGCGGTCTTCGGACTCGGCGGCATCGGACTCAGCGTCATCCAGGGCGCCGTCATGGCCAATGCGGGACGCATCCTCGCGATCGACATCAATCCCGACAAGTTCGAGATGGCGCGTCAGCTCGGTGCGACCGACTGCGTGAACCCCTCCGAACACGACGGCGCCATCCAGGACGTCATCGTGGATATGACGGACGGCGGCGTCGATTACTCGTTCGAGTGCGTCGGCAACGTCGACCTGATGCGCTCGGCGCTGGAGTGCTGCCACAAGGGCTGGGGCGAGTCGGTCATCATCGGCGTCGCCGGCGCCGGCCAGGAGATCTCGACGCGACCGTTCCAGCTCGTCACCGGCCGCGTCTGGCGTGGCACGGCCTTCGGGGGCGTTCGCGGACGGAGCGAGCTGCCTGGAATGGTCGACCAGTACATGGCCGGGCAGATCAAGGTCGATGAGATGGTCACGCACACGATGGGACTCGACGACATCAACGATGCGTTCGATCTCATGCACGAGGGCAAGAGCATCCGTTCGGTCGTCCACTTCTGATGGAGCTCGTCAGCGAAGCAAGGTGCTTCGGCGGCTGGCAGCGGACCTGGTCGCACTATTCCGAAGCCTGCGGACTGGATATGCGCTTCGCAGCTTATCTGCCGCCCGCCGCCGGCGACGCGCCGGTGCCAGCCGTGCTCTGGCTGTCGGGGCTGACGTGCACAGAGGACAATTTCAGCATCAAGTCGGGCGCACAACGGTACGCAGCGGACCTCGGCATCGCGTTATTGATGCCCGATACCAGCCCGCGGGGCGCCGGCGTTGCCGGCGAGGACGACGACTGGGACCTCGGTACGGGTGCCGGGTTCTACGTGGACGCCACAAACGCGCCATGGTCGGGACCGTACTCCATGTACAGCTACGTCACCCGTGACCTGCCGGAGGCCGTATTCGGGAGTCTTCCGATCGACCCTGAGCGCATATCGATCAGCGGCCATTCGATGGGGGGGCACGGCGCCCTGACGGTCGCGTTGAAGAACCCGGGGCGATTCCGCTCCGTATCGGCATTCTCCCCGATCTCGGCGCCAACGCGCTGTCCGTGGGGCAGGAAGGCATTTGCGGCCTATCTCGGCGACGACGAGTCGGCGTGGGCGGCGCATGACGCATGCGAGCTGGTCGGCCAACGTCAACTGGACATGACGATACTGGTGGATCAGGGCGACGCCGACGAATGGCTGGATCAGCTGAACCCCGACCTGTTGCGTTCGTCCTGCGAGGCAGCTGGCCAGTCCCTGACGCTCCGCATGCAGCCGGGGTACAACCACGGGTTCTATTTCATCAGCACGTTCATCGAAGAACATCTGAACCACCACGCACGCGCGCTCGGCGCGATCTGACAACGGGACCGGAGTGCGCGATGGGCCCCCGTCCGAATCGTGTTGCCGTCGCCACGACGTCGGGAATAGCGGCTGAAGCAGGCCGCCTCGTCGCGGAAGCCGGCGGCAATGCCGTGGACGCCGCGCTCGCCGCGGCCCTCGTGACCATCAATACGGAACCGGGCGTTTGCTCGCTGGGATGCGGTGGATTCGTCACCGTCTGGTCGCCGGGAGAACGGCCGGTCACGATCGATGGCTGGATAGCTGCGCCCGCTGAACGACCTGCCTCCGAGCTCCAATGGGACGAGCTGTTCCTCGAGTACGGCGGCGGCGTAACGATGATAGTCGGACCTGCGTCAGTCGGTGTTCCGGGCGGTGTCGCTGCAATCGGGAAAGCAAGCCGACGCTTCGGACGGACCCCCTGGAATACGCTGCTGGCGCCCAGCGTGGATGCAGTCACGAGAGGGTTCCCGCTGCCCGCCGCCTGTCACGCCTACCTGGAATTCTCCGGAGAGCCGCTGTTCAGCCGGACACCCGACGGGCACAGGGCGATCCATGATGCGAAGGGGCGCCTGCTCGGCCCGGGCGATATCGTGCGTATGCCCGACTTGCCGGGCACGCTCACGCGACTGGCCGAGAAAGGACCCGATGAATTCTATTCGGGCGATATCGGGCATGCGATCGCGCAGCATGTCAGCAGCCGCGGTGGTCGACTGGACCGTACCGACATGCTGGGATACGAAGCGATCGTGCGTGATGCGCTGACCACTTCCATCCATGGATGGGAGATCGGAACAGCACCCGTTCCATCGCTCGGCGGCGCCGCCGTTGCTTCAATGCTGCGGCTGGCGGCCGAGAATCCCTGCACGGACTATCGCGCCAGGGCTACCGATCATGTCGCTGCGCAGCATGCGGTGCTCGCCTATCGTCGCGATCGGCTGGATCACAGCGTGGATCTTCCCGGCGACGTCCAGACACTGCTCGAGCTCGCCGAAGCAGGCGATTTCAGAGCCCTCCTCGAGTCCCCGTCGACGGTGCATACGTCTGCAGCGGACAGCGACGGTCTGGCTTGCGCCGTAACCATGTCCTCCGGATACGGGTCCGGTGAAGTTCCGCGCGGAACCGGGATCTGGCTCAACAACTGCCTGGGCGAACTCGAACTCAATGTCACCGGCGTCGCGTTCGGACCCGCCGGCGCCCGTCTCCCGTCCAACATGTCACCAACCGTCGCCAGGCACGCTGACGGGCGGACGATGGCGATCGGTTCGCCGGGTGCCGATCGCATTACGACTGCACTGATGCAGGTCATGCTGAACGTCATGCGGGACCATATGCGCCTGCCGCAAGCGATCGCCCACCCGCGCGTACACGTCGAACATCGTGACGGCGGTTGGCAGGTCGCTTTCGAGGAGGGTGCCGATACGACTGACGTGTCATTGCCCGTAAGGCATTTCCCGCCGCTTTCGATGTTCTTCGGCGGCGTAGGGGCAGTGCTGGTATCTCCGGACGGCGATTTCGAGATCGCGGCCGATCCGAGACGCACAGGCGGCGTATCGGACTTCGTCGCATCCGACTGACCGGCTGCGGCGGTACAATATCGCGGCCTTACCCATAGCGACTCGACGAATCCGATGCGCATCCCCGAGACACTCCCTGAATCACCCATGGCGTTGTTTACCGAATGGCTGACAACGGCTCGCGAAACCGCGGATCGGCCCAACGCCAATGCCATGGTGCTCGCGACCGTCGGTCGGGACGGGCAACCGGCAGCGAGAGTGGTACTGCTGAAGGGTTTCGAACCGGACCCCGGCTACGCTGTTTTCTACACCAACTACCGCTCCGCCAAGGGCACTCAGCTCGAATCATCGCCACACGCGGCTGCCGTATTCCACTGGGACCGGCTGGGCCGACAGATACGACTGGAAGGCCCGGTTACGCGTAGTCCGGATTCGGAGAGCGACGCCTACTTCGCGAGCCGTGACCTCGAAAGCCGGGTCGGCGCCTGGGCTTCCGAACAGAGCGAACCGATCGACAGCGCCGAGCAACTCGCCCGCCGGATGGACGCCGCGCGCGAGCGCTTCGGGTCTGAAATCTCGGACAACGGCTCGCCTGTCGATGTGCCGCGACCGCCTCACTGGGGTGGGTACAGGCTCTGGATAAGCGCAGTGGAATTCTGGGCACACGGTGATGCCCGCCTGCATGATCGTGCGCGATGGGACCGGAACATTCGTCTGAGCGATGGTGCGTTCGAAAGCGCATCGGTCTGGACATCGACCCGGCTGCAACCCTGATTCCGGACGAGCCCGTGTCCGCGAAACGCCGCATCGTTCCGCACGCCATCGTAACGATCGCGCTCGGGTGCTCGACGACCCTGTCCGTCCCGGCAGCCGGCAACGATGTGCTGACGCTTACCGAAGGCACCAACATGGCGGTGACCGCATCGCCGGTGTCCGGGGACGTCGTCATGGATCTGCAGGGAAGACTGTGGCGGCTGGACGGTGAAAGTTCTGTCGCCGAACCGCTGACGGGTCCGCTCGACGACGCGCGCCGCCCGGCCTGGTCACCGGACGGCCGCCATATCGCCTACCAGTCCCACACAACCGACTACTGGCAGATCCACCTGCTCGACGTCGAGACCGGAGAGAGTCGTGTATTGACGTCGGGACCGTTCGATCACCGGGAACCCGCCTGGCATCCATCGGGCGAGCAGTTGCTGATGTCGTCGGACCGGGGCGGGGACTATGGCATCTGGCAGCTCGACCTCGCCACCGGCGCCCTGGAACAGCTGACCCTGGCCGCGGGCAACGAATCCGAACCGGCTGCATCGCCGGATGGCGACTGGGTCGTCTACAGGTCAACAGACGGGGACGGTGACAGGCTCGAAATGAAATTGCGAGAGCGGTCGCCTGTCACCGTCTACCGAAGCGATAACAGACTGGCGGCGCCGTCCTGGCGTCCGGACGGTTCCATCGTGACCTTCGTCGAGACCACCCGGTTCGAGAGCACGCTGAAGATGCTCATCCTTTCTGATCCGCTGGTGGTCAAACCATTGTCGCGGCACCAGGACGTCTTCCCGTTTCCGGTGTCGTGGCGCGATCGTCTGAACTACGTGTATACCGCGGACGGACTGATCATGCGGCAGGCATTCGGCGACCGCGCCCCAGGCGTCGTGCCGTTCGCAGCCGAGTGGAAAATCTCGCGGCCGGACTGGCAGAGGCGCGGCTACGCCTTCGACGACCTGACCCGACCGGCGAGAGGCGTGGCGGGTCTCGACGTGAGACCCGACGGCAGCGTGGTCGTTGCCTCTCTGGGTGACCTCTGGCTCGTATCGGAGGGGTCTTCCGCACGGCCGCTCATGTTCGATGATTTCGTCGATGCACATCCGAGCGTGTCACCAGACGGTGGGTCGGTGGCATTCGTCTCAGACCGCAGCGGCACCATGCAGATCTGGCGCCTCGACTTCGAGACAGGCCGACTCTCGGCAATAACCCGCGACGCCGTGGTGCCTTTCTATCCGGTGTTCAGCCCTGATGGCGCGCGCATCGCCTTCCTGTCAGGCGGCCTGTTCAACGTGTGGGGACGCGCCTCGCTGGTCGTCGTCGACGTGAAAACGCGCGAGTCGACTATCGTCGCGGACAGCCTCAATGGACCCGGCATGCCGATGTGGTCGGCTGATGGACGATCGATCAGCCTGGCGGTGCCAGAACCTGCGTCGACCCGGTATCGGGAAGGAAAACATCGTTTCGCGACCTTCGCTGCGGATGGATCCGGCGCCCTGGCCCCGATGCTCAGCAACGTGACTCCGGCGAGCCGCAGCATGGATGGGCCGGATCTCTCACCGGACGGCCGCAGAATCGCGATGACAGTCGATGGTCGCGTCGCCATCGCGCCTGCTCAGGGCCAGGGCCTCTCTTTTCTGCTGACCGACGAGCCCGGGGCGATGCCGCGCTGGGACGCCGATGGCGAATCAATCGTCTATCTCGCCTCCGGTTCGCTGAAGCGCATCCCGGCGGGTGGCGGGAAACCTTCCGACCACGGCAGCATGCCCGTATTCAGGCAGACGGCTTCCGGCGACCGGTATGTCATCAGGGCGGGTCGGCTATTCGACGGTGTTCTGCCCGAGTATCGTTATGGCGTCGACATCGTCGTCGATGGCAACCGGATAGAGCGTATCGATACTGCGCCTCCGGGTGAAGCGGACTTCGACGCGTCCCGGCTTACNNCGAACGGCTCGGAAGAATCTGGCTCGCTCACGGCGTTACCGCTGTGCGAGAGACCGGCGCCGATCCGTACGATGCGCTCGAGCGGAAGGAGAGCTGGGCGAGCGGGAGACGGTTGGGGCCCAGACAGTTCCACGCCGGACGTCTGTTCGATGGCGCGCGCGTCTATTACGCGCAGGCAACCCATGTCCCGGACTCGGGAAGGATTCGCACCGAAATCGAGCAGGCGCGTCTTCTGGACTACGACATGATCAAGACTTACGTACGGCTGCCGGACCGCCGACAAGCGGAGATCATCGAGGCCGCCCACGCGGCCGGACTCCCGGTGTCGTCCCACGAGATCCTGCCGGCAGCTGTCATGGGCGCTGACGGGATCGAGCATCTTGGCGCCACGAGTCGTCACGGTTACTCGACCAAGCTTTCTGCGCTGGGACGCAGTTACCAGGACGTCGTTAGTACGATCGCCGAGACCGGTATCACGATCACGCCAACGATCGCGCTCATGGGGGACATGGCTCTGGCGGCTTTGCGCGACGACCCGCTTTTCGAGGCGCGACAATACGAGTCTCTGTTCACCGCAGCCGAGCGTGCCGAATTCGGACAATTTCTCCGGCAACTCTATGGGACCAGCGACGTTGCCCTCGAAGCCCGGCTGCAACCCATGCGACAGACTATCGGGCGAATCGTGGCTGCAGGCGGGCGAGTCGCAGCCGGTACCGATGCACCATTCATACCGTATGGGCTCTCGTTGCACGCCGAGCTGGCCGCACTGGTGGCGGCGGGTCTGCAGCCTTTCCAGGCTCTGCGATCAGCATCCTGGGAACCGGCGCACTGGCTCGGTATCGAGAAGGACCTCGGCACACTCGAAGCTGGCAAGCTTGCCGACTTCGTGCTGGTCGACGGTGATCCGCTGTCGGACATCGCAGATGCCCTGAATGTCCGTGCTGTCGTCTCGAATGGCCGGCTTTTCAGGGTCGAGGACCTACTTTCTGTCGAATAAATTTACACTCGACCGGCCATGCATCGCGCCAAATGCGTCGGACGAGGGAAATTCGGACGAGCGAAAATATCGGGCGAAAATCTATACGAATTGCACGACTATCAACCGAACTCAAATTTTATATATAAATTTCAGAGAGTTGTGACCGATCGGAGCATCGGCTGGCGCCAGGATGGGTGTCGAAAAAACTTACAGTGTTGGCGATCTTGCGGCGAACGCGCTGGACCTGATGTTCGTAAGCAACTGTTTTTCAATGAGAACTCTTGTGATGGCACGTAACTTGCTGTGTTCACCTGCGCACAAAGGTTTCTGCTGACGGCTTAGCCTTAAAGTCTGCAACAGAGATTTAGGAGCCAGAGGACGCTGTACCTGAATAAGAACTAGAACGATTAGAAGAAGAACAGAACAGGGATAAAAAAAACTATAACAGCGCTGTCGTCACTGCCGCAGTAACCTTATTCGCGACAACAACAATAACCCGATACCCCGCTCCCCAAGCGGGGTTTTTTTTGCCTGCCTGTTGCACAATTCGCCGCATGGATAGCGAGAGCGAATCACCCGACCAGCAGAAGGCGTCGCTGGAATGCCATTCGCTCGGCGTGTCTGCGGGTGACCGCCAGCTCGTCGAGGATCTTTCACTTTCGATCGCGCCGGGGACTTTCGTGTGCATCCTCGGCTGCAACGGTTCGGGAAAAACTCTGACGCTGCACACGCTCGCCGGCCTTCGCGACCCGACTGCGGGCAGCGTCACGGTCGACGGCCGGAACATCGGCGACTACCCGCGTCAGTCTTTGTCACGGCGACTGGGGCTGATGCTCCAGGTCCACGAGGACGGATTCCCGTTGACGGTCGCCGAAACTGCATTAATGGGCAGACATCCATGGCTGGAGTTCTGGCAATGGGATGCTGGCGAGGATCGCGAGCTCGTAGCGCGGGTGCTCGAGCAGGTAGACCTGACCGGACTGGACGAGCGGCAGGCTTCCAGCCTTTCCGGAGGCGAACGTCAACGCCTGGCGCTCGCCACGCTGCTGGTTCAGGGGCCGGACATACTGCTCCTGGACGAACCTCTGAATCATCTCGATCCGGCCCACCGGCTCATTGTGATGCAGATCCTGTCGCGGCTGGCATCGGACGGAAGGACTGTCATCGCGAGCATTCATGATCCGACTCTGGTCAGCCGTCATGCCGACCGTGTACTGATGCTCGACGGTGACGGCGGCTGGGCGTTCGGCGATACGGATACTTTGCTGACGACGGACCGGCTGGAGGCGCTCTACGGCGTCGGATTTCGTCGATACGATGCGGACGACGTATCGGTGCTGTTGCCCGACTACAGCCTGACGGGTAACGCGCCGCAGTGATGTCCTGACAGGTCTGGTAGCATGGCCGTCGCACGGCAAGCGGCGGCGATCTGATGGGCAATCGACTGACGAAAATCTACACGCGTACCGGTGACGACGGCACGACCGGACTCGGCGACGGCAGCCGGGTCGAGAAGGACGACCCTCGCGTCGAGGCTTATGGCACCGTCGACGAACTGAACTCGGCGATCGGTATTATCCTCGCAACGCCCGGCGTTCCCGACGCGATCGGCGAGCCGCTGGTGCAGATACAACATGCACTCTTCAATCTGGGGGGCGAACTCTGCATGCCCGGGCACACGATGATCGAGGCCGCACATGTCGACAAGCTCGAGCATTGGCTGGACGGGTTGAACGACGCATTGCCGCCACTCAAGGATTTCGTATTGCCTGGCGGCGGACCAGCAGCGGCGGCCTGCCACCTCGCGAGGGCCATTTGCCGACGCGCAGAGCGACGACTGCGCACACTCGCGCGCCGCGAACCCATAAACGAGCCTGCACTGAAGTATCTGAATCGGCTATCGGACCTGCTGTTCGTCATGGCACGAAGCCTCGCGCGCAACGAAAGCGGTGAGGAAACACTGTGGAAAGGCGGGCGTCTCAGCCGCTGACCGAATCTGTCACAACCGCCTGATCAGACAGTCGGCGTCGTCGGGACAGAGCAGCCGGAACTCGGCCGTTGCACGGATTGGGGCCGGGGCCGAGTCGCGTTCGAACGCAGCCCATCCCCGCTCGCGAAACCATGATCCCGCGGTCGTCGTCAGCAGGAACATGTTCTCCACGCCAGCTTCCCGCGCCATCTCGCAGAGATGGTCGAGTATCGCCCCCGCGATCCCGCGACCACGATGGCTCTCGAGCACAGCCAGGGACCGAAAGAGCGCGTCGGAACCGACGATCTCAAGCCCGCCGGCACCCGCGATCGTCCCGCGATCTTCACACAGTACGAATCGCGAAAGGTCGACGCTAGCGATATCGTCCGCCGGCAGATCGCATGCTTCGAGCAACCGGACGAGAGGCGTCAGATCAGCCTTTGTCGCGACACGTAACGGGATCATCCGCGCACCTCATCGCTTCGCGCGTGTTGTCGAGAAGATCGCAGATCACTTCGCCGCCGTCCAGAAGCCGCGGCGTCGCGCGACTGACGATGTCGGCGTCGATCGTGAAGAGCTGATGTAGACGCGCAGCTGGCAGATCGCGCCACGCGCGCCACCGGTCGAGCGCGGACGAAGCCCTGTCGGTACCGAGAGCGCTCTTCTCGACTGAAGCGATGATGACATCCGGCCTCGCCGCGAGCACGGCCTCGACACTCACGGCAGGCGCAACCCCGCTCGTGGGGCCGAAAACATTCTCGCCGCCGCAGACCGAGATCAGATCACCCAGGATGTGCGTGTCCGTTACCGTGTAAAGCGGAACTGCACTCATCTGCATGAATACGCGTGGCGTGGGTCGATGGCCGGCGCGGGAGCGCAGTCGCTCGAGCCCGGCCTCGTAATCGAGTGCCGCCGTTTCGGCTGATTCATAGGTGCCAGCCAGGCGGCCGATCTCGCGGATGTGCTCCGCCACATCGCCGAGTCCGCCGGGCTCCAGCACTTCCACGCGCAAACCCAGTGTCCTGAGACGATCGATGACCGAGGCGGGGTTTCCGGTACGCCAGGCCAATACCAGGTCCGGCTTCAGGACCATGATCCGCTCGACATCGATACGAAATGCATCGCCCACTCGCGGCAGACTGCTCGCTTCCTGCGGATAGTCACTGTAAGCAGCGACACCCACGAGTTTCGGTCCAGCTCCCGATGCGTACACCAGTTCGCTGAGATGAGGCGCGAGTGTGACAATCCGGGATACGTTCGCTGACGCGGCCGACGCCGCGCTGAATAACGCGATCGCAATCAAGGCAGGTGCGATCTGCCCTGCCCGGCGGCGCAGCAAGCCCGCGATACCTTCAGCCAAGGAAGTTGTAGAGCGTCAGGACAGCGAGGACCGGACACCATATGAACCAGAGCGTCCTGCTGACCAGCGCCATAGCCGCGGCAACTCGCGGATCGTCATCCGCGATGGGCTGCGATTCTACGTGGGGGCCCAAAGCGCCACGACCGACGCATGCGAGAAGACCTGGCGTAATGTCGAAGAACTGGCCCTCACACTCTCCACGGAACACGCGCCAGTCCTCGACAGCATGCTCGAAACTGCCGGCGAGCACGTAACCGGAGGCGAGCAACCGGGCTGGAATCCAGGCGAGTAGCCCATGGAGCATCTTCAGCGCCTCCTCGGCAGCAGGATATNNTCATCTGTCCTGTCCGCGGCATAGGCCGTGCGCCGACGCATGAGATCGGCGATACGGAAAATCCCGGCCCCGACCGGGCCCAGCAAAGCGAACCAGAACACCACGCCGAAGATCCGATTGTTCGCCTGAAGGAACACAGCCGCCTGGACTTGCTTCGATCGCGCATCAGGCTCATCGGGAGGATTGGCCTCGGTGAGTTCCTTGGAGAGCCGTCGCAATCGCTCGGGATCGTCAGCACCGACCGCCTCGCAGTAGTCGGCGACCTCCGATTGCAGGTCGCGAGGACCGAGGGAGAAAAGCAGCACGAGTATCGCGAAAACGAAGTACGGAATATCGAGCAATGTCCCGCCGAGCAGCCACGCGATGACCGCGAGCGGGGAAGCGAGCAACACGCAGAGCAGGGCCGCACCGACAGTCGTTCCCGTCGGTCCCCAGTCGCGCATCCGCTCGAGCCCCGCATCGAATGCACCATCCAGCCACCGGAACTCGCGCAGGTGAAACAAGCTGGTCAGCGTCCGCTCGACCGCGAGACCGAGAATCAGGGCGAGAAAATTCACGCATAGCCTCCCGTACTTGATCCACCCGCCACGTCCTGACCGGCACCTCGCAGCGAAAGGCTGCGCGCGAGCCGCTGCCATTCGAAGTGCGGCCCGGGGTCCGTCTTGCGCCCCGGTGCTATGTCGCAATGGCCCACGATCGGCGCGGCTTCAAGAGAAGGATACGCTTTCCCGAGCGCGATGATCGTTTCGCATAGCGCCGCGTACTGCGCGTCCGTATAAGGCGTATCGTCGTCGCCCTCGAGCTCGATGCCCACAGAATAGTCATTGCAGCGCGCGCGGCCACACCAGTCGGACTCGCCGGCATGCCATGCACGATCTGACAAACCTACGTACTGCACCACCTCGCCATCGCGCCTGATCAGCGCGTGCGCGGATACTTCGAGACCAGCAATCTCGGCGAAGTACGGATGAGCATCCGAGTCGAGTCGATTCGTAAACAGATCATCGATCCACGGTCCGCCATACTCCCCCGGTGGCAACGAGATCGCATGAAGAACGATGAGTTCGGGTCCGCAGCCCTCCGGGCGCGGATCGAAATTCGGAGAATCCACCTGTCTGGCACCGACGATAGTGCCCGACTCGGGATTGACCACCAGCATACTGTCGACTCCGGCGGAACGACGATCGCAAAGATTCTACCGGATGATTCCACTGCGAGGGCCGCAGTGTCGGGAGGATAGAATACCGACTTGTCACAAAGACATGTTCTGCCCATGACGACGCCACGTATCCACCAGTCAGAAGTCGGACCGGCCGGCGGCCATCAGCGCCTCGACGGCTCTGCCGCATCGCATGTATCGAAAGTACTGCGTCTCGGCGTTGGCGACGCGTTGGTTGTCTTCGACGGCAAGGGAACCGGGCGCCGCGCGGTCATCGCCGAGGTCACACGCAATGCTGTATGCGTGGAACTCGGCGCACGCATCGAGCCCTTGCCCGAGTCACCGCTCGCCGTGACCCTGCTGCAGGCAATAGGGCGTGGTAATCGCATGGACTTCGTCGTCCAGAAAGCGACGGAACTCGGTGTCAGCAGGATCGTGCCTGTTATGTCCCACCGATCCGTCGTGCGTCTCGATACGGACAGAAAAGCCCGTCGGCAGGCGCACTGGAACCAGGTCGCTGCATCAGCCTGCGAGCAGTGCGGGCGCGATCTTGTGCCGCAAATCGACGCTCCGGTCACGCTTACCGTTACGCTCAGCGACACCAGGCTGCCAAAGACAAGGATAGTTCTCGCCGAAGATCAGAGGACGGAACTGGGGAAAATCACGCCGGGGGATAATGCAGTCGCCGTGCTTGTCGGTCCGGAGGGCGGCTTTACACAGGATGAATACGCTCTTTGTGCCGACGCCGGTTTCGAGCCAACGGGGCTCGGACCGCGAACCCTGCGCACTGAAACAGCACCGCTCGCGGCGATCGCTATCCTGCAATTCCTTTACGGCGATCTGAGCGCGTCAGGCTGACCCGTCGCCGACGTATTCGCCCAACATGTGCTCGAGCATGTCGAGATCGGGGATAAGCGGTTGCTCGTTGATCATCCGGATTCGCGCAAGGATCGGCGTGTGTTCCGGATAGCTCGCCGCATCTCCGGGTTCCATCACGTCGCGTGTCACTCTGACTAACTGAGGGAAGCCCTCGGTCACGAGACCGAAGTACGGTGGCGATAGCTGCCGGGCGATGGCATGAAACACGGCAATCCGCGTCCGGCCTCCCCGATGCGGCGCCTCATTGCCACAGAGCTCGTCGAACGACACGAGGGGAATCCGGCGACCGCTCCAGGCAACGTAACCGAGAAACCATGGCGGCACGTTTTCACACGGCTCCGGCTCCGCATATCGGATCACCTCCGCGACGCAAACCCGCGGCACGATGAGGCGTTCATCGCGCAGCGGCACGAGAAGGCTGTTGAGTTCGTTATCGCCCGTATCGCCGTTCACTTGACGCTCTCGACGCCCAGTTGATGATGTACCGCGTCCAGGAGGTCCTGCTCCTGGTAAGGCTTGCCGAGATAGTCGTTCACGCCGAGTTCTATGGCCCTGGCCTTGTGCTTGTCGCTGACCCTGGATGTGATCATGATGATCGGGATGTCGGCCGTGTCCGGATCGTTGCGGACATGGGTGGCCAGTTCATAGCCGTCCATTCGTGGCATCTCTATATCGAGCAGCATGATGTCCGGCTTCTGATCGGTGAGTAGCGCCAATGNNCGTTTCGCTCCAGCAGGCGTTGCGACACTCGTCTCATCGTGATCGAGTCATCGACGACCATCGCGAGCGGCGGTGCATCCTCAGCGGGCGCCTCGGCCGGTGGTTCCGGCCACTCGGCGTCGCCGGCTGCGCGCACCAGGGCGCCCGCATCCAGGATCACGACCACACGCCCGTCTCCCAGTATCGTCGCACCCGCGATGCCGCGGATAGACGCGAGTTGCGGGCCGACCGGCTTGACCACGATCTCGCGGCTGTCGAGCATCTCATCGCCGATCAGGGCGGTGGAATGCTCTCCGGCGCGGACCAGAATCAGCGAGACTCGCTCGGTATCGTCGGGCAACCGCGCACCGCTCAGCCCGACGAACGGGCCCAGGTGTCGAAAACGATAGGTCTCGCTCCCGTACTCGATACTGGGGTCGTCGGACTGCATTCGCCGATCGAATTCCGATCGCGTTATCCGTGTCACCCCTTCGACGGTCGGCAATGGCAACGCGTAGATCTCCGAGCCCGTTCGAACGATCAGCGCCTGGGTAACCGCCAGCGTAAACGGCAACCGGATCGAGAATCGGGTGCCCCTGCCGGGGTCGGAATCGATGCGCAGCGCGCCGCCCAGCCTGGAAATCTCATTGGCGACGACGTCCATACCTACACCACGACCAGCGGACTGCGTCACCTCGCTCGCAGTGCTTACGCCCGGGCGAAGGATCAACTGCAGGACTTCCTCGTCGTCGAGTTCGGATGCATCGCCGACGAATCCCAGTTCCGCCGCCTTCTGACGGACGGCATCTGCGTCGATACCACGACCGTCGTCTGCGAGAACCATGACGACNNCGGAGATCGATCGTGATGGAACCGGTATCCGGTTTACCGGAGGCTCTGCGCTCTTCACTCGATTCGATACCGTGAGTGACGGCGTTTCGCAGCATGTGCTCCAGCGGCGGGAGCATCTTCTCGAGCACCTGGCGATCGAGCTCCCCGCTGCTGCCGGTCACCTCAAGCTCCGCCCTGACTCCAGCCTCGCTGGCAGCCTGGCGCACGAGACGGTTGAGACGCGGCACGTACTGGAAGAACGGCACCATGCGCGTGCGCATGAGCCC
>JABAHO010021157.1_pt1 | contig 23594 bp, 22 predicted proteins | sample 7062071 | NCBI WGS metagenome assembly JABAHO01 (sample SAMN14534356, study PRJNA622989) | marine sediment metagenome | biome: marine biome [ENVO:00000428]; feature: marine pelagic biome [ENVO:01000023]; material: deep marine sediment [ENVO:00002113] | place: India: Gulf of Kutch | collected...
ACGCCTGGGCCAGGACCATCTCAACCAGCCGGCTTTCCACATCGGCCATGAGTAGCGCATTGCGAAGCGTGAGATCTGCGCTGTTGACCTCTTCTCCCGTTCGATAGGGAAATGTCCCGCCCACGCCTCCGGCCAGGCCCACGAAGCCGCCGGCCGCCGCGAAAACCGGCACGCAGACAAATGCCGCAGGGCCGCAACCCAGTCCGACGATGGCGCCGGTGCCCGCACCGAGGGCCCCGAGGCCGGCGGTGGTGCCGGCCTTCTCGAGGTTCGATCTGGAGGCCGGCGCGCTCGGCCGGCGGAGGTCCGCGAGCCCCGCCGGGGCGATGGCGATGGTGCCGAAGGTGGCGCGCTGTTGCGCCGTCGGCACCGGCCGGGGGGCGGCGTACTCGCGCGCAGGAGCACCCCCGCTGAATCGGAATCTCCCATCCGCATCAGAGGCTTAGTTGCATATTCAGGTCTTTGTTGTAAGATGCTCGGCGGGTTCCAGGAAAGACTCCCCTGGCTACAAAAGGGGAGCGGCTTCGCGATGCCAGCGTAGAACCCTGAACCAGTCTCTTGTCCAAAACGAACGGCGCCTCCCAGGGGTGACCTGTGCTGCTTTGTTTCGGGGGATTATATCGATTGCAGCGCCGATCACACTGCCGATCAAAAGGGCAATAAGCGTCCGGTGTGAGTGCCGGTAATTCGCCAAACAACTCTTCACCCAGGAGGAGAGAAATCATGCAGAAAAGAATCCCGAAATGGATGATGGCGGTCGGCGCCTTCAGCGTCTTCGCTCTGGCTGGCCCAGCTGGCGCCGACGAGACCACCGGGTTGACGGACACGACCATCAAAGTCGGCGTCATGGGACCTTTCACCGGTAACGCGTCGAGCTACAGCAAGACGCAGATCGGGCTCATGGCCTATTTCAAGCACATCAACGATCAGGGCGGCATCCATGGGCGCAAGTTCGAGATCTACCAGGAGGACACCGCCTGCGCACCGGCCAAGGGAATTGCCGCGGCCAAGAAGCTGATCCATCAGGACAAGGTCTTCTATCTGCACGGCAACTCGTGCAGCGCCGTTGCCATGGCGGTGAAACCGACCGTTTCGCCGACGGGCATACCCTGGATTATCGCCCATGCCGTCAACCCCAAGATCACGATGCCGGTTAACGAGAAAAAGAGCATCTTCCATGGTGTTCCTGCAGGCCCCGCCTACGGCTCGACCATGGGCAAGTTCGTGATGTCAAAACCCAAATCCAAGCGCATTGCGATGATCACGCACACGAACGACTGGGCGAAGAGCTACTGTGATCCCGCTATCGACGTCATCAAGAAGGAGGGTGGCGAGATCGTTCTGGACGTTGCGCTGGAGCGCGGCCAGACGGACTCCACGGCTCAGGTGCTGAAGCTCAAGCAGGCCAATCCCGACTTCATACTCGGTTGCCTTTACGAGGCCGAGACCGTGATCTTCCTGCGCGATGCGAAGAAGTACGGACTCAAGACCCCTGTCATGGGCACAGCCGGTACCGATCTCGAGAATACGCTCGAGCGGCTGGGTGATCTCGACGCGGTGAAGAACTACTTCGTGCTGCACGCCTTCGTCGACAAGGTCGACGGCCCGAAGATGAAGCAGTGGAACGACATCATTCTCAAGTATTACCCGAACGAGACCATCACCGGGTTCAGCGCCGTCTCCATGGCGAGCGGCGTCGCGGCCGTGCAGGCGCTCGAAGCGGCCGGGCGCGACGTGACTCGTTCCAAGTTCATCGCCGAGCTCGACAAGATTCGAGACCTCAAGACGGGCATCCTGGCGTGTGACATCACCTGGACGCCGACGGACCGCCACGGCTGCAAGAAGTCGGCCGTTGCCGGTTTCGTTGACGGCAAGCCGACGGTGCTCTCGAGCTGGGGCAAGACCTGGTAGTCTGAGGAGCCTTCGGAGCTGGCCGAACCGTACCGCCCCCGGGCTTGTTCGCCCGGGGGCACGTGACGGTTCGCCCACTTTCGTGTTGCGAGACTGCTAACAGCCAATGTTATTCCTGCAACTCACGCTCAGCGGATTGCAGCAGGGCGCGATCTACGCTCTGATCGCCCTGTCCCTCACCGTCATCTACAGAGCGACCACCATCGTCAATTTCGGCCACGGCGATTTCGTCATGGCCGGAGCCTTCGCGGTCTACGTGCTGGTCATCTATGCAGGGATTCCTTACGTCCCGGCCGCGCTCATGGCGATAGTGATTCTATTTCTCATCGGCGTTGGAATAAGCCGCGGCTTCATCGATCCCATCAAGGCCGGTCCGCACATCGGCTTCGCGATGATGAGCATATCGATCGGCTATGTCTTGCGGGGTGGCGCACGCACCCTCTGGGGACGCGAGGTCTTCCCCATGCCGCGGGTCTTCGATATCGAGCCCATATTTTTCGGCGAACTGGTGGTGACCGGCGAAGTGTTGTTCATCTGCTCCATCGTCGCCGTGCTGCTGGCATTCTTCTTTCTGGTCTTCTACCACACCACCGTCGGCACCATCATTCAGGCCGTTTACCAGTCCGAGCGCGGCGCGACGCTCATCGGTGTCAATGTCCGCGCGTTTCATGAATCCATGTGGGGCGCCGGTCTCGCCATGGGTGCGCTCGGNNTTTCTGATCCGCGGATTCGCCGCCATGACCCTGGGCGGATTCGGCTCGCTCGGAGGCGCGGTCGTCGGCGGACTGCTGTTGGGGGTCGCGGAGCAGTACTTCGGTTATTACATCGACACGGCGTTGCAGGACATCACCGCCTATCTGGTCATCGTCGCAGTGCTGGTCGTTCGCCCGGCAGGACTGTTCGGCAAGACCGCCACGGTCCGCATGTGACGAGCGCGCAATGAATACGTCCGAGCGGCCTCCTTTGATTACCGTGAACCGACTGCGATGGGTCTACTACGCCCTTCCCGTCATCGCTCTGCCCATCCCGTTTCTGGCCAACGAATATCTGCTGTGGGTGGCCAACGCCATGCTGGTCTACATTCTCGTGACAACGGGCTTCAACATCGTCATCGGCAACCTCGGCCAGCTCGCCTTCGCCAACACGGCATTCTTCGGAATCGGCGCCTATACCACGGCCATCCTCATGGTCTATGCAGGCGTCCCGTACGCCATTGCCATCCTCGCGGCCGCCATCGCCGGCGGAGTCGCCGGATTTCTCGCGAGCGTGACAGCGCTCAGGGGTATCCGTCTCTACTATCTCGCCATCATCACCCTCGCCTTCGGCGAGCTCATGCGCTGGGTGTATCTGCACGGCGACACGGTCACCAAAGGATCCGACGGCCTGCTCATGCCCGAGCCGAGCTTTTTCTGGATCCCGATAGATTCCGAGGTGCCAAAGTTTTACTTATTCCTGCTTTTGACGGTGCTGGTGGTCAAGGCGACCTCCAATCTCATGCGATCCCGAATCGGGCGGGCCATCGTCTCCATCCGCGACAACGAAGCGGCGACAGCGTCGTTGGGCATTTACACGGCGCGCTACATCGTGCTGGCCTTCGTGTGGAGCGGCGCCGTCGTCGGCATCGCCGGCGCCATGTTCGCGGCCTTGACCCAGCGCGTGTTGCCGGAGTCCTTCGGCCTGACCGAGGTCATCGTCCATTTCGGAATGGTGCTCGTTGGCGGCACGGGCAGCATTGTCGGCAGCGTCCTCGGGGCCATAACCCTCACCGCCCTGCCGGAATATTTTCGCCAGTTTCCGGGGATGGACGAGCTGTTTTTCGGCATCATCATTGTGTTCGTGCTGCTGTTCCTGCCCAAGGGCCTCGTGAGCCTGCTCTGTCGCATCTCGCCCGCCTTCAACGAGCGGTATTATCGGGAATAGCCATGGAGCCGTTACTCAAGCTGCAGGGCATCTCGGTCAACTTCTCCGGCCTGCACGCGCTCGAGGACGTGACCTTCGACGCCCATGCAGGCGAGGTGCGCGCCGTCATCGGGCCCAACGGAGCCGGAAAGACGACGCTGTTCAACGTCATATCCGGGTACGTCCCTGCGACTGCCGGTGTCATTCATTTCAAGGGTGAGCCCATTCACGGGCTCGCACCTCACGATATCTCGGTCAAAGGTGTGCGCCGAACCTTCCAGAACGGCGGGCTTTTCCCCCAGATGACCGCGCTCGAGAACATCCTGGCCGGCCTTCACGTGCACATCAAAAGCAGCTTCCTCGGCATCGTGCTGGGGCTCGGCGAAGCCAGAGAAGCCGAGCGCGAAGGCGTCGAGCGGGCGCGCCGCCTTCTCGACCTCATGGATCTCGGCGCCATCGCCGATCAGCCGGTCAAGGATCTGTCCGGCGGGCAGCAGCGCATGGTGGAGATCGTGCGCACGCTTGCCACCGAACCGCCGCTGCTGCTCCTCGACGAGCCGGTCGTCGGGCTTTCACCGCCGATGCGCGACCGCATGATGCAGATTATCCGCCGGCTCGCCGGCGAGGAAGGCATCGGCATCATGCTCATCGAGCACGTCATCGATCTCGTGATGTCCGGCTCCGACGTGATCGTCGTCCTCAGCTCCGGCGAGCTGATCGCCGAGGGGCCGCCGGATGAGATCAGACAGAACCGCGACGTGCTGGAGGCTTATCTTGGCCACGCCTGAGTCACTGTTGAGCGTCGAAGACCTGCACGTCTCCTATGGGACCAAGGAGATCCTTCACGGCATCGACTACAGCATCTCCGAGCGCGAGGTCGTGGCAGTCCTCGGCGCAAACGGAAGCGGCAAGTCGACCTCACTGAACACGATCAGCGGTTTCGTCGCCCCGACTGCCGGCAAAATCGTCTTCGACGGCGAGGACATCACCGGACTTCCCGCCCACCGCATATTCAGGCTCGGCGTGGTCCAGGTGTCCCAGGCGCGGGATTTGTTCCCCGAGCTCACCGTCGAGCACAACCTGCGTCTCGGCGCGACGATAAGAAACCGAAAAGGCGCCGATACACAGCTCGAAACCGTCTTCGATTATTTTCCCCGCCTTAAAGAACGGCGTCGCCAGCAGGTGCGATCCCTATCGGGCGGTGAGCAGCAAATGGTGGCCATCGGGCGCGCGGTAATGGCAAAACCCCGGCTTTTACTGCTCGATGAGCCGTCCGGTGGACTGGCGCCCCAGTTCATCAATGAGATCGGAAACATCATCCAGGTCCTGAAGGACGACGGCGCGACCATGCTCATGGTCGAGCAGAACCTCGCCCTTGCCTTCAAGGTGGCCGATCGTTTTATCATCCTGCGCGACGGGTTCGTCAGCGACGGCGGCTTCGTCAAGACCCTGGAAGGCGATCACGACGATATCGTTCGGACCATCTATCTCTGACAAGGCCGTCTCACACGCAAAGCGAGCAGCGCAAGCCCATGAACAGCACGGCTCCGCATGCAGACGCGGTCGTATTCGATGGCCTGATCGTCTCCAACGGGAGCCGCGAGGTGTTCGCGGACATAGGTCGGGGCGGTTCGAAGACCGCGACTTGCACGTCTCGTCGTTTGGGAGGGTTTCCAGGACACCAATGACTAGGCGATCCCGGCGAGGCAGGCCCTTCGTGTGCCGCTAGGAAAAGCGACCAGCTGGCGCGAAGCGATCGCGGTCTATCGCCATCCGCGCGTTCTGGCGATGCTCTTTCTCGGCTTCTCGGCCGGCCTGCCCTTCTTGCTGGTGTTCTCCACGCTTACCGCCTGGCTGCGGGATCTGGGTGTGAGCCGCACCGCCATCGGTTTTTTCGCCTGGGTGGGGATCACCTACTCCATCAAGGTGATCTGGGCGCCCGTCGTCGACCGGATGCCGATTCCGTTCCTGACCCGCGCTCTCGGCAAACGCCGGAGCTGGATGCTGATCGCCCAGCTGGGCATCGCGCTGGGGCTGATTGGGATGGCGTCGACCGATCCCACCACCGAACTGACGCGCGTGGCGATCTTTGCTTTGCTGGTGGCCTTCTCTTCCGCCACTCAGGACATCGCCGTCGATGCGTACCGCATCGAAGCAGTGGTCAAAGAGCGCCAGGCGGCGATGGCCGCGACCTATATTCTCGGCTACCGCGTGGCCCTGCTGGTGGCCGGGGCGGGAGCGCTCTACATCGCCTCCTACGCTTCGTGGCCGGGCGCGTATCTTTCCATGGCCGCGCTGATGCTGGTCGGCATGTCGACCGTGCTGCTCGTGGCCGAACCTGTGCACCACCAGGGCCGCGAGAACGTCATGTTCGAGCAGCGGGTGATCGATTTCATGTCGCGTTCCGCGGCTTTGCCGGGCTGGCTGCGAGGCGCAATCGCATGGATCATCGGGGCCGTAATCTGTCCCTTTGCCGACTTCTTCTCGAGAAACGGCTGGTGGGCGCTCGTCATTCTCCTGTTCATCGGGGTCTTCCGGTTGAGCGATCTCGCCATGGGCATCATGGCGAATCCGTTTTATCTGGACCTCGGTTTCACCAAGACCGAGATCGCCAACATCGCCAAGATCTTCGGCTTTTTCATGTCAATCGCAGGATCGTTCGCCGGCGGCGTACTGGTGGTGCGCTACGGCATCATGCGCCCGCTGCTTCTCGGCGCAATCATGGTCGCCGCAACCAATCTGCTTTTCTCGCTGATGGCGATGATCGGACCCGACAAGGCCTGGCTCGCGGTGGTCATCAGCGCAGACAACATCAGCGCAGGTCTCTCGAACGCGGTCTTCATCGCGTATCTCTCCAGTCTCACCAACCAGGCGTATACCGCGACGCAATACGCGTTGTTCAGCTCGTTCATGACGCTGCCCGGGAAGGTGATAAGCGGCTTCTCCGGCATCATCGTCGACGGGTTCGGCTATGTTTCTTTCTTCGCTTACGCCGCTGCCATCGGCATCCCCGCCATACTGCTGGTGATCTATCTGATGCGCCGATGGAATGTCGACGAGATGAAGCCGGCCGAGGCGCGCTGAAGGGGCATCTAAGAGCGGCCTGCACGACCGGCAGGGGGCTTGGAAGGCCTCCCCGTCTCGCTCCGCGACGTCGCAGGAGGGGGACCTACGCAGCCTCGTTGCGGCGGCCCACGGTCTCCAGATAGCGCACGCAGTCCTCGACCGGCGTCACGTCGCCGAATTTCGCGTCGATATCGAACAAGTTCCAGAGCACCGCGCCCGGAACGCGATCTCCGATGCACTCTTTGACTGCGATGGGGCGAAATCCGTCGGCGAGCCCGTCGCAAATTGTCTCCCGCACGCAGGCAGACGCGGTTACACCCGTCACCAGGATGGTATCGACGCCGGCAGCGCGCAGGTATCCAGCGAGATATGTGCCATGAAAGGCGCTCGCTCGCTTTTTCACGAGCACCTGCTCGCCCTCGATCGGAGCGATGCGGGAGTCGATGGCCCAGAGCTCTTCGTTGCTCTGGTCAACGACCTCGACAGGGATTTTGCAGTGCCACAGCCCCATGTCCGTGTTCGGGTTCTCCCGGTCGGTGACCTGGTAGCAGGTCGTGACGTGGACGACGGGATGAGCATATTTTCGGCAGGCTTCGAGAAGGCGCTGGACGCCCGGGATGATCTGGTCGTCGATATGCTCACAGGTGAACGGATTGCCCGGTCGGGTCCAGGCGTTGGCAAGATCGACGTTAATCAGCGCGGGCTTTCGACCGAACCCGACGCGTCTCTGAAACCCGCGCTCGGCGTATAGCTCCCGCGCCCGGGCGAAGGCTTCCTCCAGGGCGGCCTCCAGCGCATCGCGGCTGTCCGGCATGACGAGTCCCTCCTCGAACGGATAAGGGTCACCATGTTACCGAACTCGCTAGCGCTATGCAGGCTCGGCGAGCCTCGGGGCAAGGCAGCTCTCTAGATAACCGTAGAGGACGACAGCTGCTGCAACCGCATCGTCGCGCCCGGGCTTACTCTGAATCCAAATGCAGCCCGGATAGGCGCCGCCTCGACGAGTCCATGCTGGCCAGCTCCGATCGGCTAGCGCCGGTATTCTTCCCGTCCTCCTCGTCGATGCGGTTCGGAGGATACATCCGCCGTGCCGATGAGCCATGCGGCTGCAAACATGCCAATCAACATCATGACCAGTGAGCTACCGTCCGATAGCCCGTGACCCCACGCAATTGGAATCCCGCAAAGCGAGCCAGCCATGACCATGAATCCCAGTAAGGCACGCATATCAGTCCAAATCTCCTGGTTTTTCCGTCCTGCCCAAAATTATAGGAGTGGACAGGCGAACGGTTTGAGAGCAACTTCACGAGAGCAAGGCACGAACTTTGAGAGCAATTTCACAATTTGCAACAATAGGGGCGCACAGGGACGAGCCCGTCGAGGGACTCGAGAGCACCGCCCTCCGCGGCTCAATTCACCAGACGGCGAGGCCCGTAGCTCGGTCAAATTTGCCAAGGGTGCCCACGCCCCCAAGGAAACGGATCCGCGTCGAAGACGGGGCATTGAAATTTCGTAGAAAGCGGCAGTCGACGGGCTCTCAGCCGATTCAGCGCGCAGAATAAAAACTTCCTGGGTTTCGGTGGAAACCTGAGACAATCATAATCGTTAGTAACCGCGCAGATAATGAGACCGCCATGACCTCACGAAGAAATGTTCCTGCATACGCAATCGTAACCGGCCCGACCAGCGGGATCGGATATGCCTTTGCCAATGAGCTCGCGAAAGACGGCGTCAATCTCATACTTGTCTCGAGAGACGAGACTCGACTCGAGGAGGTCAAGGCTGAGCTCGAAGAAAAATATTCGGTCACCGCCAAGGTCATTCGAAAAGATCTCTCGCGACCCGAGGCCCCGTCGGAGATTTTTGATGTCTTGAAACAAGAAGGTCTCCAGCCAAACATCCTCGTGAACAACGCCGGCTATAACGTTTACGGCAGGTTTGAAGAGAGTAATCTGGAGCAGGAACTCAAAATGATACAGCTCCAGATCGGCTCACTGACAGAAATGACGAAGCTGTTCCTGAGGCAACGCGACAAAGCCGCAGAAAATAAGATATTGAACGTGGCATCTATTGCGGGGCTCGTCCCCGGTCCCCGGGCATCCGTCCATTTCGCATCGCGAGCCCACGTGCTCAGCTTCTCTCTGGCGATCGCCGAGGAGTTTCGCGGGACAGACGTATCGGTCACCTGCCTTTGCCCTGGACCGGTAAGAACTGACTTTTACAACCGTGCCTCCATGGTTGACGTGAGGTTAGCGAGTGGAAGGCCGATAAGACTGATGGATCCCGAGACGGTCGCTGCCATCGGATACGACGCAATGAAGAAACGGAAGATCATGATCGTCGCAGGTTTCCACAACAAAGTCTGGGGATTCCTCGCCAAGCATGCACCGAACGCGATTGCGGCCAGATTTATGAGGTGGATCCTCGATCGCTGTTAGCGACCCGAGGCGGCCGCGCTCGAGCCGGTCTCCCATAGCCCGGATGGATCATAAGTAAGACATATTGTTGGCCTGTCGGTCGCCTTCGGTGCGCGTTGGGAAATAGGAAACCCAAACGCCCCGGCGGTCGCCCGGGAGCGTGTTCGAGCTCATTGCCGCTTTCTTACCTTGCAATTCCTCGTAGGCACCCTTCGTCCAACTGCTCGGAATCACCATGCAGAACAGCACCAGGGCGACGAAGATCAGTTGCCGGACGCGCAGCGGCCAGCCGCTAGCGCCGGCCTGATCAGCAGCGGTTACCAGGCGACGGGAGAACTGCAGGGCACTTTCGGGATGGCGCTGCCGGCGGCGTGTCATCAGCCACATGAGACCGAGACCGGCGAGCGCCATGAGGAGATTGGCATACTGCCCCCTTCCGATACCCAGAAATTCGGCGCCATACTCGCGGAAATAATCGGTGAAAAGCCGCAGGCCTCCATACCAGAAGACGAAGTGCGCCAGCATGAGACCGCAACCCGGTTGATAACGCCTGCGAACGATTAGCAGAATGGGGACGAGCGCGAGATTCTTGAGCGATTCGTACAGCGCCACCGGATGCCGATAGCCCTCGAAATCCGGAAACTGCACACCCCACCAGGCATCGGTAGGGTAGCCAACAATCTGCCCGTTGATGAAGTTGCCGATTCGCCCGAGCGCGAGGAAAAAGGCCGCTGGAATCACCACCTCATCGGCGAGGAGCAGATACGAATGCCGCCGCCAACGGCAGAAGATCCAAAGCGCTATGGCAGCCCCGGCCAGCACCCCGTGAGAGGCCATTCCGCCATGCCAGTAGCTCAAGAGCAGTTTTGAGTGCGTCCGATAGTAGTCCCACTCGTAGACCACGATCTCGAACAGCCGGGCGCCGATCAGAACACCAACGAGAGTCAGGATACAGAGATCGTAGGTCTCGCCCAGCGTCAACCCGATGGATTGCCGTCTCGAGAGAAACCAGACCAGCACGCCGGCGAAGCCCACAGCGTAGGCAAATCCATACCAGTAAAGAGGGACCGGTCCGACCGTCAGGAGCACCGGATCAATGTCGTGCACGAACCCTGCTGAAAGCGTCATGACGGATACTGCCCTACGCAACAATGCCGCTTCGAATGCTCGTCGGCATTGATACCGACCTGCTCGCCAATGGTTTCTAATGAGCGAGTCGCTTTTATCTTACCCCATAAAGCCGCGCGCAGCCCCACAGCGTGAGAGACCGAACCTCATGGCTCGTTATCGTACCGATGTCCCGAGTCTTGAATTGTTTCGAGGATATCCGTCGGGAGTGCTTCGAAAATGTACGAAGATTTTGACAGATATGAATCTTGGGAAAATCATGACCGGGTGAAAGTGATAGTGTTGGCAGCAAAGCACGGGCAAATCGTACCCTGACGTCTGTTACAGACGAATTGACCGACCACCCGGAGCAGCGTCGTTTCTGTCAGAAACGCGAAGAGATCGGCTCGAACGAGATGTTTACCGTGATCCGCTCGTCGGCAGTCTCCGGCCCCGGTTCCATGGCCCAGATCGCCTGCCCTTCCTGTCGAAGCAGCCGGCAGCGGTGGAAGCGTCACCGGCTCGCCGGGTGAGTAGCGGAGAACAGATCCAGCCGCCCTGCCGCTTACCCGGGGGCATTGGCAAGTACCCGGCCAGCACGAACACCGAAGCGATTGACGGCGCCGCGCTCGATGCGGTGCGTGGCATTCACGCCGGCCGGCGCGTCCACGTTCTCTGCCGTACGCGAGATGGACTCAGTCCCTTGGATCCACATCGAGGCGTACTACGCGTCCGCGCAGCGCATCGCTGGAGGCCGGGTACTGGTCCATCACCCGTGGATCGTGACCCGGGATGATGTGAGCGGGGCTTTCGGCGAGACGCCGAAGCGTATCCCAGCCTTCGATCATGTCCGATACGTTGTAAACCGTGGGGAAAGGCGCCGCCGCATCCATATTCTCATAATAGTGCAAGGTGTCAGAGGCCAGCACCACGGCACCACGGCGGGTGTTCACCCGTACGCACTGCACTCCCATCGTATGACCGCCGATCAAATGCACAGTGACGCCGGGGGCGATGGTGTCCTGGCCATCATGAAACTGAACACGCCCATCGTAGACGCGCTTCACCAGGCCGAGCACATGCTCGACGGTGAATGAGCGGCGGAAAAATTGCCGGCACATGCAACGGCCGGTGGCGAACTGAACCTCCTTGTCCTGGATATGAAATGTCGCACCAGGAAAATCGTCCAGTGTGCCGGCATGGTCCCAGTGCAGGTGGCTGATAATGACGTCACTGATTTTGTCGGTTTCGATGTCCATCATCGCCAGAGCTTCGCGGGGCGGGATATCGAAGCTGCGGCCACGACTCTTTGCCTCGTTCTCGTCGAAACCGGTATCCAGCAAAATGGTGCGTTGACCGTTGCGCAGCACCCAAACGTAGAAAAACATGGCGCCAGGGCCGTCGTGAGGGTCGGCGATGATGAAATTCTCGTGGCGAAGTCGTTCCTCCGAGGCGCTGAACTTGACGGCAAAGACTTCCCAGATATCGTTCGAGCTCATGGATGATCTCCCTTGATTTTCAATCGGCGCAGCGGCGCACCTACTATTACGGAGTAGAACATCACCAGTTCGATGAAGTGCAGGTCAGCTCCATCTCCCCTATGGACCGTCGCATCACTGCCGGTACCGCGGACACGTGGCTGACGTCGATATCGAGTGCTCAGGGCAGGCACCGGAACCCTTTCATCGGGGGGGGGCAGCCTTGCATTGGCCCCAATAAGTGCCGCCTGATCTCTAATCCGGACGATATGGCGCACCTCCCGGGCGAGCCGCGTTGGGTCAGCGTGACGGCGGAAAATTGAGCTCCCGGCGCCCTGAGAATTGACACGGCGATTTCAATAGCGTATCAGATCCGCAAGATACTGAGCTGCCCTCGATCGCGTCAGTCCAACGATAACTGAGAGATTGAACGACAGGAATTCCGCGCCTGGGTGTCGATTCTTGCCACGGTCCGAGCGCCTCACATCCGGGTCGACGGCAAGTAGACTGGCGCGGTTGCTGGTGGCTGGCGGCTCTTAGCTTCCAAAAGCGCCGGACAAGAAACGCCCATGGGAGGATCAGTGCAAGAAAACAGCCCAGACTCAGCATCGTCCCCGAAATTCGGTGTTCGTGGGCGTCTCCTGCTCGCGTTTCTGGGTATCTCCGCCTTCGCCGTTCTGGCCGCCTTCGCCGCCGTATATTCCTTCTTCAAGATCGGTAATGCCCTCGACTTAATCACCGAAGAGCGCGTTCCGGTCGCGCTGATTGCCCAGGAGCTCTCTCGTGAGGCGGAACGGATGCTCGCAATCGGTCCCGCCATGCTCAGCGTCACTGATCTGGAGGAACAGGAAAAGCTCTCGGAAGAGATGTACGTCACGAGCGAACGTCTCAATGAGCTGGTGAGTGAGTTAGAGAAGACTGGTGTCGAGCCTGAGAATGTCGCCGCGATCAAGAATCTTGTAGAGGTTGTAACCATCCATGCCATCGGTCTAGATGGAATATTTTTAAACAACATCAACTTACTCGAAACCAAGCAGAATCTCCTTCGCGAGCTGGCCACAACTTACGACAAGTCCGAGAGATTTCTCACCGCACAGGCCAAGACTGCCCAGGCGCAGGCGTACCGGCTTCAGATGTTTCTCAATAATCCTGATCTCACACCCGCGCGACGCAAGGATATACTCGAGAGCCTGTCGGCCGTAATCGATATGATTCGACTTCTAGACGACGCGAGATCGGAAATTGCTGGCATCAACGGCACGCTGCTGCGTGTGGCTTCGGCGAACGTATCTGACAGCGAAACCCTGACCTCGGCTGGCCCGAGCTCGGACCACTTCCCGGCTCTTTCCAGCGCGATGGAGCGATCACTGGGCAATCTCGAATCCATTGTGCCAAAACTCCGCTCTGACGCTGGAACTACCCTTCAATCTCATGTCGATAACCTGCGCAAGTTCGCCGAAGGTCGTCGCAGTCTGTTTCGAACCCGATCTCTCGAGTTCGATCAGCTTCGCGAAGCGAAACGACAGCTTCGTTCCAACACAGAGTTCTCCCGGAACCTAACCGAGCTTGTCGACAATCTGGTCGCCAGAACCAAGGGCGACATCGCCTCTGCCACTTCTCAGGCCGACGGGATACAGCGTTTCAGCACTGGAGTTCTCGTCGCAGTCGTCGCATTGAGCATTATCAGCTCGTCACTCATCGTGTGGCTCTATGTCGGTAGAAATCTGCTGAGACGCCTGACCGCGCTCAGCAACAGCATGCTCGAGATCGCGAGAGGAAATCTGAAGGCCGAAATACCCTCCGGCGGCAGCGATGAGCTGTTCGAAATGTCGAAGGCACTCACGATTTTCAGAGATACGGCACTCGAGATGGAGGAGGCAAATCTGCGCGAGATTGCCGATGCCCGCCGACGGTTGTCAGATGCTATTGAAAATATCTCCGAAGGATTCTCACTATACGATTCCGAGGATCGATTAGTGGTCTACAACGAACGCTATCTGAGGCTGCTGTATGGCGAATTAGATGCCGATCTCAAGCCCGGCACGAAATTCGAATCCGTTATTCGAGAAGCCGCGGCTAAAGGGCTGATCGGCGATGCTGCAGGTCAGACCGAGAAATGGATCGCCGAACGTCTGTCCGCACACCGTAATCCTGGAGAGCCCCAGTTGCAATTACGAGCAGACGGGAGCTGGATTCGGGTGAGTGAGACAAAAACCGACGATGGCAGCACGGTAGCTGTGTACACAGATATCACGGAGCTGAAACGTCGGGAGCAAGAGGCCGAGGCAGCAAGCCAGGCAAAGAGCGAGTTTCTCGCCACCATGAGCCACGAAATTCGAACACCCATGAACGGCGTTATCGGAATGTCTGGCCTGCTGCTCGATACCGATCTTGACAAAGAGCAGCGGGAATTCGCGGAGATCATACGTCACAGCGCCGAATCGCTGTTGGCGATCATAAATACCATTCTCGATTTCTCAAAAATCGAAGCCGGTCGCCTGGAGCTCGAATACCAACCATTCGAAATGCGTGACTGTCTCGAAAGCGCAATTGATCTGTTGACAAATGAGGCGTTGAGCAAGGGACTGAATCTCGCCTACATCACCGACGAGGATGTCCCGGAAGCGGTCGTGGGCGATGTGACCCGGTTGCGTCAAGTGGTCATCAATCTGCTTGGAAACGCAATAAAGTTCACCGAAGAGGGAGAGGTGGTGCTGTCCGTTTCAAGCTCGCCGATAGAGAATTCGACGCATAAAGGTGACGGACCAGACGCCGATTCGCAGGAGTATGAGCTGCACTTCGTGGTCCGCGACACCGGGATAGGCATACCTCCGGATCGTCGCAACCGGCTGTTCGAGTCGTTCAGTCAACTCGACGCGTCGACCGCGCGACGCTACGGAGGGACCGGCTTGGGACTGGCGATCAGCAAGCAACTCTGTGAGCTCATGGGAGGAACCATGTGGGCAGAGAGCGCCGGCATCCCGGGCCAGGGTTCGGAGTTTCATTTCACTATCCGCGCGCAGAGTTGCCCGACCAGCGAGAATATCTATCTGCACGAGAGTCACCCGCAGCTCAGCGATAAGCGCGTGCTGATCGTCGACGACAATGAAACCAACTGCCAAATCCTCAAACTACAGACCGAATCATGGGCTATGAAGCCGTCTGTCACCTCTTCGCCGAGCCAGGCCATCGCATGGCTTGAACAAAAAGAGCAATTCGCCGTGGGCCTGATTGATATGGATATGCCGGAAATGAAGGGCCATGAGCTGGCAGCGGAAGTGCGAAGGATCGAAAAGGAATCCACGGGCACGGGCGCAAGTCAACCGCTGCCTCTCGTGATGTTGTCGTCGATCGGTGAGCGCGAGACGGATCATCAGGAGAATGTCCCAAGTTACTTCTCGGCGATACTTAAAAAGCCGATAAAGCCCTCTCAACTCTACAACGTGCTGATCGAACTGTTCGCCGCGGACGGCGGCGAGATTCCCCGTCAAAAGATACAAGCGGCGCCGCTGTTCGACCGTCAGATGGGGAAAGAGCATCCACTGCGCATCCTGCTCGCAGAAGACAACGCCATCAATCAGAAGCTGGGTCTTCGACTGTTGGAACGCCTCGGCTATCGCGCAGATGTGGCAGGAAACGGTTATGAGGCGCTGGATGCTTTACGCCGACAACACTACGATGTCGTTCTGATGGATGTTCAGATGCCAGACATGGACGGGCTGGAAGCCACCCGAAATATAGTAAGCGAGTGGCCAAGCGAGAAGCGGCCGCACATCGTCGCGATGACCGCGAATGCGATGCAGGGCGATCGGGAAATGTGCCTCGAGGCCGGCATGAACGATTACATCAGCAAGCCGATAAGAATCGAGAAGCTGGTTGAGTCATTGAATCGCTGCCAACCGCTCACGGATGCGAAAAAAGAGGTGGCGGATCAAAGCGCTGCGTCAGCAGGGGCGGTCGAGAAATCCACGGATGTCGAGTTGGGTGCAACAACCGACCTGCATCCCTCGAGCCCTGACGACCTGGCGAACACGGTTCGGGAAAGCCTTGATAATCTGACGGGCGGAGACAGCGAGTTTCTTTTGGAGCTAATCGACACATTCCTCGAGGACACGCCAGGTCTTCTCGAGCAAATGCGTAGAGGGGTCACGCAATCGGAGCCGGCATCGCTTCGCATAGCGGCTCATAGCCTCAAGTCCAACAGTGCCGATTTTGGCGCCGAGATTCTGCGTGATCTTTGCAAGAAAGCCGAGGCCCTGGGCCGAGAGGGTACCTTGGAGGGGGCTGATTCTTTGGTATCACGAGCGGTGAACGAGTATGCGAAGCTCGAGGAAGTGCTCAAGGTGATGCGCAATGACGCGCGCAGTTGAAGACAGGCCATCTTCTGCAAAGCCGAGGGAGCACATGATGTCTGTCACTTGCCGACAGGAATACCAGACGCCTTGCCGGGCGAAAGGAGACAGTCATGCGTGATGGGAAAGGGCGTATTCTTGTCGTCGATGACGATAGACAAACTCGCCTGAAGTTGGCCCGGGAACTCGAAGGTCAGGGATACACCGTCAGCTCGGTTGAAGGGGGCGTCGAAGCCCTGCAGACTCTTGCCAGGGAATCGTTCGATCTGATGTTGCTCGACATATTAATGCCAGAAATTGACGGCGTTGAAGTTCTCGAAAAGCTTCATGCCGATAGGCCACATAACCCGCCTGCCGTTATCGTGATATCTGCGCTCGATGAGCCGGAAAAAATACAGAGATGCCGACAACTCGGTGCGCAGGACTATCTGACAAAGCCTGTCTCAGCTGAATTGCTGGCTGCACGTGTCGCGGAAGTCATAGACCAAGCCGACGAATCCGAACCTGGCGAATGACGGAAACCAACTTTCAAGGTGGTCGAGATGACCGATAGCAACCATCACGTCCTCGCAGTAGATGATAACCGAATGACCCGACTGAAGATGGCGCGTGCATTGCAAGACGAATACGGGGTATCGCAGGCACAGGGTGGTCAGGAAGCCTTGAGCTTACTGCGATCGAAGCCGTTCCACCTGGTTCTTCTCGATATCGAAATGCCTGACATGGATGGCTTCGAAGTACTGCGGCAAATGAAAGAGGATCCAAGCCTGCGTGACATCCCGGTGATCGTCGTATCCGGCATGGAAGACAAGGCCAGCTTTGAGCGTTGTCTCGAGATTGGTGCGGTCGACTACGTCACGAAGCCATTCGATCTGGCGCAGCTCAAATCATGTGTCGATAGTCATATCGGCGCGGAATGATGGTATGAACGAAGAAGGCAATCAAGAAGACAATCCAATCCTGGTTGTCGATGACAATCGACTGAATCGTCTCAAGCTTGCACGTAGTTTAGAGCGCGAGGGCCATGCGGTAAGCGTTGCTGAGAACGGCCGTGAGGCGCTCGAACTCCTGCGCTCCCGGCCGTTTTCGCTGCTGCTGCTTGACATCATGATGCCGGAAATGGACGGCTTCGAAGTGCTCGAAGCGATGAAAAGCGATCTGGAATTACGCGATATCCCCGTGATTGTCATCTCGGCCCTGGAGGAGATGGAAAGCGTCGTCCGCTGCATCGAAATGGGAGCCGAGGATCATCTGCCGAAACCCTATGATCCGGTTCTGTTGAACGCTCGAATCGGCGCAAGTCTGGAGAAAAAGCGCTTACGCGATGAGGTCATGAAACAGCTCGGTTTTATCAGGGGTATTCTCGGGAAGTACGTACCGGAAAGCATCGCGAAACAGATTGTCGCCGGCGGCGGCGCTCTGGAACCGACACAAACTACGGCGACAATCATGTATACCGATATAGTGTCGTTCACGAGAACGGCCGAAAGCATTCCGCCGAAGCAAGTGGTTCAAATGCTGAACGAGTACTTTCCTGCTGTAATCGAGCCAATTACGCGTTACGGGGGAGTCGTCAATCAGTTTCAGGGTGACGCCATGTTGGTGACCTTTAATGTGCCGCTCGAGGATGCTGCCCACGCGCAGAATGCGGTCAATGCAGCCATCGAAATCCAGAAAGCGTCGAGCGGCCAGAAGTTTGCGGGAATACCGCTGCGCACCCGAATCGGTGTCAATACGGGCGAAATCATCGCGGGGAACGTGGGTGCCGGTGATCGCTTCAACTACACCGTCCACGGCGATGCGGTCAATCTGGCCGCCCGGCTGGAGCAGCTCAACAAAGAGCACCAAACGGGAATAATCATCTCTGAGTCGACCGTCGAATCGATGTCCGAAAGAGGCAGCATGGAACCCCTCGGCGAGGTGGAGATACGAGGGAAAACCCAGGCGGTGAAGATATTCACCGTAGACCACTAGCGCACGACAATCCCGGCAGGTGCGCCCGCGCTTCGAGCCGACCGCCTCTTGAACCGACGAATACACGGAACTCCCGTGGCGCACGTCTAGCTGCCCTGCCCCCTCAGACGAGGCCAGAGGTCAGGTAATAGATTGCCTATCTGGACCGATGANNGACCGAATGGCGATAGCGCAAACTCTACGGTGGTGAGGCTGGTGCGAGCGCGTTGAGCGTGCGGGGCCAGGTCGCCACTGTGCCCTCGTCCGATGTCTTGAGAGTGACTGTACGTCTCCCACAGACGGCACACGCGAATGGAGCACTCTACCCCGGGCTGACGAGCGCCGGAAGGCGCTCTCGAGCGCTGCCACGACATGAATGCGCGTCCCGGTTACCAATGCGGGGTATTGTATGGTAAACATGAGGCCGTCAGTGAACTCCACCATCGACCCCGATATGCTTGACCATAGCGACGATGATCCCGATCGATAAGGGAACGACACGATGAGTAGGAAGATCCATGTGAAGCACCTGGCGTTTACCGTGCAGGCCTTGCTCCTGCTGGTTCTCGCTTCCTCCTGTTCGCAGGACGAGCCGCGCGTTCTCACTATCGGCACCGGTGGCTCAATGGGTAATTACGATAAGACCGGTTTAGCCATAGCGAGAATCGTAAATAGTGAGCAGGAAGCAAATAAATTTGAACTGCAGCCTGAGGAGAGTTCAGGCTCGGTAGCCAACATCGATGCGATTATGGCCGGTGATATCGAATTTGGAATCGCTCAGGCCGACCGGCAGCATCAAGCAGTCAATGGCTTGGCAGAATGGAAGGAGAAAGGACCTCAAAAAGAGCTTCGTGCCATCTTCAGTCTATACACGGAATCTGTCACGCTCGTCGCTGGCCTCGATTCCGGAATAAGCACCATTCATGACTTGAGAGGTAAACGTGTCGATATCGGACTACTGGGCTCCGGCATTCGTCAAAACGCGATCGATGCTCTCGATGCGGCAGGAATTGAATGGGAAAAAGACTTGGATATATATGAAACAAAACTCGATGACAGACTACCTATGCTAATGCACAGTCAATTGGATGCCATCTTCCAAACCATCGGTCATCCGAGTCAAGAGATTAGATTCGCTACATATTCCGTTCGGGGCGCCCGCCTCGTTCCGTTGTCGAACATAGAAAGTCTCCTAGCGAAGTATCCTTTTTACTCGAAATCCATAATTTCTTCAGAACTGTATCCTCGTGCGGGAAATGCCGGAGATATAGAGACAATCGGCGTAAAAGCGATTCTCCTTACTTCCGCTAGAGTGTCAGATGAAATTGTTTACGCCGTTACCAAAGCAGTGTTCAGAAATATCGACTCGTTGGCGAGAACCGTGCCCGTGTTGAAGGCTCTCAATAAAGAAAGCATGCTCGAAGGATTGACCGCCCCCATACATCCCGGCGCGCTGCAATACTACAAAGAAATAGGCTTGAAGGCTCCACCATCTAAACTGTCCAGCCGCAAGATCACATTCACCTGGAATGCGTCCGCCGGCCCAAACGTAACCGGTTATAGGGTCCACTTTGGACTATCGAGCGGCAACTACACGAACAAGGTGCTCGTTGGTAACCAGACAAGCTATACGTTATCGGGCCTTGATGGTGGGCAAACATACTACATTGCCGTCACCGCACTCGAAACTAATGGTGAGAGAGAAAGCGATTTCTCCGACGAGATCGCGGTGAAGATCCCCGAGTAGCAGTGGGGCGCAGAATAATACCCGCCGAAGCGCCAATGGAGGCTTTGGCGCACGACCCGCCGCTCGGTCACATCGGCCAGAGCCAAGCTTTCGACCTTGCTGCGCCGGCATCGCGCCACAATTTCAATTGATAGGCAGTTGCGCCGTCTTGCGGATCAATCCGTCGATGGTGCTGGCGCTATGCCTAATTTCGTGCATTGGCGCGATGTGGAATATGATCAAGCCGCCGACAGGTATGGGGCTGAGAGGCACCCATGTCGACGGGCTGCCCAGTCCGCGTGGTAACGGCGCGGTGCAACGCCGCGTTCGGCGTGAGCACCCCATGGTGGCGATGACGATGACGCCGCGGCGGCACAATCAGAGCGGCAAGTCGGTCAAATAGATGCTTCTATAGAATTGCCGAGTTAGATCTTATAATTCGTTTTTTTTGCAATATTTGGAATGTGTATTGTAGAAGTTAGACGGCGTGGATGGGCCGCGCATGGTGAATAAGGGGTTGATAATGAGATCATTTATTGTCTTTTTAAGCTTGTTCTTTGCGTCAGGGCTATACGCTGCAGGCGAGCCGGATTGGTGTGAGTTTGACAAAAACTATCCCACGGAGCGCAGGGGGATTAGCTGTATTAAGTCCTGCGATCTTTGGAGAGCCGCCGCTGACGTAGAGGTATCTGAACCCGATTGTGGTTCTTATAAGCATGCGTCTTATTCTTTTCAAAATGTCGAGTATCAAGGAGAAAAAATCGTCTGTATTGTCAGCGTGAGATGCGTAAAAACCGGCGGACGATGAACGCCTTACTTTTCTCGAAGTGACCTGCACCGCCCGCTATCCAACAGGGGCTTTATTCTTCCCATGCTCGGGGGTGGCGATTGAGCTTGCGCCGGCTGTGGTTGGTATCCTGCTGTTTATCAGGAGAAAAGCGTAAAAATAGGTGATTGTTTTTTCTTTTTTGAATTCCACGCGTATGGAATATTAGTCTGCAAATCCATTTCGGTACGATTTTCTCACGGAAATCAATTCAGAATATCCGTCAGCCGTGCCGCGTCAATACTGCCGCCGCTCAGGATGCAGACGGCTTTGCCGCGTTCCTCGGGAAGGGCTGCCAGAGCTGCGGCAACAGAGAGTGCGCCCGAGCCTTCGACAACCAGCTTGTTTTTGAGGGCCAGGTGCTGGATGGCCTCGCGGATCGCCTCTTCGGAGACCAGGGCCACGTCGTCGATCACTTTGCGAAGGAGCGGATACATTTCGTCTACGATTACGGGAACCGCTGTGCCTTCGCAGAGGGTAGGACCGGCCTGAATCCAGAGCCCGTGTTCGGCTTCGAAGGCTTTTTTTAAGGTGGGACAAGATTCGGGTTGAACTGCAACAACCCGAATGTCGGGATTGAGGGCTTTGATGGCACTGCCGAGGCCGGAAATGAGGCCGCCCCCGCCGACTGCGGCGTATACGGTGCGCACATCGGACAGGTCGTTCACAATTTCCAGGCCGATGGTTCCGCTGCCGGCAATCATGTCGGGATCGCTCCAGGGGTTCAGATAGCTGTAGGGTTCGTCTCTCCAGTGTTCTTTCAGCATATAATCCAGCAGCTGGTCTAACGGCAGACGAACCGGCTGCACGCCGTAGCTCAGGATGGCATCCAGTTTGTAGTCGGGCACGGTGTCGGGCAAAAGGGTGCGTGAGGGCACGCCGAACAGGCGGGCCACATAACCCAGGGCCTGGGCGGTATTGCCCGAACTCGTTGTGCTGAGGCCCTTAAGGCGGGCTTCTTCCGTGAGCCGGGCGGCCCAGTTCAAAACCCCTCTGATTTTGAACGAGCCGACAGGCTGAAGGACTTCGGGTTTGAGAAAGATGTCTGTGCTGGCCTCGTAGCTGTGAAGCGGCACCAGGGGCGTGCGGACGACCCGGCCGGTTATCCGTTCGGCGGCTTTCTGAATGGCTTCCAGCGGTGGTTGGGAAATCGGGGAGCCGCCCCAGCCGGTAGGTCGGTTAGAGAGATCCATAGTTGGGGCCTTTCTCGATAAAAAAAACAAGCTCTGTCTTTTGATTCTGATTTCTTGTTCTGAATCCAGTTCCTGAAAATAAAAGACCAGCCCTGCACGATCTACTCAGCTGAAACGGTCGGCGTCTTGCTGCGGCCAGTCGGCCAGTTTCTGAATACATACCCTCTCGGTCCTTTTTACACAATAAACCCATAATACTTGCCCATCCAGTAGGGCAAAAGATAATAGGTTCCATCGTCTTCCCGGTGGTTTTTTCACGTTGCCAATGGCGGGCCAACCAAACCACGCACAAGAGCGCCCCTCCGTACAAAGTCACGGCGCGGCGAGACCCACATTCCAATCAAGTCATCGTAACGCCGTGGCCCCGGCGGTGCAGCCATATCGCCTTCCAAATCAAGTAGCGGCCCGCCCAGGACGTGCTGCGGGAGTTAGAGCCTTCGTTTACTGGGATCACTGGCAGACTGCTACGAACGAGAAGCCCCGCCCACGAGCCCCCTTTCTGGGCGGGGCTTCAGCTCTCCCGCCGCTGCCCCAGCACCCGCTAGTTTGGGGTTCAGGGCTGACATTTGCTATCACTTTTGAGGTGATCAGCCTTTCGCGCACGGGCCGCGGTTATAGTACTTTTAGAGATTGCCCGGAATGCATCCACTGTGGGAGTACTGTGCGCTTCATCAGAATCGCAGCGTTGTTGGCAGCCATATCTTGCGTGCCCGGTCATGCTGTCGCTGACGCAGAGATCAAAAGCCTGGTCGCCAAAATCAATGAACGCATCGGCCAGTATGAAAATTATGAAATCAAGCTAACCAGGGAGGGAGCAGGCTCCAGCGCAAGAGAGGATCATTATGTGCGCAAAAATCAGTATTACCTGCATACCTTTACCACCGCCGACGGGCAAAAGTACAAGGAAGTCGTTCACTTCAAGGGTAAAGAGAGTTGGGCTTATGAGTCTGGCAAGGCACGAATATCTCATTTAAGTGCATTGAATTATAACCGACTGGCATTAGGGGACATCAGGTACTTCAAGGGTAACTTCAAAAAAGAATTGAAAAAGACTCGGGACGGGAAACTCCTGCTCAAGTTCACGTACCTCAGCGGCTCTGGCAAGGAATATCTCATCGACCCGGATACCCTGATTGTCTTACAGCGAAAAGATTTCAATCGGCAAAACGAACACACTTTTACANNATGCTGATGATTTTTTCACTGATTTCATCAAAGCGACGAGCAAAACTGCCGGAGAAACCGCCGCACGCAAGCAAAGAAACCAACTCGTTGGCAACATCAGCCAATTGCTTGCGATCATATTGGTCATTTTACTGGCTTCACTCAGATTTCAGCGCGCCCATAGTATAAAAACGATCAAGGGAAAAGTGGCCGTATGCGCCGCGTTTTTTGCGGCTTATGTCGGCATGTTCTGGTTGATGCTAATGGCTACCAAGGGGTATCTTTCCATGCTGCTTGCGGAAATGACCTGGAAGTTTTTTCAACAGCTTGACCCACAGCTGAACGCGTATGTTTCGCCCTTTGTTCAGGGCCTGATTCTTTCCGGCGTTGCCATGATTCCGGCATACTTCCTGCTGTCTCTTTGCAAAATGGGTCTAAATCTGAGACACAAGACATAGGCGCGCTACCAACTCGTGAACTCGGGTTGCCGGTACCGCGCTAG
>JABAHO010005428.1_pt1 | contig 23554 bp, 24 predicted proteins | sample 7062071 | NCBI WGS metagenome assembly JABAHO01 (sample SAMN14534356, study PRJNA622989) | marine sediment metagenome | biome: marine biome [ENVO:00000428]; feature: marine pelagic biome [ENVO:01000023]; material: deep marine sediment [ENVO:00002113] | place: India: Gulf of Kutch | collected...
GCGGCGCGCCGGGTCTACCGGGTGGGATCCTCCTCTCGATCCGGCCTTCTCTACAGCAGCCTTCGCAGGCAGGGCGGTGCCGGTCGGAACCGCATCCTGCTGCGGATGCTGACACGTGACCTGTGCTCCCGTTTCCCGCGCGAGGACACATCCCTGCTGGTTGCGCATCCCCTGCTTGTGCGGGGCCTTAATGCGGATCCGCGCATAGTCTACCAGCACGGCGAGCTTGCCGTGCCTGATGAAGCAATTCTCGCCGGACCGCACACCGTGCTGGTGCCTGACCGCCGGGCGGCAGACCGCTTTGTGCAGGCAGGCATGCCTGCAGCCCGGGTCTTTGTGTCGGGGTTGTGTGTCGAGGAAGGGCTTGCCCGTTGCGCCGAAACAGCCTTTGCCGCCCGGCTTGACCGATTGCAGAGCGGCGGGCCGCTTTGCGGGTTGTTTTTTTCATCGGGGGCTGAGCCGGTTGCGCATGTAAACGCATTGGTGTCGGCTGCGGTCTCGTTGACGGCTGCGGGCCATCGTGCGGTTGTGCTTGCAGCCGACGGGGGGCGCCTGCTTCGGGATGTGCGATTGAAACTGGCGGCCCGGGCGCTTACGTGGCGGGAGCATGACGGGATAAACGGCGGGGAGACAGACGGCGAAGGCGCGGTGCTGGTCCGGTTCAACGGGCGGCGGGCGCTACAACGGGTCGGTGAATATTTTGCGCCCCTCGCGGACTTCAGTGCCGGACCTGCCCACGAGCGGTCTCACTGGGCACTCGGTCTTGGGCTGCCGCATTTTATTGCAGGGCCGGACATCGGGACCTTTGCTCCGCTTAACCGCGCGCGCCTGCTTGAAGAGCAGGTGGCGCTGCCGCTTGAATCGCCTGAGAGTTTCGGGGATCGGATCACGGCGATGCGTGGCGACGGTTCCCTGGAGGCCATGATGCGAAACGGGCGGGGCCGGTACCCCGTTGACGGATTTGCAGCCATAGCCGATTTCCTTCAAAAGCCCTAGAATTCAAGCCCTCGGCATTTTTTATGCAATAGATTCGTGTCTACCGACGTTGAATCTGCGTACGTGGTGATAACACCGAAGCAGAAGGAGAAGTACGATGAAGACACCACTGGTAGTAGGAACTATGGCGGTACTTTGTGCCGCGGTCATCGCAGCCGATGCCCAGCCCGAACGGAACAAGGGCGACAAGGCCCGCCGCGGACCGGGTGAGGCGGTATTGACAGGCATGCGGTTCATGCAAAATCCGCGTGTGGTCGAGGAACTCGGGTTGAGCGAGGACGAGTTAAAGCACCTGAAGGATGCGATGTTTGACCTTCATTCGGAACGCGCCAAACTCAGGGCAGACCTCGAGGTGGCCGGCATTGAGCAGGCTCGCCTGCTGACCGAGGAAGATGTCAATGAATCCGATTTAATGGCTGCTGTTGAAAAAACAGGCGCTGTGCGGACTGAGATCGCCAAGCTGGAAATGAAGGCGCTGCTCGTGCTGCGTGAGAACCTGAGCAAAGAACAGCGTGACAAGCTCAAGAAGATGATGGGGCATGCACGTGCCAGGCAACAGGGTTCCCGGATGGAGGGTCAGCGCGGCGGCCCGAGGGGTCCTGCGCAGGGTGGAGATTTCCACCGCCGCGGCGGTGACCGCCCGTTTGGCGCAAAGGGTCGCGACGGAGCCCGCAGGCCCGGCGGTCNNCGCAGGCCCGGCGTTCCCGGGGATGGTGCGCCTCAGGGCAACGAGTAATACCGAACCTGAAAAACGGCCCGCGTTCCGATGGCAGCGATGCCCGAACGCGGGCCGTGCTTTTTGCGGCAACCGGTGCCCAGCCGCAGGACGCTCTTACAGCGCCTGGGCCAGGCGGCTGAGCACATCAAGAGCCGCCTCCCGCCGACACTCAATCGATTCTCCCTCCGGACGGTCTGCGGAGATGCAGCTGAAGCGGACGGTGTGGGCATCGGGCGTTTCAATGTGGATCCGCGGCGGATAAGGTCCGCCGGGATCAAAAGCGTCCTGTGCCAGATAGAGCTGCTCGTCGATCAGCACCGGGGTCAGCAGTACCGACAGCGCCGAGGTCGAAAGCTGCTTGACGAGTTCAAACAGCGGTTTGATTTGTTCCCACTGCGAAAGCGTGCTCAACCGGCCAAGGTAGCGGACGAGACCCTGCCACTGGTCATACCGAATCTTTCCTGCATCTGCTTCGGGTCCGCTGTCCATTTGCCTGGAAGTCCTTTGGGTTTTTTATTCCAGTTCGTTTCTCGCGATTCGCTCCAGGGCGGTTTTCCCGTTTAAAGGGCGGCGCTGGATCGCCGATTCGGGATTGAGTTCAAAGGGATGTAAGGGTAATCTGCAGCCTTTTGCAACTGCGGAGGATAGATTATGAGCAAGCGTGTGCTTGTGACCGGCGGAGCCGGATTCCTCGGGATCAATCTGATCCGTTACCTGCGTCAGCAGGGGATCACCGACATTGTGTCACTGGACCTGGCGGATTTTGATTACCCGGAAAAAAACGAGATTACCGAAATCCGGGGCGATATCCGGGATGAGGAAACCGTCCAGCGGGCCATGCAGGGCGTTGACTGGGTTGTGCACACGGCCGCAGCGCTTCCCCTGTACACAAAAGAAGATATCTTCTCCATTGATATCGAGGGGACACGGCTTTTGCTGAGCACGGCCCGCGATGCCGGCGCCGAGCGATTCTGCCATGTGTCCAGCACAGCGGTTTACGGGATTCCGGACCATCATCCGCTATGTGAGGAGGACAAGCTTGACGGAGTCGGCCCGTACGGCATTGCCAAGATTGAGGCGGAAAATGCCTGTATCGAACACCGCAAAGAAGGGTTTTGTGTTCCGATTATCCGACCGAAATCTTTTGTCGGTCCCGAACGGCTTGGCGTTTTTGCCCTGTTCTACGACTGGGCCAAGGACGGCAAAAACTTTCCCATGATCGGCAGCGGTAACAACCGGTACCAGTTGCTGGATGTCGAAGACCTCTGCAACGCAATCTACCTGACTTTGACCGGGGACGCAGAAGCCTGCAACGATACCTTCAATGTCGGCGCTGAGGAATTCACGACCATGAAGGAAGATTACCAGGCCGTGCTGGACCGGGCCGGTTTCGGCCGAAAAATCATCGGGTTTCCCGCCTGGCCGATGATCTGGACGCTGAGGATTCTCGAGGCGCTGAAGCTCTCACCCCTCTACAAGTGGGTATACGAAACCGCCTGTGAAGATTCGTTTGTTTCGACGGATAAAATATCCGGCGCCCTGGGCTGGAAGCCGAAGTTTTCGAATAAGGATGCACTCGTGCGCAATTACGAGTGGTACCTGGAAAACCTGGCGTCCTTTGAAAACAAAAGCGGAGTCTCCCACCGCGTGCCCTGGGACCAGGGAATCCTGAAACTTGCAAAGCTGTTCTTCTGATGGCAGAGAAGTCACTTGTGGTTTTGGCGGCCGGTATCGGCAGCCGGTATGGCGGCCTCAAGCAGCTTGAGCCGGTCGGACCGGGCGGCGAAGTCATCGTGGATTACTCGGTTTACGATGCGATGCGAGCCGGTTTTGACCATGTGGTGTTTGTCATACGACCGGATATCGAGGCTGAGTTTCGCGCAGCCATCGGGTCTCGGATTGAACGGCACATGAAAACCAGTTACGTGCACCAGACCCTCGACAAGCTTCCCGGGAACATGCCTCCTCCGCCGGGGCGCACCAAGCCGTGGGGAACCGGCCAGGCCGCGCTGGTGGCCCGGGAAGCCGTGCGCGGCCCCTGGGCGGTTATCAATGCAGATGATTTTTACGGCGCGGATTCCTTTCGGGTCCTCGCTGATTTTATTGAGCAGACCAGGGAGCGCGAGGATCTCTATGGAATGGTGAGCTTCATCCTCGAGAATACGCTTTCGGATCATGGGGCCGTCTCGCGGGGTGTGTGCATGCGGGATGCCGAAAACCGCCTGGTCGATGTCGTGGAATACACGCAGATTGAACGCACGCCCGAAGGAATCAGGGCCGGGGAAACGGCATTGACCGGCCAGGAAATCGTTTCCATGAACATGTGGGGATTCAAGGACTCCTTTTTTGATTATCTCGCCGAGGGGTTTTCCGCGTTCCTTGAATCCGCCGGGCGGGATGAAAAGACAGAGTTCTATCTGCCCGAAGCCGTGAATCGCCTGGCAAATACCGGCCGTGTTTCGGTGGAGGTGCTTTCAACGGTTTCCCGCTGGTACGGCGTAACCTATGCACCTGAACGGGACGATGTCATCAAGGCTGTTCAGGGGCTGGTTGCGTCGGGCGCCTACCCGGAGCAGCTGTGGCAGAGCCGGTAGCTCAGGGCGCGACAGGCAGATACACGTGTACTGTTGGATGCGTACCGGTCACGGGTGTTAAAAACGTCATCAATTCACCATGCGTCAGATCAGACGGCGCATAAACAAACAGGACACGCAGGTTCAGAACCCTGTCGGGAAGCGAATCATAACGGTCGATCTCAAACAGAGCGTCCTGCACGGCCCGATGGATTGCTTCGGCTTCTGATGACCAGAGGTCAGGCGCCGGGGTGTCGGTTGCGCGCTTTGACAGTTCCGTCCGCCGGGCGGAATCCGGCAGCATGCCTATGGCCTGTTGCAACTCTGAGCGTAATGCGGAATCCAGGAATGCTCTTACATCGTGACCTGACTGCACGGCTGTTTCGGTGATCGTAAACGGAGCATCCGGCTTCGTCCCCGGCGGGGCTTCATGCACGTCCGCCAGCATGCCGGAAACCTGTTGGCCGTTTCGCGCGAGGTGCAGTTCCCAGGGTTGCGACATTCGTCCGGAGCGGCTCCGGTATGTCTCGTTCGGCAGGTAGGCCCGGTAGTACAGGGTTCCCTCGGGCGGAGGTTCAACCCGAATTCCCGTGTCTCCTTCAATGGATGCGATCAGTGCCGCGGTGTCGCGCACAAGCCCGAGAGGCGCCGAATCGGCAACCTTGACGCTCACGTACGGGTCTCGGCCACTGTCAATCAGCTGCGAAAAATGTCGGACAGTGCCCGCCAGGTTGGTGTTCGCGATGCGCTGTCCGCTGGCTGTATCCGTCAGGGTAAACCAGCCGGCCGCGTTGCCTGCTGCTGTGCCAGGCGCGTGTCCGGTCAGCGTTAAGTCGAGGTCGTTCACGCGCCTGCGGCCATCGGGATATTCCGGCGTGATGGTGAAAACCAACAGGGACCGGTCCGGCAGGACATGCGAGCCTTTCATGATGTTTGAGCGGTAGACGTCGCCTTGCGGAGCCTGGCGGGGAACGTCAAACACGGATCCGGGTTCGTTGTAATTCGAGGCGACAGAGCGAGGCTCAACCCTGTCCGCGGCATAGACCGTTCCGGCATTCCCGCCGGGAGTGGGCACCGTAAGCGATCCGGTAAAAACATGACCGGACAGCGGCATGACTTCTCCAATCGAATCATTCCATACCAGCTCCTCCACGCGCACCGGGGCCTTCCATATCCCGGCATCCGCGATCCCGGTGTCTGCCGGTATCACGGTCATGTGAACGCGCTCACCCTTTGGCCAGAAGGCGAGGGCGCCCGGATTTACCGGCCGGCCGGGTTGAAGGCCGATGAACTCGAGTGCGCGGTGAATGTCGCTGGGAAGTGCAAAAGAAACCGCAAATGATTCATAGCCGTGGCCGCTTCCGGGGCCGATGATCAGGAACTCGATGTTCTCATTTTCCCGGATGCCGGTTGACTCGGCGCGAAGAGTGACCGTGCGGGCTTTGCTGTCAGCGATCAGTCCCGGAAGCACCAGCATGGCGGGGTCACCCGCGTGTGCTTCGCGCTCGCGTTTGAACAGGTCGTCAACCGCCTGCCTGTTGGCGGAAAGGCCCTCCTGCCCGGCCGACGGTTCCGAGCCTGCGCAAAAAACTGCAAAGAATTGCAGCAGGAGCAGGGACAGCAGAACCCGGGAGCGAGAAAGAGTTGAGTTTTGACGCATTCGGCGAATCCCCGGTTTGTGTTTCCAAGCATGCTTGGCGATCGCTCAGAAGTTCTAGTGGCCGGGATCGTTTAAATCAAGCCCAGCCGATGCATGATTTCCCAGCCCGGGGCGGAAAAAAAGCAGGCTGCCGGAAAAAGGAACAGGCCCAGCCTGCCTGAAGGTTCCAGGCGATGAAGAAGGGCGAACATTCCAACCGCACACGATATAACAAGGCCCGCAATGCCCCCGGGGCCCGCCAGGACATAAGCAAAAACTGTCGCAGCAGCCAGTGAGAGTATCGTGAAGCCCCGGTTGCCGGGGGCACAGTTCGCAAGCGCCATCAACCGCGCTGCAGGGGCCAGCAGCAGGCATGCGGCGGCTCCCCCAAGCGCAATGGCGCCGGGGACCATGGCCTCCGCGCCTGCGCTCCCGCCCGGAATCGGGCAGGCAGGCAGAACAAGCGCAGCCGTGAAAGCATAAAACATAAAGCGCGCAGCCCCCTGCGCTGCCGCCTGCGCGGCGCGATCCCGGGTGTGACCGAGCTGAGATGCGACCAGGCCTGCCGCGCTTCCGGTAAGAACAGGGAAACATCCGGCACCAAGACCACAAAAACTTCCCGTGCAGGCTTCAATGGCAATACGGCGCAACCGGCCGGGGGATGAAGGTGCCGCGGGGGCTTCCCCCGGCTGCCGCGAATGCAAAAACGAAAGCACGACATGCGGAAGGATGAAAAGCCCGACAATGGCCGGTGCAAACAGGAGCGGAACGTCGGCCGAAGATCCAAGCCCCCGTTTGAAAAGACTTAACCCCAATAACCCCGACATTAAAAATACCAGCCAGCCGCCGGCAGTCCGGCCGAAGGCCCGGGCTGCATGTTTCCAGCCCGGGGATGCGAGACGGTCCGGGCGTGGATGCAGATAGACCGCCAGAAACGCAATCGGCAGCCAGGCCATCCAGTGCCCGTGCTCACCGGTAAAAGCCCTGACGGCAAGACGAACCCGGGGCAGGCCGGGCCCGACCAGAAGCAGCAACATGAGTGCGGCGGCCAGGCAGCCCAGTCCGGCTGACAGGATGGCGCACCGGCCGCGGCCCTGGAGCAGGAGAGCCCGCAGGGGGCTGGTAATGTACAGACCGCTCTCATCCGGTGCGGCAAAAAATGCGGTGGTAAGAATGCCGCCCACGGCATGTCCTGCCACAAAGCCGCACACCAGGGGCAGCAGAAGCTCGGGCAGGTACAGTCCCGATGTTGCCGACGGGGTAGCAAGCAGGGAGGCCGCAGCGGCCAGGCCAATAACGGACAGCCCCGGAACCACGGCCAGTGCAAGGGCTGCCCACGACCCCAGAACAGCGGCCAGAATAGGAGAGAGTTGTTCCATGTCCCTTTCTTTACCGCGAGTCTGCGGCCTCTGTCCATTTGTTGCGTTCCGGTTCACCCGCCGCAGTTGGACGCAATAAGCCGATTCCGGTAGCAACGCAAGGCGACGGATGCATGATTGCGAGGGTTCTGTGATAGACAATCATTCGCCTCCATGTATGATGAACTTTCATTAAGGAGACACCGAATGCTTTACGATCTTAAACATGAAGTCTGCCAGGCAAACAAGGACATCCAGCGCCTGTCCCTTGCGCCCATGACCTGGGGGAATGTAAGTGGATATGACCCCGACACGGGCGTTGTGGTGATAAAACCAAGCGGGGTCCCGTACGAGGAGCTTACGGCCGAATTGCTTACCGTAGTAGACCTTGACGGGCAGGTGGTGGAGGGGGAGCTGAATCCCTCATCCGATACCCCGACGCATCTGTACCTTTACCGGAATTTTGAGGAAGTACACTCCGTTGTGCATACGCACAGCCTCTATGCGACCATGTTCTGCCAGGCGCAGAGAGAGCTGCCCTGCATGGGAACTTCGCATGCCGACCATTTTTCGGGGGCTGTGCCCGTTACGCGCATCCTGACCGAAGAGGAGGTTAAAAGCGATTATGTGAGCAACACGGGAAAGGTCATACTGGAAGCCCTCGAGGGGCGCGACCCGCTTTCGATGCCAGCGGCCCTGGTGGCCAGCCATGCTCCCTTCACCTGGGGACGTACACCACGCGAAGCACTTGAAAATGCCATAGCCCTTGAAACGGTAGCGCGAATGGCTGTCGGCACCTTTTTGATCAATCCTGCCGCAGGTCCCACCCCGGACTACCTGCTTGAAAAACACTTCATGCGCAAACACGGTCCGGGTGCCACCTACGGGCAGGCTCCCGAGTTACCCCGTATTGAGACGATCTCGGCCCGGTGATGTCTGCGCCGTCCCTGCTGACGGCCATGGGCGCAGGCGGGAAATTTCTGCAAAAAAACACCCGATGCGGAATTTCCGGCATCGGGTGCTTTTTGAGATTGCGGTCCGTTTAGAAGCGGCCGCCCTCACGGCGCGGACGCGGCTGCGATTCATTCACTCGCAGCGGCCGACCCATGAAATCATTTCCGTTGGTTTCGGCGATCGCCTTTTCTGCCTCGTCATTGTTAGGCATTTCAACGAATCCAAACCCGCGGGAGCGACCGGTCTCGCGATCGGTAATTACGCGTGCTGAGCTGACCTGTCCAAATTGCTCAAAGTGCTCTCTGAGATCCTGGTCTGCAGTGCTGTATGCAAGATTTCCGACATAGATGTCCATCCGACTCGTACCTTCAGTGTCGCATCTCACTCTTATACTCCGGAGTTTCAATCGCGACTTGAATTGAAAACCGGACTAGGCTGACTGCACATTACAGTCACACCTTTAATCGAGAGAACACAGTCTCTCCCGTATTTCTCTTCCCAGAGATTACACTGTCAAGCCGGCCGTACAAATATGCTTTGTCCACGCTGGTCATGTCACTGTTTCGGCGAATGTGCGATAATACCGGAAAGAATGCAATGGCGTATTCGTGTTAATTCAAAACTAATTCACCGGCACAATTTGCAGACTGAAAGGCGGTTTGTGCTCCTGCCTGCGTCATATCGGCAAGGAGCGAATCCGGAAATCATTCCGATACGGGAGGCAGGAGGCGGTCGATCCCGTTCATGTAGGGAATGAGCGCGTGGGGCAGAATGACAGATCCGTCTGCCTGCTGGCCGTTTTCAAGAATGGCTACAAACAGTCTTGCAAGCGCAACCCCTGACCCGTTCAGGGTATGCACAAAATGTGTCTTGCGGCCGGCATCCCGGTAACGAATATTGGCACGCCGAGCCTGGAAATCCTCGAAATTGCTGCAGGAGGATACCTCCAGCCAGCCGTTGTACCCGGGCGCCCACAATTCGATGTCGTAACATTTGGCCGCCGCAAAACTGAGGTCGCCTCCGCACAGCGAGAGAACGCGGTAAGGCAGTTCAAGCCGCTGCAAAATCGTCTCGGCGTTGGCCAGCAGGGCTTCAAGCTCCTCGTAGGACGTTTCCGGTTCGACAAATTTCACCAGTTCCACCTTGTCAAACTGGTGCATGCGGATAAGCCCGCGTGTATCCTTGCCGGCGGCGCCGGCCTCTCTACGAAAACAGGGTGAATAAGCAGCCAGGCGGACCGGCAACGGTGCACTGATAATTTCATCCCGGTAAACATTGGTTACCGGCACCTCGGCCGTCGGGGTGAGGTAAAGACCGTCGTCGGCCAGTCGATACATGTCATCGGCCATCTTGGGAAGCTGGCCGGTGCCCGTCATGGATTCGGGAGTCATGAGTACAGGCGGCCAGAGCTCTCGATAGCCATGCTCATTGATATGGATATCGAGCATGAACCGGATCAGGGCGCGCTGCAGGAGGGCTCCCTGACCGGTGAAAAGGGCGAACCCCGCGCCGGAGATTTTTGCGGCACGGTTGAAATCAATCAGGTCGAGATGTTCGGCGAGCGCAACATGGTCTCGGGGGGTAAACTCAAACTGGGCCGGTTCGCCCACGGTCTTGACAACCTGGTTATCCTCGGCGGTTGCGCCCCGGGGTACACTGTCATGTGCAGTATTGGGGGTGCCGAGCAACAGGTCACGCAGGTCGGCATCGGTGACCCGCAGTGCTTCCTCCTGCGCGGCAATACGCTCCCCGAGCGTGCGCATCTCGGCCTGAATGCCGGCGGTGTCTTCACCGCTTTTGCGCATGGCCCCAATTTGTTTGGAGACGGCGTTGCGTTCGCTCTTCAGCGCTTCGACGTCTGTCACCTGGCCGCGCCGTTTTTCATCGAGCGCCAGAATGGTGTCCACGATGTCCGCATCAACGCCTTTGGCCTCGAGGCCGCGCCGCACGTCATCGCCGTGTTCCCTTATTTTTCTGATATCCAGCATAATGATTGTCCGGGAGCGTTAGCCGGGGAGTAGAAGCACGGAATCCTAGGCAATGCCTGCTCCATAAAAAAGCACAAAATAGGGAACTTTGCCCTGTCCGGGAGTGGCCGTACACGGCACAATTGCGTGAATACAAGCAGCTGAAACATGGGGGGGGCATGAATGGCGTTGTGTATTTTTTATGCGGTGCTGCCGCGGCATCCTGCCTGCCGGGTGTTCCGGAGGCGGCCCGGGCAGGAAGCGGACTTGCGCTGTTGGCAGGCGGGGTCTGCTGCATGCTGCCTGATGCGCTGGACGCAATCCGCGCCCTTGTTTCGGGGCGCACGGACGTGACCGTAACCCCTGATCCCCTGGCACCCGATGCACAGTTGATCGCGAATGCGCTGGCACAGACAATTCACCGTGCGGCGCGGGAGGGCTGCAGCTACAGTATCCGGCTGAATGCAATCCGGGAGTGCGCTGACAGGTGGCTGCCCTACACGGTGACGATTGACCGCCGGGCCCGGACGGTGTGCGTGGTGCCCGGTCGGCCCGTTGACTCAGCGGGATGCCCCCTGGCGGAACCTGTTTCCTGGTCTCGAGCAGAGGCGCGGCTTCGCTGCGATGTCCGGTTTGATATGCTGGCGTCTGTGCGGGTCAACGGCGGGGATGGGGTAGTGCTGCGCTTTAGCGCGGGGCCTCCCGGCGGGGTGAGGATGATGCCGTCGCCTGATGGGCAGGGTGGCACTCACGGTCTTGTTGCGGCAGTCCTTGCCGGTGGAGCGGCCTCTCTCATTGGCGGTGAGGCTGCCGGTATCGCGGCTGCCGCAGGGTATGCGCTGCACATTGCCGCCGACATGCCGGGGTACCGCGGGTGTGCGCTTCTCTCGCCTTTTTGCCGGCGGCGGTTTGAGGGATTTCGGCTCATCGGGCCTTCGAGGCCGCTTCCCGGGCTCGCTCTCGCATGGCTTGCAGTCGCCCTGTTGTGCTGGAACCTCGCCGGGACAGGACCTTCCGCGGTTTGTGGTTTGCATCCGCTGCAGTACTGGGGGTATGCCGTTGCGCTGCCGTTTGCGGCCATCCTGCTTGTCGTTCGCGCGGATGCGGTGTGACCCTGCCTTCCCCTCTGTCTACCGGGCATTTTGCTTGCAGGGGCAGAGTTCCCTGCATAGGTTTTGCGGGTTCTTTTTGTCAAACCATAGGCCGGGCGTTCCTGTGCCCGCGACCGGATAATTGTAGTCGGGAGTATGTTGATAATGAGCCAGACAACCCCTTCAGCGCAGCAATTGGAGCGCAAGTCCTGTGCCGTCACGCTTTCCGACATGGAAGTGTTTATATTTCCTGAGCTGATCTACAGCCTGGTGCTTGCCAATATCATGTCGCCGCGCATCTGGAAATGGCGTGAAGATTCCTGGTTCCGTGGAATTGAGCGCATGAAGCCGTATCGCCGAATCACGCGCGTTAAACAGTTCATCATGGACCATTACCAGTTCAACCTCGACCTGGATACCTGGGGGTTGACGACGCGAGAGACCGAGTTGGCCCGGTTTTCTTCGTTTATTGACGAGGAAACGCTTTCAAGCTCCAACGCGCTTTTTGGGTACGAGGGTGATCGCTACTACTTCGACATTGATATCCGTACGCATTTCGGCCTCAACAAGTACGAGGGAAACATCATCCCCTACTGGAAAACCGAGACCGTGGAGGCCATGGACGCCTTCAGGTTTAAGCCCGACTACGGCACCGGTGCGGGGGAGTGCGTTTCACTGGCAACCCTCTACGCTGCGGCCCTTTTTATTGTGGGCGGCATTCCCCTGCGTGACATTTTCCTGATGGCCACACCCCTGCACTCGCAGAATCTTGTGGACGTTGATGATGGGATCCTCACCAATAACCGGCGGCTTGTGACGAAAAAAATGTGGTTTAACGGCACCGCCCTTTCTGCGCAGGCACGCCGGGCCCTGGAGAATGAGCGGGTGACTATCGTGGCCCACGAATCCGGCGTGATTCACACGCTCTATGACCGGGCCACCATTGAGCCGGCAGCCTATGCCCGCTTCTCCGACAGGCTCCAGAATTTTCTCAAGGCACCCATTGATGCTGAGCTGATTGGCAGCTTCCTGAGGCACCAGCAGGATATCCAGCGATGTTTCCAGTTGCGGGTCCTTCGCCATGGCGTTGATGCCTTCGTGCCGATGGAGCGCGTCATGGCCTACGAGCTGAACAGCCCGTTTCGTATGACGGACCATACCCGTGAAAAACTCATGGACGAAATGGATCCCGATGAATTTCACAGTGAAGCGCTGCCGAGCAGGATCGTGTTCAACGACCTGGAGCAGTTCTCCCGCGAAAACAGGATTGATATTCACGATCGCGCGGATGTGGAGCGGTTAAAGCAGCAGTTTGCCTCTGACTGCCTGAATGCCGAGATGGCGATCGAGGGGCTCGTGCAGTTCAGCCATACAAAGCCGCGCCTGCCAAACGCGCCAGACAAAACATTTTCCGCAGATCAATCCCCGCTTGCGCTCGAAAGCGACATGTCACGCGAGGATGTGATTGAGCGCCTTCGATCAATCCGTGACGACAATGATATGGCGCACCTCGCGTTTTATGCTTATCGGGACCTTGGGGTGGTTGAACCGGGGCCCTACCTGAAGGCCTGTTTTGAACGTAACCCGGTATGCGTGCAGGCCTGCAGCCACCTGGACGACGCGGAGCTCATTGCCTGCCTGCAAAACCTGCCCGGCGACTCTATTTATGATGAGGACGGGCGCCTGGCTCAGCCTGATGAAGTCTGGAATTTTGGCCGCGGGGACGGTGTCGAAAAAGCGGTGCTGGCAGGTGCGGTCCTGCGGTCCCGCCGGCCGGCGGCAGACATTACGCTGCGCGTATCCGCCCGTGCCGTCGAGCTGCAGGTTGAGGGCCAAAAGTATGCGTTTGAGTCCGCAAAAAACCTTCCCGATGCAGAATGGGCAGCGCCCTAGTCCCCATCCCGGCTGCCGGGGGCATCAGCATCGCCCTCTGCGTTGTCTGCTGACAGGGGGAGGGGCCCGCCGTCAATTTTGACCGTAGGACCGCGTTCCGCGGGAATGTTGGGTTCATGCCTGATGCGGGCGAGGGTCATGAGCACGATGCCTATAAGCGCCAGGGCCACCAGCACGGAAACGAAGACATGGCGACGGTACACCCAGTCGAGCAGAGGGTACATCACGGCCCGGCGCAAGCGACGCCTCCTGTTTTCAGACAGCTGTGAAGAGCGCCCGCTGTTTTCGTGGGAATCCCCCTCCAGCAGGGCGAGTGTTTTTTGAATGGCCGCAGCTTCCTGCTGGCAGGCCGGACATTTGCGAATATGCTCCCGGATAAGGGTGGATCGCGGGTCGCCCAGTTCACGCGCCATGTAGTCAAAGAGCAGCGCCTGAATATCTTCGCAATTCATCATGCTATCTCTGTTGTCATGTGCATTGTGCATTATGGAGTTTCCTGTGCCGCGGCCCTGTCTTCCATCTGGGCTGCCATTTTTTTCATCGCGTGATGAAGGATGTATCCGACATTTGTCGGGGTCAGCCCCGCAATGTCGCCAATTTCCCGGTATGATTTTTCTTCGTAAACTTTCAGGATGACAAGCTGCTGCTCCCGAAGGCTGAGCGTACGCAGGACTTCGGCTGCCTGCGCCGCCCGGTCGCTGATCGCAAAGGCATCTCCACGGTTGGGCGGAGTTTCTGTCGGCGCCTCGCGGGCCTGGGAGAGATGCAGGAGCCGGCGCCTGGATTCCCTGCGCAGGTGATCCACGGCGCAGTTATGGGCGACCCGGTAGAGCCAGCTGGAAAGCTTCGGAGAGGGAACCAGCTCATCCTTCCATTTGTCCAGGAGGCGGATGAACGTGTTTTGTACCGCGTCCTGCGCGGCATCATCATCACGCAGGATGCGTGATGCATAACGCAGAAGTGCTGCCTCGTATTCCGTGACCACGGCCTCGAATGCCGCGATCCGGTCGCGCCTGTTCTGTTTTGCTTTTTTGCTCACACGGATGCCCCGGCGTCTACATAGAAATAAACGCCACGCATGCCCATGTTCTTAGAGCCGGGTCATCGGGCCCGGTGCAATCAGGCCGTCATGCTGCCCGGCTAAAGCGAGAGGCTCAATGCCGCCTGGGCTTCAATCTCATCTCCGATGGCCTGCACAGCAGCGACCGGAACGGGCTGGTTTACCTTGAGAATGGCGAGCGAACGGTCTGTTTTGCGGTCGTGCGGATTGCGAACGTCCTCAATGTTGATTCCCTGTTCTGCCAGCTTGGCGCCAATGGTGCCCAGGACGCCGGGCCGGTCCTGGTAAATGAACATGACGGAATGCCCCACCGGTTCGTACCATAATTTATCAAACTCATTGATGCGCGAGACAATCAGGGTGCCCTCCGTCACGGTTCCCCGTACGCTGACAAACCTGGCCGACCCGGCCTGTGCCTCGGCCGACATGTCTATGGTCATGGAGTTCACGTAGCTTTTGTCGTGGTCTACCTCGCGGTTAACGTAGTCGATGCCGGCCTCTTTCAGCCAGCGTACCGCCGCACCCGAGTCCAGGGTGCTCTGAAAATCCTCGGAAATGCCGGCCACTACGGGCACGAGCAGCCATTGGGCGTACGGCTCCAGGGTGCCGTAAAAACTCGTTTCAACAAGCTTCAACGGCGAGGTGGGGCCGATAACACTGCGGCTGAGACGCGCAAGCACGTTGGCCAGCTCACAGTAGGCACGGTCAAGACCCTCGGGAATGTCGCGGTTGACGATGTAGCTGGTGACGCCCTTGGTGTCGAAGTCGATGAGCTGATCGGCCGCGCGGCGGGCAGCATTGTAGTTCGCCTCAAAGGTGCTGGCTCCCAGGTGCGGCATCATGATGTCGGCGATATCGGAAACAGGCTTGTCTCCCGCCTCATCCTTTTCATAGACATCATTGAGAAATCGCAGGTCCTTCGATTGCTTGGCCAGGCGCAGGGCCTCCTTGTCGATGAGGCCGTCTCGGGCACAGTTCACGATAGTGGCCCCGTCTTTCATGATGGAAAGCAGGCGGTCGCCGACCATGTTGCGCGTCTGGTCATTTTCGGGTGCGTGCAGGGTGATAAAGTCCGAGGTTGAAAACAGGGTTTCCAGGTCCGTCATTTCCACGCCCCATTCCTCGGCGCGTTCAGCAGCCACGACCGGATCAAAGGCGATGATTCTGACATCGAAGCCCGACAGCCGTTTGGCCAGGAGTTTGCCGATGTTGCCAAGTCCCACAATGCCGATGGTCTTCCCGGTCAGTTCCCGGCCCATGAGCGCTTTCTTTTCCCATTGCCCGGCGCGGGTTGTCTGATCGGCTTTGATAATGTTGCGGGCGTCTGCCAGGATCATCGCGATGACTTCCTCCGCCACGGCGTTCGAGTTGGCGCCGGGTGTGTTCATCACGTCGATATTCCGGCTGCGGGCATACTCAATGTCAATCGTGTTGAAGCCGGCCCCGGCACGCACCACAACCCGCAATTCGGGAAAGGCGTCGATGACCTCCTGCGTGACTTTTTCGCTGCGTACAATCAGCGCGTAGGTGTCCGGATGCTGCCCGGCAAGAGCGGCCAGGTCGCCCGATTCATCCTGGATGACATCGTACTGTCCTGTCCGGTTAAGCGTTTCCGCCGCGATGGTGTCCAGCTTGGTGGGAATGAGTACTTTCTTCATTGCGTTTTGCTCCGTGTGCCCCGGTCGCCCGCGGCCCGTCCATATGCCGGTTAGAATAGAAAGCCGGAGAGACTAACCCCTCGGGGACGCATAATCAAGACAGATGCGGTGACCGGCACGCAGGGGCGGGGGCGGTCGCCTTTCCGGGCGTGTCTCCCGATGTCGATCCTTGACCGGGTGCCTGCAGGGATCTATAGAATGCTGCAGTAAGAAAGGCGGAAAGACGTGTTCGGTACAAAACTGGCAGGAATTCTAAAAGAACCGGGCCTGGCGGGAGCTGTCTTGGCGGCATTGGTCCTGGTTGGTCTGCCGGCCCCGCGGGCGGATGCCCAAATGGAAGAGCCCGAGTCCCGGTCTCTGTACGAGGTCACCACCGAAAAGAAACATCCGGGCTTTTTTCGCCGCCCGGTGACGGACAGCCCCGCGACCGAGTTGGAACACGCCAAATCCCTTCGGCAGGCGGGGAAAACCCGAAAGGCCGCGAAGGTTTTTCGAAATCTCGTGCATGCCTGGCACGATTCCGCAGAGGCGCCGGTGGCGCAGCAGATTTATGCCGATTACCTCGTTGCCAAAGCTGACTATCACGATGCCTTTGAGGAATATCAGTACCTTGTAAAATATTATGCCGGCGCTTTTGACTATGAGCAGGTGCTGGAAGAGCAGTTCAAAATCGCCAACCTGGTACGGGCCGAAAATGAGACCAAAGCGCAAATCCTGGGCGGGTCCTCCTACAAGGCGCTCCCGCTCTACCGGCAGATTGTTGGAAACGCGCCCAGCTGGGAACGGGCTCCGGAGGCCCAATTCCTGATAGGTGTCATTCATGAGAGCCGGAAAGACTATGCCGAGGCCGTGGATGCCTATGCGCATGTCATTCTGCGCTACCCGAGAAGTGCATTTTTATCGGATGCCTCATATCGGCGGGCGCATTGCCTTGCGCTGCTGTCGCATCAAAGTCCGCGGGATGAGGAGCAGGCGTCCACGGCCCTGACCGCGGTGGTCGGGTTTCTGCATGATTACCCGTCCGATCCCAATGCGGACTCAGCCCGCGAGGTTCGCGATGCGCTGAGGGCCCGGCTTGCCGGTCTGTACTATGACCGGGCGGTGTACTATGATCAGATCGCAAACAAACCGCAGGCCGCGGTCATTGCCTACACGGATTATGTTACGCGTTTTCCCTCCTCCGACAGGGCGGAGGACGTGCAGAAGCGCATAGAAGTGCTGCAGGCGCAAATTGAGGAAAAGGCACCATGAGGAATACGTTGCGGATGAAAAAGTCTCAATCCGGTCACGATTCGGCAATGCGTAAGAGGGCTGTCCGGCGCCATGGCTGGATTCTGTGCCTGGTGCTGCCGGTATGCACGTGGGTCATCGGTGGTTGTGCCGGGTATCGCCTCGGGTCCAGCCTGCCGGCGGACATTCAGAGTGTGTACGTTCCCGCTTTTGAAAACCGGACGCGGGAACCCCTCCTGGAGTCTGATGCCACCCGCGCGGTGATTAGCGAGTTTCAGCGCGACGGTACGCTCCTGATTCGTGGAGAAGATGCTGCGGATGTCAGCCTGAGTGTTGTGCTGACGGACCTGTCCCTGAAGGTGTTGCGTTACGAGCGTGACCGAGGGAAAACAGGCGAGGAATTCCGCCTGACCATCCGTGCCGATCTCGTGCTGGTCAGGACATCCACCGGAGAAACCCTGACTTCACGGTCTGTTCAGGGCGAGTCGTTTTTTGATTTCACGGGGGATATGGGGGCATCCAAGCGAATCGCCATTCCTCTGGCTACCGCAGACCTGGCTCACGACATCGTGGAAAGTGTCGNNTGTGGTAGTTGGGAGTGTGCGTAATGCGGGGCTTAGGCCAGTTTGGCGAGGCGTGCGGCTGCACGTGACTTACGACGGCTGGCATTATTCCGCTTGATCGTTCCGCTCTTGACGGCCTTGTCCAGGCGCGAGCAGTATTCGCGAAAGCTTGCCTCGCTGCCGGTGGCGTCACCACGGTCGATGGCCTCATACAACTGGCGGCGCGTCAGGCTCAGGCGGCTTTTGGCCGCGCGGTTGGCCTGGTTGCGTGCCTGCGAGGTATGCATCCGCTTCAGGGCGCTTTTCGTATTGGGCATGGACTCACTGTCTCCTTGCTGATTCCGGAACACAAAACCGCGGAGAATAGAAGGCCGATGCGGTCACGGTCAACAGAAAACTGGACATTTCGCGCAGGAACATCGGGGCACAGCCCTGTGCCGGTCGGGGAGGCTCTCCTGCTGAAGGCAGCCCGGATTGAGAATCATTGTCCCGGCGATATTGCGCCGGATGCAGCGGAGCGGGCATGCTGGTGCCTGAAGGAGGAATTCGGCCTGTGAGGCGGATTTTTCGGTTTTTGACGGGAATTCTGCTTATTCCCCTCTGTGTTGCGGCAACGCGCACGGTTTCTGCCCTGGTGCTTATGGCTCAACCGCCCGGGGACTGGATTATTCCGCCGACGGCTCTCGCGATCGGCGGCGGGTACTTTCTCTGGCTCCTCTGTTTTTTTACAATGCCCCGCCCGGTGCGGACCTATGTCCTCGCGCACGAACTGACACATGCCCTTTGGGCCGCCATGATGGGCGCCCGCGTTTCAAAGCTGAAGGTCACGTCGACCGGGGGCAGCGTTACCGTGTCCAAAAACAATTTCCTGATTACGCTCGCGCCCTACTTTTTCCCGCTTTATACGGCCCTTGTGATCCTGGCCTACGGTATTGCCGGTTTCTTTGTGCAGGTGGACGACTACTACCTGCTGTGGCTTGGGCTGGTGGGGTTCACCTGGGGGTTTCATTTTACATTCACGGTGACCACGCTGCTGCAGCGCCAATCGGATATTGAGGAATACGGGCATGTGTTTTCCTATGCGGTTATTTACCTTTTCAATGTTGCGGGTATTGCGCTGTGGACCGTGTTCGTATCCTCCCCGACACTTGAAGACATGGCCCGGTGTTTTTCCGAATTTACGGTGGAAACCGCCCATCAGTGTTATGGCCTGTATATACTGGTGAGGGAGTGGCTGCCCTGAAAATGGGCCGGGCAGGCAATAAAACAGGCCCACCCTGCGTTGTAGTGGTTGATGGATGCCGATGACAGGACCTGTAGATGCAAGTTTATGACCGATCGGATGATGAGCTCGTTGCTGCATACCGGCAGGGAGACGCGGAGGCGATGACGGAACTCGTGAACCGTCATCGACAGGGCCTTTACGGGTATATCCTGAACATGACGGAATTTGGAACGGATGCGGATGATGTATTCCAGGAGGTGTGGCTAAAGGCAATCAGGCGAATCACGCTTTACCGGAGTGGAAATTTCGGAGGTTGGCTGGTGCGTATAGCGCGCAACACGATTATTGACCGGGCGCGGCGGCGCAAGCCCGAGATCAGCCTCGACCACGAGGACGACGGGGGCGGATCGCTGAAGGATACCGTGCCATCCCGGGATCCGGGCTCGGATGCGGCAGCGGCTGCGCGTGACCTGCGAAAACGCATAGCGGATGCGGTGGCATGCCTGCCGAACGAGCAAAAAGAGGTGTTCCTGATGCGTACCCAGGCAGAACTTCCTTTCAAGGAAATCGCCAGGATTCAGAAGGTTTCCATAAATACGGCCCTGGCCCGGATGCAGTATGCGTTGGCACGTCTGCGTCCGCTGTTGCAGGATGAGTACGACCAGCAGGTGGCGTAAACGAAAGACAGAACCATGAGCAGTAATAACGATAAACATAAAATCCTACTGGCCGAGTCGGGCGAACTCAGCCCGGATGAGGCCACCGCGCTGGAGCAGGTTCTCCAGGGGGATCCGGAGTTACAGCAATACCGGGACTCGGTTCGTACCACGCTTTCCGTTTCGAAGGAGGCGCTGGCCTCCGGGGAGCCCTCGGCTGCCACCCTGCTGAAAATTCAGGAGGCTGCCGAAAGGGGTCTCCCCTGGGGTGTGCGGTTTAACCGGCCTGCCGTGCATTGGCTGGCCGTTGCCGCCGCGTTCCTGGTCATTGTTGCCGTGTGGCCCTTTCACCCCGGCGATAGCCAGGGGGACCGTATCCGCGACATGAAAGCAATCCTTGCGGCCGCGGAGATTGACGGCCTGGAAATCGGGGTGGCGGAGGCGGAACCGGAGGCAGGCATGGAAACGGACCTGGAGGAGCTGGGCCGGCTAATACTCCATATGGAAGGCTTTGCCGCCGAGGGCAGCGTCCTGGACGCAATTTACGAGGAGACGCTTAGTCCTGATTCTCAGGCTCCCCTTCCCACAGGGTCTCAATCGCGTAGTAATCACGCGTTTCCGGCAAAAAGATATGGATAACGACATCCACGTAGTCGATGACCATCCAGCCGCTGTCGGGCGTGCCTGAGCGCCTGAACGCCTGAACGCCCTTCTGTTTCAGCGATTTCTGCACTTCATCGTAAAGGGCCTTGATGTGCGGGGGGCTGCCGCCGGTAACAACCAGCATGTAGTCCATCAGCGAGGTCTTGCCCTGCACATCAATCAGGGCGATGTCCTGGCCGACCTTGGATTCCAGGATTTCGCGGGCTTCCTCTGCTAATTCTGTCGAGTTAATGAGAGATTTCCTTTTCAGGGATGCTTGGGTTCATAAAGGTGATGGCGGCGAATATACGCCTCGACAGACTCGGGGACAAGCATACGAATCGGTTTTCCTTCAGCAATTCGCCCTCGCACCGCACTTGAAGACACATCAACGCCGGGGCCCGTATAAACGGTCTCAAGCAGCCTCTCCGGCCAGGGCGCCGGCAGGCGCAGATCATCCGGTTGGACAGGCGGTGTTCCCGGCCTTAAGTAGGTCACGAACCGGCAGGCGGACAAAACCTTTTCCGCCTGTTTCCATGTGTGCAGCGTAAGCAGGGTGTCTGTGCCGATGATAAACCAGATTTCCGAGCCCGGGTGCTCCTGCTGCAGGGTGGTCAGGGTATCAATCGAATAGGTCATGCCCTGGCGCCGAATTTCCCGGTCATCCGCCTCAAAGCCCGGATGCCCGGCGATCGCCAGCCGAACCATCTCAAGCCGATGTTCCGCATCTGCAAGGTGTTCAGCGCATTTGTGGGGTGGTGCTCCGGTGGGAATGAAGCGGACATGGTCCAGGCCGAGCCGTTGCGTGGCATCGGCGGCTACCCGCATATGGCCGTTATGAACGGGATTAAATGTCCCGCCCATCACGCCAAACCGCTTTGCATTCTGATTCATAAGCGTTTTTCCCGTGAGTCTTCATCCAGTATTTGCCAATGGGCGTCGCGAGTAAATCCTGATCTACCCGCCGCCCGGAATCTGTGCCGGAAGATTCTTGGCTGATTTGCTTGATCCGTCCTCTGCGCTGAGGCATGATCGGCTCCCTTGTCCGCCGGAAGCATAATGACAGGAAACCAGGTTGAGCAGCAGCCCCACGCCGACAATTCTCAAGGCCAAGCATGAGTCGCTTGGTGCCCGTCTGTGCCCGTTCGGCGGATTCCTCATGCCCATCCAGTACGCAGGCATCATGGCTGAGCATGCCGCCGTTCGCGAGCAGGCCGGCCTGTTCGATACCTGTCACATGGGCGAATTCCGGGTGGAAGGCCCCACGGCTGCAGCAGACCTCGACCGCCTGGTTACCTGCCGCGTTGCATCGCTTGAGACCGGGCGCTGNNGAGGCCGCCTTCATGATTGTCGTAAACGCCGGAACCCAGGCCGGCGATTTCGAGTGGATCCGGGAGCGCGTGTCCGCGACCACATCCGTTGAGAATATTTCAGAAGCCACCGGCAAGCTTGACTTGCAGGGTCCCCGGTCCCCGGCGCTGCTGCAGTCCCTGCTGGATGAACCGCTGGACGGGTTGAAGTACTTTGCCTTCCGCGAAAACAGGTTCAACGGACGTTCCCTGCTTGTGAGCCGAACCGGCTATACCGGTGAAATTGGTTTTGAGCTCTATGCGGATCCTGAGACAACCCTCAGCTTATGGGATGCATGCCTTGAGGCAGGCGCTGTTCCGGCCGGGCTGGGTGCGCGCGATACGCTGCGTCTTGAAGTGGGATTGCCCCTCTACGGGCATGAAATGACGGCCGAACGCAATGCTGTGCAAAGCGGCTTCACAAACGTTATCGCCGATGATAAGGACTTCATCGGTGCCGCAGCGATCAGGGGCGCTGCGGGTACCGGCCAGAGGCTCATCGGCTGCGTGCTGGACGGGCGCCGCGCCGCCAGGGAAGGCGATCGGTTTTGCCTGGAAAACGGCGACGGCATCGGAGTTGTGACCAGTGGAAGCTTTGCACCCTCCCTGGGACAGGCCGTTGCCATGGGCTATGTAGACGTGGAGCACTGCCGGGCCGGACTGCCGGTGCAGATTGAAACGGCCAGGCAAGCGCTGCGTGGGTCCCTGCAGGAAACACCCTTTTACAAAAACGGAACGGTACGAATGCCCTTGCGGGCGTTTTTGGAGACAGCATCATGACACCAGATGACAGACAGTATTCGAAATCGCATGAATGGATTCGCATTGAGGGAGACCTTGCCGTCGTCGGCATCACGGACTACGCCCAGGATGCCATGGGCGATGTGACCTTTGTGGAACTGCCTGCCGCCGGTGCCGCGCTCGCACAGGGCGGCGAGAGCGGCGTGATCGAGTCGGTCAAAGCTGCCAGTGATGTTTACGCCCCGGTCACCGGAACGATTGCGGAAGTCAATACGGCCCTTGAAGACCAGCCCGAGCTGCTGAATTCCGACCCCTACGGCGAGGGCTGGATTTTCAAGCTCAAGGATGTGGATGCCGCACAGGTGCAGCAGCTTTACAGCGCGGCCGACTACGACGCATTTACCGCACAGCAGTCATGAGCTACATCGGCAACACGGTTGAGCAGCAGGCGGAAATGCTCGCTACATGCGGCGTTTCCTCCATTGATGCATTTTTCGAAACGATACCGGAAGAGGTTCGCCCAAAGTCCTTTGACGTGCCCGCCGCCAAGTCAGAGCTTGAGGTGCTGCAGATGCTGGGCGGGCTGGCGTCGAGGAATTATGTTCACCTGACTAATTTTCTCGGCGGCGGTTTTTACGATCACTACATTCCCTCCGCGGTGGATGCCATTACCTCGCGGAGCGAGTTTTACACGGCCTACACGCCGTATCAGCCCGAGGTGTCCCAGGGGACGCTGCAGGCAATATACGAGTACCAGTCACACATTTGCCGGCTCACAGACCTCGAAGTCTCCAACGCGTCGCTTTACGACGGAGGCACTGCGCTTTACGAGGCCTGTCAAATGGCGCTGAACGCAACGGGGCGGGAGCGGATCGTCGTCGACGGGGGTGTAAACCCTGTCTACCGCAAAATGCTCTACTGCTACACGGCCAACCTCGATATCCGCTTCGACGAAGTGCCGGTAACGCACGGGCAGACAAACCGCGAGGCGCTGCTCGACGCGCTCGGGAATGAAACCGCAGCCGTCATCGTGCAGAATCCCAACTTTTTTGGCGTGGTGGATAATCACAGCGACATCGTGAAGGAATGCCATGCACGCGGTATCCTGGTAATCCAGTCCGCGTATCCTGTCGCGATGGCCATGCTGGCCACGCCGGGACAGATCGGGGCAGACATCGCAACCGGCGAGGGCCAGAGCCTGGGCATTCCGCTCAGTTTCGGCGGACCCTATCTCGGTTTCA
>JABAHO010009974.1_pt1 | contig 23373 bp, 24 predicted proteins | sample 7062071 | NCBI WGS metagenome assembly JABAHO01 (sample SAMN14534356, study PRJNA622989) | marine sediment metagenome | biome: marine biome [ENVO:00000428]; feature: marine pelagic biome [ENVO:01000023]; material: deep marine sediment [ENVO:00002113] | place: India: Gulf of Kutch | collected...
TTCTTCCTGCTTGATCTGTTCCCAGTTGGCTTCCACTTCGTGAGCGCCCTCGACGTCTATCGGGTCGCCACCGTCCACGCCAAAGACATGGGGATGGCGATGGATCAGCTTGCGCCGGTGCTGCTCGGCTACGTTCTCGATGCCGAACACACCTGCTTCCGCGGCCAGGTTGGAATGAAACAAGACCTGAAGCAACAGGTCGCCGAGCTCTTCCTCCAGGTGGAGATAGGTGGCCACCTCAACGTCGCCGGCCGGTGCCTCCGACGACAGTTGGCTGACAACCTCGATGACCTCATAGGCCTCTTCAATCAAGTGACGAACGAGGCTGTGATGAGTTTGCTTGGCATCCCACGGACACTCCTCCCGGAGTCGACGGCTTACCTCGACCAGGCCCGGCCAGCCCACCATCCCCGGGTCCACAAACAAGCTGGTGCGGGATCCCACCTCGGCCTGGTCGAGATCGCCGAGCGGCAATACTTCAATTGCCGGCGTTGGTGTCCCGAGACTGGTGGCCAGCGTGACCGGGTGCGCTGGCTCAAGCACCTCGAGCAGGGCACCCTTGAGCTGACCGGCGATCAGCGAATTATCCACCTGAGCGAACACCGTCGGCAAACCAAGCAACAGCGGATACGGGAGCGAACGAGCGTCGAGCACCTGCAGGCCCCGATCCAGCGGATCGACTCCGGCGGCCAGGAAGAACTCGTCCAGGAATGAAGGCGCGCCCCGCACCTCGACAGCGACACCCGCCAGCTCTGCCCGTGACCGAATCTCCGCCACGGACCGCTCTCCAACGGCCGGGTTGCCGGGGACCGCATACACGACCGGTCCGTCGGCTCCGGCGGCCGAGACCCGATCGGCAATGGCTGCGTACACCTGGTCGAAATCCTCGGCAGAGACATAAATGTCATCGCAGGTCTCGACTTCACGGATATTGGCTAGCTCGAGAGCGGCTGGGTGCTCAATCGTGCGGACGATGACTCGCGGGGCCGTCTGCAGCAGCTCGGCCAGATCGGCGGGTAATCGATCCAAACTGCCCGGACCCAAGCCAACGAGGGTTATCACTCCGGATAAACCAGTGGTTCTGGGGTAACTCGCCAAACACCGAACCGTTCATTCACTTCAACATTGGCCGAGCGCAGTCGCTCATTGGCCCAGTCGGTGGCCTCTCCCGGTTCACTTCCTAATGCTTCCTCCAGCAATGGCCACAACAGGCCGACCCCCTGGGCAACACGGGCTTGGGTCTCGAAATAATCCAGGTTCGCTCGGGGATCCCTCCGGCTGGCTGACNNCCGGCGGCATGAACTGGTATGTCGGACAGCGACAAGGCAACACCATCCACTTTCGCTACCTCAACGTCTCCGCTGCAGGAGGACCCCGCTACGACCAAGGCGCTCAACAAGAGAACCCGCTTGATCATCCCGGGCCCTTTTCCGGCCACATCGTTCGAATGAAATCTGTGAGTGTTCCCGGGAGCCCTTCCGGAACGGGGATAAAGGCGGCATCACCGCGCAGAATCGCGCCGGGAACAAGCCTCTCAAGACGGACTTCTTGGGAAACCGCGAGCGAAATCGGCCGCAGCTTGATCTCATTGCGCATCTTGACGACGTCCTCCAACCCGACTCGCAGTGCTTCGACACGGAGCCTGGCAACTTCGATCAGCTGCTCGGCTTCCGACGGGAGTGGACCGTAGCGTTCCCGCCACTCGGCGGCAACGTCGTCCACCTCAGCTTGGCTGGCGGCCGCCGCCAAACGACGGTACGCCTCTAGGCGGGCCGGCTGATCCGAAACATAGTCATCGGGCAAGTGCGCGGTGATCGCCAAGTCGATCCGCACCTCGCTCGGCTCCTCCACCTCGGATGTCGTGCCGCGCAGCTCGTTAACTGCCTCAGCCACCAGCTCGGTGTAGAGATCGAAGCCCACGGCCGCCAGGTGACCCGACTGGACCTCCCCGAGCATGCTTCCCGCGCCGCGAATTTCCAGGTCACGCATCGCCAGCTCGAAGCCCGACCCAAGATCGGTGTGCTCCCCAACGGCTTCCAGCCGGCGGTAGGCCTCCTCGGAGAGTCGATCGTCGGAAGGATGGAAGAGATAGGCGTAGGCCCGCTGCTGAGATCGGCCCACCCGCCCCCGCAGCTGATAGAGCTGGGCGAGGCCCAGCAAGTCGGCCCGCTCGACGATGAGCGTGTTGACCATCGGCAGGTCGAGCCCGGACTCGATGATCGTCGTAGCCACGAGCACGTCATACTCCCGATTCCAGAAGTCGAGCATCACCTGCTCGAGCTGACCTTCACTCATACGGCCGTGAGCGACTGCGTAGCGGGCATTGGGCACGAGCTCTTTGAGGCGAACGACCGCGTGGTCGATCGATTGAACCCGGTTGTGCACATAGAAGACCTGACCCTCACGGAGAATCTCCCGCCTGATGGCAGCCGAAACCGATGGGCTGTCGTAAGGCCCCACGTACGTGAGGATCGGCTGCCGATCGAGGGGAGGCGTCTGGATGCGGCTCACGTCGCGCACCCCGGTGAGCGCCATCTCGAGCGTTCGCGNNCACCCCGGTGAGCGCCATCTCTAGCGTCCGCGGAATGGGAGTCGCCGTCAGGGTAAGCACGTCGACCCGCGACTGCAGCTCCTTGATCCGATCCTTCGCAGAGACCCCAAAGCGCTGTTCCTCGTCGACGATGAGCATGCCGAGTTTGTGAAATTCAACGTCGTCGGAGAGCAGTCGATGCGTCCCGATGACCACATCGACCTCACCACTCGCCAACCCGGCGAGGACTTCTTTCTGTTGCTTGTTGGTCAGAAAACGGCTGAGAACCTCCACCCTCACCGGATAGGGGACCAGCCGCTCAGTGAACGTCTGATGGTGCTGCTGGGCGAGGAGGGTCGTCGGTACCAGAACCGCCACCTGGCGTCCGGCTTGCACGGCCTTGAAGGCGGCCCGGATCGCCACCTCGGTCTTGCCGAAGCCGACGTCGCCGAAGATGAGCCGATCCATCGGCTCGTCGCTCTCCATGTCGTCTTTGACGTCGCTGATGGCCGTCAACTGGTCCGGGGTTTCCTCGAAGGGAAAGGCCGCCTCAAACTCCGACTGCCACGGAGTATCCGAGCCGTAGGCGTAGCCGGTGACACTCGCTCTCTCTTTGTGGAGTGCGACCACGCGCTCGGCAACCGCCGCCAACTCCCGGCGAACCCGGGTACGGGTGGCGGCCCAATCGGCCCCACCCATTCGCGACAGCCGCGGTGCCTCTCCTCCGCTGTAGGGCCGGACTGCTGCCAGCTGATCCGTCGGAACGTACAGCTTGTCGGCCCCGGCATACTCGAGGAGCAGATAGTCCCGTTCGACTCCCGCCATGGCCTGAGTCACGAGACCCTCGAAGCGACCGATCCCGTGCCGATGGTGGATCACGAAGCTCCCTTCCACCAAGTCCAGGTAGCGCTCGGCATCAATCGGGCGAGCCTGGGCGGCATGACGGTGCGCCCGGCGCCTTCCCGCAACCTCCTGCTCACCGACCACCGCCAACGAGAGCTCGGCGGAAACAAAGCCCCGGTGGATCCCCTCTGCGACCACTCCCGAGCCGTCGGCGATGTCGACCCTTGGCAACTGCAGGCCTTCCTCCCCGAGCACTTTCGCGACCCGGTCGGCTGCCGGCGCTCCGTCCATTGCCACGACCACATCGATCTTCGAAGCCCGCAGGCGCGAAATGGCCCCGACGACCGAGGAGGCGTCTCCGCCGACAGCATCGAAACCTTGGATCGAATAGCTGCGATCATCCGGCCCGGCGGCGAGTCCGGGAGATTCCAGTACGGCGCGGTCGCCCAGGAGCTCTTCGAGCCTCAGATACAACGCCGGGTGTTCGCCGGCATCCGGCGCCTTCTCGCCCCATGTCGGCGCCAGCGCCTCGGCCAACTCGGATTCTTCGGTGCGCAGTTCCCCGCTCCGGTCGTAGGCTCGCACCGGGTCCAGCAGCACGATCTGTGTGCTCGGCTTCAACTCATCCAGAACGGTTCGCTCTTCCGCCAACCAGGGCAGCCAGGACTCCATGCCGGCAAACAACATTCCTTCCGCCAGGCGGTCCCAGGTTGAGGCCGCCCATTGTTCTGAACGGAGCAAGCTGCGGGCAGCCTCCCTGACCGCCTCCGTCGGTCGAAACTCGCGGGGCGGATAGGCCTCCAGGACTGCTTCGTCCGCCGAGCGCTGTGAGGTCACGCTGAACTCATGGACTGAGTCGACTTCATCCCCCCAGAACTCCGTGCGCACCGGCACATCGGCTTGAGCCGGGAAGACATCGACTATTCCACCCCGAACACTGAACTCGCCACGTCCTTCCACCCGATCGGCGCGGTGATATCCGAGAGCTGCCAAGTCCTTCGCCAGGACGACAGGGTCCATCGTGTCACCCGCCTGAAGCCGAATGGGATCGACCGGCGATGGACTGGCCCGCTGAGTTATTGCTCGGACCGACGCCACGGCCACTATCGGGTCAGCCGACGTTTGCAGCTGGTGACGGACCTGAGCCCGGCGGGCCATAGTGGCGATGTTGGGCGACACGTGCTCGAAAGGCAGTGTTTCCCATGCGGGAAGGACCCGAGTGGCGTCCCAGAACAAACGCAGATCATCAGCGAGATCGTCCGCCTCCTGGTCGCCGGGCGTAATAGCCACCACCGGTTTTTGTGAGGTCCATGCCAGTCCCGCCAGGAAATAGGCGCGCAGGGGCACCGGCACGACATGTCGGCCGGGGGCGGATGGCATCTCTTGGGTGGACCAGCGGTCCACGAATGCGCCCAACTGCGCCATGTGTCGGGGGATGGTAGCCCGGGCCAGCGGCCACCCCGCCCGGTACCCTGGCCGGCATGCTGCCGGACTTCATCGTTATCGGCGCAATGAAGGCGGGCACTACCTCGCTCTTTCAGTACTTGCGCGCCCATCCCCAGGTGTTCATGCCGTGGCGCAAGGAGATCCATTTCTTTTCCCACCATGCGAACTGGGAGCAGGGTGTGCCCTGGTATGAGAATCAGTTCGCCGGCGCCTCGTTGGACCAACAAGTCGGCGAGGCTTCACCCAGTTACTCCAAGAAGCATCTGTTCCCCGATGCATCCGATCGGCTGGCCAAGGTGCTCCCCGCTGCCCGGATCATTTACCTGGTGCGCGACCCCATCGCCCGCTTGCAATCCATGTACCTCGACATGCTCTACTACGGAGGCGAGCGCCGTTCGATTTCTAAGGCGATCCGGTCCGACGACGACTACATCCTGACGTCTCGCTACGGCTATCAAATCGAGCCGTACGTCGAGCGCTTCGGACCCGACCGAATCCTCTTGGCAACCTCTGAACAACTGCGGACCGACCCCAACCGAGTCCTTGGGCAGATGTTTGGCTTTATCGGGGTCGACCAGCTGCCGGCCTCGAATCCGATCGAGTCCAACCTGAGCGAAACCAAACGCATCCCTAACCGGCTCGGCCGCCGGCTCCAGCGGGTCCGACCACCCGATCGTCCCGACCCCCCAAGCCTGTGGGATCGGCTCCTGACTCGCCGCTCGAGCCTCCGCGCCGCGACTCTCCAGCAGCCGCTCCGCACCGAGCTCGAAGACCTTTTTCGAGAGGATTTGCGCCGCTTACAGCAGCTCGTCGAGGTGGACTTGTCAGCCTGGACGTGGCTTCAGGAGAGATAACCTCTCTCGCGATACCAAGCAACGATCCGTTCCAGGGTCGCCGACAGTGGTGTATAGCGGACTCCGAGCTCTCGCTCGGCTAGGGACCCGTCAAACGCATGCCCATGCAGCAGCGTCCGCACCAGCTCGGGACACAACGGGGCTTGCCGGCGCATCACGCCGTATGCCGCCCCCGCCGCCGCGCCGGCCAATGTGGCCAGCGGCCGTGGAAGGGATTTGTGCTTGGCGGTGATACCGCCAACTCGGGCCAACTCTTGAACCAGCTGGGTCGTGGTCAACGTGGCTCCTGAGACAATGTAACGCGACCCGGGCTCACCCTGGGCCGCGGCCGCCACGTGGGCACGGGCGCAATCGTCGACGTCGACCAAGCTCATGGTCGTGTCAGGAAAGTAGCGCAGGCGTCCCTCGAGAAACCACAACAGGAATCGAGCCGTTCCTTTGGTGCGGCCCGGACCCTGGACGGAGCTTGGGTTTATCGAAACCACTTTCACTCCCGCCTGCGCAGACGTCTCCATGACGGCCCGCTCCGCTTCCACCTTGGAGCGCTCATAATCGGACAGGTACCAGCCCCGATGGATCGTCGATTCGGTACCAACCTCGCCGGTAGCTTCCCCGATCGTCACCGCCGACGAGGTGTATACCACCCGCGACACTCCTGCCTTGGCGGCTGCATCGATCACGTGGACCGAGCCGTGGACGTTGGTGGTGAACATTTCTCTCGTATTGGGCAAGCAGTAGGCGTTTATCCCTGCAGCGTGAAAAACCACCTCCATCCCGCGCATGGCCTGCGCGAGCGAATCTACATCGGAAAGGTCGGCTTCCACCGGGGTGGCGCCATGGCGGGTCACTTCATAGCCGCCTTGCTGAGTGCGCACCGTCGCTCGGACGTCGTAACCTGCCTCGATTGCCTGCCGGATCACCGCTCCGCCAACGAAGCCGGTCCCTCCCGTGACTAGCGCCTTCAGGAGTCAGCTCCGCGATGGCCGGCAGCTTGTCGAGCAGCCTCCGCGCCTCCCGTGACAAATGCTTCGAGCACGTCGGCGGCCTCCCGCATCAGGATCTCAGCCTCGGTCGGATCGTCGAACCGCTCTAGCACGTAGTCGGCCGGATCTTGCGCACCGGGGGGACGACCTACCCCTATCCGGAGGCGCCAGAAGTCTGAGCTGCCAAGCGAGTCGACAATCGACTGGACTCCGTTGTGGCCTCCGCTGCCCCGACCCTCATGCACCCGGATCGTACCGGCGGCCAGGTCGATATCGTCGTGGGCAACCAGCAGCTGCCTTGGCTCGAAGTAGCGAATCAGCGGCCGGACCGCCTGTCCCGATTCGTTCATAAACGTCGTGGGGAGGGCCAGCCGGATCTTGACATCGCCGCAAAGCCCCTCCGCCACACGAACCGGGATCCCCTTTGGTCCGGAGCGGAAGTCGGCGCCGATCTTCTCGGCCAGGATGCGGACCGCGTCGGCCCCGATGTTGTGCCTGGTCCCGACGTACTCGGCTCCAGGGTTCTGCAGCCCGATCAGCATCAAAGCGCTATCAGCCTTCTTCGGCTTCAGCCTCTCCGCCAGCGCCCTCAGCATCCTCTGCAGACGGCTCGGCAGCACCTTCCTCGCCCTCCTCGACTTCTTCAGGCTCCTCGCCTTCGAGAAGCTCTTCTTCTTCGGCTGCCTCCGCAACGACCGCCGCCGGGACGGACACCGTCACCAGGCCGGCTTCCTCATCGTCGAGGTATGTGACCCCTTCCAGCCGTGGAAGGTCGGAAACGCGCAGCACGTCGCCAATCGTCATGTCATTGATGTCGATCGTGATACTGGGTGGAATATCCGTGGCCAGGGCCTCGATGTTCACCGTGGCACGAATGGTTTCTACAATCCCTCCGTCGTCACGGACACCTACCGGCACGCCCTCATACTCGACGCTGACCTCGGCCGTAACAGTTTCCGTGAGCGAGATGCGAATGAAGTCCAGGTGGATAATGTCGCCTCGAACCGGATCGCGTTGGATCTCGCGGGCCAGTGTCGTCACTTCGGTTCCGTCCACATCGAGGCTGATAACTGCGTTGAGTCCGGCCTCGGTGTGGAGTACGCCATACAGCTCGCGGGCGTCCACCGAAACGGACGCGGCCTCGGCGCCCTGACCGTACACAGTCGCCGGAACCTGTCCGGTCTTGCGCAGCCGGCGCGACACTGCACTACCGAAGCTGGTGCGGTTGGACGCCTTGAGTTTGCTTTGAGCCACCGTAGATCTCCTCGAAGGGCTCTGGATCGGGCGTAACAATAGTGCTCCGCGTCGTGAGTTGATACCGATATCGCCCAGGAATCACTCGGCGTCCCAGACTGCCTGAGTGCCTTCCGGGCAGTTGCTCTGCAACTGCGTAGCTGGGCGGAGCCCAGCCGTCCATACGTCGCTAGCTTGGTGCCAACAAAGGGTGGGCTTGAAGAAGCGCAGCGCAGTAACTGAGTGGCACAAGATAGATCCCGGCGACCTGCAACCCGGTTTCGTCACCACCGTGGTAGTGGGAAATCGCGCTCTTGCCATCACCCGCACCGAGGAGGGCTGGGGCGCGCTCGACAATCACTGCCCCCACCAGGGAGGGCCGCTCGGCGATGGTGAAATCGAACGCGGCTGGCTCATCTGTCCCTGGCATGGATATGAGTACAACCCACTATCTGGCGATCCCCCCGCAGGCTATGGAGACGTTGCAACTTGCTTCCAAATCGAGGAGCGAGACGACGGGTTATATGTCGAACTGCCGGTGATGGAAGACACGGTGTCGTTGATGGACCAGATGGTCGACGTTATGACCGACTGGGGAGTCGACACCGTGTTCGGAATGGTGGGCCACTCCAACCTGGGCTTGGCCGAAGCGCTTCAGCATGCTGAGGACGACGGTCGGCTCCGCTACTTTGGGATTCGCCACGAGGGCGCCGCCGCATTTGCCGCCAGCGGATACGCCAAGCTCACCCATCGCCCGGCGGCTTGCTTCGCGATCGCCGGACCCGGTGCCACCAACCTCCTGACCGGGTTGTGGGACGCCAAGGTGGATCGGGTGCCGATCCTGGCCCTCACGGGCCAAGTCGACACCCAAGTGTTGGGTCCGGGGGCATTTCAAGAGATCCCCACTGCATCGGCTTTTGAGGCTGTGGCCGAGTGGAGCCAAACGGTGCTGGTCCCCGACAACGCCTCCGAGCTGATGGCCCTGGCCCTCAAACATGCCATCGTCAAGCGAGACGTCGCCCACCTGATTTTTCCCGACGACACCCAGAACCTCCCGGGATTGGCTGATCCCCCGCCCCGCCCGATCGCGGGCCGGATCTCAACCACTGAGATACACCCTCCCCCCGAAGAACTCGAACAGGCCGTCACCCTCCTTGAAAACGCCGACCGGCCGGTGATAATCGTTGGTAACGGGGCGCGACCGTTCCGCGACGAGATCATCGCGTTGTCCGAGCAGATCGACGCCCCGATTCTTTCTACCTTCAAAGCCAAGGGGGTCATCCCCGACGATTGCGCCCTCGGTACCGGCGTGTTGGGCCGCTCGGGAACACCGATTTCGGCGGCGGTCATGGGCCTGGCCGATGTACTCCTCGTGTTCGGCGCCAGTTTTTCCAACCACACCGGCATTTCGAAGAACAAGCCAACTATTCAGGTCGACTATGACCGGATGATGCTCGGCAAGTTCCACCCGGTCGATGTGCCGGTTTGGGGCGAAATCGGGGTGACCTGCTCGCTGCTGTCCGATCGCCTCCTATCCCGCGATCGGCCTGAGATACGACAGGAGATCGCCGACCGTAAGGCCCGGTGGCGGGATGAGAAGGCCCGGCGGGCGGAATTCCTCGACCCACAGGGCCGCATGCACCCGGCCAAGCTCTTCGAAGCCATGAGTCGCCTCGTCCCCGAGGATGCGGTGATGCCGGTCGATGTCGGCAACAACACCTATGCCTACGGCCACTATTTCGAAACCAAGCCGGGCCAGGATGTGATCATGTCTGGCTACCTGGGATCGATCGGATTCGCTTTCCCAGCAGCTCTCGGGGCCTGGGCTGCCACCCGAGGAGAACGCAAGGTGGTGAGTATCTCCGGAGACGGTGGATTCGGGCAGTATCTGGCGGAGTTCACGACGGCCGTCAAGTATGGAATGGACATCACCCACGTCCTGCTCAACAACGATGAGCTAGGGAAGATCAGCCGGGAGCAGATCGGTGCTTATCGAAAGGTGTGGCAAACCAGCCTGGTCAACCCCAACTTTGCCGAATACGCCCACAACTGTGGCGGTGAAGGATTCAAGGTGGACTCAGCCGAGCAGCTGGATAAGGCCCTCGAGGCGGCCCTCGAGGTTAAGGGCAAGCCCTCGCTCGTTGAGGTCAGAGTTTCAGCTCGCGACGTGTAGGGCGTCGATCAACCGGCGATGAAGGTCAAGCGAATCTGTCGATCAGGATTGTCTCGATTGGGATCAAGTAGGACCACCGACTGCCAGGTCCCCAACGCTAAGCGGCCGTCGATGACAGGAATTGTCACTGAGGGAGAGACAAACGCCGGCAAAACATGGTCGGCGCCGTGACCGGGAGAGCCGTGCACGTGGCGCCATTTGAAATCCGGGGGTAGCACGTGGTCGATGATGTCGAGCAGATCTGCGTCAGACCCAGCCCCCGTCTCCATCATTGCCACGCCGGCCGTGGCATGCGGGCAAAAGACCTGCACAATGCCGTCGTCCTTCCCGGCAACGAATGCCTGCGACGTGGTCCGTGATGTCGACTGCCGTCGGCTGCGTCCCGGTATGGAGTTGAACGAGTTCCGTGTCCACAGCGTCAGACCGAGTAACTCTCGCCCCAGTCGAGTGGTATCAGCTCGATGCCGGATTCCGCAAGGACGGACTTCGCCATGGTCGTGATCCACTGACGACCGCTAGCGCTCAGATAGAAGTCGTGTATCGGGACAACTTGTTTCGGAACCAGCCTGCGGGCGAACTCCATCGATTCGAGAGTCGAGCCCCACGGCACCAGCAAAGGGAGCGCCAGGACCGGACCCGTCGCGCTCGGTTGATAGCTATCACCCGGATGCGTGAGCACGCCGTCGACTGTGAACGCACGATTGGGAGGGGTGGTTCCCATAGGCGTCATCTCGTGCAGAACGTCTTCGGCGCTCACCCCCGTCGGCAGCTCGGTGTCAGCCGCGATGTCGTGCTGCGCGAGGAGGGCAGCAACGGCGTCATTGGCACAGACCGTGACATCCTCTCCTCGATCGATCAGCCAACGAACAAACTCCGGCTTGACATGATCGCCGTGCTCGTGAGTAATGAGCACACGCTGGATGTCGCCAATCGAATCGAGGTCGACCACGCTTGAGTCGAAGGCGAGGGCTCCCGGGTCGAACAAAGTGGCCCCGTCCCCCGTAGTAACGATGAGGCAGGAATCGGCCAACCGCGTGATTGTTGCCATAGGCCGAAGCTAGCCGACAGACGCTGGACCCGTAAATGGCCTTCCTCCTCTGGCGGTGGCCCGGTCGAAGGAATATTGCTGGAAGTGGAGAAGTCCATGTCGCCCAAACACCCCCTCCGGACGGTTTTACAGGATGAGAGCGTCGCGGAGGAGACGGTGACCAATGCGGGCGACGAGAAAAAAGCCTTCAGCCGCTTCGTCAAGGAATGTGAGCCGCGGCTCAGCCACGCACTGGCAGCGGCATATGGCCCCGAAATNNGGTGTGGGCCTGGGAACAGTGGGAGCGGGTCCGTGTGATGGACAATCCAGTTGGATACGTGTACCGGGTGGGGCAAAGCAAAGCCCGTCGCTACTTCCGCCCCCGGAGGCTTTTCCCGGCCTGGGTCCCCCCTGAGGTGGATCCCACCCTGCCCGTACTGCTCGAGGGTCTCTCTCGAAATCAGCGGGTAGCCACCGTGCTCATCCATGCCTACGACTACACGGAGCGGGAAGTGGCCGAGCTCCTGGGCATCTCCCGCTGGTCGGTGCGTACCCACGCCGAACGGGGGATCGCCAGACTGAGGAACGCCCTGGAGGTGACAGCTGATGTCTGACGTCGGGACTCAACTCCGAAGCTACTTCGACGAAGTCGTCGAACGTATGACGGAGGAGGATGTCCGAATCCGGGCCACGACCGACCATGGCATCCCGGTCCCCACACCAAGGTTTCGGCTCCGCCCGGCCGTGGCCGCCACCCTCGGGTTTGGCCTCACCTTGCTGTTCGTGGGTGTGGTTCTCGTGCTCGATCGAGCACTGGGATCCGGAGTCGGCGATGCTGCGAGTGGTGGCCGCAGGCCGACAACCCCCGGAGGAGGATTGGAAAGTCTTTGGCCTTTCGTCCCAGTTGCCGCCGGCGCCGGCCTGCTCGCCACGGGGATCCTGTGGAGGCGACGCCATTCACGGGTCACAAGATCACAAAAAGGAGAAACGATGCAAACAATCGAAGAGGTCGAGGCAACCGAGGTTGACCGCGACCAGACAATACAACTGAGGAAACGTAATCGGTGGCTCGGCTACCTGGCCGGAATTCTGGCGGTCGCCGTAGTCGGGCTGGGGGCCTGGATCGTTTTCGATAGTGATTCGACTGCCGATCTGACGCCGGCCCAAGAGCAGATGATCGAGACCCTCGACGCAAGTCTTGTCGCATGGAATTCGGGGGACGGTGTCGCGGCTGAGGCCCTGATGGCCCCATCCGGCTACCACGACAACGGAATCGATAGGTACTACGCAAATGGGGAACTGGCAGCGCTAATCGACTTTGCACACGTAACGGGCTTCAGCGTGAGCACTACGGATCGCGTGTTCATAGGAGACTTCGTCATAGCCACGAGCCATATTCCTGCGGACTCGACCGACGTGCGAGTGAGCATGTTCAAGATGAGTCCTGACGGTACGCAGATTCTCTGGCATTTCACACCCGACCCTTAAAACGCCCAGCGTCCCAGAATCGGAAGGCCCCCATTCGGGGCCTTCTGACATGCTCAAGCGATCAAGGTTCCTGGGCCTCTTCAACCCCGGTATTCGAAGCCTCCACCGTTGAGCCACCCGAACCCTTCGGGCCCTAGAAGTTCTCGCCTCGGAAGAGTTGGCTCACCGAAGTGTCGAGGAAGATCGCCTCAATAGCCTGCGCCAATTGAGGTGCCAGCGACAGAACCGAAACGTTCGAAAGGTGCTCCGCTTCATCCGGTAGCGGCAGCGAGTTGGAGATGATCACTTCTTCAAGGTTCGAATTCTTGATGCGGTCGACTGCCGGAGCCGACAGCACGCCATGGGTTGCTACGGCCCGAACCGAAACAGCGCCCCTGGCCTTGAGCAGGTCGGCCGCTGCCACCAGAGTGGCAGCGGTGTCGATCATGTCGTCGACGATGATGGCGTGACGGTCCTCCACCTCACCGACAACCCACAGTGCCTCGACTTCATTGTGCAAGTCGGTACGGCGCCGCTTGTAGACCAACGCCATCTCCATTCCCAGGTGCTTGGCGTACCGTTCCGCCAACTTCACCCTTCCTGAATCGGGTGACACCACGACACTGGGCCCGGCGGTCGTCCCCTTGAGATAATCCACAAAGCCGTGCAGGGCGGTGAGGTGGTCGAAGGGCGTCGAGGCGAAGCCCTGGATCTGGCCGGTGTGCAGATCGACGGAAACAATCCGGTCGGCGCCGGCGGCAATAAAGAGGTCGGCCATGAGGCGCGCACTAATCGGCTCCCGGGCTCGAACTTTCTTGTCTTGGCGGGCGTAGCCGAAGAACGGGACAACCGCAGTGATGCGCTTGGCCGAGGCCCGTTGCAGGGCATCGATCATGATCAGCTGCTCCATGATGTGCCGATTCACGGGTGAACTGTGGCTTTGGATGACAAAGCAATCGGCTCCCCGCACACTCTCGTTGTAGCGAACATAGATCTCGCCGTTAGCGAACGAGGAGAGCTCAACATCTCCCAGCGGCACCTCGAGCAGCTCAGCAACATCTTCCGCCAACGGCTGATTGGCCGAACCCGAGAAAACCATCAGTTTCTTATTAGACGGAATCTTCATTCGTCCGACTTCTCGCGTCGCTTCCTGCGCTTCTTCTTGGCAGCGTAGTCGGGGATCTCACGTTGTTCGGCGCGTTCAACGGCCAGCGCTCCCGGCGGCACATCCTTGGTAATGGTGGATCCGGCACCGGTCCAGGCCTCATCTCCTATGGTGACGGGCGCTACCAGCATCGTGTCGGATCCAATTCGGACTCCGTCCCCGATCCTGGTGGTGTGCTTCTCGAATCCGTCGTAATTGCACGTGATCGTGCCGGCTCCGATGTTGGAAGCCTCCCCAATTTCCGCATCACCTATGTAGCTGAGGTGGGGAATCTTGCTATCGGGACCCACGGTCACGTTCTTGGTCTCGACGAACGTTCCGGCTTTGGAGTCGGGCCCGAGCACCGTACCGGGCCGGAGGCTCGCGTACGGGCCTACTTCTGCTCGGTCGCCAACCGACGCCCCGCGCAACACGGAGAACCAGACGTGCGACTCAGCGCCGATTTCACTGTCCTGAGCGAACACTGAGGGTCCGACGGTGGCGCCGGCTGCAACGGTGGTATCCCCCTCGAGATACACGTCGGGCAACAGTGTGACGCCGGATTCCAGCTGAACGCTCTCATCGAGGTAAACGCGGTCGGGATCGATCATCCGCACACCTTCATTCATCCACTTCTGGTTGACTCGCTGGCGGAGAAGGCGAGCAGCTTCGGCCAGCTGCTGGTGGTCGTTGACACCCATTACCTCTACCTCTCCGGTTTCAACCGAGACTATCTGAGCCTTCTCAGTCGCCAGAATCGCAATCGCGTCGGTCAGGTAGACCTCGCCTTGATCGTTGGAGTTTCCAACCTGGCTCAGCGACTTGAGCAGCGCACCACCCTCGAAAGCGTAGGTCGACACCGCCACCTCGTTGATGGTTCGCTGGGAGTCGTCAGCGTCTCGTTCCTCGACGATGCCCGTAATCGCACCATCTGGATCGCGCAGGATCCGACCGTAACCGGTCGGATCCGACTTGCGAGTCGCCAACAAGGCGACACCGGCGCCCTCCGCCTGCTGCACCTCGATGAGTCGGCTGAGCGTGGCGGATGTGATCAACGGCGAGTCGCCCGGGACCACCAGGACCGTGTCACCCTCAATTTCTCCCAGGGCTGCGAGGGCCTGACTAGTGGCGTGTCCGGTACCGAGCTGTTCTTGCTGGAGCACGGACGTGACGCTCTCCGGGAGGATCGCCTCGACCTCGGTTGCCCCATGACCGACGACCACTACAACCTGATCGGCCCCAACACCCAATACGGCGTCGAGCACCCAACTGAGCAAGGGCGCACCAGCGACTGGATGAAGAACCTTTGGTAGGGACGACTTCATCCGGGTCCCTTGCCCCGCTGCGAGCACTACGGCTCGGACGCTCACGCCATTCTCCTCACAGTCGCTGGGGGGACAGGACTCGAACCCGTACTGCATGGACCAAAACCACGCGTGCTGCCAGTTACACCACCCCCCAAAGATTAATTGGGGCCCGCCAGTGTACCGCTGCTCATTTCCCAGCCATGGGCTACCGGCCTAGCGACCTGGGCGGACCGGGACCCGGCGGGGACCGCGGCCAGCCCGTCCTGAGCCTCCCCTTCATCCAGGAAAAAGCCATACAACGCAGGGCCACTACCCGTCATTAACACCGGACGCGACCAGATTGCCTTCAGCTCGTCCCGCCAGTCGGCTACCAGAGGGGCCAGGGAGTGGGCGGCTGGCTGCAAGTCATTGCGCATTGGCTCGAACTGGCGGAGCGAGGGCGGCAGACCTGGGACAGCAGCAGCTTCCCCCTCAGGGCCACCCAGCCGGTCCCACTCGTCATATACGGCGCCCGTCTTCAACTCGACCGGAGGCACCGCTACGACGAGCCAGTAGTCATCACCCAACCCGCCGAGCGGAGAGACAATCTCACCGCGGCCTTCGATCATCGCCAGTCCCCCGCTCAAACAGAAGGGCACGTCGGAGCCGAGCCCCTCGGCCAGAGTGGGAAGCTCGGCCACGTCCAGGCCGAAGAGCTCGGCTGCCATAGCCAGAGTGGCGGCGGCGTCAGCACTCCCACCGCCCATGCCGGCGGCAATCGGAATCCGCTTTTCCAACTGCAGCGAGACTGGCCGGCCGCCGCCGGCGGCTCGCCGCACGGCACTGAGCGCCCGCCATGCCAGGTTCTCCTCGTTCGGAGCCATTCCTTCTGCTTCGAACGCGTCGGAGTCGGCCGGGCTCAGCACCAGCCGGTCGGCCCAGGAGATCGACTGCACGACCGACCTGAGCTCGTGAAACCCGTCGGAGCCACGGTCATTGACCACGAGCACCAAATTCACCTTTGAGTAAGCGAGACTCGCCAGCGACTCAGCCACGCTCGGCCTCGGCCAGGTCCAAGAATTGGGCAGCGGTGAGCTGTTCGGGGCGGGCGGCCGGATCGATGTCGGCGGAGCGGAGAACAGCCTCCGGGTCATCCAGCACCTGCGCTAGCGACCGGCGGAGCATCTTGCGGCGCTGGCCGAATGCGGCGGCTGCCAGCCGTTTGGCTTCGGGAGCAAGAGCCGCCGGCTCTTGTCGAACGATCTCTACCACGGCCGACTCGACCTCGGGCTCAGGGTGGAAGACGGTGCGAGGCACCCGAAACGCGAGCCGGGCGGTGGAATGAAGCCGGGTGACGACGCTGGGGAGCCCGTATACCCGACTGCCGGGCTGGGCGGTGAGCCGCTCCGCCACCTCGCGCTGAACCATGACTACGAATCTTTCTGGTTGTGAGGCGTTCGCCAGCCAGTCGAGCAGCAGGTTGGCAGCCAGGTTGTAAGGGAGGTTGGCAACCATCGTCCAATGCTCACCCGCAAATACTGCCTCCGTCGCATCGGCGAAACGAAGCTCGACGTTTTCATAGTCGCGCACAACCTCCTCGAGAAGATCTCGCAGCCGCTCGTCCACCTCGTAAGCAGTTACCCGAGCTCCGGTAGCGGCCAGCTCCCTCGTCAGCGTTCCAGTGCCCGCCCCGACCTCGACAACCCGATCGCCTGGATGCAACGCAGCCAATTCAACAATCTTGCGAATGGTGTTTGGGTCAACCAGGAAGTTCTGGCCCAGTCGCTTGGCCGGCGTGACCTGATGGCGCCGCAGCAGGCTGATCACTTCCGCTCGGCCTTGTGCCCCGCTAGTCACCGAACACTCTCAGAGCTGTCGCGGTGCTGAGGCGGGCGACCTCCGCCGGCTCAACGCCCCACACCTCGCTGAGGGCTTTACCGATGAGCGGAACGCGAGCCGGCTCGTTGGATTCCTGGCGATGGGGCGGCGGGGCAAGATAGGGCGTGTCGGTTTCCACCATGGTCCGTTCGGGCGGTGCTTCGGCGGCTCCCCGGCGCACCGTGTCGCCGGTTTCGAACGCAATCGGACCGGCAAAGGAAAAGACGACTCCAAGGTCCCGAAAGCGTTTCGTCCAACGCGGACCGCCCGTCCAACAGTGGAGTACAGTTCTTGGCCCGGCTTCGCTGGTTTCCAGAATCTCATGCAGTTCTGCGAAGGCGTCTCTGCAGTGCACCACCACCGGCCTATCGAGGTCCCCGGCAAGGTCGAGCTGGGCGTTCAAGGCCATAACCTGGTCGGCCGCCGGGGACAAGTTTCGATAGAAATCAAGACCGCATTCCCCGATCGCCGCCGCCCCTTCCGCCATCTCCGTGATAGCGGCCTCCTCGCTCGGCCAACGGCTCGCCTCGTGAGGATGCAACCCGGCAGTCCACCGGACTTCGTCGTGAGTCCTAGCCAGCACGGCAGCTTCCGCCGAGGTCTTGGCGTCCACGCCCGGCACCACCACCCACTCCACGCCTGCCGCCTGGGCACGGGCCAGCATCGCCGCCGGCTCATCGTCGGACAGCTGCAAATGGCAGTGAGTATCCACCCACATTCGCGGCCACTACTCGTCTTCGATGCGAGGAAAGAGTGGCGCTCCTCGATTGACCGTAACCGCAGGAAATGTGCCGAAGGTAGCGGTTTCGGTGTAGGGGGCAGTATCTGGAGCACCGGGAAGCCCGAGCTGCTCCCACAATCGCCCGGCTGCCTCCGGCATGACCGGCGAGATCAGGATGGCCCCCACCCGCAACGCCTCGAGCAAGCCGTTGAGTACCTGATCCAGACGCTCCGCCTGTTCCGGGTCCTTGGCCAACTTCCAGGGAGCGGTCTCTTCAACATAGGCATTGGCCGCCGCGAACAGCCTCCACACCCCGAGCAGAGCATCGTTGAACGCGAACCGAGCGAAGCCGCCTAGGGCATCGACGGCTGCCTCGGCAGCGGCTTTCAGCTCGGCGTCAACCCGCTCGGATCCAGAGAGGGCTGGTACCGTACCGTTCCGATACTGCTCCACCATGTTGAGAATCCGGTTGGCCAGGTTTCCGAGATCGTTAGCCAGATCGGCGTTGTATCGCTCGACCATTCCCTCCCATGAGAAGTTGCCGTCCGACGCAAACGAGACATCTCGCAGGAAGTGATAGCGGAAGCCATCGACCCCGAACGTCCCGAGCAGGTCACTGGGGGCGATCTGATTGAGCTTGGTTTTCGACATCTTTTCCCCACCGACGAGTAACCACCCGTGGGCGACGACCTGCCGGGGCGGTGCCAGGCCGGCTGCCATGAGCATCGCCGGCCAGATGACCGCATGAAAACGCAGGATGTCTTTGCCTACCAGATGAGTAGCTGGCCACCGAGCATCGAACTGCGTCTGGTCGTAGCCGAAACCGACCGCCGTCGCGTAGTTCATTAATGCTTCAACCCAAACGTAGGTGACCTGGGCCTCATCCCACGGAATCGGGATCCCCCACTGCAGCTGAGCCCGGCTGATCGATAGGTCCTCGAGTCCTTGCTTGATGAATCCGACGACCTCGTTGCGCCGTGTGGGGGGATATACGAAGTCCGGGTTGGCCTCGATGTGGGCTAGCAATTGGTCGGCGTACTTCGAGAGGCGAAAGAAGTAATTGTCTTCACTGAAGAACTCCGCAGGACGCTGGTGGATAGGGCAGAGCTCTCCTTCCAACAGATCTTCCTCCTTGTAATAGTCCTCACACGAGACGCAATACAGACCTTCGTACCGATTGAGGTAAATGTCGCCGCCGTCATACAGAGCCTGCAGAAAGGCCTGCGCCCCGACCCGATGGCGCTCCTCAGTCGTCCTGATGAAATCATCGTTGGAAATGTTGAGATCCTCCCATACGCGCACGTAGCGCTGGCTCACATTGTCCACCAGCTCCTGAGGGCTCTGCCCGACTTCCTCCGCCGCCCTCGCCACTTTGAGTCCGTGTTCGTCGGTGCCGGTCAGATACCAGGTGTCCTCACCGGAAAGCCGGTAGTAGCGCGCCAGCGCATCACCGATGACGGTGGTGTAGGCGTGCCCGATGTGGGGGGCATCGGTGACGTAGTAAATGGGAGTAGTGATATACATGAGAGCGCCTAGAGAGTACTAGTGGCATTCGCGCCTTCCGACGCAGGGGGAGCGCACAGCGTGCTGGCGATGAGGAGTATGCTTGCTGCGGTTGGGGGGCTATGGCAGGAAAGAGGTAGAAAAAAATGGACACCGGTATCGTCCGCAAGATGGACGACCTTGGCAGGATCGTCATTCCTGCCGAAACCAGGAGGCTGTTCAATATCCGCGAGGGGGACGAGCTAACCATCTCGGTAGAGGGTGACAACATCAGCATGCGGAAGCTGGAGGCGACTTGCACTTTTTGTGGGTCCACCGACCAGGTAAGGGGCTTCCACAACAAGGGTATTTGCGCCAACTGCACCCTGGAATTGCAGACTTAAGGTCGACCTGATAATCGTTCCCGCGCGGACTCGTAGAGGCGGCCGCGGCCAATTTTGCGATCCAGCGCCACTTTCCGAACGGCCTCACTGAAGCTGTGCCCTCGATCCAGAAGCTGCGCCACGTCTTTCACTGCCGCATCGAGATCGTCGCCTCCCACCGGCTCTCCCTGCAAGACGATCGTAACTTCACCTCGGGGAGGAGAAGCCTGATACCTGTCGCGGGCCTCCCTTAGCGATCCCCGCCACACTTCTTCGTGGAGCTTGGTCAGCTCCCGACTGACCACCATCGGCCGGTCGGGGCCACAGACTTCGATCAAGCTTGCCAAATCCGCGACGATCCGGCTCGGACTGACAAACAAGATCATCGTCCGTTCCTCTGTTCGTAACTGTTCCAGGCGGCCGAGCCGCGCCGGGCCCTTTTTGGGTAGAAAGCCTTCGAATACGAAGCGTTCCGCTGGCAGCCCGGAAACAGCCAACGCGGCCGTTACCGCACTGGGTCCCGGAATGACGGTTACCTTCGCTCCGGCCCGGGTCGCCGCTCGGACTGCGCTCACGCCGGGATCCGAGATCGCCGGCATCCCGGCATCGGTGATCAACGCTACGTCGTGTCCCGCCGAGAGATGCTCGGCGAGCTCCTTGGAGCGAGCCGATTCGTTACCGACGAAGTAGCTGCGAAGGGAGGCTTGCACGCCCAGGGCCTCCAGAAGTTTGCGGCTGCGTCGAGTGTCCTCAGCATAGATCTGGTCAACCTCAGAGAGCGTTCGGCGCAGTCGTACGGATGCATCATCCAGGTTGCCGATCGGTGTCCCACAGATAAACAGCGTCCCTGCCATCCCCCGAGCCTACGGCTGCAGCCGCCACGAGACCCTTCCTACCGCAAACGCCTTGGCATAGGGTGGAGCCTTGTACGTGCGCTTGTCGAGCCCGGTCTGGACCTCGGTCCCAGTTATTGTCGCCTCCTCCGGTCACGACCGCCGCAAAGGCCTGATTCCTCGCCCTGGAGGGTTGGGATGTCTGCTCCGGGGTCGATCGGTGCACATGCTGGGAATGCGAGAATGGTTATGGCTAATACCACTCGATGGTCGCGGTCGGGTCTTGTGTCGACGGTTGCTGGGGCCCGGCGCTGTCTTCTACCACCCGAAAGCAGAATGGATTGTCGAGCTTCCGGCTTGCGCCCGACCACCGCCAGGTGGAATCACGCTAGTACTGAGGCCAGAATCCATCCCGGAGCCGCTTGGCAGCGACGGGATCAGAACCCACGACGAATAGGACTTGCGTGCCGTCCTGGGCCACAAAGGCATACGAATTGACGCCTTCGAAAGCCAATCCCGTGTTGTCAGTCAAGCCACCGCCGACTGGAAGCTCCTCGATGGCCCAACGCCCAAGTGTTTCCGCCAGGCTGGCAGCGTCCCGACCCGCATCGCCTTCGAAAAGCAGCAGCAACAAAGCACGTTCCCCATCCCACCAGATGCGATAGCCGTCGCCGCCCCAGCCGGTGGCCGCCTCGAGCTGACGCGCACTGCTCACGCCGTCAGACAGCAAGGCTCGGAGGCCCCACTCCCCGAAAGTGCCGGACTCCACTTCATCAAAACCACTGACCGATGGGGCCGGTAGCGCGACTTCCCGCGCCGGCTCTCTTTCGAAATATCGGAACGTGTGGTACACCTGCTCAGAGGTTGACGGTGGATCACCGTAAGCCTGATTGAGTTCGGCGATTCCGCCTTCGGAAACGAGATCTACGACGAAGTCGCGGGCATGCTGGGTGTTGAATGAATGGAACTCTTTCACGAACCCCGGCAACCGCTCCAGGCCCTGCTCCTGTTCGAGGGCTTCCAACCCGACCGCGAAGCGCTCGGTAGCCGTCATGAACCGTTCCTCGTATAACTCGGCTACGAAGGTGGCGTCGCCATTGACCAGGGCTCTGATCGACTCGGCCGCTTCGAGGTTCCCGGAGTCTTCGAGCAAATTCATTCTCTGGGACCATCCAAATTGCTGGTCGGTAACAGCCGCTACCAGCTCGCCGACTAACACCAGCCGACCAAAAGGAGTCAGCTCACGCACGTCTCGGGAGACAAGGATGGACCCGCTGGCGGGATCGTATACCCCCGGCACCGGGGCGATTACCTCGAGATCGGAGATGATTTGCCCTGGATCGAGAACGCCCAACATCTCCAAAACCCCGTCCTGATAGAGGGAGCTGGTTGAGCCTGAGTAGGAGTGAACCGATCGGTATTCGGTTTGGACCTCCGCATCCGGGCGCCGCCGNNGAGAGCAATGATCTCATCCTCGACCGGAGGAGGAAGGGTGGTGGTAGTCGCCTGCGACGGGAGCGGGGCCGACGTCGTCGTTGTGACATCTGAGCCGGCAAACTCACTTTTGATCTCGGCGCGGCTCGAAGCACAGGCCGCTAGGACCATCGCCATGGCGGCGACGACAGCAATCGAACGTTTCATCGAGGCAGCATTCTGGTTGCGCAACCCCATAAGCATCGGCCCTTTGCAGAGTCGGCCAAAGGATTTCACCCCGAAAACGCGTGAAAGCGACGGCGTTTTATCCGTCGCTTTCACTGAATCTTGGGTGCAGCGGAGACCGCGTGGGGGGGCCATTGGGCTCCGCTACACCCGAGGACCTTACGGCCCCCTTTGAGGTTCCACCGAAAGTGACAGGGGGGCAGTCACCATCGTTTTCCCTCAAACCTTCCGGGACTTGGACCCGGGATCGCGCGCAAAGTTCTCGGGTTTCGGAAAAATCTTGTTCCAGAGATTTTGCGCGACATTGGGTAAGTTTCTTGTGTCCTAAAGGAGGCGGACCGGGCTGTGGATGGCCGGGACGATCATGAGCTCGCCGCAGCTGCAGCCGCAGGCGAGCTGGAAGCGTTTGGCGAGCTGGTGCGGCGACACCAGGACTTCGTCTATGGAGCGGTGTTACGAGTGGTTAGAAACCCAGCCCTAGCGGAGGACATTTCTCAGGACTGTTTCCTGCGCGCCTACCGGGCATTACCGGATTTCCGTGGCGACAGCAAGGTGCGCTCGTGGCTCTATCGAATAGCCCATAATCTGGCCTTGAACGCTGTTACTCGCACTCGGGAATATGCAACCGAGACCATCCCAGAGCTCAGTTCGATAATCGGAAGCCCTGAGCGGTCGGCCGAGATGGCTGAGCTGAGGGCAGCAATGGAGCAGGCAATTGAGGAGCTGCCGCAGGACCTGCGGGAACCTCTCGTGCTGCGCGAGCTGGACCACATGTCGTATGACGACATAGCCCAGCGCCTCGATCTCCCACTTAATACGGTGCGCACCCGGATTTTTCGGGCCCGGCGTGCCTTGCAGGCCGGAATGGAGGAGTGGCGATGACCAGCCCGACCTGCCAAGTTACCGAGATCCAGCGAATCGAATTCGCCGAGGGCGAGGACCACACGCTCGAAGAACATGTGATGACTTGCGACTATTGCCAGGATTTCCTGGCAGAGTTGTGGGCCGGCCAACTTCAGACCGACCTGACAGGTCCGGTGATGAGGGTCGTCGGTTTGGAAGAGTTCGTTGTTGCCGTAGTCAAGGAGGGCACTGGCATTCTGGCAAGGCTCGCGGAAGCGTTGAGAGTCTACGGCCTGGGGAGGGAAGAAGAATGAACTTGGCAAACACCATTGGAACCGGCGTGAGCGTCGCGATCATCGTGATTGTTGTGTTGATCGTTGGAAGGGTCCTGGCCAAGCGAGCCGGCGACCAGCTCGGCGAGATGATCAAACAGCTCGTGCCCGTGATCGTTCTGGCCACTGTGGTCGTGGGGATCCTGGTCATACTCGACCCCGACCAGGCTGACCAACTGCTCGATTCGACGGTCAAGTTCGTTCCTAAGGCTCTGGTCGCGGTTTTGGTCATCATCATCGCCCGTAGTGGCGGGAA
>JABAHO010009928.1_pt1 | contig 23355 bp, 19 predicted proteins | sample 7062071 | NCBI WGS metagenome assembly JABAHO01 (sample SAMN14534356, study PRJNA622989) | marine sediment metagenome | biome: marine biome [ENVO:00000428]; feature: marine pelagic biome [ENVO:01000023]; material: deep marine sediment [ENVO:00002113] | place: India: Gulf of Kutch | collected...
GTCGTAGGGATCGTCCTGTCGTCGAACGTTCGGCGCAGTCGTCATACGTCACACAACTCCACGGCGGCGGCCAGCGCGCCGATCGGATCGTCGCTGCGCGGGATGAACTCGTGCGCGAAGTACCCGTCGTATCCGGTCGCCAGAATCGCCCGGGCAATCGCGGGATAGAACAGCTCCTGCGTCTCGTCGATCTCGGCCCGCCCCGGGACGCCTCCGGTGTGGTAGTGGCCGAAGTAAGGGTGGTAGTCCTGGATGGTGCGGATGACGTCCCCCTCCATGATCTGCATGTGATAGATGTCGTAGAGGAGCTTCACGTGGTCGGAGCCGACGGCTTCGACGATGTCGACGCCCCACGAGGTTCGATCGCCGATGTAGCCGATGTGATCGACCTTCGAGTTGAGCATCTCGATGACGATCTTCACGCCGTGATCCTCGGCGATCCGGCTGCATTCCTTCATGCACGCAACGCTGTTGGCCACGGCGTCGACACGGCGCATGCCGGCCACGTGGTTGCCGAAGAACGTGATCACGGTCGGCACACCCGCCGCCGCGGCCTTCGGGATGTTCTCGCGAAAGCCCGCAATGATGGCGTCGTGGTTGCGTGGATCGTTGATGCCGCGCTCGATCGTTCCGGCGTTCGGCATTCCGACCGAGACGGTCAGACCATGGTCGGCGGCTACCGGCCACTCGTCGATCTCGAGCAGATCGATGGCCGGCATGCCAAGGTCGGCAACGGCCCGGCACAGGGGCTCGATCTTCATCGAGCCATAGCACCAGCGTGCGACCGACTGCTTGAGGCGACCCCTCTGAACGACCGGCGTGGCGCTCAGCGCTCCCGCACTCCCCGCGATGGCAACGGCTCCGAGCCCGAGAAAGGCGTCTCTTCGGTTCATTCCTGCTCCGTGATAATTTCCAGCGCGGTCCTATTGTCCGGACGCTGCAGAAATTAGCAAGAGATCGAGGCCCCAGCAGGAGAATCAGATGAACCGTCGCGATGCCATCGGTCGGCTGGCGGCCGGCAGCGTCCTCGCCGTACTGCCGTTCGAGAGACTGCTCGAGGCCGCCCCGGCCGCCCACGCGGCCATTCAGGGAGGCACCTTCTCGACCCTCGAGCCGCGCCAGGTCGATACCGTTCGGGAGCTCGCCGAGATCATCCTGCCGCGCACGGATACGCCCGGCGCCACCGACGCGAACGTCGCCGAGTTCATCGACGTCATGCTCACGAAATGGATGGAACCCGAGGAGACGGAGCTGTTCCTCGCGGGACTCGCGGGGCTCGACGAGCGGGCGGCCCGCGCTTTCGGTGGAACGTTCCTGGACGGGTCGCCGAACCAGAGAACCGGTCTCGTGGAGAGCATGGATTCCGAGGTGGCCGAGTTGCTGCGTACCGACGGGGCCGGGATCGCCCACGACTACATCGACGCACCGGACGACCTGCCCGAGCAGCGCGCCCCGGAGACGTTCTACTACCAGTTCCGCCGNNCGAGCGCCAGGCGGGGCGTGCGAACCACGTTTACGACGCCATCGTGGTCGGCACCGGCATCACCGGAGGCTGGGCCGCGAAGGAACTGACGGAAGCCGGGCTCGACGTGCTCGTGCTGGAGGCCGGCCCGATGATCGTGCCGGAGCGCGATTACGTCGAGCACGTACCTGCCCACGAGCAGCCGTTTCGTGGCGTTGGTGACCGTCGACGCGAACGCGAGCGGCAGCCGGTCCAGAGTCGCTGCTACGCCTGCGACGAAATGGGGCAACGGTTCTTCGTCGACGACATCGAAAACCCCTACAGCACGCCCGACGACCAGCCGTTCGACTGGATTCGCGGCCGCCAGGTGGGCGGCAAGTCGATCATGTGGGCGCGGCAGAGCTATCGGCTCGGGCCGCTCGATTTCGACGCCCCCGGTCGCGACGGCATCGGGATCGAATGGCCGATCCGCTACGAGGACCTCGCCCCCTGGTACGACCACGTGGAGCGCTTCGCCGGCATCAGCGGGCAGGCCGAGGGGCTGCTGCAGCTGCCGGACAGCCAGTTCCTGGCCCCCATGCCTCTCAACTGCGTCGAGGAGCACGCCCGGCAGGCGCTGCTCGATCGCTGGGGTGGCGCGCGCGTCATGACACCGGGCCGGAGTGCCGTTCTGACCGAAGGCCACAACGGCCGCGCCGCCTGCCATTACTGCGGTCCCTGCCATCGCGGCTGCATCACGCGGTCGTACTTCTCGAGTGTCAACGCGACGCTGCCCGCCGCCGAGGCCACCGGCAACATGACGCTGCGACCCAACAGCGTCGTGCGCCAGGTGGACTGGCAGGACGGCCGGGCGACGGGCGTGACGATCATCGACAGGGAGACGCACGAAAGCGTCGAGTTCCGGGCGCGGACGGTCGTGCTGGCCGCCTCGACTCTCGAGTCGACCCGCATCCTGTTCAACTCGGCCAATGCGGAGTTTCCCGAGGGCCTCGCCAACTCGAGCGGTGTGCTCGGGCGCTACCTCATGGACCACACCATGGGGGTGGGGGCCGCAGGTCGTTTCGAGGGCTGGCGCAACCAGACCTATTACGGACGTCGACCCAACGGGATCTATATCGCCCGCTTCCGGAATGTCACCGACAGGCACCCCGATTTCGTCAGGGGCTACGGCTACCAGGGCAGCGCCTATCGCGCCGACTGGAACCGCGGGATCTCGGAGCCGGGATTCGGCGCCGCCTACAAGGACCGGCTCAGCGGACCCGGCAGCTGGTACATGTCCGTCGGCGCCTGGGGCGAGTGTCTACCGCACGCCGACAACCGGGCCGAAATCGACCCCGACCTCGTCGACGCGTGGGGCATCCCGACGTTGCGGATCAGCATGCGCTGGCGCGACAACGAGTACGCGATGGCGCGTGACTCGGCAGCGCAGGCCGCGGAGATGCTGGAGGCCGCCGGGGCGGTCGACATCCGCATGCGCACGAAGATGGATCCACCCGGCCTCTGCATCCACGAGATGGGCACCGCGCGGATGGGCAAGGATCCGCGCACGTCCGTGCTCAACGGGCACAACCAGACGTGGGACGTCCCGAATCTCTTCGTGGTGGACGGCGCTTCGATGACGACCTCCGCGTGCCAGAACCCGTCCCTGACGTACATGGCCATCACGGCACGGGCCTGCGACCACATCATCGGCAGGTTCAAACGCAACGAACTCTGAGCCCGGCCGACGGCGCCGGCGAACATCACCCAGGGAGGCTCCCCATGCGCGCGAATCGACGTGGTTTTCTGAAGATTGCGGGTGCCGGGGCAGTGGGTGCAGGGATCGGTAACCGCGCCGAGGCCGAGACGCTCACCCGGCTGTTCGAGAGGGCCTCGGGGTCGGAGGGCGGGACGCCCGGTTCGGTCGATCCCGACGAGCGCCGCAGGCTGCTCGCGAAAGCTGTGTTCGGGCGCAAGGAACGCGCCGAGGGCGACGGCGGCATGGTGGTCTGCGCGCACCCGCTCGCCACCCGCGCCGGCACGGACATCCTGCGCGCCGGCGGCAACGCCGCGGATGCGGCGCTGGCGACTTCGGTCACGCAGTGCATCGTCGAGCCGCACATGACCGGCATCACCGGTGTCCTGGGCATGCTCTATTTCGACGCCGCCACGGGCCGAACGGACTACATCAGCGGCGGCATGAATCGGCCGCTGGCCGAGCTCACAGGCTGGGGCCCGGCGTCGCTTGCCACCGGGCTGGGCGCCGCCGTGCCCGGGTTCTGGGCCGGCTTCGAGAAATCGCGCGAAACCCACGGCACGAAGAGCTCGAAGGAGCTCTGCGCCGCGGCGATCGCCTACGCCCGCGACGGCTTCGAGGTGCACCCGTTCCTCTGGGGTGAGCTTTTCGTGATGGGGCACATGATCGGCACGAGCGATCAGGGCCGCGAGATGTACTACCCCGGAGGAGGCCTGATCAATCCCGGTGAAATGCTCTATCAGAAGCGCGCCGCGGACACGCTCGAGCGCCTCGCCGAGGAGGGCAACGACTACTTCTACTTCGGCGACTTCGCCCGCGAGTACTGCGAGGTCGTTCAGGCGGCGGGTGGCGTCACCACGCCGGAGGATTTCGAGCGCTACGACGTGCGTGTCCAGGAGCCGGCACGCGGCAGCTACCGAGGCTATGAGATCCTCGGCTCTCCGGCCCCGGACCACGGTGGCCTGCACGTCATCGAGATCATGCAGATGCTCGAATTCCTCGACGTCGCGAAGCTGGGCCCCGTCACCGACTCCTCGGAGCTGCTGTGGCAGATGTCGCGCATCGCGACGCAGGTCTTCACGGACGGAGGCAAGCACCGCGACCCGAAGTATCACGACGTGCCCGAGGAGATGATCGCGTCGAAGGAGTACGCGCGGACGCGTTTCCAACTGCTCCAGATGGACGCGCCGCTCGAGGAAGCACCGCAGCCGCCGCCCGGGAGTTGCCACGTCACGGCCGTGGATGCCGACGGCAACGTCGCGACGATTCTGCACTCGTGCATGTCGTTGCCCTGGACGAACGGCCTGTTCGCCGGCGGCCACAGCATCGTGGCCTCGGGTGCCCACTTCTTCCGCGTGATGCCCGGTCCGGGCGAGCGCGCCACCACTTACGTGGCGCCCAACATGATGCTCAGGGACGGCAGGCCGATCATCGCGTCCGGGTCGCCGAGCGGCTCCCTGCTGCAGAACATCGTGCAGAACTACACGAACATGTTCGATCACGGCATGGACATCGAAGAGTCGAGCAACCGGCCACGCTTCGGCAACGCCTACGCGGCGGGAGGCACGATGTTTCCCGCCGTCGAGGTCGACTTCCCGTCGAAGACCCGGGACGAGGCCAACGCCCGAGGTCTGGGAGTCGGCGTGGTCAACCAGTGGAACTGGGGCATGGGCTCGTTCGAAGCCATCTACATCGACCCCGACACCGGCCGCCGCCACGCGGTGGGTGACGCGCGCCGCAACGCGATGGCCGAGGCCGTCTAGGCCACAGAGCAGGAGAACAATCCATGTCCGCCGATGAAATCCCGCACCGCCTGGACGATGGCTCGGATCCCTGCACGGCGGCCGACCTGCTTGCCCGACTCGACGAACTGGACATCGTGGCGACCACGCTGGAGCACGAGCCCGTCTTCACGGTCGAGGAGGCCAAGGCGGTCCGGGGACGTCTCGAGGGCGCCCACAGCAAGAACCTCTTCCTGCGCAACAAGAAGGGCCGCATGTGGCTGGTGGTCTGCCCGGAAGACCGCATGATCGATCTGAAGGAGCTCGGCCGACGTCTCGGGGNNGCCGTCACGCCGTTCGGGGCCATCAACGACCACGGCAACGCCGTGACGGTCGTGATCGATCGCGACCTCCTGCAGCAGCGGCCGCTGAACTTCCATCCGCTCGACAACGCGATGACGACGGCCGTCGAGCCCGAAGATCTCGTCCGTTTTCTCGAGGCGGTCGACCACGCGCCGGAAATCGCCGATCTCGGCCCGGCATAGACGAGCTCCTGCCGGCGTCTTCCACGCGCGTTCATGCTTCGCTCCCGCCAATCCAGGGCCCGCCGCACGGAGCGACGCGCAGGGTTGTAAGATCGACCTGCACCTCGGCGCTGACGGGCGACGAGGCGCGCAAGGGTTTGGAACGACGCCGGGCCCTGTGCGGTGCGGACTCGTGAACCGCGTCAGGCCCGGAAGGGAGCAGCGCTAAGCGGTGTTCTGCAGGTGCCGCAGGACAACCCGGCGTTCGTTCCTCTTTCCGTTCAGCAACTTCGTCCCGAACGGCAGCCGGCAGATCTCATGGAACGGCCCGAATATCAGGTCATCGCCCGCAAGTGGCGACCGCGGCAGTTCGACGAAGTCGTGGGCCAGCGCCACGTCGTGCGCACCCTCGCCAACGCCCTGCAGCAGGGACGCATCGCGCACGCCTACTGCTTCTCCGGGATCCGCGGCGTCGGCAAGACGACGATCGCGCGGATCCTCGCCAAGGCGCTGAACTGCCGCTCGTCCGAGGGTCCGACGGCNNGTCGTGCGTCGAGGTCATGGAAGGCCGCTCGCTCGACGTGTTCGAGCGCGATGCCGCCTCCGACCGCGGCATCAACGAGATGAAGGAACTCATCGAGATCGCCCGCTACGCGCCGGCGCGCGATCGCTACAAGGTGATGATCCTCGACGAGGCCCACATGCTGACAGCCGAGGCCTCGAACGCACTGCTGAAGGTGCTCGAGGAACCGCCCGAGTACATCCTCTTCGCGCTGGCAACGACCGAGCCCAACAAGATCCTGCCGACGATCCTGTCGCGCTGCCAGCACTACCAGCTGTCGCGCATCTCGCAGCGCGAGATCGAGGAGCATCTGGCCAAGATCACGAGCGCCGAGGGCCTGCGAATCTCGCCCGACGGCCTGGCTCTGGTGGCCACCGCCGCGGACGGCAGCCTGCGTGATGCCCAGAGCCTGCTCGACAAGCTCGTGGCGTTCGCCGGCGACGACATCGACGAGGCCACGGTTGTCGACCTGCTCGGCCTCGTCGACCGCGTTCTGCTCTTCCGCGCGATCGACCTGATCGCCGATCAGGACGTTGCCGGGATTCTGGGCCTCGTCAACGAGATGGTTGCGCAGGGCGTCAACCTGCATCAGTTCACGATCGATCTGCTGGGTCACGTCCGCAATCTGCTCGTCGTTCGCACGGTCGAGAACCCCGGTGAGATCCTGCACCTGCCGGCAGGCGACCTCGAGACGCTGCAGCAGCAGGCCGACCGCTTCGAAGTCGACGACCTCGATCGGGCCTTCTCTCTGCTCGCCGGCGGCGAGTACCGCATCAAGATGGCCGAGCAGCCGCGCTATCACGTCGAAGTGATCCTGGCGCGGCTGGCGCGCATGCCGCATCTGCGACCGATCGAGGATCTCCTCGCCGCCCTCGACGGCGGCGAATCCGGATCGGGCGCGCCGCCCGGCGACTCCGGCGGGCGTTCCGCGTCGCGCGGTTCGGCCGCCGGACGCAGCGCGGCGCCGGCCGTAGCGCCACGCGCCGAGGCGGCTCCTGCCCCGCCCGAGCCGGTCGAACCGCCGGCCGCCCCCGTGCCGTCGAAGCCCGCGCCCGAACCGAAGGCCGCCGAAGCCGCGCCGCCGCCGATGCCGGAAGAGCCCCCTCTGCCGCCCGAACCCGACGCGCCGCTGCCGCCCGAGCCGGCGCACGAGAGCCTTCCTGCGCCGGAGAAGGCCACCGCGCCCGTGGAGCCCGAGCAGGCCGCCGCATCCGCGAAACCGGAACCCGCCGACGACGCCCCGGCCTCCGGGCTGCTGGCGCGCATTCAGTCCAAGCTCGCGGAGACGCACGGGCTCGTGGCGCAGTCGCTCGGCCGAACGAGCAGTGTCGAAGTGAAGGGTGAGGTTCTCGTTTTCCGCTTCCCCGCTACGGCAGCGCTGTTCGCGGAGCGCTTCAACGACCCCGATATCCTGACCGCGTTCCGGGCCGCGTGTGAAGCCGCCCTCGGGCGCAGCGTCACGCCGCGGATCGAACTCGACCCGAACGCCAAAGCTCACGTGCCCAAGCCGCCGCCGGTCAACGCGGTACCGACCGCGAGCGCGCCGCCGAAGACGGCCGCCCCGGCTCCACCGCCGGCCGCCGCGCCGGCGGAGACGGACGCACCCACCGCGCCACCGGAAATGTCGGCACCTGCCGAGCCGATCGCCGCAGCCGCACCCCCCGCGCCCGTTGGCCCCGCGGCGACGAACGGCAACGGCGCGTCGGCCGCCGCGGATCCCCCTTCTGGCCCCAGACCCGCAAGCCCCGAACTGCGCGAGGCGGTCGAGAACGACCCCGTGGTTCAGGACCTGCTGGCCGAACTCAAAGGCACCGTGCTGTCGGTGGAGGAACTGGAATGAACGTCAAGAAAATGATGCAGCAGGCCCAGCAGATGCAGGACAAGCTGCAGGCCGAACTGGTGGAGATGCGCGTGGAGGCCGCAGCGGGCGGCGGCGTCGTGAAGGCGACCCTGAACGGACAGAAGGAACTCCTCGCTCTGGAGATCGACCCGGCCGCGGTCGACCCCGACGACGTCGAGATGCTCCAGGATCTGGTCGTTGCTGCCGTGAACGAGGCCTCTCGACGCGTCGACGAGCAGGTGCAGCAGAAGGTCGGCGGCATGATGCCCCCGGGCCTCGGCGGCATGTTCTAGCGCGTGAGCTTCACCGATTCCGGCTCGCTCGCCGATCTCATCGAGCGCCTCCAGCGATTGCCCACCGTCGGGCGCAAGACGGCGCAGAGGCTCGCCTTCTACCTGCTGAAGGCGCCGGCGTCGGAGGCGCAGGAGCTTGCCGACGCGATCCTCGAGGTGCGGCGCAGCATCAAGCCGTGCGGCCAGTGCAACCTGCTCACCGACGACGACCCGTGCATGTACTGCGCCGACCCGAATCGGGATGATTCCGTCCTGTGCGTTGTGGAGGAAGGCCACGACCTCGCCACCATCGAGCGCACGAGCCACTACCGCGGTCGTTACCACGTGCTCGGCGGCTCGCTGTCGCCCCTTGATGGGATCGGCCCCGACGAACTGCACCTCGGCCAGCTCGAGCGCCGCGTCCGCGAGGGCGATGTCCGCGAGGTGATCGTCGCCACGAACCCGACCGTCGAGGGCGAGGCAACGGCAGCCTACCTGGCCCGGCTCCTCAAGCCGCACGGTGTCACGGTGAGTCGCATCGCAGCGGGGATCCCGGTCGGCGGCGACATCGAATACGTCGACGAGGTCACGATGTCGCGCTCGCTCGAGGGCCGCCGCGAGCTGTAGCGCGACGCTACTTGAGCATGTCCGCCACGGTCGCGCTCATCGACGCCGGCAGACCGACCAGCACGATGCGCCGCAGCGCCAGCGCATTGTCGACGCCCCACGGGCACTTCCCGAACAGCGTAAGGAACACGGCGACCACGACGAGCGTGAGGACATACGTGACGACGACCCGCTTGACGAATTCGAAGCGGTAGTCCGCGATGAAGCCGCGGTAGTCGTTGAAGTAGACGAACATCCCGACGAAGAAGATGGAGATTCCGGAGATCGCCGCGACATTCGCGTTGGGCAGTTCCGAGCCCAGAACCCAGACTTCCTCGGTAAAGGCCGTCGGAACCGCCAGCAGGGTCGCGCCCACCATGATCTGCATGATGTCGCGCAGCCGCAGCTCGACCCGGAACGGTTTCGCGACGTAAGTAACGACCTTGCCGGCGCTGTCGACCACCGGATGGAGCCGATTGAGGTAGCCGTTGATCCGGCGAATCTGCGGCGGCGCAGTGCTGATCTGCGGGCCTTCGGGCTGGCGGGTGCGCGGGCCGTCGGTTTCAGGTGTCACGCGGGTACCGGATCCTCAAAAGACCGTCAGGCGACTGACTGTCGGTTGTTCTTGTCCCGTTGCGACCTCGATGCTACCTTTTTCGGACAGGCCGGACGCTGCAAAAAGGTCGTCCGGCTCACGTTTTTCTGGTTCCTCAGTAGCTCAATTGGCAGAGCATCCGGCTGTTAACCGGAGGGTTGCAGGTTCGAGTCCTGCCTGAGGAGCCTTTTTTTGCCCGCAGGCTGAACCCCGGCCTGCGACGAAAGCCGCTCATGGCCCGCCGCTCCGCCCGTAAACTTCCCGCGATCGGCTGGCGCGAATGGGTGGCCCTGCCGGAACTTGGCCTTGACCGCATCAAGGCCAAGGTCGACACCGGCGCGCGCACGTCGGCGCTGCACGCGATCCGCGTGCGGACCGTTCGCGTGCGGGGCGTCGACACGGTCCGTTTCTCGGTGCACCCCGTCCAGCGCCAGTCCTCCCCCACCGTCGACTGCGAGGCGATCCTGGTAGACGAGCGCTACGTTCGAAGCTCGGACGGGCGCCGCGAACTGCGCCCGGTCATCGAGACCGCCATCACGATCGGCGAGGCCGAGTGGCCGATCGAAATCACCTTGACCGACCGCGCCCTCATGGGGTTCCGTTTGCTGCTCGGACGGCGGGCCGTTCGAAAGAAATTCGTCGTCGATCCCGGCACGTCCTGGATCGCCTCCCAGCGATGAGCCGACCTATGCGTGTTCTGATCCTTTCCCGCAAGCGATCGCTTTACTCGACCAGCCGTCTCGTCGACGCGGGGCGCGAGCGCGGCCACGACGTGGCCGTCGTCGATTACCTGCGCTGCTACATGAACATCACCTCGTCCCGGCCGAGCGTCATANNTGCTACATGAACATCACCTCGCGTCGACCGCAGGTGATGTACGCGGGCGAGTCGCTGCAGGGCATCGACGCCGTGATCCCGCGGATCGGCGCGAGCTACACGTTCTACGGCGCCGCGGTCGTCCGCCAGTTCGAGGCGATGAACGTGCTCTGCGCCAACGACTCGGACCCGATTCTGCGGTCGCGCGACAAGCTCAAGGCGATGCAGATCCTCGCTCAGCGCGGCGTCGGGCTCCCCGTTACGAGCTTCGCCCACTCCACGAAAGACGTCGAGAGTCTGATCAAGGTGGTCGGCGGCACACCGCTGGTCATCAAGCTTCTCGAAGGCACCCAGGGCCTCGGCGTTGTCCTGGCAGAAACCCGGAAGGCCGCGACCTCGGTCATCGAGGCGTTCCGGGCCCTGGATGCGAACATCCTCGCGCAGGAATTCATTGCCGAGTCGGAGGGCTCCGACGTTCGTGCTCTGGTCGTCGGCCGCAAGGTGGTCGCGGCCATCAAACGTCAGGGCGCGCCGGGCGAGTTCCGCTCCAATCTGCATCGCGGCGGCAGCGCGGAGGCCGTGCGCCTGACGAAGGCGGAGCGGCGGACCGCGATCGATGCGGTCGCCGCGCTCGGCCTCAAGTTCGCCGGCGTCGACATGCTGCGATCCGAGCGCGGACCGCTCGTTCTCGAGGTGAACTCGTCGCCGGGGCTCGAAGGTGTCGAAAAGGCGAGCCAGGTCGATGTTGCGGCCGAGGTGTTCGCTCACCTCGAGCGCCGCCACGCCCAGCGCGAGTTCCGTGCCCGGCAGCGGGCCGCCAAGCGCGCCGCGCGGCGGGCGGCAAGAAAGGCGGGGTCGCGAAGCCGGAGCTGACGCCGGCGGCGACACCGAAACCGGGCACGCCCTCGCTTCCACGGGCGCGGGTCGCTACAGTTCGTCGATCATGTTCGCGCCCCGCTGCAGCCTCGAGCTCCGCTCTCGTCCACGCCTCCCGCGATCCCTGCCGCCTTCCGGTCGTGTGGCAGCGGCGATCCTCGCCTGCGCCATCGTCGGCGTGGGGTGCGCAGCCCCGTCAGGCGCGCCGAGCCAGCCCCCCAACATTCTGCTGATGATCGCCGACGACCATGCCTACCAGGCGATCGGCAGCTACGGCTCGATCCTGAACGAGACGCCGAACATCGACCGCATTGCCGCCGAGGGCGTTCGGTTCGATCGCGCGCTCGTGACCAACTCGATCTGCGCGCCGAGCCGCGCCGTCATCCTCACGGGGCGCTACAGCCACTCCAATGGCGTGCTCGACAACGTGATGGAGTTCGACGGCACGCAGCCCACTTTCCCGGCGCTGCTGCAGGAGGCCGGTTATCAGACCGCCGCCTTCGGCAAGTGGCACCTGAAGAGCGAGCCGGTTGGCTTCGATCGGTGGGAGGTGCTCCCGGGCCAGGGTCACTACTACAACCCGGATCTGCGCACGCCGGAGGGAACCGTTCGCCGGACCGGTTACGTGACCGACATCGTGACCGATCTCACCCTCGACTGGCTCTCGAACGAGCGCGACGCCGAACGGCCGTTCTTCGTCTGGCTGGGTCACAAAGCGCCGCATCGAAACTGGATGCCCGGCCCGGCGCACCTGACGACCTACGCCGACACGACCTTCCCGGAACCGCCGACTCTGTTCGACAGCTACGACAACAGAGCCGCGGGGGCCGCGACGCAGGAAATGGAAATCGACCGTCACATGAGCCTGATGTACGACCTCAAGGTCCGCCCGGCGGGAGCGACGACCCAGGATTGGGAGCGGAACTTCTGGGTCGGCATGGACGAGCGCATGAACGCGGAGCAGCGGGCCGACTGGGATGCCGCGTACGGTCCCCGCAACGAGGCCTTCCTCGCCGCTCCGCCGACCGGAGCCGAGCTGGTGCGCTGGAAATACCAGGAGTACCTGAAGGACTACCTGCGCACGATCGCGTCCGTGGACGACAACGTCGGCCGGGTGCTCGACTACCTCGACGAGACCGGGCTCGCCGAGAACACGCTCGTCGTCTACACCTCCGACCAGGGCTTCTACCTGGGCGAGCACGGCTGGTACGACAAGCGCTGGATGTACGAGGAGTCGCTCCGCACGCCGCTCGTGATGCGGCTGCCGGGAACCGTTGCTGCGGGGGCCGACAACAGCGACCTCGTCGCCAACCTGGACCTCGCGCCGACATTCCTCGACCTGGCCGGGGCCGCGATCCCCGCGGCGATGCAGGGGCTCAGCCTGCGGCCGATCCTCGACGGCACCGCGACGGGCCCGCACCGCAGCGGCCTGTACTACCACTACTACGAGTCGGAAGGTCCCCATGCCGTGCCCGTGCACTACGGGATCATCACCGAGGACCACAAGCTCGTGCGCTACCCGCAGCTCGACGCATGGGAACTGTTCGAGCGCTCGACCGACCCCACCGAAGTCCGCAACCGCTACTCTGACGAGGCGCTCGCGGCGACCCGCGAACGCCTGACCGCAGAACTCGACCGCCTGCGGGCAGAACTCGGCGTTCCCGCCGATGCTGCCGCGGGCCCGGAGCAGCCATGAAGTCCGTCTCCCCCCGATCCGCCGTGCTCACGACCCTCCTGGCGCTCAGCGTTCTGGCCACGACCACGGTCGGGCCGGCAGCGAATGCGGACACCTATCCGCGGCAGACTGCGATCGATATCGAGGAGTACGTCTTCCGTCTCACGCTCCTCGACGATACCGACGTGATCTCCGGTCTGGCCACGGTCGAAGTGCGGATCCTCGAAGCGGGTGTGACCGAAGTGTTTCTGGACCTGACCGGCCGCGCAGGGGGCCGCGACACGGGGATGGACGTCGGCCATGTCCGGGTCGCAGGCAGCGAGTCCGAGCGCGGAGCGATGGGCCCTGTTCCGCTCGGCGACGATCTGGGGGCGTCTGCGCCGTTCTCTCATACCGGTGATCGTCTCCGCGTCCGGCTCCCCGACGGCCTCGAAGCCGGCGACCGCGTGTTCGTTTCTGTCGCCTACAGCGGCATCCCCGCAACGGGCCTGATCATCGGGCCCAACATGCACGGCGACCGGACCTTCTTCTCCGACAACTGGCCGAGCAAGGCCCGCAACTGGCTGCCGACCGTCGACCACGTGTACGACAAGGCGAGAATGCAGATGGTGGTGACGGCGCCGGTCCATTACCAGGTCATCTCGAACGGCCTGCTGGTCGAGCAGACGGACCTGAGCACCGACATGCGGCGCACGCACTGGAAGCAGTCCGTGCCGATCCCGCCGTGGCTTTACGTCGTCGGCGTTGCGCGCTTCGCCGTCGAACATCTCGGCGTGCATCGCGGCGTTCCGATCCAGACCTGGGTGTACGAGCAGGATCGCGACGCCGGCTTCTACGACTTCTCCTACCCCACCCGTGAAGCGCTCGACTTCTATGTCGAGTGGGTCGGCCCCTACGCGTACGAGAAGCTCGCCAACATCCAGTCCAACAGCGTGGGCGGCGGCATGGAGGCCGCCTCGGCGATTCTGTACGGCGACAACTCCGTCACCGGCACCCGCAGCCGCCGCTGGCGCAACGTCATCATCCACGAGATCGCGCACCAGTGGTTCGGCAACTCCGTGACCGAGGCCGACTGGGACGACGTCTGGCTGAGCGAGGGCTTCGCCACCTACTTCACGTCTCTGTTCATCGAGCACGCCTACGGCCGCGACGCCTTCGTCGAGCAGATGTCCGGTGCGCGTGATCGCGTCTTCAGCTTCTACGACACGCGGCCGGAGTACCGAATCGTCCACGACAATCTCGCCGACATGTCGCAGGTCACGACGGGTATGCAGTACCAGAAGGGCTCCTGGGTGCTTCACATGCTGCGCCACCGGGTCGGTACCGAGACCTTCTGGGACGGGATCCGGCGCTACTACGCGCGCTACTACAACGGGCACGCGACCACGGCACAGTTCCGCGCCGTCATGGAGGAGGTCTCCGGCCAGGATCTCGAGCTGTTCTTCCAGCAGTGGCTGTACCAGGGCAGCGCCGGCCTGATCCTCGACGGCACCTGGACCTACGCCGGCCCCGCGCCGGGCGCCGAGACCGGAACCGTCGAACTCGATCTCGCGCAGGTGCAGCCCGGCGGTACGACCTTCACGATGCCCGTCACTCTGAGACTGACCGGGGCCGATGGAACGACGGCGGATCACACGGTCGAGCTGAGCGAGGAGCGTCAGACCGTCTCGCTGGCGTCCGACTTCGCGCCGGTTTCGATCGTCATCGACCCCGACGTCTGGCTGATGGTCCGCGGCGAACTCTCGGCGCGCTGATCGGGCAAAGGATCACACATGCAGCCAAACACCCAAATCGGTCGCTATCGAGTCCTGGCGAAGCTCGGCGCCGGCGGCATGGGCGAGGTCTACCGCGCCCGCGACACGAGGCTCGAGCGGGACGTGGCGCTCAAGGTTCTTCCCGCCGAGCTTGCCTCGGACCCTGACCGACTGGCGCGACTCGAGCGAGAGGCTCAGGTCCTGGCCTCTCTCGAGCACCCGAACATCGCGGCCGTCTATGGGCTGGAGCAACTCGACGGCAGCCGCTTTCTGGTCATGCAGCTCGCCAGCGGCGTCACGCTGGAAGATCGCCTCGCGAGCGGCGCGATCCCCGTGGACGAGGTTGCGGCGATCGCCCTGCAGCTTGCTCGAGGTCTCGAGGCCGCGCACGAGAACGGCGTGATTCACCGCGACCTGAAACCCGCCAACGTCATGCTCGACGACGACGGCGGCGTCAAGGTGCTGGACTTCGGTCTGGCCAAGCCTGCGGCGACCGCGGACAGCGTCGAACTGACCGCGTCGCCGACCATGCTGGATGCGACCGGAGCCGGCGTGATCATGGGGACCGCCGCCTACATGAGCCCGGAGCAGGCGCGCGGGCGGCGCGTGGACAAGCGCGCCGACATCTGGGCCTTCGGCTGCGTGCTGTACGAGATGCTGACCGGCGAACGGCTGTTCGACGGCGAGAGCCTCTCCGATGTCCTGGCTGCGGTCCTGCGCGAGGAGATCGACTTCGAAGCACTGCCCGCTTCGACTCCGGACAACCTGCTGCATCTTCTCGAGCGGGCCCTGGAGCGCGAAGCCGGCGAACGCCTGCGTGACATCGGCGAAGCGCGGATCGCGCTGGAGCGAGGCTCCGAAGCCGTAGAGATCGAGGCGCCCGTCGAACAGCGATCGCCGGTTCCCCTGGCGATCGTCGCAATTCTCGGTGTCGCGATCGGCGGCCTGGCGGTCGTGGCGTGGCAGACGCCGAACCCCGAACCGCTGCTCCAGCTCGACATCGCTCCGGAGGGTCTGCAGACAGGAACATTGATCGCTCCCCAGGTGTCTCCCGACGGCAGCCGCGTCCTGTACGGAGCCCAGAACAGGCTGTGGGTGCGTGATCTCGACCGCGCCACGGCGAGGGGACTGCCCGACGCCGACAGCCCTCGGATTCCTTTCTGGGCCCACGACTCCCGGGAGCTCGCCTACTACTCAGACGGCTCGTTGTGGCGCTATTCGATCGATGACGGCACGAAGACGGCGATCACCACCATGCCCGAGCCCGCTTCCGGCGGCGGCGGTACGTGGGATGAGTCCGGCCGCCTGCTCGTCGCTCAGGGCAGCACCGACCTCTTCTCGATCCCGGCCCGGGGCGGCAGCCTGACGCCGTTGTTCGACCCGGACCCCGACCTGGAGGAAGCCCATTTCCATCGCACAGTCGTGCTGCCCAATGGCGCGCTCGTGTACATCGTTCACAGGGTCGACGGCACCGCCGACACGATCGGAGTGAGCCGGAACGGAGAGCGCCGGAACATCCTGACCCTCGAGGGCGACTACCTGGCCGGTCTGAGCTACTCGCCGGAGGGGGCGCTGATGTTCTCGCGCATCGGTCCCGGCGGCGACGGGCTCTGGGTCGTGGCCTTCGACGCCGCTTCGCTGCAGATCGAAGGGGAGCCGGCCATGCTGGTTGCCGACGGGCTTTCGCCGAGTCTGTCGGCGGACGGCCACACGCTTCTCTACGTGCCCGGCACCGGTGACGGCCTACGCGGAACCCGAGGCCGGTTCGGGATCCTTTGGGACCCCGCCAACGACGCCGAGATGGACTTCAGGCTCCTCACTGATTACATGCCGCTCGTCAACAATGATGGGATGCAGACCATCGCATCCAACGGCAATCGGCTCGTCGTCTCGGTGCTCGAACAGAGCCGCAGCGATCTCTGGATACTGGACCTCGACAACGGCAACCGCCGGCGGCTGACCGACGACGCCAGCTTCGACCTGTTCCCCACCTTCTCCGAGGACGGGGAATGGATCTACTTCACCCGCAACGACATGCGGGTCGCGCGGGTACCGACGAGCGGCGGCCCGATCGAAGAGCTCGGCGACGGGCGGGCTCCGGTGCCCGCTCGCGATCGCCTGCTCGTCCGCCGTCCCGGCCCCGGTATCGGCCCCGGCCAGGAGTTGTGGTTCCTCGACGCCGTGCCGGGCGGCGACTCCGACCCCTTCCGCGTGGGACGCAACATGTACGGAACCGCCGATGTCTCGGCTGATGGCCGGCTCGTGGCGTTCGCGACGTACGAGACCGGCGAATGGCAGATCCAGGTGGAGGACCTCGAGTCCGGCCAGGACTGGCAGGTCACCATCGAGGGTGGCGAATACCCGCGCTGGGCACCGGACGGGAATCTCTACATCATCACGCCGCCGCGGACCATCTCCCGCATCGACGTCACCCGGGAGCCCGGAGCGACGCCGGTGTTTGCCGCCCCGATCGAGCTCACGCAGCTGACCCCGAGCTTCTCCGTCGCGTCCGTCACGCCGATCATGACCGACGACGGGATTCGCTTCCTTGCCGTCGAAGTCGAGGCCGTCAACAGCGGCGGGCGCCTCATCCTCGTACGCGGCGCCGACCAGCTGATCCGCGACGCGCTCGGCCGCTAGCCCTGTCCCTGGAATCCCGTCTGCTTGCATGAAGTGAGATGAACGCCATGATTCGAACTGCCCATCTGCGGAGCCACGCTCGGAGCGCGCTCCTGCTCACGATCCCGATGCTGATCAGCGCCTGCGGCAGCCCGGTATCGCCGCCTACCGCAGCGATGGACGAACCCGCCTTCGCGGGCGACCCCTGGCCCGCGATCCGCGCCGAACGCATCGCCACGCTGCTGCCGACGGCGATGGACGACGCCCGCCGGCCTCGACGCCTGGCTGACGATCTGCCGCGAGAACGCGAACGACCCCATGGCCCGCCACATCGGCTGCGAGAACGCCGGCGGCTCGGCCGCCTTCATGTTCTTCCGCACCGAGAGCGGGGTGACCTCTGTGGCCATCTCACCGGCGGGCGAGGCCACCGCTCTGGCCGAGACGCAGATCATGGACGAGGTCGTGGAGATCGAGCGTGGCACGAGCCTGTGGGGTCACGTGGAGGCGCAGCTCGAGCGCTTCGGCCCCGAGGCGGTCGGCATCAACACCGGCAGCAGCCCGATCACCGACGGCCTGTCCCACACGCAGTACGCCGCGATGACAGCAGGGCTGTCGCCCGAATGGATGGCCCGCACGGTGTCGTCCGAAGCGATGATCCACGCCTGGCTGGCGGTGAAGCTGCCGGCCGAGGTGGAGATCATGCGTCGCGCCGCCGAACTGACGGCGCAGTGGGAGGTCGAGGCCTACGGGGCAGCGATCGGCGGCGTCACGACCGATCGCGAGATCGCCGACTTCCTCGAGGCCAGGATGGCGGCGGCCGGTGTCGGTGACGCCTGGGCGCCCGAGCAGAATCCCGCGGTGAACTCGGGCCGGGACCGCGGCCACTCCCACCCCACCGATCGTGTGATCCAGCCGGGCGACTTCATCCAGACCGACTTCGGCATCAAGGTCCACGACATGTGGGTGACCGACATCCAGCGCTTCGCCTACGTGCTGGCGCCGGGCGAAACGGAGGCGCCGCCCGAGGCGCTGGCCAGGTGGGAGGCGGCGGTGGCCGGCAACCGTGCCGCGTTCGAAGCCATGCGCCCGGGGGCCACGGGCGCCGACGTTGACCGGGCCCAGCGCGAGGTGATGGCCGCCAGCGACTCTCTGCCCGTGATGTGGAGCACCGGTCACCCCGTGGGCTACTGGGCCCACGACAGCGGCCCGGCGCTGTCGGGCGGCCGCCCCGGCGCCACCCCTTCGGGGCGTCAGTTGCTCGAGCTCCGGCCCGGGATGACCTTCGCCTTCGACGGCTTCCACTCCTGGCCGCTCGACGACACGGACACCAAGACGATCTCCGTGGAGGAGATGGTGGTGATCACCGAGGACGGCGCCGAGTGGCTCGTCCCGCCGCAGCAGGAGCTGATCCTGATCGAGACCCGCTAGCCGGGAGCACGAACTCCACGCAGACCCCGAACACGCCCACCAGGCGGATCCATCCTCGCGAGTCGCTTACATGCAACAACTTACGACTCCACGCTCACTGGGACCTGCAGCCCTCTGCCTCATGGCCCTCGCTGCCGGCGCCGTGGGCGCCACCGGTCAGATCCAGGACGGCCGCTTCCTCGATTCGGACGGCGTCCGCATTCGTTACATCGACCGCGGAGCCGGCGACGCCGTGCTCCTGATCCACGGTTTCACGCTGGACCTTGAAATCGGCTGGGTTCAGCCAGGCGTTGTCGACGCGCTGGTGGGCGCCGGCTACCGCGTCGTGGCGTACGACAGCCGTGGTCATGGCCAGAGCGACAAGCCGCACGACCCGGCTGAGTACGGCTCCAGGGAAGTCGACGATGCCGCCCGACTGCTCGATCACCTCGGGATCGAGCAGGCCCATATCGTGGGCTGGTCTCAAGGGGCATTCATGGCGAATCGGCTGCGCACCGCGCGCCCGGATCGCGTCCGGAGTGTCGTCCTCAGCGGTTTCGGCGAGAGCGGCAACACCGGCGGAGCGATCGCCGAGCCCACACGAACTCAGATGGCAGCCCTGCTCGATGCCGGTGACTTCCGCGCGCTCGTGCAGAACGTGCTGCCCACGGGCAGCCCGGAGGAGATTGATGCGTGGACGGAGTTGCTGGCCGGCCGGAACGATCACCTGGCACTGGCGGCAGCCGTGCGCTCCGGGGACTCCTGGCCCCTGATGACGGTGGACGAACTCCGAGCCAACGACACGCCCGCCCTCGCGATCATCGGGGATCGTGACTTTCTGCTGGGAGAGGTCACGCGGATGCAGGATGTGATGGGCAACCTGGAGGTCGTTGTTCTGCCAGGCGCGGACCACGGGTCGACCCTGAGTCGACCGGAGTTCACGACGGTCCTCCTCGGCTTCCTGGGAAAGCACTCCAACTAGGAGTCAATCCTGGACAGGAAACGTGCCGTCGGCGTTCAGGCCCCAGTCCCGGTGAATCTGCTCGCGAATCTCATCGAAGCCGCGCGCGGCGCGAACCGGTCCGAGCACCTCCGGGAACAGGCCCCGCATGAGCTCGGCCGACATCGAGTTCCATCCCCATTGACGGACCCGACCAAACGCCTCGAGGGCGGCGTCAACTTCGCCGAGCGCCGCGTGGATCAACCCGACGGCGAAGGGGTTCTCCTCCTCGCGGATACCTGTGAGAATCTCGCGCGTTCGTTCCGGCTCGTCCATCGCCGCCGCAACCAGGCCGAGCCCGGCTCGGATCTCACTGTGCTTCGGCGTGCCGCCCGGCGGTACGAGCGGAAGCGTCCGTTCGAAAGCGACGCGCGCCTCCGGGTAGCGCCCGAGGTGATAGAGGGCAAGACCTTCCATGAAGTGCGGCAGCCCATATCCGGGCTGCAGTTCGCGGGCCCGCTCGATCGTGGCGAGCGCCTCCTCCGCCCGGNNCAATACTTCGGTCAGGTAGACGCGCGGTGCAGGCGACAACGGATCCTGTTCGACGGCCTCGAGCGCCGCCTGAAGGGCACGCTCGGGGCGGCCTAGAATATGCTCGAGCCACGCAATCCACGCGTACGTTTCGGCGTAGCTGGGACGGAGAGCAACTGCCCCGCGCAGCTCGCGCAGTGCGCTCGGACCGTCGTTAAGGGACGACAGGTAGATGCCCAGAGACGCTCGCGCTTCGGCCAACTCCGGCGCGATCGCCACGGCGCGGCGGGCTGCGTCTCCTGCATCCCCGCCCGCAGCCGGCGGCTCGAATCCGTAAAACCGCAGGAGGGTCAGGGCGTCGGCAAGACCCGCCCAGGCCAGCGCGTACTCCTCGTCCTCGCCGATGGCCTGCATGAAGTACTCGACCGCGCGCTGCATTTCCTCGGCGGTCCTCTGCTCGAGCAGCGCGCGCCCGCGCACGTACAACCGGTACGCATCCAGATTGGCGGTCGCCGTGCGTTCAACGGCGCGTTCTTCCTCAGGACTCAACTGCGCCTGTAACTGGCGCGCGATCTCGCGGGTCAGTTCGCTCTGAATCTCGAACAGGTTCTCCGCGGTGAGCTCACGCCGGTAGCTCTCGGCCCACACCTGCTCGTCGCTCGTGGCGTTGAACAACCGTGCATTCACCTGCACGCTGTCGCCGACCTGCTGCACGTCTCCCTGCAGGGCCCAGGCGATACCGAGCTCAGCCGCAATGGTGGGCAACGATTCCTGTGTGCTGCGGTACTGCATGACGGAGATTCTCGAGACCACGCGGAGATCCGAAACCTTGGACAGGCGGGTGAGCATGTCGCCGTGGATACCGTCAGCGAAAGCGCTGGGCTCATCCTGACCCAGAGTCACGAACGGCAACACCGCGATGGACCGGTCAGCCTTTGCAAGAGAGCCACTATCAGGTGAGGGCCCCCATACCGTGTAACCGACCAGGACCGCGACTCCCAGACCCATGATCGCCGCCGCCGCCGCCATGAGTCGACGCTGGATCGAGGCCGGAGTCCGGTCGGGGGCTGGCCAACTGATGGAACTCCGGCTCGTCCCGCGCTCGAGGCCGCGGAGGGCCGCGTGAGCTTCTTCCAGTTCGATTCGAGCGTCACCGACGTGCCGGAGGCGTTGATCGCGATCCTTGGTGAGGCAACGTCGGGTGAGTTCGCGGATGTTCTCCGGCACCTCCGGTGGCACGGCCGTCCAGTCAGGATCCGCCTGCAGCACCGCTGCCATCGTGTCCGAGGGAGTCTCCGCCGCAAAAGCGCGACGTCCGGTGAGCAACTCATACAGCAGGCATCCGAAGGCCCAGATATCGGTCCCTGCGTCCAGCTCCTGACCGCGGATCTGCTCCGGGCTCATGTACGGCGGGGTCCCCATCACCGCGCCCGCCTGAGTCAGCGCCGTCGGATCTTCCTGGTCAGGGGAAGGGTCCTCCTGCGCGCCATCCGGAATCATCCGGGCGAGTCCGAAATCGAGCACCTTGACCTTGCCGCTCGGCGTGAGCTTGACGTTGGCGGGCTTGAGATCGCGATGGATGATGCCCCGCTCGTGCGCCGCCTCGAGAGCGCCCGCGACCTGCGCCGCGATCCGCAACGCATCGCTTGAAGGCAACGCACCACGCGAAAGGACCTTCGAGAGCGACTCCCCTCCCACCAGCTCCATGACGATGAAGGTGACGCCATCACTCTCTTCGAGCCCGTGAACGACCGCGCAGTTCGGATGGCTCAGCGCGGCCAGCGACTGCGCTTCCCGGCGGAGGCGCAACAGTCTTTCGGGGCTGTCACCGAGATCGGCGCGCAGAATCTTCACCGCCACGTCGCGTCGAAGCTTCGGATCGCGCGCCCGGTACACCTCGCCCATCCCGCCAGCGCCGAGCGGCTCGAGGATCTCGTAGGGGCCTAGCCGAGTTCCGCTTTCCATCCGCGGAAGAGTAAGCGCAACCCGTTCCCTTTGCTACGAGGGGTGGCTGGAGCCGCCTGTCCGGTGGCCGAGGCGCCGTGTAGCCCTCTTTCGCCCGGCCATCTGATTTGGCAAGCTGTGCGGACCTTTCCGCCGACCACGGCTCGTTCTGCGAGGTCTGACCATGACCGAATCGAATCAGGCTGCTCCCACTCCGGAAGAGGCACCCCAGGGCTGGATCTACCGCACCCTGGCGCGGGTCGAGGTCATCGGGAACAAGCTGCCCGACCCGGCCATGCTCTTCGTCATCGGCATGCTGCTGGTCTGGGCCGCGTCGTGGCTGCTCGCCGATCTCGAGTTTTCGGTGCCCGCGCTCGACGGCACGCGGACGCTCGCCGTCCAGAACCAGCTCACCGGTGAGTCGCTCGCGGCGTTCCTCTCCGGAATGGTCGCCACGTTCACCGGGTTTGCGCCCCTCGGCGTCGTGCTGGTCGCGCTCCTCGGTGTCGGCGTGGCGGAGCACGCGGGATTCATCAACGCCGGACTCAAGGGCCTGATCGGCTTCACGCCGAAGGCGCTCCTGTCGCCGATGCTGCTGCTCGTGGCGATCGTCAGCCACACCGCGGCCGACGCCGGTTACGTGCTCGTGATTCCGCTCGGCGGGGTGATCTTCTACGCCGCCGGACGGCATCCACTCGCGGGCATCGCCTGCGCCTTCGCGGGTGTTTCAGGGGGATTCAGCGCGAACTTCATCCCGTCCGGGATCGATCCGCTGCTGCAGGGCTTCACGCAGTCGGCGGCGCAGATCCTCGACCCCGCGCGCGAGGTCAACCCGCTCTGCAACTGGCTGTTCACCAGCCTGTCGAGCGTGCTCGTCATCGCGGTGGGCTGGTACATCACGGACAGGATCGTCGAGCCGCGACTCGCGGGCACTGAACTCGACGGCGACGAGGCCGATATGGTCGAGCTGCACGAGCTCGAGCCCGCCGAACGCCGGGGTCTCNNCGAACGCCGGGGGCTCCGGGCCGCGATCGTCGCGATGGCGATCGGGCTGGTGCTTCTGTTCCTCTGGGTCTGGCCGGCCGACTCGCCGCTGCGCTCCCCCGACGGCGAGATCACGGCGTTCAGCGCGCCGCTCATGCAGTCGATCGTGCCGCTGATCTTCCTGCTGTTCCTGATCCCGGGCGTCATCTACGGCTACGTCGCGGGCACGTTCGAGTCGCACCGCGACATGATCGAGGGGATGAGCAAGACGATGTCCACCATGGGCTACTACCTGGTGATGATCTTCTTCTGCGCCCAGTTCACGGCGGCGTTCGCCAGCTCCAACCTCGGCGCATTGCTCGCGGTGAAGGGTGCTGATCTCCTCAAGGCGCTCGGCCTGCCGGGCACGGTGACGATCGTCGGCATCATCGGCCTGACCGCCGGCGTCAACCTTCTGGTCGGCTCCGCGTCGGGCAAGTGGGCGCTGCTCGC
>JABAHO010001882.1_pt1 | contig 23135 bp, 20 predicted proteins | sample 7062071 | NCBI WGS metagenome assembly JABAHO01 (sample SAMN14534356, study PRJNA622989) | marine sediment metagenome | biome: marine biome [ENVO:00000428]; feature: marine pelagic biome [ENVO:01000023]; material: deep marine sediment [ENVO:00002113] | place: India: Gulf of Kutch | collected...
CGCGACGACGAGCATGTCGCCATCGTCGCGTATCTTCTGGAGGCGAACGGCTGGCTGGAAGGCATGGCGCCGCTCGACGTCTCCACCCCGCGGCGAATAGGTGGTGGCGCGGACCCTGAGCCTGATTCGGGTGAAGCCCTTGATTCGTGGGGCGAGGCGTCGAGCATCGATGCCATTGCCCGCAGCCGCTCCGCGTTCGCTAACCGGACGGTGGACGCCTACGTGCCGGTCACCGACGCGATGCTCGCCAGCCCACCGGCTGGCGACTGGCTCAGCTGGCGCCGCACCCTGAACGGGCAGGGTTACAGCCCGCTCGGCGCGATCAACCGTAAAACCGTCGGCAAGCTGAAGCTCGCGTGGGTGCTCGCCATGCGCGACGGCAGCAACCAGGTCACGCCGCTCGTGCACGACGGCGTCATGTACCTCACGCACCCGCGCAACCTCATCCAGGCCGTGGACGCCGCGTCGGGGGACGTGATCTGGGAGTACGCGTACGAATACCCGGAGGCTGCGCGGACCCTTGGCGGGCCCGTGCGTAACATCGCGATATACGGCGACAAGCTGTTCATGGCGACCTACGACGCCGCTTTGGTGGCCGTGGACGCGCGCACCGGAGAGCAGGTCTGGCGTGCGGTAAAGGCCGACTACAGAAAGGGATACACGCACACGAGCGGCCCTATTGTCGGCGATGGCGTCGTTCTGAGCGGCATCAACGGGTGTGAACGTTACAAGGAGGATGGCTGCTTCGTCACCGGGCACGATGCCGACACCGGCCGAGAGCTGTGGCGAACGTCCACCATCGCGCTGCCCGGGGACGCCAACGACGCCAGCTGGGGTGGGCTGGAACCGGCCTTCCGGGCGGGCGGCGACACCTGGATTGCCGGCAGCTACGACCCGGAGCTCAAGCTCTTCTTCATCGGCACCTCCCAGGCCAAGCCCTGGGTGGCGGCCAGCCGGGGAATGACGGTTGCAGACGCCGCGCTCTACACCAACTCCACGCTGGCCATCGACCCGCGCACCGGGAAGATTGTCTGGTACTTTCAGCACGTTCCCGGAGAAACCATCGACATGGAGGTGGGACTGGAGCGCGTGCTAGTCGATGTTGACGGCAAGAGGCTCTTGTTCACTGTTGGCAAGGACGGAGTTCTGTGGAAGCTTGATCGGGCGACCGGGCAGTACATGGCGCATGTGGAAACCATCGAGCAGAACATCTTCGAGCACATCGATCATCAGACCGGTCGGGTGCGCTATCGCGACGACATCCGTGCCGCCGGGGTCGGCGATACGTTCAGCGCCTGTCCGGGCATCTACGGCGGCCACAACTGGCAGGCCATGGCCTACAGCCCCGAAACGCGCAGCCTCGTCATTCCCCTGCACCGGCTCTGCGCGGACATGGTGGGGCGGGCCGTTGAGCCGGAGCTGGGAGAAGGCGGGTTTGGCGGCGACTCCCGCTCCTACGAGATGCCTGGCAGCAATGGCAACCTCGGCCGACTGGTTGCGGTCGATGCCGCCTCCCTTGAGGAGCGCTGGGCTTTCGAGCAGCGGGCGATGTTCATGACCGGAGCGCTGACCACGGCAGGCGGGCTCGTGTTCATCGGAGACCTGGATCGCTACGTCAAGGCGTTCGACCTTGGCGACGGAAGCCTCTTGTGGCAGGCGCGGCTGGGTGCTCCCACTCACGGGTACCCCATCACCTATCTGGCAGGAGGCCGACAGTACCTGGCAGTGCCGACCGGGATGGGCGTCTTCCGGGCGCTCACGGCGGTGATCAGCCCGGACATTTACCAGCCGGCCAATGGTCAGGCGTTGTATGTCTTCGAGCTGCCCGAGTGAGCTCAACCGTGGCGCGCTTGCCGCGACGGGGGGGCGGCTTGGTGCGGGCGTGTTGAGCATGGGGTGTTAGCGAGCGTGGAGGACGCCGGCATCGATCTCGGCACCATGGTCCTTGGCCTGCTGGGGGGGCTGGCGATCTTCCTGTTCGGGTTGGACCAGCTCACCGACATGCTCAAGGCTACCGCCGGCGCCCGTATGGGTGACCTGCTGGCCAAGATGACGACCAACCGGTTCAAGGGCGTGGTCGCCGGCGGTGTGACCACGGCGGTGATTCAATCGTCGTCCGTGACCACGGTGCTCGCTGTCGGCTTCGTGTCCTCGGGCTTGATGTCCCTGCAGCAGTCGATCGGCGTCATCATGGGTGCAGAGATTGGNNGCGCAGATCATTGCCTTCAAGGTCACCGAGTACGCGCTGGTTGCGGTCGTGGTGGGGTTCGCCATGCAGACGTTCTTCGAGAACGATCTGATCAAGCGCTACGGGACGATGGTGTTTGGCCTGGGCCTGGTTTTCTTCGGCATGTTTTTGATGGGCGATGCCACTCGGCCGCTGCGGGACTATCCTCCGTTCGTCGACGTATTGGCGCAGATGGACAACCGGGTGCTCACGGTTCTTCTGAGCGCGGGGTTCACGGCCCTGATTCAGAGCTCGTCGGCGACGACGGGTGTGATCATCGTGCTCGGCAGCCAAGGGCTCATTTCCCTCGAGCAGGGCATCGCGCTGGTTTTCGGCGCCAACATCGGTACGTGCGTCACGGCGCTGCTCGCTTCCATCGGCAAGAGGCATCGCGGGCTCCAGGTCGCGCTGGTACACGTCACTTTCAACGTGGCAGGAGTGCTGATGTGGTTCGCCTTCATCGACGAGCTCGCGTCGGTCTCGCGCTGGCTTTCGCCTGCCGCCCCGGATCTGACCGGCCCGGATCGTCTCGCTGCGGAGATTCCCCGGCAGATCGCCAACGCGCATACGCTGTTCAACCTGGCAAACACGGTGATCTTCATCTGGTTCGCCGGGGCCTTAGCCTGGTTCGTCACCCGGGTGGTGCCGGAAAAGCGCGCGTCCGGCTCGGGCATCTTCGAGCCACGCTATCTGGATGCGGCTCTGGTTCAGACCCCGGCCCTCGCCCTGGATGCGGCGCGAAGGGAGATCGTGAGGATGGGCGATCATCTCGTGCCGATGATCCGACGCTGCGGGTCCGCGGCGCTTCGCGGATCCCATGCAGATCTGGCCCGGATCCGCGAGCTGCATGGAGAGGTGGACGGGCTCCACGCCGAGATCGTGCGCTTTCTGGGACGCGTTTCCCGGCAAGAGCTCTCGCCGCGGGACTCGGTCGAGCTCCACGAGTATCTGAACATCGCGACGCTCTACGAAAGTATAGGGGACATCGTCGAGACGGAGCTCCTGCGGGTTGGCGGCGAACGTATCCGACGTAATGTGCGGGTCAGTCCCGATACGGAGAACGTCCTGAGCGAGCTCGCGGATAAGATCGTCTGGGCGCTGGAAACGGCCACCCGTGCCGTGGACCTGGAGGATGCCTCCCAGGCCGGGGAGGTGGTTGCTGCCAAGGAATCGGTCAACCAGATTGCCGAGGAGGTGGGCGGCCGTCTGATGGCGCGGCTCGTTGCCGAAGAGCCTCACCGAACCTCGACCTATCGGCTCGAAAGCCAGCTGATCGAGCACTACAAGCGCATCTACTACCTGGCTAAACGCATTGCCAAGCTGGTTGCCTCGGCTGACTCGGCGAGCGGTGAAGATGAAGCCGAAGCCGTGATCGCCTGACGCCGGCGCCCAACGGTCCCGGTCGCTGTCCAGGCAGGCCTCTGGCAGTGACGCCGTGCTGGTCGCGATCGGCGTTGATCCGCGGCCCTCGGTCTCTGACAATGGGGACAGCAGAGAGGGTCGCGCTATGGATCATCTTTTCGAAGGCCTGAAGGTGGTGGACGCCGCCTCGTTTCTGGCCGGGCCAGGGGCCGGCACAGTCATGTCGGACTTCGGTGCGGACGTGATCAAGGTCGAGCCGCTTCACGGCGACGGCTACCGCACGCTCAAGGGCAACTACCCCGTCGACTACAACTGGCAGCTCACCTCGCGCAACAAGCGAAGCATCGCCCTGGACCTGAACCAGGACGAAGGTCGCGAAGTGCTTCGAACCCTCATGGCGGATGCGGACGTGGTGCTGGTCAACTACATCGGCGAGCAGCTGGAAAGGTTCGGTCTCGCCTATGAGGCGGTGCGGCAGCACAATCCCAGGATCGTATACGCCCACCTCACGGGGTACGGGACCGAGGGCCCGGATGCCGGAAAGCGTGGTTTCGACTCCACGGCCTGGTGGGCCCGCACGGGAATGATGGATCTGGTCCGGGATCCGGGGCAGGCGCCGCTGATCGGCGTGCCCGGTTTTGGTGACCACTCCAGCGCCATGTCGTTGTTCGGGGCGATCATGATGGGCCTCTACCGCCGCGAGCGTACCGGCGAGGGCANNAGGGCAGCTACGTATCCACCTCGCTGGTCGCGAACGGGGTCTGGGCGAACGGCATGCAGCTGCAGGGCGTCATCGCCGGCATCGATCTCGGCGCCATCCGGCAGGAGAAGGGGTGGACCAACCCCTTCACCTCCGTCTACGGCTCCAGCGACGGCCGCTACGTGCTGCTGACGGTGACGAACCAGGCCCGCGAGTGGCCTCAGCTGTGCAAGGCGCTCGGTCACGAGGAGTGGCTCGAGGACGATCGGTTCGCCGACTTTCGGACACTCTTCCGCAATCGGGTCGAACTCATCCGGTTGATCGGCGAGGCCACCGCAACCANNATGCCAACGCGATTACCTATGGGGTCGTCAGCCAGATGGCCGAGGTGGTGGACGACCCGCACCTGCGGGCTGCGGGCATCGTCGTCGACACGGGTTCCCCCGACGAGAGCTACGCGTCGACAATCTCCAACCCCATCAACATGGCCCAGGCCCCCAAGCGTTCTCACGGGCGGGCGCCCGAGATCGGCGAGCACTCTCAAGAGATTCTCCGGGAGCACGGTTTCAGCGAAGAGCAGATCGTCGAGCTGGAACAGCGCGGCGTCATCGGTCAGCACGCCGAGTGACTGAAGCCCGATGCTGAGCCGGGAGCAGGTCCGCTCTGCGGCCGTTGAACTCGACACGGCCGAGCGCGACCGGCGCCAGATCCGGCCCACGTCGGTCACTTACCAGGGCATGACTGTCGACGATGCGTACGCGGTCCAGCAGGCCTGGTTAGAGCTGAAGATCGACTCCGGCCGACAGATCGTCGGGCGCAAGGTCGGGCTTACGTCACGGGCCATGCAGGAGGCGATGCGGATCAACGAGCCGGACTTCGGCACGCTCCTGGACGACATGATGTTCGAGGAAGGCGCGAGCCTGGAGGCCGAGGCCTTCCTGGACCCGCGCATCGAAGTGGAGCTCGCTTTCGTCCTCGGACAGACCCTGGACGGTGCTGAGGTCGGGCTGGACGACGTCCTGGCGGCGACCGACTACGTGACGCCGGCGCTGGAGATCATCGCTGCGCGCAGCTTCCGGGTGGATCCCGAAACCGGGTCGCCAAGGACGGTGGTGGACACCATCGCGGACAACGCGGCCAACGCCGGCGTGATCGTCGGCGGGCGGCGGGTGCGGCCCGATGAGCTGGACTTGCGCTGGGTATCGGCGTTGTTGTACCGCAACGGGATCATCGAAGAGACCGGCGTGGCTGCGGGCGTGCTGGATCATCCTGCCAACGGCGTTGTCTGGCTCGCCCGAAAGTTCGCCGAGCACGGGGTGGCCCTGGAGCGCGGGCAGATCGTGCTGGCCGGGTCCTTCACCCGGCCGGTCGCCGTTTGTGCTGGTGACCAGTTTCGGGTGGATTACGGGCCGCTGGGCGAGATCAGCTGCTGCTTCGATTGAGCAACCCGACACGGAATCTATGAGCCTGGGGGTAGACGGGGCTATGGATGCGCGGTTAGGCGGGCGTCCGACCGGGAGGGAAAATCGAACGGCATGCGCAGAAGCCGCCAGGCGCCAAGCGTTTCCGGATGCTCGTGGGAGTCGAGCCCGACCGGGACCAGCGGATCGCCGCAGGACCTTTTCCGGTAGCTCCTGAAGGCTCGGTCCCAGAACGAGAATATGGACCCGAAGTTGCTGTGCTGGTCGTCCGGTTCCCGCGAGTGATGAATCCGGTGCATGGCGGGGGTTACGATGGCGTAGCGCAGCGCGTAGTCCAGACCTTCGGGGAGACGCGCGTTTGCATGAGTGAAGAAGTTCATTAGATAGGCCAGCGCGCCTCGCAGGAGCAGGACCTCGGGCCCGATGCCGACAACCATGACCAGGGCGATCAACATCAGCTGGGACAGTAACGCCTCTGCGGGATGGAAGCGCCACGCCGTGGAGACGTCGAAGTCACCATCGCAGTGGTGCACCTGGTGGATTCGCCAGCACCAGTCGAAGCTGTGCATCGCCTTGTGAAAGCCCCACTGGCAGCCGTCTAAAATGAGCAGCGTCAGAAGGAACGTGAACCCGGCGGGTAGTTCGCTCAGGGCGAGCAGGCCGCCGCTCGTTGCGTCCAGATCGAACGAAACCACAGCCGCCAGAATNNGTCCGGCGGTGACGAGTTGGCTCGTGAATCCAATTGAAAAATTCCGCCACCAGCGCAGCACGACAGATTGCTGCGGCGCTCGCCCCGGCGCCAGGGTTTCCAGCAGAACGATCAGCAGAAACGATCCTATGACGACCGTGACGTAGTTGCTGCTGATCCAGTCGGCCAGCGCGCTCAGCACTCTGTTTCGCTCAGCTTAGTACGGCCTGTCGTCACCAGAGTGACCAGTGCCCGGTGGCCAGCACGTAAGCAGAAAGCAGCGCGTTGGTGACCGCGTGCGCTACCACGGCGTCGGCGACGCGGCCGCGGTGATAGCGGATGAGACCGTAAGCGAGCCCGGCAATGGCGCCGGCCAGCCAGGCGCCGTGAAGCAGGCCGAACACCACGGAAGAGACGACCAGGGCCAGCCAGGAGAAAGGTAACCGATCGGCCGGGCCGACCCCGCCCGGCGTCAGCCTTGCCATCAGGTAGCCGCGAAAGGCCAGCTCCTCCGCGATGGGAACGGTCAACGCTGAGCCGACGAAGCGCATTACGATCCACATCGCGGCCAGCCAGGACGGGGCNNGCCGAGTCCGTTGGAACCAACGCGAGCCAAACCAAGAACACCAGAAATCCTCCGCCCACAGCGACCCAGGACACCGGGGTCCAGACGAAACGACAATGGCGCCATACCAACGCCAAGACGGCGCCGACGATGACGACGCGCAGCGGGTACAGCCAGTCCATGTCGGCGGTAAAGGCGAGGGTCAGTAGCGTCGATCCCAGCAGCGCGACGAGGGGTAGCAGGTAAGCAACATTCGCGTTCATTCGATCCGTGGCTGCGATCGACTGCCTTGGTACGGGAGTGTCCGCGCGGAAAAAAGAAATGCGGTAGGCGCCAGCAAGCAGGCCGACGGCGACCAGGACGAAGCTGATCCAGCCCGCCTGGCTGTGAAAGCCTCCCACGGCGATCTCGGGCGACAGCTCGTGGCCGATGCCGATGAGCAGAGCGATCCGGATGGCGTTGAAACTCCAGATCGCGGCGATACCAATGGGGAACAGCATCAGTGCATGAGGGAAGCGGAAGTCGGCCCTGAACAGGGACAGGACGAAGGCCGTGAACACCACGACCAGCCCGATGCCTTCGTAGCCTGAGCAGGCTGTGTCGATGGAGACGCGGAAGGTGTCGGTACCGAGTATGCGCAGGACTGGATCCGCGTAGATGTTTGAATACATCAGGCCGAGCAGCTCGGCGCTGACGGCAAAGGTCAGGTCGCTCAGCGGCTCCCACAGCTGCTGCGAGGCCATGCCGATTGTCAGGCTTGCAATGGCGACGGCGCCGGCCATAAACGTGGCGCTCGTTTCCTGACGTGCAAACCCCATCCAAATCGGGATGCGGGCGACCAATCGCAGCGCCAACCCGGCGACCAGCAGCGCGAGCGCAAGCCACAGGGCGGGTAACCATGCGGGAGGGAGGCCGGCATCGGCCCCGAAGATCCCATCAGTCGCCAGGAGGAACGCGCCGAAAGCCCCGAGCTGGGGCAGCACGCGCAGGAAGAGGCTTCGGATCGAGATCGGGGATAGCGCCCCGTAGTAGGTCTTCAGCCGGGGACCCACGGCCAGCAGCATGGCAACGATGAAGGCGACGAGGGCCTTCAGCGCGTAACCGGCGTAGTTGAGGGCGGCAATCCACCATGCGGCGTCGCCGGCCACCGTCCCCCAGGCGTCGTACCTCAGACTGAGGAAAAGCGCTTCTCCCCCGATCAGGAGCGTAAACAGGCCCAACCGGACACGGGCGTTCACTTGAAAGGGTGCAGGACTAGCCAAGCCAGCGGGAGCGCTCACTGATTTCGGGTCGAATCGCGGTGCATGGGCCTCAGGATAGGAACAACCGACGTCGGGCGTGTTTTGCCGTTGTCCGTAGGATGTAGGGAAAACGGCGCGCTTGTCGACTCTTGACTTACATCAGGTCGCGGGCCCGACTGACAAGCGCCGCCTCAGGACGCGTCGCACTACTGTGCCTCGCGACCTGAAGCTCTCGTCGCGGGTCTCAGCGGCTGCGTAAACGCTCCCGCACGATGGCTACGATGGCCGCGGTGAGCCCCAGCGCCAGCACTGCAATGCTGCCGTCCAGTTCCGGGACGGGGTTGCAGAACACGCCACAGCCCGCATCTCCCGCAAAGGCGGATTGAGCTACTAAGGCTGAAAGCCCTGCGATGGCAATACGCTTCATGTTTGTTCCCTCCGTTTATCTAAATCGATCAGCGTACGAGCCAGTTATAGTAAAATAAATTGTCTAGAAAGACAATACATTTTACGTTTAAAGGCGGCAGGACTGAAACTCATCGATCAATCGTGTTGAACATGCCAATTCTCCGCCCCACTGCGCCAGCCAATCCGGTGGAAGGGTAGAATTGCTTGGTGTTTTTTAAGGGGGAGGCTTGGCGTGCGACTTGAGGACAAGGGTCTGCTGCGGACGGGGGCTTTTGTGGCCGGAGCGTGGACGACGGCAGACGGCGGCGAAACGTTCGACGTTCGAAATCCGGCAACTGGGGAGCTGGTCGCCGCGGTGGCCCGTTGCGGCGCTGCGGAGACCCGCCGGGCCATCGAGGCAGCGGAGAGTGCTCAGGTGGACTGGCGTGCGAGGACGGCCAAGGAACGGGCGGTGGTGCTGCGCAGGCTCTACGAGTTGATGATGCTCCATCAGGAGGATCTCGCTCGGATACTCACCGCCGAGATGGGCAAGCCCATCGCGGAAGCGCGCGGCGAGATCGCTTACGGCGCGAGCTACCTGGAGTGGTTTGCCGAGGAAGCCAAGCGCATATACGGGGACACCATTCCGGGCCCGGCACCGGACAAGCGCATCGTCACCATCAAGCAGCCGGTGGGCGTGGTCGGCTGCATCACCCCATGGAACTTTCCCAACGCCATGCTGGCCCGCAAGATCGGACCCGCCCTTGCCGCCGGCTGCGCGGTGGTGTGCAAGCCGGCAACTGCAACGCCGCTGTCGGCCCTGGCCATAGCAGAGTTGAGCGCACGCGCCGGCGTCCCGGCGGGTGTTCTGAACGTAGTGGCCGGAAGCACCCGGGAGATCGGCGGCGAGATCACCGGGAGCCCTAAAGTTCGCAAGCTGACCTTCACCGGATCCACTGCCGTGGGCAAGGCGCTCATCGAGGCGTGTGCGGCCACGGTCAAGCGCACTTCCATGGAGTTGGGGGGCAACGCGCCCTTCATCGTCTTCGACGACGCGGATCTGGATGCCGCCGTGGCGGGCGCCATCGCATCCAAGTACCGCAACGCGGGCCAGACGTGTGTGTGCGCCAACCGCCTGCTCGTCCAGGCAGGCGTATACGAGGAGTTTGCCCAGAGGCTCTCTGCAGCGGTGGCGGAGTTCCGGCTGGGCGACGGGGCAGAGGAGACCACCACCATGGGTCCCCTCATCGACGTGGAAGCAGCCAACGACGTGCTGGCAATGATCGACNNCATGCGGGTATTTCGCGAAGAGATCTTCGGGCCGGTGGCGCCGCTCATCAGGTTCGAGACCGAGGAAGAAGCAATCCGGCTCGCCAACGACACCGAGTTCGGGCTTGCCTCCTATTTCTACGCGCGCGACGTGGGGCGGATCTGGCGCGTCGCCGAAGGACTCGACTACGGTATCGTCGGGATCAACGAGGGCATCGTCTCCAACGAGATGGCGCCTTTCGGCGGGGTCAAGGAGTCAGGCAACGGCCGGGAAGGATCCAAGTACGGGATGGACGATTACCTGGAGATCAAATATCTCTGCATGGGCGGGATCTAGCGGGACCGCGCGGCGATGCTTTTTTACGAGAAGAGCAGGCATCGACCCGTTAGCTTGGGCCCATACCCGCTGGAGACCTTGCCGCGGGATCCGGCCCAGGCCGAGATCGAGCTGCGCCTGCCACTGGTCCGGCAAGCGCCTCTGGAGGAGTCGGCCTCTGATCTTGGTACCGCCGCCGGGCGCTACCTCTCACTCTTCTTGGATTTTCGCGACGGCGACGTGGCCGCCCGACGCGCGCCCGTCCCCGACGACGTTGAACTTCGTGCGGACGATATCAAAGGCCTCGCGTACTTCTTCGACGCCGATCATGTGGGTATCTGCGAGCTTCCATCGGGCGCCCGATTGATTGAGTCCGATGCCCTGGGCCACGGCATCGCCATCGTGCTGCTCGTCCGGCATGGACGGACGCCTGAAGCCGACAACCTCGCGCGGGATTGGATTGCCGGCGCCGAGCACGACGTGTCCGAGCTCAGGGCCGCGGAAATTGCCGTCACCGTGGCCGGGTACATCCGGCAGCTCGGCTACCCGGCGACCGCGCACGTCCAGCGGGCCACCACCGTCGACCTGGATCGGCTGGCCGTGCTTGCCGGGGTGGCCGTGCGCAGAGACGGCGCCATCTGCTCGCCGTATTTCGAGGACGCGCTCGCGGTCGCCGTCGTTACCACCGACTACGCCCTGGCTGTCGATGCGCCTCTCGCGCCTGATCAGGGCAAAGCGCTGGGCCGCCGGTACCACCGAGGTCAGAACGGCGCGGTCTCGGGAAGAGAGCGGCGCCGGCGGGAACGCCGCGCGCCCCACTTAAGCCGCTACCCGATGGAGCAGGTCCGCCGGGTAGAGCGTCCGACCACGCTGATCATGGACGAAGAGGTTCCCCGTGTCCCGAAGCGGGCGAACTTCTTTGCGCGGGCGGCCTTTGGCGACCTCGGGGAGAAGTCCCAGCGCGAGGTCAAGCGTTTCGCCTACAAGCATCCCTCCACGGCGGGAACCATGCAGCTCATCAGGAGCATGGTGTCGCTCCAGGATGGAGAGATAGCGGATGACCCCGCGGGGTTTAGGGACCCGAGCGCCAACGCCCGGGCGCTGAAGTCGCTCGGCTACCACCTGGGTGCGGATCTCATCGGCATCTGCGAGATCCCGACCTATGCCTGGTACTCCCATCAGGTAGATGGAACACCCATCGAGCCCTACCACCGCTTTGCCGTGGTAATGCTCATCGACCAGGGCTTCGACACCATGGAGGGCGCCAGCGGCGACGACTGGATCTCCGGCGCGCAGTCCATGCGGGGCTACGTTCGCGGTGCGGAAATCGCCGGGGTGATGGCCGAGTTCCTGCGCGCCAAAGGGGTGTCCGCGCGTGCCCAGACCAATTCGGACAGCGACGTGCTGCACATCCCGCTGATCCTGTGGGCCGGGCTCGGCGAGCTCAGCCGCATCGGCGAGCTGGTGCTGAATCCCTTCGTCGGGCCGCGCTTCAAGTCGGTGGTGCTGACCACCGACATGCCGCTGGAGACGGATGCTCCCGTCGATTTCGGGCTCCAGTATTTCTGCAACCATTGCCTGAAGTGCGCACGGGAATGTCCCTGCAACGCGATTCCCTATGGCGACAAGGTNNCCATCGACTTCGGTTTGCAGACGTTTTGCTCGGGTTGTTTGAAGTGTGCACGTGAATGCCCCTGCGATGCGATCTCCTGGGGCGACAAGGTCATGTTCAACGGCTACGAGATGTGGAAGCCGGACGTCGAGCGCTGCACGCGCTACCGCGTCACCAACGCCAAGGGCGCCGCCTGCGGGCGGTGCATGAAGACCTGCCCGCTCAACAAGGTGGTCGGGACCGATGGCGCCCTTGCGCATCGATTGGGAAATTGGCTGGCGATTCACGTTCCCTGGCTGCGAGGTTTGCTGGTCCCCATCGCTACCCGGCTGGACGACCGAACGGGCTACGGAGCCCGCAACCCGGCGAAGAAGTGGTGGTTCGATCTGGAGATCGTCGATGGAATTTGCGTCAGCGCCGAGGCCAATCAGCGCGAGCTCGATCTGGAGCCTGCATCGGTCCCGGGTCGTGCCACCGTAGGATACTATCCTGCCGACTCCATGCCCGCGCCCGACGCCTCGGGTCCGGTGCCCGTCAATCACAAGGAAGCCGTTGGGCGGAGTGCCCTGCTGGAGACGCCTGCCGATGCGCGTCGTCGGCAACAAACCGGCGAGCCGGGACCCTCTCACTACGTTCCCCTCGTCGACGTCACCGACTGACAGCGTGCCCGTCGCGTCCCGTGGACTCACGGTTGACGCGTCGCCCTGGTAGCTATTATCTTAATGATTAAGATATTAACTAAATCTTGATGAAAGATTTCGACCACTCCCTGCCCATGCTGCTTTATCGAGCGCTTGACCTGATCATGCCGCGCTTTCGCGCCATTTTCGGCCGGTTCGGGCTCACCGAGCAGCAGTGGCGAGTGCTGCGGGTCTTGTGGCAGCGCGACGGTCGTGCCCTCCTGGAACTGGCCGACGCCACGCTGATCTCGCCGCCCAGCTTGGTCGGGGTGGTAGACCGTCTTGCCCGCAGCGGCCTGGTGGAACGGCGCCGTTCGCAGAGCGATCGGCGGGTCGTGCGGGTGTTTCTGACCGAGCACGGTAGGGGGCTCGAGGCACAGGTCACCCCGCTGGTGGATGCCGCCTATGCGGATCTGCAAAGAACCGTTGGCGACGGGGACTGGGAGGCGCTGCTCGGCTCGCTGGGCGGGCTGAATGCGGGCTTGTCCGAACAGGGGACGATTGACGAGGCAGCTAGCCGCTGAGCTGTCGGCACTAGGAGGCTGACCATGGGAATCAGAACGGGCGCGCAATACCTCGAGGGGTTGAAAGACGGTCGCGAGGTCTGGATGCACGGCGAGAGAATCGGCGACGTCACCACCGAGCCAGGGCTTTGTCGCGGCGCGCGGACCCTGGCGGCGTTTCTGGACCGCGTTCACGAACCGGCCCATCGCGACGCGCTCTCCTATGCGGAGGAGGGCAGCGATGAGCGCTTCAGCATGTCCTTTCTAAAGCCGCGATCCAAGGAGGACGTGGAGCGCCGCGGTGCCGCGTTCTACGAGTGGGCGAAGTGGTCGGGCGGCATGTTCGGACGTACTCCGGACTACAAAAATGCCTCGGTGATGGCCTTTGCCGCCGCGGCAGAATTTCTCGCCGGGGAGGGCGGGCGGCCCGAGTTCGCCGACAACATGCGCCGCTACTACGAAAAAGCCCGGGCCGAGGACCTGGTGCTCACCCACACGCTGGTCAACCCGCAGTTCAACGCCGCGCTCGCCGCCGCGGGCCGGTCGAGCCCCGAGGTAGCCCTGCAGATCGTCGGCGAGACGGATGCCGGCGTCGTTGTCAACGGTGCCCGGCTGCTTGCCACGCTGGGTCCTCATGCGGACGAGATCGAGGTGTTTCCGTCCACGTTGTTGAAGGCGTCACCGGAGAACGTGCCTTTTGCCATCGCCTTCACCATCCCCATCGACACGAAAGGCCTCAAGCTCATCTGCCGGGATTCCTACGACGCCGGGAAGAGTCACTTCGATGCGCCGCTGGCATCGCGCTTCGAAGAGATGGATGCCGTGGTCATATTCGACAACGTGGTAGTGCCCTGGGAGCGGGTGTTCATGTACGAGGCGCCGTTGCTCTGCAACCGTGCGTTTGCGGAGACAAACGCGGTCGTTCACATGATGCATCAGGTCGCCTGCGGCAAGCTGGCTAAAGCGGAGTTCGTCGTGGGTCTGCTTTGCGCCATGGCGAAAGCGTCGGGTAAAGACAAGGACGCCAACGTGAAAGGCCAGATCGCGGAGGCGATGTGGATTGCGGAGACCGTGCGGGCCTTTCTGTTCAGTGCGGAGCAGCAGGCAGAGCCGGATCGATGGGGCTTGTGGATTCCCAAGCGGCTGCCTCTGGACACGTCCCGCAATCTGTTCCCCAGGCTTTATCCGAAGCTGGTGGAAACCGTGCACATGCTTGGATCGAGCTCGCTGATGGCTACTCCGTGCGAAGCCGATTTCGAGAACGGCATAGCTGAGGACGTGGAGCGCTATTTTCAGCTTACCAATCTGGAGAGCAGAGACCGCGTCGCCCTATTCCGGCTGGCGCACGATCTTGCCGTCTCGGGTTTTGGTAATCGTCAGGTGCTCTACGAGCGGTTCTTCTTCGGGCCGCAACCGATCATGGCTTCGATCTACTACGATCTCTATGACAAGGACGCCGTGATGGACCGGGTCACCGACATGCTCGAACGTGCTTGAGATCCATCGGCGCAACGACGTTGCGGTCGGCGGATGATCAATTTAACATGTTAAGCGTTGAACTGACGCAGACCGACGGATCCTCCCATGGCACATACCCGTACCGTAAACTCAGTGAGTCCCTGCCCATGCTGCTGCTGCGCGCACGGGAGACCTCCGTGGCTTACTTCCGGCCTTCACTGCAGGAGCGGGGGCTTACCGAACAGCAATGGCGCGTGTTGCGGGCATTGAAGGAGCATGGCGAGTTGTCGGCGGCGGGGCTGTCGAAAGCGTGCGTGATTCTGGCGCCCAGCATGACGCGGATACTGCGCCGGCTTGGCAGCGAGGGGTACGTCTCCTCGAAGCGGTCGCGCAGCGACGGGCGTGAGCTCACGGTGAGGCTGACACGGGCGGGAGAGCGGCTGATCGATGAGATCGCGCCTATCAGTGAGCGCCAGAACGCGCTGATCCGCGAGCGCCTGCAGCCGGAGAAGCTCGAGCAGCTTTACAGCCTGCTGCATGACTTCGTGGACCTGGACGACGCAAACGCCGCCGGAAGCGTGTCGGGAGACAGCCGATGAACCAGCCGCTCGAGGAAAACCTGGCAAAGCTCGACGGCCATCTGGCGCGTTTTCGCGATCGAACCCTGGGGCACTTCATTGGCGGGGCCGAGATCGAGGCAGCCTCGGGAGAGACCTTCACGAACCTCACCCCGGTCGACAACTCGCCGATCAACGAAATCGCCCGAGGTGGCGAGATCGAGGTGGCGAGAGCGACGGATGCAGCCGTGGAAGCATTTGGCGAGTGGTGCGAGCTGCCGGGTGCCCGTCGTCGGCGGTTGCTCCATGCGATCGCCGACGCCATCGAGGCCCGAGCCGAAGAGATCGCGCTGGTGGAGTCCTTCGACACCGGCCAGCCACTGCGCTTCATGAGCAGCGCGGCTCTGCGCGGCGCGGAGAACTTCCGGTTTTACGCCGACAAGGCCGCGGAGGCCCGAAACGGCCTTTCCACGCCGGCCGACCAGCACGTCAACTACAGCGTTCGCCAGCCCATCGGCCCCGTCGGCGTCATCACCCCGTGGAACACGCCTTTCATGCTCTCCACCTGGAAGATCGCGCCCGCCCTGGCCGCTGGCTGCACGGTGGTGCACAAGCCGGCAGAGTGGAGCCCGCTGTCGGCGAGCCTGCTGGCGGAGATCTGCGCGGATGCCGGCCTGCCCGCCGGTGTGCTCAACACGGTCAATGGCATTGGCGAGGAAGCTGGCGTGGCGGTCACCGAGCACCCGGACATTCGGGCCATCGCCTTCGTGGGCGAGTCGCAGACGGGCCGCGCGATCATGCGCCAGGGTGCCGAGACCCTGAAACGCGTGCACTTCGAGCTCGGCGGGAAAAATCCCGTGATCGTGTTCGACGATGCTGATCTCGACCGGGCCCTCGACGCCTGCACTTTCATGATCTACAGCCTGAACGGCGAGCGGTGCACTTCGTCGAGCCGGCTTCTGGTTCAGGCCACGATCTACGAAGAGTTTTGCGCGCGCGTGGCCGAGCGGGCGGGGCAGATCCGGGTAGGTCATCCTCTGGACCCGGCCACGGAGGTAGGTCCTCTGATTCACCCCGTGCACCTCGAGAAAGTGGTCGGCTACTGCGCCCTCGCACGCTCGGAAGGCGCTTCCGTGGCGGTCGGAGGCGGTCGGCCCGACGATCACGCGGCGGGCAACTATGTTTCGCCCACCCTGTTCACCCATGCCCGCAACGACATGCGAATTGCCCAGGAGGAGATCTTCGGTCCCGTGCTGACGGCCATTCCCTTTGACGACGAAACACAAGCGGCGCAGCTCGCCAACGAGGTGGAGTTCGGGCTCGCCGGCTATGTGTGGACGGGTGACGTGGGCAGATCTCACCGGCTCGCCCGCGCTCTGGATGCGGGCATGATATGGGTGAACTCGGANNCTTCGACTTCTACATGGAAACCAAGAACGTGTGTGTCTCTCTCGGGACTCACCGCGTTCCGAGCTTGGGCAAGGCGTGACGGCACCGTGAGTCTCTACTACGTGCAGAAGCTCCTCTACCAGCTGAATCGGGACCCCCACGCCCGCCGACGCTACGAGACGGACTTCGATGAGCTGCTTGCGGAGTACGACCTCGAGGACGAGGAGCTCAAGGCCATTCGGGAGCCCGATATCGGGCTGCTCTACGTGATGGGCGTCAACGGCCAGATCCTCATGCACTATGCGGCGCTGCGCGGCTACGCGTGGGACGAGTACATTCAGGCCATGCGCGACGGTATTGCCGAGCACGGACAGGTTCGCGCGGGCCTTTACGTGACCACGGACGGCAGGGGGGCGGTCTGATGGCGGTCGTGTTCGCCGGCGTGGTCAGCCATGCTCCAGGGATCACCGGTCGTGCGGAGCGCGCCGATCCCGTACTCAAGGACGGTCTGTACGAAAACTTCTACCGGCTGGGGCGCGAGCTGAAGGAATCGCGGCCGGACGCTCTGATCGTGATCGCGGCCGAGCACTTCGCCAACTTCTTCATGGACAACATGCCCGCCTACTGCATGGGCATGGCCGACTACTATGAAGGCCCCATCGAGGACGAGCAGTGGTTGGGTATCGATCATTGCCGGATCCCGGGCAACGCGGCGCTGGCCGGCAGCCTGATCGAAGCCATGCTCGTGGAGGTCGACCTAGCCTACGCGCAGGAGTGGAAGTTCGATCACGGCATCATGGTGCCGCTGCACTTCCTCACGCCCGAATACGACATCCCGGTGATCCCGGTCAACGTCAACTGCCAGGGACCGCCATTGACGCCGCTGGCGCGGGCGTACGATTTCGGTCGGGCCTTGAGGCGTGCCTGTGATGACCGCCCGGAACGGATCGCCATCATCGGCACGGGCGGTATATCCCACTGGCCGGCGACGCCCGACTCGGGGAAGATCAACGAGGCCTGGGATCGGGCCTTCCTGGAGAGCTGGCTGGCCAACGACCGGGAGTCCCTGACCGCGTTCACGGACGAGGAAACCTATCTCCAGGCGGGGCAGGGCGGTTTCGAGATCCGCACCTTCATCGCCGTTTCGGGCGCAACGGAAGGATCGACGGCGGAGCTCTATTTCTACGCTCCGATCCCGATATTCGCCGTGGGCTGCACGGTGGCCCGCGTCCGCCTCTGACGTCGAGCCCCGCCCTGACTTCCTGGTCCGGCTGCCAATACAGGCCGGGAAATCGATTGAGGCGGTGTTCCCAAAGGGTGTAGGCTGGCCGGCGAACTTGTCACGACGATCAGCCGGGAGGGGCCATGACTCTTCAGAACATTGAACCCATCAACGATCAGCTTGCGGACATCATCGTTCGGGCGGATGAGCCCTGGATCGAACAGGAGCCGGGCATGGCCTGGATAAAGGTGCTCTGGACGGGAGCCGAGACTGGAAGATGGGTGGCTTTGTTCCGCTGGAACAAAGGATACACCGCGGCGCCTCACAAGCATCTGTCCGACGCGCACACGTACGTACTCAAGGGCAAGCTGCAGGTGCGCGATGGCGTGCTGAATGCGGGTGACTACGACTACGAGCCCAACGGCGTTCTGCACGGCGCCACGACCGCGCTTGAGGATACGGAGTATCTGTTCGTCTGCGAGGGCCCGGTGATCTTCTTCGACAAAGATGGCCTGACCAACTACCTCAGCTGGGAAGAGCTGGCCCGCATGCGCGATGCCGCTAAGGCGGGCGGCGAGGCTTCCATGGGGATATCCGTGACCGCGGAGTCCTCCGCGGGCTGACACCGAATACGGCCCGCGTCGCCTGGTGACGCNNGACGCCGGCCGTCGCTTGCGCTCACGCCCGAGTCAGCCCCCGGGCAGCCTTTCGAATTCCGGCACGCCGGCTGGAACCGCGTGAAACGTCTGCTTGTCGACGCAGAAGATGGCTACCTGTGGGCCCGGGTACTGCCCGGGATCATCCATTGAGCCGACCTTGAGGATTACGGCGTCCGGCATCGCGTTGGCCCGGGTGAGCAGGTGGGTTCCGCAGTTACCGCAGAACTCTCGGGTGACCGGATTTTCGATGTCCGTGCGGGTAAACGCCGAGGGCTCGCCCTGGGTGTACTCGAAACCGGACTTCGGAACGGCCATGAACATGTTCGGCGAGCCGCCGGTCAGGTACTGACACTCGCGGCAATGACATTGCGCGCTGAAGACCGNNGCGCCGCAGTAACATCCGCCTTCCACCGTCATGGGTCCTCTCCTGTGCTTGGTTGGATTGGCCGTTCAGTGTAACGTGCCGGGCATTTCAGTTCCTCCCCCATGGATCTGGCGCCACCGGCATGCCCCGACGTCGCCGAGATTCCTTCCCGGGATCACGGGATTTCGTCCTCGACGACGTTCTTAAGCGTGCCGATGCCGTCGCCGGTCACCTCGATGACGTCACCTGGCTTCAGGTAGCGGGGCGGATCGAATCGTGCGCCTGCGCCGGTCGGCGTTCCCGTCGAGATGAGGTCGCCCGGCTGCAGGCGCATAAAGGTAGACAGGTAGCTGATCAAATATTCGAAGGAGAAGAGGAGGTTGTCCGTGCGATCGTCCTGGCGGACCTCGCCGTTCACCCGGGTCACGACGTGCAGATCGTCAAATCTGCCGATCTCGTCCAGGGAGACCAGCCAGGGGCCCACCGAACCGGAGCGTTCGAAATTTTTCCCCTGGGTGACGTTGAATTTCGAGTGTCGCAGCCAGTCCCGAATCGTCCCTTCGTTCATCATGGTCAGGCCGGCCACGTGGGCGCGGGCCTCATTCTCCGGAATGCGTCGACCGGCTTTGCCCACGACCATCACGATCTCGCCCTCGTAATCCAGTTGCTCCGACTCCGGCGGGCGCACGATCGGCTCCAGGTGACCGACCAGAGACTCCCGGGTGCGCAGAAACAGGCTCGGGTAAGGAGCGGCGGGCGCAGCGTCGCCGTACTCCTGGTTGCGGTTGCCGTAGTTCACTCCGATGCAGCAAATCTTCTGCGGATCGGGAATGGGCGGCAGAAATTCAACGCCCTTGAGCGGATGATCCGCCTCCTCCGCCACCCGTCGGGCCAGATCCAGCGCGCCGGCGTCGAGCACGTCCCGCAGAGAACCGAATTCGGGCAGACGCGCCGCGAGATCGACGATGCCGCCATCGATGACGGCACCGAAGGCAATACGCCCGTTCCAGCGATATGTCAGAAACCGCACCCGCTCTCCCCGTCTGGCGCCCATGGGCATAGAATGATCAGGAACCACTGATCCGGAGCGCTGTCATACTTCATCCTGTCATCTGCAGTGTCAACGCGGGGACCCGCCGGTGCCGCACCTGATCATCGAGTACTCGGCAAACCTCGACAACGAGCTCGAGCTGGAAGCGCTGATGTCCAGGCTCCGCGACTGTGCGGTAGATACGGGGGTGTTTCCCCTGCCGGGCATTCGTGTGCGAGCGGTTCGAAGGGAGCACTTCGTCATCGCCGACGGGGATCCAGGCCACGCCTTCGTGCATCTCGTGGTCCGGATTGGCCACGGGCGGCCGCCCGAAACCCGCAGGCGGGTCGCCGAAAGACTTTTCGAGGTACTGTGTGACCACCTTGGGGATTGCGCCGACCGACGCGGGTTGGCGCTGTCGCTCGAGGTTCAGGAGATTGATCCGGTGGGGAGTCTGAAGCGCAACAACCTGCATGACCGGCTCGCCGTGGGCGCGCCAGCAGAGGAGGCCGGATGAAGCTCGCCTTCGGTCTGGCCTGTGCGCTGGCGCTCCTGATCGCTCCTGGCGCCGGCGCGCAGAGCGTCAGCGCCTGGGACCTGGTTTACCCCAGCAACTTTGACTGGGAGATTCGCACCCACCGTTTGCGCGTGGCCAACGATCTGGCGTCGCGCGTGTCGCTGCTGGTGGCCGTGGTGCCCAAGCAGACCGAGGAAGAGTCGGCCCGTTTGCGGGAAACCGAGCGGGCATTAGAGGCGCGCGGTGCAGACGCGTCCCCTAGGGAGCGCAGCCGGCTTTATCTCTCACGTGCCTACCAGCATCGGCGCCTGCTCGAGCTCCTCGCAGATACGTTGGACGCGCTGAATTGCGTGCGAAAGGCAGAGCAGATGCCCAGGGAAATTCACTGCTGGACCCGGGCTGCCGTCAACCTGATGGACGAGGAAACCGTCGACGTGGCGCTCACGGTGCTCAGAGATGCGCGCATGGTGCCGCGGGACGAGGACATGCCGGTGAAGGCACAGGATCCGAAGGTCTGGTACAGCGAGTACGGCAGAGGGATCGTTCGGCACGTTGTCATGCCATATGTGGCCGGCCTTACCGAGCCTGATGCACGAGCGGTGGAAGAGCAGGAGAGCGGAGAAGATGGTTGACCGAGCCCCACTGATCGCATTACCGCTGCTGCTCTCGTCGGCGCTGGCTGCTGCCATGGAAACGGTGCTCTTCAACGAATCGGCGGCCTTCGAGTGTTACCAGGCTGCGCTTCACGACGGGGGCGAGTACGACATCGATACCTGCGGTCGGGCATTGGAGTATCAGGCTCTGACCACCCTCGACCGAGCGGCTACCCACTCCAATCGCGGTATTCTCTATGCCCGCATGGGCGATATCCGCAACGCGCTGCACGATCACAACCGGGCAGTGAAGCTTGCCCCGGAAGTGGGCAGCATTTACATCAACCGGTCAAATACCCTGGTCCGGGCCAAGCGCTACGAGCGTGCCATGCGCGATCTCGAGCGAGCCATCGAGATCGCCGACGACAGCCTGGCATTCGCCCACTACAACCGGGCGCTTCTGTTCCAGAAGCTCGGTGATCTTCAGGCCGCTCGGGCGGATGCCGAGAGGGCCGCCGAGATCTCGCCGGAGTCGCCCGCCTACCAGCGATTCCTGGCCGGTTTCGAAGAGGTCGGGGACGAGCCGCCGGGCACTGAAGAACTTCTGGAAACCCCGTCCCTGAGCGCGCCGGAGGATTCCGGCAGCCTCGATCAGGACTGAATCAGCCCCTTCAGGCGGCGGGCCGTTGCCTCGGGCGAGCCTGTTCTTCGAGCGAGCAGGCGATAGAACGCCGGAACGATGAAGAGCGTCAGCAGCGTCGCCAGCGAGACGCCGGAGAAGATAACGACTCCCAGCATGCTGCGGCTCGTCGAGCCGGCACCGGCGGCGAGGATCAGCGGCGTAGAGCCCATGACCGTCGAGATAGTCGTCATGATGACGGGACGCAGGCGAATGCCCGCTGCCTCGACGATGGCCTCGTCGAAAGAGCGTCCGGCGTCGCGAAGCTGATTGATGAACTCCACGATGAGAACGCCGTTCTTAGCCGCGATGCCGATGAGCATGACGATGCCGATCTGGCTGTAGATGTTGAGCGTGCCGCCCGTCAGCATGAGGCCGAACAGCGCGCCCGCGATGGCCATGGGTACGGTCAGCAGGATGACGAGGGGATGGACGAAGCTTTCGAACTGCGCGGCCAGAACCAGAAAGACGATCATCAGCGCGATGGCGAAGGTGAACAGCAGCGAGCCGCTGGCTTCTTTGAACTCGAGGGATTCACCCCGGTAGTCGACCTGGGCGGTTTCAGGGAGCTCCTCACGCACCACCTGCTCGAGAAACTCCAGAGCGTCTGCCAGCGCGTAACCCGGGGCCAGCCCCGCCTCGATGGTGACGGCACGAATGCGGTTGTAGCGATTGAACCGTCCGGCGCCAGCCGTCTCCTCGACCCGTATGAGGTTGGCCAGCGGAATCAGTCGCCCGGTAGTCTCCGAGCGCACGTAGATGTTCTGAAGATCGCCCGCTGTTGCCCTCTGATCATCCTTGGCCTGCAGAATGACGTCGTACTCTTCGCCGTCCTGAACGAAGGTCGTTACCCGACGTTCACTCATCATGGCGGCAAGCGTCCTGCCGACGTTCTGCACCGAGATCCCGAGCGCCGCGGCGCGATTCTTGTCGACCCGCACGATGAGCTGCGGCTGGGTCTCCCTCAGATCGCTGTCGACGCGCGTCATGCCCGGATATTCCGTCGCGCGCGCGACCAGGAGATCGCGCCACTGGGCCAGGGTTTCGTAGTTGGGCCCGCCGATGACGAACTGCACCGGGCGACCGCCGCCCCCCCGGGACAGCCCCGAGCGCTCGAATGCGAAGATCCGCACGGCCGGGATTTCCTGCCATTGTGCCGAGGCGCGGCCGATGATCTCGCGGGTGGTCGCGTCGCGCTCCCGCCACGGCTTGAGCGAGACGATCACCATGCCGGTGTTCGGGCTCGTCCCGCCCCAGCTGGGCACGCGGACCAGCACCCGGGAAATGAGTTCCTCATCCTGCATCTGCATCAGCGGAGCTTCGACCTTGCCCATGTGTTCCTGCATGCGATCGAATCCCGTTCCCTCCGGGGCCAGCACCTGAGCCATGAAGAAACCCTGGTCCTCTCGCGGAGCGTACTCCCGCGGGACCACGCCCATGAGCCAATAGGCGAGGCCGATCACGATCACCGTGATCACGGCGGCCGCCCAGCTGTGAGGAAGAAGTCGTTTGAGCGCGCGCTGGTAGCTTGCCTCCAGACGCGCGAAGGCCCGCTCCACGATACGGGTCACAGGATTCTTCGCCGTCGTCTTGCGCAGCAGCTTCGAGCTCATCATGGGCGTCAGTGACAGGGCCAGAACGCTGGAGAAGACCACCGCGGCGGAAACCGTGACCGCCAGCTCGCTGAAAATCACGC
>JABAHO010003642.1_pt1 | contig 22883 bp, 22 predicted proteins | sample 7062071 | NCBI WGS metagenome assembly JABAHO01 (sample SAMN14534356, study PRJNA622989) | marine sediment metagenome | biome: marine biome [ENVO:00000428]; feature: marine pelagic biome [ENVO:01000023]; material: deep marine sediment [ENVO:00002113] | place: India: Gulf of Kutch | collected...
GTTTCTGCGGATTCCGACGGGTAGCCGACGGTCACGTGCATCAGGAACCGGTCGAGCTGAGCTTCAGGCAGCGGATAGGTCCCTTCCTGCTCGATGGGATTCTGCGTCGCCATCACGAGAAACAGCTCAGGTAAGGGGAACGTCTGCCGACCGACGCTCACCTGATGTTCGGCCATCGCCTCAAGCAGCGCCGATTGCACCTTTGCCGGGGCCCGATTGATTTCGTCTGCGAGCAGCAGGTTGTGGAACACGGGCCCATGCTGAAATTTGAACGATCCGTCCTCCGGGCGGTACACCTCGGTTCCGGTGATGTCACTGGGCAGGAGGTCGGGCGTAAATTGAATGCGATGGAAATCGCCTTGGACGGCGCTTGCTAGCTCCTTGATGGCCCTGGTCTTGGCGAGGCCGGGTGCTCCTTCCACCAGCAGGTGGCCGCCACAGAGGNNGCAGATGGCCGCCGCAGAGGAGCGCGGTCATCAGGCGCTGGAGCAGGGTCTCCTGTCCGATGATGCGCTTGGATAGCCAGTCGGTCACCGCTGTGACCTTCTCCTGTTCGACCGTGACTGCTGCTTCCATGTTCTGCTTGTCTTCCTCCGCGCCCCAGGGCGTTCGGGCGGGCTATTGTAGCCTTCCGGCCTCGAAAAACACCCTCGCCAGCGGCAGGCGGTGTGCAATTCGGCAGCAATCGACGGGGATCACCTCTGGCACCCCTGTCGAAATCGAAGTAAATTCTCGGATCAAATCAAGCGGTGTACGGTCGCCTTGCAAACGGATGAATAGAAATCCGGACGGGTCGGCTAGGCACGAAGGGGAATGTAAATGAGAAAACTGATGCTGGGATTGGCCGTACTGTGCGTATCGGCGCCCGCGTTTGCGGACGATCTGAGCCAGGGCAACACGGCGTGGATCCTAACTTCGACGGCGCTGGTCCTGTTCATGACAATTCCGGGGCTTTCCCTCTTCTACTGTGGGCTCGTACGCAGCAAGAACGTGCTGAGCGTGCTGATGCAGTGCTTTGTGATCACCTGCTTCGTGTCCATCCTGTGGCTGCTGGTGGGCTACAGCCTGGCTTTCGACGCCGATGGGGGCAATGCCATCATCGGCGGGCTCGGCAAGGCTCTGTTTGCGGGCGTGGGTGAGGGCTCCATGTCGGGAGACATTCCGGAATCGGCCTTTGCGCTCTTTCAGCTCACCTTCGCGATCATCACCCCGGCGCTGATCATTGGCGGGTTTGCTGAGCGCATGCGGTTTTCAGCGATGCTGATTTTCAGCGGTGCCTGGCTGCTGCTCGTATACGCTCCCGTGTGTCACTGGGTCTGGGGTGGAGGCTGGCTCGGCGAGCTTGGCCTCATGGACTTTGCCGGCGGCACGGTGGTCCACGTCACGGCTGGCGTTGCCGCCGTGGTAGCGGCCCTGACGCTGGGGTCGCGCCGCGGCTTCCCGACTCAGGCCATGATGCCTCACAACATGACGCTGACCGTCGCTGGCGCCGGGATGCTCTGGGTCGGCTGGTTTGGATTCAACGGGGGCTCTGCCCTCGCGGCCAACGGCGACGCCGCCATGGCGATGCTCGTCACGCACCTCTCCGCGTCCGCAGGCGCGTTTACGTGGATGTGCGCGGAGTGGGTGCGATTCGGCAAACCGAGCGCTCTGGGCGCCGTGACCGGCATGGTCGCCGGGCTCGGCACCATCACACCGGCATCCGGTTACGTCGGTCCTGCCGGTGCCCTCGTGATCGGTATCCTGGCGGGACTCATCTGCTTTGCCGCCACCAACTACCTCAAGCGATCCCTGAAAATCGACGACTCGCTCGACGTGTTCGCGGTACACGGGGTCGGCGGGGCGCTGGGCACCCTGCTCACCGCCGTATTCGCCAGCAGCGCCCTTGGTGTGTTCAGCGGCCAGCACGACATCGTCATCCTTGACCAGCTCGGCACGCAGGCCATCGGCGTAATCGCCACCATGGCGTGGACGGGCATAGCGACGTTCGTGATTCTCAAGGTGACCAATGCCCTGGTGGGGAACCGCGTCAGCGACGAGGAAGAGGTCGAAGGGCTCGATCTAGTTCTTCACAATGAACGTGGATATGACCTGTAACGCTCTGAAAAATATATAGATTCTTTGGGGGGCCGGTGGGCGGGCCTTCAGAGCCCGTCTGCCGCTCGCCGGTAGGCGCTTTGCACCAGAAGGTCCACCAGGCTGGGAAACGCCCTGCCGGTAGCCCGGGCGCCGTCCGGAAACAGGCTGGTCGGCGTCATGCCAGGCAACGTGTTCACCTCCAGAAGGACGATCTCGTCGGCGTCGGTGACGATGTAATCGGCCCTTGACAGGTCCCGCAAGCCCAACTCCACATGGGCGCGCACGGCATGCCCGCGCAGCGCGCCCGCCACCGGGTCGGGAAGGTCAGCGGGAACGACGTGCTCGCTCTTGCCCGCGGTGTAGCGGTTGGTGTAGTCGTACCACTCATCCGTCGCGGTGATGATTTCGATCACCGGGAATGACTCGGGCTTCTCACCGGCGATGTCCAGCACCCCGACGGTGATCTCCCGGCCATGGACGTATGGCTCCACCAGGACCCCATGGCCGAATGCCAGCGAGGTTTCCAGGGCGGCCCGCAGATCGCCTCCGTTGGGCATCCGGGTCACGCCGATGGCGGAGCCCTGGTTCAAGGGCTTGATCACCACCCGGTCTCCCAGCGTCTCCAGAACTTCCCGTTCGGCGGCTGCCAGATCGGCCCCGACACCTACCACCATATCGTCCGCTACCGGCAGGCCGGCTCGACGGAACACGGCTTTGGCCAGGCTCTTGTCCATGGCCACGGCGCTACCATGAACGCCGCTGCCTACGTATGGAAGATCGAGAATTTCCAGGAAGCCCTGAACCGTGCCGTCTTCGCCGGGTGGACCGTGCAGGGCGGGGAACACCACGTCCGGATTCAGGAGCGCCAGCGCCTGGGCTGCGCCCGCATCCAGTTCCAGCAGCGTCGCTCGATGACCGGCTTGATCCAGGGCCTTGGCGACCTCCACTGCAGAGACACGGGAAACCTCGGCCTCGGCTGAAGGACCGCCCATGAGAACGGCGACGTGCAGTTCTAAGTGGCTCACAGGTTCTCTATCTCCAAAGGGTTGAAGTCGTCAGCAGGCGTGAGCCCGAACACGCGGCAGAAGAACTGATACTCGTTCTCCAGCGACCTGGCGATGTTTTCTGCCCGCCGGAATCCGTGGCCCTCGCCGGCAAACTCCACGTACGCGACCGGGATGCCGCGCTCGCGAAGCGCGTCGGCCATCTGACGCGACTGTCCTGGCGGGACCACCCGGTCGTCGCTGCCCTGAAAAAAGATGACGGGAGCGGATAGCGCGTCGGCGTGGGAGATGGGCGAGCGTTCTTCCAAAGCCGCCTCGCTGCCGATGAGGGTGTGCAGGTACTGCGATTCGAACTTGTGGGTATCCCTCGCCAGGGCATGCAGATCGCCGATACCGTAGTGGCTGGCACCGGCCCGGAAAGTGCGCGACCGGGTCAATGCGGCCAGCGTGGTGAAGCCCCCGGCGCTGCCGCCGCGAATGGCGATGCGGTCCGGATCCGCCAGCCCCTGGTCGATCAGGTGGCGGACCGCGTCCTCGCAGTCGGTAACGTCCAGCACGCCCCACAGGCCGTTGAGCGCTTCACGATAGGCGCGGCCGTAACCGGAGCTGCCGCGGTAGTCCACGTCGACCACCGCCCAGCCCCGGGTGGTGTAGTACTGAATCCTCAGGTTCAGCGCTCGGGATGCCGCGGCGGTGGGCCCCCCGTGACTCATGACGAGAAGCGGTGGGCGTTCGGGTTCGGCGTCGTTCCGCGGATAGTCCGCATTCCGCGGTGGGTAGTACTGGGCGAACGCGCTCTTACCGTCGCGGGTCGGGTACTCGATCGGCTCGGCTCTCGAGACCCACTGGGTGCCGAGCGGCGCTTTGCCCGCACTGTGAATGGGCGTCGGCGTCGCGCCGTCCAGCGGGCAGCGTACGATCGCCGCGAGCTGGTCGGCATAGTCGACCAGGCAGCAGATGCTGTCTTCCCACCGGACGACCGAGCCAAGGCTTGCCGCACCGCCCGCGTCTGTCAGCGGGGTAGCAAACCCGCCCACGGTGTCGATCATCACGAGCTCTGCCTCTGCTCCCTGGCGAGCCGCGACGACGTGCCGATCGCTGACGGGGGCGAACTGGCGAATCCCGAACACCCATTGGGGCACACCGTACTCAGCGCCGTCCTCCAACGTGCAGTACAGCCCGCTCTGGTCGTATCGATAAAGGTTGAGGTAGCCGTTGCGGTCGCTCAAGAAAATCAGCGCGTCGCTGCCTAACCACTCGGGCTGCTGCACCGACTCCCTCGCCCCGCCGGCGATGACGACGTCGTCGGCAAGGGCGCCGTCGGGCGCGAAGTCGGAGCGGACGAGCTGGCAGCCGTCCCAGGGCATGTTGGGATGGTCCCAGCACATGAAAGCGAGCCGCTTTCCGTCCGGCGAGACCGTGGGCGATGAGTAGAAATCGTGACCCTCGTGCAGCGCGGCGAGGTCCTGCGGGTTTCGGGGGTCGATTCCATGAAGCCTGTTCACTGGCTCGGCTTCGCCCACGTGCTGCTCGGTCACCGCGATGAGACGATGTCTGGCGCCGTCCCAGCAGAAGTCGGCAAAGCGCATCGATGGGTCATTCTGGGTGACCGCACTGATTTCCCCGTTGGCGATGCGGTAGATTCGCTGATCCGACCAGTTGGCGAAGAAGACGCCTTGCTCGCAGGCCAGGTAAGCGCCGCCACCGTATTCGTGCGCGCGCGTGCGGACGTTGAACGGCTCTGGCGTGAGCTCGATCGGGCGCTCTCCCGAGCGCAGGGCCATAAGCGTGGTTCGACCCTGCTCGGCCGGCCGGCTCTCCAGCCAGTACAAGGTGTTTCCATGAGCGCGCAGCTCCCGCAGAGCGATGGCGCCGGCGGCGATCTCCTCTGCTTGCAGTGGGGAGCGCCAGTTGCCGTAGGCGTGAGAGGTCATGGGCGGCCTACGGGAGCAGCGTGGCACGCGGATGAAACGCGGTCCAACGCTCGTGGTCGCGCCATGATCCGGCGATGAACAGGAATGCCCGGGACACGCCTTCCAGCTCGAAGCCGCAGGTCCGGACCAGCTCGATGGATCGCCTGTTCTCGGGCTGAATGTTCGCTTCCAGCCGATGCAGGCCGAGGTGGCAGAATGCGTGGCTCTTGACGAGCTCCAGGCCCTCCCGCATGTAGCCGTGACCCATGTAGGCGGCGCCTACGTAGTAGCCCAGCGACGCGCTCAGAAAGGAACCGCGCACGATGTTGTTGATGTTGATCACGCCGACTATGGCGTCGTCGTCCTTCAGGCAGATCAGCAGCCCTTCGTGGTCGATCTGCTCGGTGCGCTTGAGGTAGCCGTGAAAGGTTGCGTCGCTCAAGGGTGGAGATATCCATGGCTCGTGAACATGCTGGCTCTGCTGGGTCAAATGCAGAAACTCTCTGCGGTCCCGACGCGAGACGGGTCGGATGTAAACCCGGTCAGCCACGGCTTCTTCGCCGGGTCTCCAGCACGAAGATCTCCCACAGCGCGGGCGGGATCATCGCGAGGCCCACGATCAGCAGGTGCAGCGGGTGCAAACGGTAGTCGTTGTCGAAGAACCAGATGCCATGGAAGCCGAATCCCACGGCGTGCCAGAGCATGAGCCCGGCCGTCGTCAGCGCGAAACCCATGGACAGCAGCGCGAAGCGCGAAAGATACCTCATGGCAGCAAAATATACGCTGCTCCCCGGTACCGAAGCCAGGCGTTGGAAAACTCGGCGGCACGGTAGCGGCGGTGCACGGATGCCGCGTCTTCTGCGCTAGGGTCGTTGACGCGGACGTCCTGCGGGTCGGCACCGTTGACCACCACGAGGTGGCCACCGGTGCGGGGCAGGGGCGCCCCAGGCAAACCACCCTCGCCGAAGCGGATGCTCGCGGCGAATGGCATCCCGGCCTCCAGTACGCGCAACGGCTCTTCCCAGTCGTCGAACAGTTCCACGGCACCCAGCGACCCCTGGTGTGCGGCGCTGCGGATGGCAAGGGGCCAGATTCCATACAGGTTGGTCACCGGGTCGAAGCAGGACTCGGCCACCGAGTTCAGGTCTGCCGGGTATCCGTGCCGTGCCAGCAGCATCGTGATGCAGGTGGGGGAGCAGACACGTGGTCCGAGTTTCGGCCCCAACGCCATCTGAGACATGGGCGGCGGCGCTTCGCACATCGCCGCGCGAGCCGGCGTGGGCGCCTGTTGTAGCTCCAGCCGGCGCGCGGTGACGGCCAGCAGATACCTGGTCGGGCCCGCAGCGCTGGCGACGCGCACGGTGACCTCGGCGCCCGAGAGGTCTTCGTGAACGTGAAAGCAGTCGACGTGGGTCGTGACGGCCGCGTTCGGAGACGGCTCCGGCGCGGCGCTGCAGGGGATCGCGTGGAGTGCCCAGCGCCTGGTATCCGCGCGGAGCTCGAACTGAAACCGGTCGGGAACCGTCACCATCGACAAGCTCGGCGCCAGTATGGATCCCGCCGGTACGGTATGGGCGGGAGCTTGATGATCGCGGTATGTTTGTCACCCGCTGACCGCCAAGTGATGGGACCCCGGCAGGGAAGAGGGTACCGACTGCCGGTATCCGGGTCGGCAAAGCGCTCAGCCAGTATCATGAGTTCCAGCGATTGACCAACATGAACGAAACCGGCCTGATTCTCTTCTCCACCGACTACTGCGCGCTGTGCGACGAGGCGCTCGGGTTGCTGTTAAGTATGCCAGAACTCGCCGGCATCTCCCTGCGCGTCGTCGATGTGGCCGACGACGATGAGCTCGTCACAGCCTATGGGCAGCGCCTGCCCGTGTTGTGCTTCGCAGGGCGGGAGCTGGACTGGCCGTTCGGCGCGAACGACGTGCTACGCTGGATCAGGAAGATCGAACAGGCGTGATGCGTTCTGCCAGCTGGCCTGCGCAACGTCGGCGTAATCCACTCCGTACAGCTGGGCGAGCTGCGCGGCCACGCAGCCCAGCAGCGCCGGCTCGTTGCGACGCTTGTGATGCTCGAGGCCAGGCGGCGGAGCCGGAGCGTTGTGCGGGCGCAGATACGGCGCGTCGGTTTCAATCAGCAGACGATCGAGCGGGATCATGGTGACGATGTCGCGAAGGTCCTGCCCGCGACGGGCATCGCACACCCAGCCGGTGATGCCGATGTAGAAACCGGCCTTGAGGTAGAGCTGCAGGTCGAGCCGGGTGCCCGTGAAGCAATGGACGACCACGCCTGGGAGCTTCCCGCGGTGCCGATTGAGCAGCTCGAATACCTTGCCTTCGGAGTCGCGATCGTGAACGAACACGGGCTTGCCCGTGTCCGCCGCCAGGGTCAGCTGCGCATCGAAGACGGCCAGCTGTTGCTCGGGCGGCGAGAAGTTGCGGTTGAAGTCCAGCCCCGTCTCCCCGACCGCCTTTACGGATGGGTCCTTCGCCAGCTCGGTTAGCTGGTCCAGCCAGTCCCGCCCCACGTCCTTGGCGTGGTGCGGATGGACGCCGGCCGTGCACCAGAACCCATCGGGATTCGCCCGGCAGAATGCCTGGCCCAGGCTGGATTCCGCGAGATCGGTGCAGGTGATCAACATCCGGGTGACGCCGGCTGCACGAGCCCGTTCGACCACGGCTTCGCGATCTTCGTCGAACTGGCGGCTCAGCAGGTTGACGCCGATGTCGGTCAGCCGGTCGATCAAGGCAGGCTGCTCTCGTGGACGTGGAGCATGGGAACCGGGGCGCCCAGCAGGCGCCCGTAGACCTGGGCGAAGGCGAGCACGTTCTTCACGTAGTTGCGGGTCTCGCGGAACGGGATGGTCTCGATCCAGACGTCCATGGGGACCCCGCTTGCATCCCTGATCCAGCGGTCCACGCGGTTCGCTCCGGCGTTGTAGGCGGCCGCCGCGAGCGGTCGGCGGTTGCCGTAACGCAGTAACAGCTCCGCGAGATGATGACTGGCTATCTCCACGTTCACGGCCGGATTCAGCAGGTCTTTGTCGGAGGGGCTGGAAAGGCCCGATCGCCGTGCCACCCTTTTTGCCGTGCTCGGCAGCAGCTGCATGAGCCCCAGCGCGTCCGCGTGAGATCGGGCTCGCGCATCGAACGCGCTCTCCTGCCGGGCGATGGCGATCAGGAACGATTCGGGAATGGCGGTGACGTGGCTGGCGCGCTTGAAATATTCGGGATAAGCCCTGGGGAATCGCAGATCCAGATGGTCGGTCAGGCGTGCTGCGTTGGCCATGCGGATCGCCTGTGAGGTCCAACCGGATTGCTGAATCAGAAACGCTGCCTGAACCTGGCGGGCCTCATCGAGTCCCGGCAGCACGGCGTTCCATTCCCGCCGGGCATTGAGCAGATCGCCGACGGCCTGCAGCTCCAGGGCCCTCTGCACCGGCGGCATCCGGTTCAGCTGCAGGGTCTGGATGGGGTTCAGGGCCAGCGGCGAGTGGTTCATCTTCGTCTCGAGGCCCAGTCGCTCTGCGGCAAGAAACCCGTAGTAGTCGCGCCTTTCTGCCAATGCCCGCAGTGCCAGCCTGGCGCGCTCCGAGTCGAGGTGGGTGGAGGTCACGGCGCGGGCCGACCAGTACTGCCAGCGGGTCTCGCTGATGGTTTCAGGTGGCAGGCGGTCGATCCAGTAGTAGGCCTCAGACCAGTTCTGCTGGGCCACGGCGGCTTTGGCCATGCCCAGCACGAACTCGGAGGTCGGCGACCCGGGCCGTTGCGTTGGAAACGTGCCCTCGCCGGCGAGCGCAACCGCAACGGCCTGATCAAGCGCTTCGATGGTCTCTGCGGCAAAGTCGTGAGACCGTCTGTAGCGCTGCCAGGCAGCGCTCGCCGTCTCCGCGTCGCGGGTGGCCAGTCGGCGCAATCCATGCGCGATCACGGCTCTGGAAAGCTCGTTGTCCGTTTCGAAGCGATCGGCACGCGCGACGAGATTCGGCGTGACGTGCACGTTGTAGAAGGACTGGGCCCATGGCTTGCGCGAACCGGAGAAGAAACGTTGAAGGTAGCGGGCCAGCTGGCGTTGGTTGGCCTGCAACGCCAAGTTCAGCCGTTCCCAGACCATGCCCTCGGTCAAGTTGTCGTTGTCGATCCACGCTTTGAACAACGGATCGCACGCCTCCGGCTGAGACTCTCCGACCACCCATAGCTCCGCGACGTCCGCAAAGGCCACCTCCTTCTGGCCGGTGCCGTAGAGCGCCCGGCCGTGGTAGCAGCGAAGCTCGGGATCGCTGCTCTCCTCGTAGTGGTCGAGAAACGCCTTCCACTCCCGCCGCTGGCCGAGTCGTTCCAGCCAGCGTCGATACAGGAGCGGCGTGACCGGCAGATCGGCGTGCTCTTCGCGGAACGCCAGGACCTCGCTGGGTGAAGCGCTCGAAAGGCGGTTGCGCAGGTCGTGATAATCGAGGTAAGGGTGCAGCGAGTAGCCTCTGAGGTCGGATTTGATCCTGCGGAACGCATCGGCGTTACCGACTCGCAGGTGCGACAGCGCGGCTCGATAGGCCGTACGCTGCTGGTACGGGGTGCGCGCCTCGCCGTCGTCGGCGATAGTCGGAGAAGACGGTGCTACCAGGAGCAGCGACAGGGCCAGGCAGTGGCGGATTCGGTAGCCGCAGCGATTTAGAGCCCTGCGCGGCGAAGCCAGCCGCAGCCGGCCGCGGCGAATCGCGGGCAGATCAGCTATCGGAATCCGGCGACTTCTCGGCGTCGCTGCCCACACGCACGGCGAGAACGTCGCAGGTCGCTCCGTGCAGCACTCCGTTCGCGGTAGAGCCGAGCAGCAGGGCGAGGCCGTGTCGACCGTGGCTGCCCACCACGATGAGATCCGCCCCGTTGGTTTCAGCCACGCGATGAATCTCGCTTTCCGGACGGCCGAATATGAGGTTCTGACGGTCGGCCGGCACGCCCAGACGGTTGGCGAACTCGGAGAGATGGGATTTTGCCTGATCGTGGATCTGCTCCTGAACAGACGACAGGTCCATGGGAATGTCGCCACCATAGGCAAGGCTCAACGGTTCGATGACATGCACGAGATGAAGTTCCGCGTCGAAGGCCTTCGCAAGCGCGACGGCCCGCTCCGCGACGTGAGTGGATTCCTCGGTGAGATCCACTGCCAACATGATGCGACGATAGTCAGCCATGTTGCCTCCCGGCACGAATTGCGGCGACGATACACACAAACCAATAGCCCCTCAACCTCCCGGGGAGCGTCCCATGACGTGGCTCATCATCGCTCTGATCCTCCTTGCCGCGTTCGGCCCGGTGCTTTGGCTCGTGCCGAGCAAAANNTTTGGCTCGTGCCGAGCAAAAAGGATCGTCATCTCAGCGCGCTGCGGGAGCAGGCTCGTCGAGAGGGCCTCGTGGTGGAGTTGAGGCGCTTGCCCAAGCTGCAGCCGTCCGCCCGCGAGCGCGTGACGGCCGGTGGGCGCGTCAAGGAGCCTTTGCAGGAGTGCGCGGCATATATCCAGACGATGCGGCGCAGGCTGGTGATGCTGCCGTCATGGCGGGTCCATCGCGGCACAGGCGAGCTGCCAGCCCGTCCCGGCTGGTATTTCGACTTCGAGCAGCGGGCGCGGGGAGAGGCGGTCGATGCGACGATGGCTGAGCTGGGCTCGCTTTTTGAGCGTCTTCCGGCCGACGTGATCGCCTTGGAGCTGACTGACAGAACGCTCGTTGCATACTGGTTGGAAAGAGGCGCGGCGACCCGTGAAACCGTGACCGACCGACATGGCTTCCGCGATGCATTCAGCCGAGCAAGCGCTGCTCGATCTCGACAGCCGAATTCAGAGCCTGGCCGAGGACGACGATTCTTGACAGCCGTTTTGGCGAGGCCGTATAACGGCGCCCGAACCCATTCTCGGGGCCTGCTCGGGCACATATGCCTCCTTCTCTAGTCATCGTTGAATCACCGGCCAAGGCCAAGACGATCAATCGTTACCTTGGCAGCGATTTCATCGTGCGCTCCAGCGTGGGGCACATCCGGGATCTGCCGGTCGGTGGGAAGGGCGTCGATCCCAAGGCGAGAGCCAAGGAAGCTGCCAAGACGCGCAAGCTGTCTCCGGAGAAGAAGGAAAAGTACAAGCGCGAGCGCGCCCGTCAGCAACTCGTCAGGCGGATGGGCGTCGATCCGGACAAGGGCTGGACGGCGGACTACGAGATCCTGCCTGGGAAGGAGAAGGTCGTCGACGAGCTGACCAAGCTCGCCAAGAACGCCGAAGCCATCTACCTGGCCACCGACCTAGACCGTGAGGGAGAGGCCATCGCCTGGCACCTCCAGGAGACCATCGGTGGCGACCCGGCGCGATATCGGCGGGTGACGTTCAACGAGATCACGCGCCGGGCAATCCAGGACGCCTTCGCTGAGCCCTCAGAGCTCGACATGNNTGGACCGCGTGGTCGGCTTCGAGCTTTCCCCGCTGCTGTGGGCAAAAATCGCCCGTGGCCTCTCCGCCGGTCGGGTTCAGTCGGTCGCCGTACGGCTGGTCGTGGAGCGCGAGCGTGAGATCCGAGCCTTCGTTCCCGAAGAGTACTGGGAGGCCTTTGCCGACCTTGCGCGCGAGTCCAAGGAAGAAGCGCTCAGGTTCCAGCTGGTACGCGATGGCGGCAGCAACTTCCGGCCGGACAACGGCGAGGATGCCCACGAGGCCCTCGAACGCCTCAAGGATCGGGACCTGGTGGTCAAGAGCCGTGAAGACAAACCAACCCGCACCAAGCCTGGCGCGCCGTTCATCACGTCCACTCTGCAGCAGGCGGCCAGCACGCGCCTCGGGTTCAGCGTGAAGAAGACGATGACCCTTGCTCAACGGCTCTACGAGGCGGGCTACATCACCTACATGCGGACAGACGCCACCAACTTGAGCGCCGATGCCGTTGCCGCATGTCGCGACTATATCGGCGAGCAGCACGGCGCCGAATATCTGCCGGACGAGCCCCGGACCTACTCGAGCAAGGAAGCAGCCCAGGAAGCTCATGAGGCCATCCGGCCCTCCAACGTCAGAACTCTGGCCGCGAACGTCAGCGGCGTCGATGACGATGCCGTTCGCCTCTACGACCTGATCTGGAGGCAATTCGTCGCTTGCCAGATGCCTGAAGCGCGCTATCTCAGCACGACGGTGCTCGTGGAGGCTGGAGAGCTTGAGCTGCGGGTTCGCGGCCGGATCATGCAGTTCGACGGGTATACCCGCGTGCAGCCTCCGGCGTCGCGCCGGGACGAGGACGTCAACCTGCCCGATTACGCGGTTGGCGAGAAGCTCAAGCTTTCGGGCGTGGAGGCGGTGCAGCACTTCACCAAGCCGCCCCCGCGCTATGGCGAAGCGAGCCTGGTCCGGGAGCTGGAGAAGCGTGGAATCGGACGGCCATCCACCTATGCGGCCATCATCTCGACGATCCAGGATCGCGGCTACGTCAGCTTGCGCAACCGGCGCTTCCATGCCGAGAAGATCGGCGAGCTCGTGACCGACCGGTTGCTGGAGAAGTTCGACAACCTGATGGACTACGGTTTCACCGCGCAGATGGAGGAAGAGCTGGACCGCATCGCCGATGGAGAGATCGGCTGGCGGTCCGTGTTGGACGATTTCTACGGTGATTTCAGTGACAAGCTCGTGCGCGCTCAGAGCCCGGAAAACGGCATGCGCCGTAACGAACCGTCCGACACCGACATCCATTGTGACCGCTGCGGGCGCGTGATGCAGGTTCGAACGGCAAGCACGGGCGTGTTTCTAGGTTGCTCCGGGTACAACCTGCCGCCGAAAGAGCGTTGCACGAACACGATGAACCTGATCCCGGGTGAAGAGGCCGTGGACGTCGAGCAGGACGACGAGGGCGAGTCGAAGCTGCTCAGGCAGAAGCTGAAGTGCCCCAAGTGCGGGATCGCCATGACCGCCTATCTGATCGACGAGACGCGCAAGCTGCACGTGTGCGGCAACAACCCGGATTGTGGGGGCTTCGTCGTCGAAGCCGGCCAGTTCCGCATCAAGGGCTACGAGGGGCCGGTGATCGAGTGCGACAAGTGCGGCGCGGACATGCAGCTCAAGTCGGGCCGTTTCGGCAAGTATTTCGGTTGCAGCAGCGACGAGTGCAGTAACACCCGCAAGCTGCTTCGCAACGGCGAGCCCGCGCCGCCCAAGGCGGACCCGGTGCCCATGCCGGAGCTGCGCTGTCAGAAGGTGGACGATCATTACCTGCTCAGAGACGGCGCGTCCGGCATTTTTCTGGCCGCCAGTCAGTTTCCCAAGAACCGGGAAACGCGCGCGCCGCTGGTGCTGGAAATCAAGCCGCACGGAAACGAGCTCGATCCGAAGTTCAAATACCTTCTCGACGCGCCGGAGGCGGATCCGGAGGGGCGTCCGGCCGTCATCCGCTACAGCCGCAAGAGTCGTGAGCAATACGTGCAGTCCGAGGTAGAGGGTAAGGCTACGGGCTGGAAGGCCTTCTATCGGGACGGCCGTTGGGTCGAGGAAAACCAGCCGCAGACGCGGTCGCGCAAATCGTCTGCCCGTAAATCTGGTAAGGCTCGTGCAGGGTAGTTTTTTCAATCGTCGCCCGAAGGCCGGGCAAATTCATTCAAATGGGGAGCGCATCTGGGATGGTTTTTGAGATCACGCAACTCGCCGACGGAGACGTGGTCCTTAGAGAGGCCGACGACGAGGGCGAGCCGCTCGTTCGAATTCGTTTCTCTGCCGAGGTCAAAGACATGTTGGGCAACGACGCCGTGGTGGTNNCCCGTCTTGCACTGACCCTCAGTCAGCCTCTGCGAATCACTCCGACGCTCAAGCCTTCGATGGCGAAAGGCTGAGACTGAAGATCCACCTCGATGGGCGCGTAGTTCGAATTCTCTGGCAGCAGCGTCACCTTGCTGCGGTTTCGGCCCCGCTGGAAGCGTTTGACGGTGACTTCGTCCTCTACCCGGGCAACCACGATCTGACCGTTCTGAGCCTCCGGCGTTTTGTGCACGGCCAGCAGGTCTCCGTCGAGGATGCCTGCATCGACCATGCTGTCTCCGCGGACCCGCAGCAGATAGTCGGCGCGGGGATGAAAGAACCCGGCTGGGATGTCCACGTGATCCTCGATGTTCTCTTCGGCGAGGATGGGGTTGCCGGCTGCGACCCGGCCCACCACGGGCAGGCCAGTGTCCTCGGGCAGCCGGATGCCGCGTGAAGTGCCGGGAATCATCTCGATGGCGCCCTTGCGCGAGAGCGCCTTCAGGTGCTCCTCCGCGGCGTTGGGGGATTTGAATCCCAGTTCCTGGGCGATATCTGCCCGCGTGGGCGGATAGCCGGTGTCTGAGATGTGTTGCTTGATGAGGTCGAGAANNGGGTGAGGTTGGTCATTTGCAGTGAATCGAGCCTGGTTAGATATACAGTGGGCTGTGAGTATATACAGTATCCGAGCCGTTTGCACGGCCCCTGGCGGTTACTTAATATCCGTGCCGCCGTCCATCCCGCCGCGCGTTCGGCGCTACGGGAGGCCTCTTGCGAAGGAGCGGAAGAGGAGTACATGAGCCGCCCCACCATCGTCGTTTTTGCCGTTCTCGTTCCTCTGCTCTGGGGCATTCGCCCCGCGGCGGCCGTCGATCTGAAGCTCGACGGGCTAACAGCGGAGGAGTCCGGCCGGACCATTTTCGAAGCCGCGGACCAGCTCGAGGATGGTTACGCCGACATGCAGGTTGACCTGGAGATGGTTCTGCGCGGCCGCGGAGGGTCGGAGGTGCATCGCCAGCTGCGCATCAAGCAGCTGGAGGTTCCGGAGGACGGGGATAAGCTTCTGGTGGTCTTCGATACCCCCAAACCGATCAAGGGAACGGCGCTGCTCAGCGTCACCCACAAACGCGCGCCGGATGATCAGTGGCTCTACCTGCCCGCCATGAAACGGGTCAAGAAGANNCAAGAAGATCGCCAGCCAAAACAAGTCGGGCCCCTTTCTGAGCAGCGAGTTCGCCTACGAGGATCTCACCGTGCAGGAGGTCGAGAAGTTCGGCTACCGCTTCCTCGGTGAGGATAAGATCGACGGGAGTGACTGCTTCGTGGTGGAGCGCACGCCCCTCGACGACTTCTCCGGCTACTCACGGCAGCAGGTTTGGATCGATCAGGACGAGCTCCGGGTGCTTCGGATCGAGTATTTCGACCGCCGTGACAGCCTGCTCAAGACGTTGACCATCGATCAGTATGCCCGTTACGAGGATCAGTTCTGGAAGGCCGGGCGGATGTACATGACGAATCATCAGACAGACCGGACCACCGAGCTGTTCTGGCGAAACTACCGGTTCCGGACGGGGCTGATGGACGATCGCGACTTCTCCACCAACAGCCTGCTGCGCGTGCGATGACGTCTGCAGGGCCCGGGCCCTGGGTGCTGGCCGCCCTGCTGGTCGCCGCCGGCGGGATCAGCTTCGGTGCGGAGCCCGCCTCTCTGGGCGACGCGGGGTCGCTTCAGTCGCTCGACCTTGACCTNNTGCGAGCTTTTCCCAAACGCGGCCTGGACGGCCAATCGCGGACTCAGGCCTCGGTGAGCGCGCAGCTGGAGTACTACCGCACCTGGGACGAGGATAGATCCGGCCTGACGTTCACGCCCTTCGTCAGGCTCGACGGCGAGGATGACGAGCGCACGCATTTTGACGTGCGAGAACTGTTCTGGAGCCGCGTGGGTCCGGACTGGGACCTTCACCTCGGGGCCAGGCAGGTTTTCTGGGGCGTCACGGAGTTCAAGCACCTGGTCGACATCATCAACCAGACCGACCTGGTGGAGAACATCGACGGCGAGGACAAGCTCGGCCAGCCCATGGCCCACCTCTCGCTGGTTAGGGACTGGGGCATTTTGGATTTCTACCTGCTGACGGGCTTCCGCGAGCGCACTTTTCCAGGCTCTGATGGGCGCCTGCGGCCCCCACTGCCGGTGGACGATGATGCCAGCTACGAGTCCGGGGCCGGGCGCTGGCGGGTCGACGGCGCCGTGCGCTGGCAGCACCAGCTGGGGCCGCTGACGTTCGGGGTTCACCATTTCTCGGGTACCAGCCGCGCGCCCGTGCTGATACCGGAGCTGGGTCCGGACGGGCAGGGGGTGCTGCGCCCGTTTTATCCTGTGATCGACCAGACCGGCCTGGATGCTCAGGCCATCGTCGGGGACTGGGCGTGGAAGCTCGAAGCCGTTTCCAGCAGCGGGTACGACGGCCGCTACTCGGCGTTCAATGTCGGCTTCGAGCGCACGCTCGTCGGCTTCCTCGGAGGCCGCGGCGATCTCGGGCTCGTGGTGGAATACATGTTCGACGATCGCGACGAGGGCGCCTTCGACACGCTATTCGAGCACGACCTGGCTTTCGGAACCCGCTGGCAGATGAACGATGTGGCGGACACCCAGGCGCTGCTGGGCGTGATCTGGGACGTCAGGACGGACGAGTACGTGGTCAAGCTGGAAGGTAGTCGCCGCCTGGGCGACACTTGGACATTGCTGGTGGAGGGCCGCATTTTCGGCGGGTCCGACAGGCCTGTGCCCGGGGTNNTCCGAACAACCGTGCCTGGCCGCTCGAGAGGGACGACTTTCTTCAGCTCGAGCTGACACGGTACTTCTGACACACGGCGGGCCCTCATGCTGGAAACGTTACGGGACTATCTCAGTCAGAACACCTGGGTCGCCGAGGTGTTTGCCATCGTTTTTGCGACCGCGCTGGTGCGCTACGCGGTGCGCCGGCTCTTCGATCGGCTGGCCAAGCGCCTGGAGCAAACACGCAACCTCTACGACGACGCTCTGCTCGATGCCGCCCGGCGACCGCTCGGCATTGCGATCTGGGTCCTGGGCGTCTCCTGGGCTGCGGAGGTCGCTGGTGCGGTCGGCGGCGCCGAGATCTTCGACTACGTGGACGAGGCGCGCGAGGTCGCCATCATCTGGCTGCTCGTCTGGTTCGCCATTCGGTTCATTCGATTCATGGAGGTTCATCTCACCGATTCCTCTTACCGCGAGGAGCCGGTGGACGAAACCACCGCAGCGGCCTTGGGAAAGCTGCTGCGCGCGGCGGCCATCATTACCGGCGTGCTCATGGCCATGCAGGAGTTCGGTTTCAGCATCGCGGGTGTTCTGGCCTTCGGCGGCGTCGGGGGCATCGCGGTTGGCTTTGCCGCGCGAGACCTGCTCGCCAATTTCTTCGGCGCGCTCATGATCTTCCTGGACAGGCCGTTCTCCGTAGGCGACTGGATTCGTTCCCCGGACCGGGAGATCGAGGGCACCGTCGAGGACATCGGCTGGCGCTTGACCCGGATCCGCACGTTCGATCAGCGGCCGCTGTACGTGCCGAACGCGATCTTCACCAACCTGGCAGTGGAAAACCCGTCCAGGATGCGCAATCGACGCATCTACGAAACCATCGGCGTTCGCTACGACGACGTGGGCGTGCTGCGGCAGATCGTAGTCGACGTCGAGTCCATGCTCAGGGAACACCCGGACATCGACGTGAGCAGAACGCTGATGGTGAACTTCGTCGAGTTCGGGGCGTCCTCGCTCGACTTCTTCGTCTACACGTTCACCAAGACCACGGTCTGGACCGAGTTTCACGCCATCAAGCAGGACGTGCTGTTCAGGATCGCCGACATCATCGAAGGACACGGCGCGGAGATCGCCTTTCCCACCCAGACCCTGCACGTGGCCCAGGCTGAGCCGTGAGCGTCCAGGTTCCCCAGGAGGCCCTGACGGCCCGCGAGACGGCGGAGGTCGTCGTCGCCGCCGGCGAGGTGCAGGCCGCGATTGACCAGCTTGCGGTGCGCCTCACCGTGGTATTGGAATCTGCCAACCCGCTGGTGCTCTGCCTGCTCAACGGCGGGCTGCCGTTCACCGCAGAGCTGATCAGGCGTTTCGCCTTCCCGCTGGAGCTCTCCTATCTGCACGCGACCCGCTACGGCCCGCTGACGAAAGGGGCGCAGCTTGAGTGGCATGCCCGGCCGCCGGTGAGCGTTGCCGGTCGCCACGTTCTGCTGCTGGACGACATCTTTGATGTGGGCGAGACTCTGGTTCAGGTCGTCGAGTGGTTGCGCGCCGAAGGCGCCAGCGAGGTCACCACGGCCGTACTCGTGGACAAGGAAACCCCACGGCGCGACACGCTTCGCGTCGACTATGCCGCGCTGCGCTGTCCCGACCGCTACCTGTTCGGGTGCGGCATGGATTTTCGAGGCTACTGGCGAAACCTCCCGGCGATCTATGCCTTGCCGCGATCTCTCGAGGATGAGGCAAGCTGATGAGGCGCCTGGCGATACTCGTGGGCTCCGGTGCGCTCGAGCTTCCCTTCGACGCGGTTGTCGAGCAGATCGACGAGACTCCTTTCGGCCGCCCTTCTGCCGCCCCTTCCCGGGCCGCCGGACGAAACTTCAGTGTTCATCTGCTTGCGCGACATGGGGTGCCCCACGCGGTTGCTCCGCATCTGATCAACTACCGGGCAAATCTGCATCTGCTGGCCGAGTTTGGCGTCGAGGAGATCGTTGCTCTGAACACGGTTGGCGCGATCGCCGCGCACGCGCACAACGGCCGCATCGTGGTGCCCGATCAGCTCATCGATTACACCTGGGGACGGGCCCACAGCTTTGCCGGCCCGGACGACCTTAAGCATGTGGATTTCACCGAGCCATACGATGCGGCGCTCAGAGCCGAGCTTCTGGGCGCGGCCCGCGCAGCGAAGCTCGACGTGCACGACGGCGGCGTTTACGGGTGCACCCAGGGTCCGCGGTTCGAGTCGGCGGCGGAGATCGAGCGCATGGATCGGGACGGCTGCACCGTAGTGGGCATGACGGGTATGCCAGAGGCCGGGCTGGCCCGAGAGCTCGGGATCCGTTACGCGAGCCTGTGCCTGGTAGTCAATCCGGCTGCGGGGCGCGGGGACGCCATCGATCTGGACGAGATCGCCACCATTGCCCGGGAGGGGATGGGGGACGTGGCGCGTCTACTCGGCGCTTTCTTCGAGGGCATCGAAAGCCGCGACTAATTCCTCAGGAATGGGCACCGGGTCGATGCGCACGATGATCCCCAACTTGGGATGATCCAGGTAGTGAATCTCTTCGCTGCGCATGCGGCGACTCTGGCTCATGGTCATCACCGGGTGAGTCTCCTCCTGTGATCGTGCCGGCACCCCGGTACCGTCGGGATTCAGCACGAGACCGATGGGCTCGAGCCCCATGCCGGGCTCGATGTACGAGAGCTGCGCCTGAAAGTGCAGGTAGCGCCCGAGGGTGACGGCGAGGACCCCTTCGAGCTGGTGCCTTCCGGCCACGCTCGCGCCTGCCTGCAGCAGCAGGTACTCGGGCGCGTCCCGGGGCGGTACCGGTTGCAGCCAGCCACCGTGGTAGAGCACTTGAAAGCCGCTCCGTTGGGCGAGCCGATCGGCGCTGGCCGACATGGTCAGCTCCTCTGCCGGGACGAGCCGGTAGCTGCGGGCGTTCAGCTGCTCTTCGAAGGCCCCGGCCATGGCGAGCAGGTCGAGGAGCGGATCGGGTTCGAGCCGGGGCTCTATGGCTGGAGCATCGATTGCTTCGGATTCCCGGGCGGCCGCCGCGATCTGCTCTTCCGAAGGCAGCAACTCGAGGGTCGGCGTGACCAGGTTCAGGCGGGTCAAGAGATCCAGCGCCAGGTCGTCTCCCACCTTGGCAGGATCGGAGGCGAACGTGCGCATCGCCAGGGGCAGCGCCGCGGGACGGTGCTTGAGGAGTCGCTCGGTGGAGCTGAAGTCCATGACTGGCGGCCGCTGCACCACGATGATCTCGGTAACATACCAGTCCTGCAGCAGGAGATCGGCGGGTGCTTCGGCCTCCAGCGCGTTGCCGTAGGGTCCGATGAGCGCCGCCATGAGCCCCGCCGTGATCGCGGCTGTGCGACGGATCATGGTGTTCATGCGTTTGCCACCAGCCGTCCCGGCGCGTGCGCCGCGAGGCGGGCGAGAAGCTCTTCTGCAAAGGCGGTGCGTGCGGCGAAGTCCGCCATTTTCCGGCTTACTCTCAGTATTGTCGCGCCGTCCAGGCGGTACGTCTCGGGTTGGCTCTGTACGAGGTTCACGATGGCCAGGGGGTCGACCTCGGTGTCGGGGCTGAACTCGATCCTCCCGCCGCTTTCGCCGAGATCCACCCGAACGATTCCCAGGGGCTGGGTTTTCAGCTTCACGGCGGTAACCGCAAACAGGCACTTCAGCGATTCGGGCAGGAGCCCGAAGCGATCGATCATCTCGGCCTGCAGATCGTCGAGCTCCGGCTGGCTGGCCGCGTTGGCAATGCGCTTGTAGAGAATGAGACGGGCATGCACATCGGGCAGGTAGTGCTCGGGAATAAGCGTTGGCGTATGCAGGTTGACCTCCTGAGCGATGGGTTCCAGGGGGGCGTTGAGGTTCGGCGTCTTGCCATCCTGAATGGCTTTAACCGCCCGGTCCAGAAGGTCCATGTAAAGGGAGAAACCGACGGACTCGATCTGTCCCGATTGCTCCTCACCAAGCAGCTCCCCCGCGCCGCGGATTTCCATGTCGTGGGTGGCCAGCGTGAATCCGACGCCGAGCTCGCCGGCGGCCTCGATGGCCTCTAGGCGTTTGACCGCGTCTTTGGTTATCGCCTTGGGGTGCGGCGTCAGCAGGTACGCATACGCCTGGCGATTCGAGCGGCCGACCCGGCCACGAAGCTGATGCAGCTGCGCCAGGCCCAGCTTGTCGGCACGCTCCATGATGATGGTGTTGGCGTTGGGGATGTCGATGCCGGTCTCGATGATGGTCGTGCACACCAGCACGTTCAGCTGGCGATGGTAGAAGTCGTTCATCACGCGCTCGAGCTGGCGTTTCGGCATCTGCCCATGGCCAATGCCGATCCTCGCCTCTGGAACCAGCTCCGCCAGCTCTGCGGCCGCCCGCTCGATGGTGCGCACCTCGTTGTGCAGATAGAAGACCTGGCCGCCACGCATCAGCTCGCGGGTCACGGCTTCCTTGATCACGTGCTGACGCTTTTCCTGCACGAACGTTTTGATGGAGAGCCTTTTCGCAGGCGGGGTAGCGATGATGGAGAGGTCGCGCATGCCGCTCATGGCCATGTTTAGCGTGCGCGGGATAGGGGTGGCGGTCAGCGTCAACACGTCGACCTCCGCGCGCAGCGCTTTGAGCCGCTCCTTCTGGCGCACGCCGAAGCGGTGCTCCTCGTCGATGATCACCAGACCCAGGTCCTGGAAGCGGAACGCGGGATTGAGCAGCTTGTGAGTGCCGATGAGCACGTCGATCCGGCCGGACGCCAGGCGCTCGGCGATGCCCTCGACCTCGCTGTCTGAGCGAAGCCGGGACAGGGCCTCGATCTGCACCGGCCAGTCTGCAAAGCGATCGCGAAAGGTCTCGAAATGTTGCTGCGCCAGCAGGGTGGTGGGCACGAGCACGGCCACCTGCTTGCCGCTCTGGACGGCCAGAAACGCCGCGCGCATGGCCACCTCGGTCTTGCCGAAGCCGACGTCGCCGCAGATCAGGCGGTCTGTGGCACGCTCCGAGCACAGGTCGGTGATGACCTCGTCGATGGCGCGGCCCTGATCGGGCGTGAGCTCGAAGGGAAACTGCGCCGCGAAGCGGCGATAGTCGGCGCTGGGGTCGTTGAAGCGGTAGCTCGTGTGGCTGGCGCGTCGCGCGTAGATGTTCAGAAGCTCGGCGGCGACGTCGTGGGCACGCTCAGCGGCTTTTCGCTTGGCCTTGTCCCACGCGTCGGATCCGAGACGATGCAACGGAGCGTGCTCTGCACCGGCGTAACGGCTGATCAGGTGCAGCGAGGTGACCGGCACGTAAAGCTTCGCATCCTCGGCGTAGGCGACGGCGAGAAACTCGTTCGGCGCGCCGTCAATCTCCAGGGTGGTCAGACCCAGATAGCGGCCGATGCCGTGCTCGATGTGGACCACGGGGTCGCCCACATGGAGCTCAGTGAGGTTCTTGATGATCTGTTCCGGGTCCAGCGCGCGCGCGCTCCGGGCCCGCCGCTCGGCGACCTGGTGGCCGAACACCTGGCTTTCGGTGATGATGCACAGATCGTCGATCCACAATCCCGACTCCAGCTGCGCCAAGCCGATTCCGGGTACCGGTGCCCCGGCGATGAAGCTGCGCAGGTCGCCTACTTCCTGAGTCTTGATCCCTGCACGCAGCAGAAACTCGTTGAACACCTCGCGTCGGCCAGGGGTATCCGCCAGGAATAGCGGCGCGGTCGCAACCTGGTCAAGGAACACAAGCAGCGCGGCTGCGGGATTTTTCTGCCGCGGATTGGCCTGCAGGTCCGGCATGGGCTGGGACTGAAAGCCCTGGCAGTGACGCAGCTCGGCGCCGCCGTTGATGATGATCTGACCGCAGCGTCGCAGTCCGGCGTGGAGTTCCTCCTGGCCGAGAAAAAGCTTTTTCGGCGCCAGGATCGGTCGCTCGATGTCGTGGCGCAGGCTTTCGTAGCGGCCTTGGACGTCGGCGAGAAAGCGTGCCTCGGTGGCGGCCAGACCTGCCTCCCGAACCACCAACGTTGCCTCCGGCAAATAGTCCAGCAAGCTCCCCAGCTCGGTGAAGAAAAATGGCAGGTAGTACTCGACCCCGCTTGGCTGAATGCCGGTGCTGACGTCCTGATAGATGCCGCAGCGGCGTACGTCGACGTCGAAAGTCTCGTGCCAGCGGCTGCGAAACAGGGCCACGGCATCAGCATCGAAGGGATATTCCTTGGCCGGCAACATCTGGATTTGGTCGATGCGCGCGATGGTGCGCTGGGTCTCAGGGTCGAAGGTGCGTAGCGAATCGATCTCGTCGTCCAACAGATCCACGCGTATCGGGTCAGCGGCACCCATGGGGAAGATATCCAACAACGATCCGCGCACCGCGTACTCGCC
>JABAHO010001029.1_pt1 | contig 22855 bp, 25 predicted proteins | sample 7062071 | NCBI WGS metagenome assembly JABAHO01 (sample SAMN14534356, study PRJNA622989) | marine sediment metagenome | biome: marine biome [ENVO:00000428]; feature: marine pelagic biome [ENVO:01000023]; material: deep marine sediment [ENVO:00002113] | place: India: Gulf of Kutch | collected...
AACATCATCAGCCTGTGTGTCGAGCGGCGCGGCGTGCAGACGCGCCTCCACTACACGGGCCGCCAGGTAAGCCTCGGCTACGAGATTCCCATGAGCGAGGTGGTCATGGATTTCTTCGATCGGCTGAAATCCCTGAGCCGCGGCTTTGCATCACTCGACTACCATTTCGTACGCTATCAAAAGTCGGACCTGGTAAAGCTCGATATACTAATCAACGGGGAGCGTGTGGATGCGCTGTCCGTGATCGTGCATGCGAGCCAGGCGCNNCAGGCGCGGACCCGGGGTCGCGAGCTCACCGAGAAGCTGAAGGAGCTGATTCCGCGCCAGATGTTCGAGATCGCGATACAGGCAGCCATCGGTTCTCAGATCATTTCCAGGCATACGGTGAAGGCATTGCGCAAGAACGTAACGGCAAAGTGCTACGGCGGGGACGTGACCCGCAAGCGGAAGCTGCTCGAGAAGCAGAAGGCAGGAAAGAAACGCATGAAGCAGCTCGGCAGCGTGGAAATTCCCCAGGAAGCCTTCCTCGCCGTGCTGCACGTGGGTAAGAACCGGTGAGGCTCGATTTCCCCACGATTATGGTGCTGCTGGTGCTGGCCAGCGGCTTCATCTGGGCCCTCGACGCGCTGGTCCTCGCGCGCCGCCGTCGCCGCGCCGTGCCCGAAGTAGGCGAGGAGGGCGAGGGCGATGCGGCCCGGGAGCCCGCGCCGGCGCCGAAAATCGTCGAGTACGCGCGCTCTTTCTTTCCGGTATTTCTCATCGTTTTGCTGCTGCGCTCGTTCCTCATCGAGCCATTCCGTATCCCTTCGGGCTCGATGATGCCGACGCTGCTGGTGGGCGATTTCATCCTGGTCAACAAGTTCGTCTACGGGATTCGGCTGCCCGTCTCGGACCGCAAGATCATCGAGATTTCCAAGCCCGAGCGCGGCGATGTGGTGGTTTTCCGCTTCCCGGAGGACCCCTCGACCCCCTTCATCAAGCGTGTGGTCGGCCTGCCAGGAGACCGGATCGCCTACTACAATAAGGTCCTATACATCAATGGACAGCAGGCGGATCAGCGCCTTATCGGAACCTACACCGGGCACGGCTCGGGGGCCAGCATGACCGGAGCCACCCTCAAGCAGGAGACGCTGGTAGACAAAATTCACCCGATTCTCATCCAGGCGGGTTACCCCTCCATCGACGGAAAGACGGTCGTTCCGGAGGGGCACTACTTCGTGCTCGGTGACAATCGGGACAACAGCCGCGACAGTCGCTACTGGGGAACGGTTGCCGATGAACTTCTGATTGGTAAGGCTTTTACCATTTGGATGAACTGGGATTTCGGCAACGGTATCGACTGGGAGCGCATCGGCATGGGTATTGATTGATGCGATCGACTGAGGAGGCGGGGATCGTGTTTACAGGAGAAATTCGGCGATGAGTTTCAGAAAACGTCAACGAGGCCTCAGCTTCCTGGGATTGGTGGCCCTGGTAGCGATACTGGGATTTGCATCGGTCATCGGCCTGAAGCTGATCCCCATCTACATGGACAGCTGGAAGATCGACAAGATCATGAATACCGTGATAAGCGATCCGGACGTAGACCAGCAAAGTCGCAACGACGTCGTCCAATCGATGTTGAAGCGTTTGGACATCGATGCTGTCGACGCTGTGAACTACAGCAATTACAAAGAATCGATGAGGGTCACCAAAGAAAAGAACAAAACGCAAATCCACATCTTTTATCGGGTGGAGACGCCGCTCATCGGCAACCTGTACCTGGTGGCCGAGTTCGACAAGAACGTAAACAGCTAATACCGAGAGGCCCGACCGGCTGTGCTGTTCGGGTATTGATAGCGCGCATTGTCTTTCTCCGAATCCCGCTGCCGTGCGCCAACGAGCCCCTCCCGCCGCGGGAGGGGCGGCCTCTTCGATACCCTTTGCCGCGTCATTCGCCGGTGTGGCTCGCGTGAGTGACGCGGAGCAGCGCCTGCAGCGACGGCTCGGATACGAGTTCGAAGATTCTGCGCTGCTTGATCGGGCCTTGACGCATCGCAGCGTTGGGGCTCACAACAACGAGCGGTTGGAGTTTCTCGGTGATGCGATCCTCGGCTTCGTGGTTGCCGAGCTGCTCTACCAGGCGGAGCCAGACGCACACGAGGGTCGTCTGACACGTTTGCGCGCACATCTGGTGCGTCGCGAGACGCTGGCAGCCATCGCGCGCGAGCTTCAGGTGGGCGAAATTCTGCGTCTTGGTCCAGGTGAGCTGAAAAGCGGCGGGCGTGGCCGTGATTCCATTCTTGCCGATGCCTTCGAGGCGGTCATCGGCGCGATTTACCTGGACTCGGGCATGGCGGCGTGCCGTGACGTGCTCACGGGTTTATACGCGCAGCGGCTTGCCGAGGCGGCGCGCGAAGTCGGCCTGAAGGACGCCAAAACGCGCCTTCAGGAAACGCTGCAGGGACGGGGCCGCCCGCTTCCCCGCTATACGGTGATCAAACGCGAGGGCGCGGCTCACGATCAGAGCTTTACCGTCGAGTGCCAGGTGGAGGGCATGGCGCACGCGGTGACGGGCAGCGGCCCGAGCCGGCGCAAGGCGGAGCAGGAAGCAGCCAGAAGGGCGCTGGAGGAATTGGACGGCAATGCCTGAACGGTGCAGGCTATGCCCATGAGCGACGCCGAGGCCGAAACCATCACCCATCGCTGCGGCTACGTGGCCATCATCGGTCGGCCCAACGTCGGCAAGTCGACCCTGGTCAATCACCTGGTCGGCCACAAATTCAGCATTACCTCGCGAAAGGCGCAGACCACCCGACATCGGCTGCTCGGCATCAAGAGCAGCCCCGGCGCGCAGATAATCTATGTCGACACACCGGGGCTGCACGCGCGCGCGGGACGTGCCCTCAATCGTTACATGAATCGGGCCGCGACGGGCGCGCTCGTCGGTGTCGACGTCATTCTGTTTCTCGTCGAGGCGGATCGTTGGACGGATGGCGACGAGCACGTGCTTGCCAGGCTTGCCCAGGCCGAGGCGCCCATCATCGCGGTCGTCAACAAGATCGACCGGATCGCCGACAAGCAGACGCTGCTACCGTTTATCGACACACTCGCCGAGCGCCGCGAGTTCATGGAAGTGGTGCCCATTTCCGCCCTGCACGGAACCAACTGCGAGCGTCTCGAGGAGCTCATCATCAGAGCATTACCGGTGCGCGAGGCGCTCTACGACGAGGAGCAATTCACCGATCGAAGCGAGCGCTTTCTGGCGGCCGAGCTGGTGCGCGAGAAGCTCACCGACCGCCTGGGTCAGGAGCTCCCCTACAGGCTCAGCGTGGAAACCGAAGCCTTCGAGCGCGAGAACGACTTGCTCAAGATCGGCGTGGTCATCTGGGTCGAGCGCAGCAGTCAGAAGGGTATCGTCATCGGGCGCCAGGGGAGGGTGCTCAAGGCCGTCGGCAGCGACGCGCGCCGGGACATGCAGGCACTGTTCGGGCAGAAGGTTTTCCTGGAGCTTTGGGTGAAGGTCAAAGAGGGGTGGTCCAACGACGAGCAGGCGCTGCAGCGCCTCGGCTACGTGGACTGAGCGGTACAGCGACGTGAAGCGAATCGATCTCGAGCCGTGCTTTGTGCTCCATCATCGCCCGTACCGGGAAACCAGCCTCATCGTCGAGGTATTCGGCCGTGATTCCGGGAGACTCGGCGTCATCGCCAAAGGCGCGCGCCGGCCGCGCTCGGACCTGCGCGGTCTTCTGCAGCCGTTTCGCCCGCTTCTGCTCTCATGGTCGGGTAGCGGTGAGCTCGGTCTGCTCACCGCTGCCGAGCCTGACGGGTACATGCGCGCTTTCGCTGGCCGCGCGCTTTTCAGCGGCTTTTACATGAATGAGCTGCTCATGCGGCTGCTGCACCGTTTCGACCCGCATCCGGAGCTGTTCGATCACTACCGCGCCGCCATCGCGTCGTTCGGCGCCGGCGCGCGCACCGAGGCGGTGCTGCGGGTCTTCGAGAAGCAGATGTTGGAGTCCATCGGATACGGCTTGGTGCTCGACCGCGACATCGATTCCGGCGAGCCCATCCGGGGCGGGGCCGCCTATTGCTATGTTGCCGATCGGGGACCGGTGTTCGTGCAGAATGGCGACCGCCAGGGTTTGCGCGTGACGGGCGAGACGCTGCTGGCGCTCGCGCGCGAGCGGCTCGACGACGAGCGCGTTCTCGACGAAGCCAAGCAGCTGATGCGCGCCGTGCTGCGCGGTCATCTCGGCGACAAGCCGCTCGCGACCCGCAGACTGTTCCGTCCGGGCAGTCCCGTCCAGGACGCGCGCTGAGACGAGGGCATTCCCGTGATCTTCGGCGTCGGCATCGATCTGGTCAGAATTTCCCGCATGCAGGCGGCTATCGAAAGGCACGGCCGACGCTTTGCCGAACGCATTCTGAGCGACCTCGAGCTGGCAGCGTTCGATGCCAGCCGGCGCCGAGCTGCATTCCTCGCCAAGCACTTTGCGGCCAAGGAGGCGCTGCTCAAGGCCCTCGGCACCGGCCTGCGCATGGGCATTCAATGGAATCACATGGAGGTGCGCAAAGACGCGCTCGGTAAGCCCTTTCTCGTGTGCAGCGGCCGTGTTCAGGAGCTTTTCGACGAGCGTGGCATTACCGAGAGCTTTCTGAGCATCTCCGACGAGGACGAGTACGCGGCGGCTTTCGTCACCCTGGTGCGCGACGAGCCGTAAGCGCGCGCGGCTCTGCGCGAGCGCCTCGCCTTCAGGGGCGCCCGCCCTGGGAGCCGCTCTCGCTGCTGCTCTCGTGAGCGCTGCGCTCGCCCGTCGAGCCCGCCTCCTCCCGCGGCTCGGCGGGCTTTGCCGCAGGTGCCGGGGGAGGCTCGGCCGGGGGGCCGAACGAGACGGGCGGCGCCGGAACATGCTCTGCCGCGGCCCCGGCGGCTGCTGCCGGGGGCTTCTCGGGCTCGGAAGGCGGGCTTTGCGGAACCTGGGCAAGCGCCGCCGCCGGAGCCACCGCGCGCGGGTTCTCCGCCGTCGCGCCGGGCGCATGGGTCGGGGTTTCTCGCGAGTCTTGCTCGGATGTCTGCTGCGCCGGCTGCGCCTGGCTTTCGTCGGCGCCGGATTTGGCCTCGGTGCGTTTCTCGGGCGAGCCGCCGCGGCCACGCCCGCGGCCACCGCGCCGGCCGCGTCTCGACCCGCTGCGCTGGCCCTGCCCGGATCCCTGACGGGTATCCGCCGCGTCGGCATCCTTCTCCCGCTCCTTTGCGCTCGCCTTGGCCCGCGCGCTGTCCTTTTCGCTTGCCTTGGCCCGGGCGCTGTCCTTTTCCTGCTTCGCAGCGCCCTGGGATGCTGTGGGGCGCCGGGCCGACTCGTCGCGCCCGGCGCCGCGGCCGCGTCGTTCGGCTTGTGCGGTGCTGCCGCGACTGCCCGAGCGGCGCCGATCGCCGCCCTGACGCCGCTGTTGCTCACGCTGGCGATCCGTCGCCGGCGCACGGCCGCGTCCGCTGCGGCTGCTGCGCGGGCTCTCCGCGCGCGTGCCTCGGCCGCGCGCCGTCGCGGGCTTGGCCGGGGCGCCGAACAGCGTCGACCACAATCGCTTCAGCCAACCGCCACCCGTCGGCTGCGCTGTCGGCGGTGGCGGCGCGGGGGAGGGCGGCGCGACGCTGCGCACGGCCGGCTGCTCCGGGCTCGCGCGGCGGCTGGTCTCGACGAAATCCGGAAGCGTCTCCGGCGACTGCGAAAACTCGTAGCTGGGCTGGCGGTTGGCGTCGTGCGCCTGGTCGTCGTCGCGGATGCGCTCGATCTGGTAAGCGCCGGCCGTCATATCGGGCGCGGGCACCATAATGATGCGCACGTTGCAGCGTTGCTCGATGCCGTGCACGTTCTCGCGCTTCTCGTTGAGCAGGAAGGTGGCCACGTCGAGGGGAAGGCGGGCGAGAATCTTGCCGGTCTTCTCTTTCATGGCCTCTTCTTCCACCACGCGCAGAATGGAGAGTGCAAGTGACTCGGGACCGCGCACGTGGCCACGGCCGTTGCACGTCGGGCACACCATCTGGCTCGAGTCGCCGAGCGACGGCCGCAGGCGCTGGCGCGACATTTCCAGCAGGCCGAAGCGCGAAATACGACCGACCTGAACGCGGGCACGGTCGCGCTTGAGCGCCTCGCGCAGCCGTTCCTCGACCTCGCGTTGGTTGCGCGCCGGCGTCATGTCGATGAAATCGATGACGATGAGCCCGCCGATATCGCGCAATCTCAGCTGGCGAGCCACCTCGTCGGCGGCCTCGAGATTGGTCGACAGCGCGGTTTCCTCGATATCCGCGCCCTTGGTGGCCCGCGCCGAGTTGATGTCGACGCTCACCAGCGCCTCGGTGTGGTCGATGACCAGTGAGCCACCGGACGGCAGACGCACCGAATGGCCGAAGGCGGCCTCGATCTGGCCTTCGATCTGGTAGCGGGAGAACAGCGGCACGTTGCTCTGGTAGAGCTTGACCTTGCCGAGGTTCTCCGGCATCACCTGGCGCATGAAGTCGCAGGCCTCGTCATAGACCTTTTTCTCGTCGATCAGGATTTCGCCGATGTCCTGGCGGAAGTAGTCGCGGATGGCGCGGATGATGACGTTGCTGTCCTGGTAGATGAGCATCGGCGCGGGGCGCTCTCGGGCGGCGCTTTCGATGGCGCTCCAGAGCTTCAGCAGGTAGTCCAGATCCCACTGCAGCTCCTCGGCCGACTTGCCGACGCCGGCCGTGCGTACGATGAGCCCCATACCCGGCGGCACGTCGAGACTGCTCAGGACCTCGCGCAGATCGCTGCGCTCGTCGCCTTCCACGCGCCGCGAGATGCCGCCCGCACGGGGATTGTTCGGCATCAGCACCAGATAGCGCCCGGCAAGACTCGGGAAGGTCGTGAGCGCGGCGCCCTTGGTGCCACGCTCCTCCTTCTCGACCTGCACGATGAGCTCCTGGCCCTCGCCGAGCGCATCCTGGATGCTTGCGCGGCCCCCCGATCCGTCACCCTCACCCTGCCTGTCGGCGAAGTACTCCCGGGCCACCTCCTTGAAGGGCAGGAAGCCGTGCCGCTCGGCGCCGTAATCGACGAAGGCCGCCTCGAGGCTCGGCTCGATGCGCGTGATTTTTCCCTTGTAGACGCTGGCTTTCTTCTGGGCCTGCGCCGCAACCTCGATGTCCAGATCGTACAGATACTGGCCGTCGACCATGGCGACCCGCAGCTCTTCGGCCTGGGTCGCGTTTATCAGCATTCGTTTCATGCAAAATTCACCTGTCAGGGCACGGCGCTCGTCGCGGACAACGGCCACTGGAGCCGCGGTCCGCGGCGCGCGGTGGAACCGCATCGCAGGCGGTGGGAGGGGGCGTGACAGGCAGCGAGCGACGCGGCGCCGGCATCTGCTCGGGGCAGGCTGCGGCATCAACGTCGATGGTCGACCGCGACCGGACCGGTTGCTCCTCTTGGTCCTCAACGGACCCGCGGGTCGCGATACCGCGCGGGCGGGAGCAGCCGTCTTGCCGCGATCGGCGGCTGTCCGCGCACGTCGTACCGGAGCGTCTCGTCGCCTCTCGGTCTGCGCGGACTTGGGTACCTGCGTCGCCTCTTCGAGACGCGCAGGCACGGGAGTTCGCTTCGTTCTCTACCTGTAACGCCGCTCCGCCGCTGGCGTAAGAGCGCCGTGCATCAATAATACGTGCCGCTTGGGGGAGTGGGCGGGGCGCGTCACAGTCGACCGGATGCCGACTTCTCTCTAGCGGGCCGCGCGCCGGCCTTTCGTCCACGCCATCGGCGACAGGTCACTATAGCAATGTTGGTAGGGGCGGGCAAACTGGTATCATCGNNTCGACGAGCACCACGCCGGCCAGCGCATCGACAACTTCCTCATCGGCCGCCTCAAAGGTCTGCCGCGAACGCGCATCTACCGCATCCTCAGGCGCGGCGAAGTGCGCGTCAACAAAGGGCGTATCCGCCAGCACTACCGGCTCAAATGCGGCGATGTGGTGCGTATTCCGCCGCTGCGAACGGATACGGCGCCGCGCGCGCGCGCCGCGCCGCCCTCGCTGCAGACGCTCGTCGAGGAGCGCATCCTGTTCGAGGATCCCGGCCTCATCGTCATCGACAAGCCCAGCGGGGTGGCGGTGCACGGCGGCAGCGGCCGCAGTCACGGCGTCATCGAGGCGCTGCGTGCAGCGCGTGGGCCGCGTCAGTACCTGGAGCTCGTGCACCGCCTGGATCGGGAAACCTCGGGTTGCCTGATGATCGCCAAGCGGCGCGCGGTGCTGACCGCGCTGCATGCGGCGTTTCGCCGGCGCAGCGTCAAGAAGCGCTATCTCGTGCTGGTCAAGGGCCACTGGCGCGGCGGTGCGCGCGAGGTCGATGCAGGGCTCACACGCAGCGTGCTGCGTTCGGGTGAGCGGATGGTGGGCGTCGATGCCTCGGGCAAGGCCGGGCGCACGCGCTTCGTGCCCCTCGCCGTGAGTCGCAGCGCGAGCCTCATGGAGGCGCTGCCGTTCACCGGGCGCACGCACCAGATTCGCGTGCACCTCGCGCACGTCGGGCACCCGGTCGTCGGCGATGCAGTCTATGGCGCTGGCTGGCAGAAGGGCCTTGGGGGTCCCACCCGGCGCTGGGTNNGCCACCCGGTCGCCGGGGACGGCAAGTACGGCGACAAAAGCTTCAACCGGCGCATGCGCGAGCACGGCCTTCGCCGGCTGTTCCTGCACGCCGCCGGCCTGCGCTTCGAGAATCCCGGCGACGGCCGGCAGCTCAGCATCGAAGCCCCTCTGCCGGCGGAGCTGCGGGCGTCCCTCGACAGCCTCGGCCTCGAGAGCGGAGCCTGAAGCCGTGTCGGGGCGCCCGGAAGTCAGCCGCTACCGGCTCCTGGTTTTCGACTGGGACGGCACGCTCGCCGATTCCGAGCAGCGCATCGTGGCCGCGGCGCACACGACCATCGAGGCGTTGGGGCTGCCGCCGCGCAGCACCGAGGCCATCCGCGAGATCATCGGACTTGCCATGAGCGAGGCCTGGCAAGCGTTGTTTCCGGAGGTGCCGCGGAGTGAGGAGGCGCGCTTCATCGCCTGTTACCGGGAGCACTACCTCAGCAACGCCGGCACCCCCGTGCCGTTGTTCCCGGGCGCCAAGGCCGCCCTGCAGGGGCTCGCCGCGCAGCGCTACCGGCTCGCCGTGGCGACCGGAAAGGGCCGTCGCGGGCTCGACAGGGATATGGCCGTTCACGGACTGGAGCGGCTTTTCAGCACCACGCGATCGGCCGATGAGGCGCCCTCGAAGCCGCATCCGCAGATGCTCGTGGACATTATCGAGGAGCTCGACGTCGACGCCGGCGAGACCCTCATGATCGGCGACACGGCGTTCGACCTGGAAATGGCCCGCAACGCCGGTGTCGCCAGCATCGCGGTCGCTTCCGGCGTGCACACCCCAGAGCGTTTGCTAGACTTTGATCCGCTGGCCCTGCTGGAGACCATTGCCGAGCTGCCGGGCTGGCTCGCAGACCAAGTGCGCAACTGATTCTCCGAGCACACCCCGATGTCCGATACCGAACAGGCTACGCCGACACCGGCGACTTCCTCGGCCGCCCCGGCGGCGGATGAAAGTCGCTGGGAGCGCGATCTCCTCAACCGTCTCGCCTTCGCGTCGCTCGCCGAGCAACGCCGTGCGCGGCGCTGGAACCTGGCTTTCAAATTCTCCCTGCTGGCTTACCTTCTGTTGCTGCTCGTCATCTACCTGCCGGGAGACTTGTTCGAGGCCGAGACCGACCAGCCGCACACCGCTCTCGTGGAGGTGCGCGGCGTCATCAGCGAGGGATCGGATGCGAGCGCCGATGTCATCGTCTCCGGGCTCAAAGCGGCATTCGAGGACGAGAACACCAAGGGCGTGATACTGCGTATCAACAGCCCGGGCGGAAGCCCGGTGCAGGCCGCCTACATCAACGACGAGGTGCTGCGCCTGCGCGACGAATTTCCCGGCACTCCGCTCTATGCCGTCATCGCCGACATCGGCGCCTCCGGCGGCTACTACGCGGCGGCCTCGGCGGACAAAATCTTCGCCAACCAGTCGAGCATTGTCGGATCCATCGGAGTGCTCATGAACGGTTTCGGGTTTGTCGACGCGATGGAGAAGATCGGCGTCGAAAGGCGGCTTCTCACCGCCGGCGACCGCAAGGGGTTTCTCGACCCCTTCTCGCCCACCAAGCCCGAAGAGGTGGAACACGTCGAGAACATGCTCGGAGAGATCCACCAGCAGTTCATCGACGCGGTGCGCCGCGGGCGCGGCGATCGGCTGTCCAGCGACGAATCCGTATTCAGCGGCCTGGTCTGGACCGGTGAGAGGAGCGTTTCGCTCGGACTCGTCGACGAGCTCGGCAGCAGCGACTACGTGGCCCGCGAGGTCATCGGCGCCGAGCGTATCGTCGATTTCACGCCGGGACGCTCCTACCTGGAGCAGCTGTTGAGACGCTTCAGTGCGTCGCTGGCGGAAAACCTGATTTCGCAGCTAGGCGTCAGCGGCACGCGTCTGCAGTAGCACGTCGACGCCCTCTTTCTCGAGCATCCGGGTCAGGCGCTGCAGGGGCAGCCCAATAAGCGCGCTCGGATCGTCCCCCTCCATGCGCTCGAAGAGCGCGATGCCGAGGCCTTCGCAGCGAAAGCCGCCGGCGCAGTCGAAGGCGCGCTCGCGATCCACGTATGCGGCAATCTGCTCTCGACTCAGCGCGCGAAAATAGACCGCGAAAGGCACCACCTCCACCTGCTCGCGGCCGCTCGTGCTCGCCAGCAGGCAAACACCGGTCAGGAACTGCACCCGCCGGCCGGCGGCGCGTTCGAGCTGGCGGCGGTTGGTGTCGGCGTCTCCCGGTTTACCGAGGATCTCGCCGTCGAGCACGGCCACCTGATCGGACCCGATAACCAGGGCGCCGTGCGCGTCGCGTGCGCCGCTGCGGGCCTTGGCTCGAGCCAGGCGGGCGACCAGCGCGGCGGGGTCCTCGCCGGGCAGCGGCGTCTCGTCCACCGCCGGGTCGACCACGTCGAAGGCGATGCCGAGCCGGGCGAGAAGCTCGCGGCGGTACGCAGAGGTGGAAGCGAGAACGATGCGGGTCATCGGGTCGGTGGCGCCGCGCTGCTGTTCGGGATGGGCGAGGCTACCCGATGCACGGGGCTCGGGCCAGAGCCGCCCCCTGGGCCCTTTGACACGCCGCTTGCGCAATCTTTACCATGCGCCGCTTATGTCGAAGGCCCTGCCGGAGCTCATCCACCCGTTTCGCCTCGCCCGAGGCGGTGAGACGCTGCGAGGAAGCATCCCGACCACACGCATGCCCCGGCTCGGGGAGCTGCTCTGCCGGCCCTGCGACGAGGCGCGTTTCGAGCTGCACTTCGGCTTCGATGACCAGGGGCAGGCGCGGGTGCTCGGGCGCATCGAGGCGGGGCTCGTCATGCGCTGCCAGCGCTGTCTCGAGCCCATGGAGGTCGAGGTTGCGTGCCCGGTGAGTCTCGCCCTGGTGCACGAGGATGGCGAAATCGCGGGCCTCGACGCGGATTACGAGCCGTTGAAAGTGCCCGACGAGGGAATCTCGCTGACTGCGCTGATCGAGGACGAATTGCTGCTGGGGCTGCCGAGCTTCTCCCGGCATCCGCCCGGGGCGTGCGAGATGCCGGCCGGCGCCGATGCGGCGGACGCGAACGGGGCCGAATCCAGAGGGTCTGGCAGAGAAAATCCATTTTCGATTCTAAAATCATGGAAGTCTCGGGAATCGTCCTAGCCGCTGTGAGACCGTCGTGGCGGCGGGCGGAACACGCTACAATGCGTGCGGCGTCGGCGGGGGACCGGTGGTCCGGCTCGCCGCACTCGAGGACACAGTCACTCGAGACAAACCAGGAGTAGCCATGGCTGTTCAGCAACGACGAAAATCGAAGTCCCGGCGGGACATGCGGCGCGCGCACGATGCCCTTGCGGCCCCGACACTGTCCATCGAGCCGACCAGCGGCGAGACCCACCGGCGTCATCACGTGAGCGCCGACGGATTCTACCGCGGGCGTAAGGTGGTACCGGCCAAGGACGAGTAAGCCTTGGACCTGACCGTCGCACTGGATGCGATGGGCGGCGACCACGGACCTTCGGTGGTCGTTCCGGCGGCGTTTCGAGTCCTCGACGAGCAGCCGGAGCTGACCCTGATCCTGGTGGGTGATAAGAGCATCCTCGAGCGGGAAATCGCGCGCCAGGCTCGCCCCCCCTCCAACCGAATTTCGGTGGTGCACGCCTCCCAGCAGGTGCGCATGGACGAGCTGCCTTCCCAGGCGCTGCGCAACAAGAAGGACTCGTCCATGCGTGTCGCCATCGATCTCGTCAAACGTGGTGAGGCGCACGCCTGCGTGAGCGCGGGTAACACCGGCGCGCTCATGGCGACGGCCCGTTTCGTGCTGAAGACCCTGCCCGGCATCGATCGGCCGGCAATCATCGCGGCACTTCCGTCGGTGACCGGCCACACGCACGTGCTGGACCTGGGTGCAAACGTGGACTCCACCCCCGAGCAACTGTTCCAGTTTGCTGTCATGGGCTCGGTGCTGGTGAGCGCAGTCGACAATATCCCGCGTCCTTCGGTCGGGCTTCTCAACATCGGGCAGGAAGAAATCAAGGGTAACGAGAGCGTCAAGGAAGCGGCCCAGCTGCTCGCCGCGAGCGACCTGCACTACGTCGGTTTCGTCGAGGGCGACGACATCTACAAGGGCAGGGCAAACGTCGTCGTGTGTGACGGCTTCGTCGGTAACGTGGCGCTCAAGTCGAGCGAGGGCGTCGCTTCGATGATTGGGCACTTCATCCGCAGTGAGTTCCGTCGAACCTTGTGGAGCCGGGTAGTGGGCCTCATCGCGCTCCCCGTGCTGCGAATGATCCGGCTGCGAATCGATCCCCGCGAGTACAATGGCGCGAGCTTCGTGGGGCTGAGGGGAATCGTCATCAAGAGTCACGGTGGCGCAGACGTGGTCGCGTTCTCGCGCGCCATCAGGGAGGCGTGCGAGGAAATCCGCAAGAACGTTCCCGAGCGCATCAGTCAGCATCTCGAGTCCGTACTTGCCACGGCGGAGGCCGTGTGAGCTATTCGCGTATCCTTGCCACCGGCAGCTATCTTCCCGAGCGGGTCATGACCAACGCCGAGCTCGAGTCACTCGTCGACACGAGCGACGAGTGGATCCGCGAGCGCACCGGTATCGAACGGCGGCACATCGTCGCCGATGGTGAATCCACCTGCGATCTCGCAGAGCGCGCCGCGCGCGCCGCGCTCGAGAGCGCCGGCGTCGACCCGGCCGAGCTCGAGCTGATCGTGGTCGGCACGACCACCCCGGACAAAATCTATCCCGCTACGGCCTGCCGCCTGCAGGCGCGGCTCGGCGCGGCCGGCTGCACTGCTTTCGACGTCCAGGCGGTTTGCACCGGCTTCATCTATGCGCTCGGCGTTGCGGACAAGTTCATCAAGACCGGCGAGGTCAAGCGCGCTCTCGTGGTCGGTGCCGATACCCATTCACGCCTGCTCGACTGGTCGGATCGGCAGACGTGCATTCTTTTCGGAGACGGGGCCGGCGCCGTGGTGCTCGAGGCGGGCGAAGAGCCGGGAATTTACTCGACCCATCTGCACGCCGACGGGCGCTACGAGGATCTGCTCTACGTCGAGGGCGGCGTTCCACTCGGTGGCGGCGAAATCGCCCAAGGCCATGCCTACACCAAGATGCGCGGCAACGAAGTATTCAAGATCGCGGTGCGCACGCTGCGCCGCATCGTCACCGAGGCGCTCGACGCCAACGGCATGCAGCCCTCGGACATCGACTGGCTGATTCCACATCAGGCCAATATCCGCATCATCGAGGCGACGGCGCGAAAGCTCGACATTCCGGCCGAGCGTGTCGTCGTGACCGTGGCCGAGCATGGCAATACCTCGGCGGCTTCGGTGCCTCTGGCGCTCGATGTCGCTGTCCGCGACGGCCGCGTCAAGCGCGGAGACAATATTTTGCTGGAAGCGTTCGGCGGCGGGTTCACGTGGGGCTCGGCGTTGATTCGATATTGAGCAACGAGGCGAAGATGTCGCTCGCGTTTACTTTTCCGGGACAGGGTTCGCAGTCAATCGGCATGCTGGCGGATCTTGCCAATGACCATCCGCAGGTCGAGGAGACCTTCGCCGAGGCCTCGGAGGTGCTCGGCTACGATCTTTGGGCGCTCACCCAGGACGGCCCCGAGGCGAGGCTCAACGCCACCGAGCAGACGCAGCCCGCCATGCTCGCCGCCGGTGTCGCCGTCGCCCGCGTGTGGCGAAGAGCGGGCGGACCAACGCCGACGCTCGCCGCGGGGCACAGTCTCGGGGAATACTCGGCGCTCGTGTGCGCAGACAGCCTCGCGTTCGCCGACGCGGTTTCGTTGGTCGCGGCGCGCGGGCGCTTCATGCAGGAGGCGGTTCCCGAAGGGCAGGGCGCCATCGCCGCCCTGCTCGGACTCGACGATGCCAGAGTGCTCGAGGTGTGCGCGTCGGCGTCGGACCGCGAGTCGGGCAGCGTCGTCTCTGCTGTCAACTTCAACGCTCCGGGCCAGGTGGTCATCGCCGGCCATGCGGGCGCGGTGGAGAAGGCCATCGCGATGGCCAGCGAGGCGGGCGCCAAACGCGCGATCAAGCTGCCGATGAGCGTGCCCGTGCACTGCGAGCTGATGGAGCCGGCGCGCGAGCGCCTGGTGGCCAAGCTCGACGCGACCTCCATCGACGCGCCGGCTTTCCCCGTGATTCACAATGCCGACAACGAAGCTCACGACGACCCGGCGGCCATCCGCGGCGCGTTGGCCGATCAGCTGACGAGACCCGTGCGCTGGGTCGAATCGGTTCGGGCGCTCGCCGGGCGCGGCGCGAGCGTGCTGGTCGAGCCCGGCCCGGGGCGCGTGCTCACCGGCCTCGGCAAACGCATCGATCGAGGCCTCAAGACGTTGGCCGTGCACGACAGCACGAGTCTGGAGCAGGCGTTGACGGAGATCAGGGAGCTCGTATGACCCTCGAACAAGATATTGCGCTGGTCACCGGCGCAAGCCGCGGCATTGGCATGGCGATTGCCAGGGCGCTCGGCGAACAGGGCGCGTTCGTGGTGGGCACGGCAACCACCGACGCGGGCGCCGAGCGCATTGGCCAGGCATTCGGCGAAGCCGATATCCAGGGGTTCGGAGCGACGCTGGACGTTTCCGACAGCGCTTCGGTGAGCGCGCTGTTCGAGCGTCTCGAGAGCGATTCGCGCAATCCCACCATCCTCGTCAACAACGCCGGAATCACGCGCGACAACCTGCTCGCACGCATGAGCGAGGACGAGTGGGAGGCAGTGCTCAATACCGACCTGACCTCGCTGTACCGCGTGTGCCGGGCAAGCGTGCGCCACCTGATGAAAGCGCGCCGGGGACGCATCATAAATATAACCTCCGTCGTCGGCGCGACCGGCAATCCGGGGCAGTCGAATTACGCTGCCGCCAAGGCGGGTATCATCGGCTTCACCCGGGCGCTCGCGCGCGAGCTCGCGGGTCGCAACATTACGGTCAATGCGGTCGCCCCGGGTTTCATCGCCACCGACATGACCGCGGAGATCCCCGACAAGCAGCGCGAGCAGCTGCTGGCCGGAATCCCGATGAAACGCCTCGGCATGCCCGAGGAAGTCGCCTCGGCCGTGCTGTTTCTGGCGTCACCGGGGGCTGCCTATATCACGGGCGAGACGCTGCACGTCAACGGCGGCATGTACATGGGCTGACGGCTGCGACGAACGAGCCGGGGCCGGGGCGATGCGCGGAAATCCACGCGGTTCAGAGACTTATCGGCGCAGCGGTGCAGGACCTCGCAAGGGTTGTGAAACACACGTGGCTGTGGACACGGTCCAAAGTATTCTTGCATGTTGGTGCCTTTTAACTAAACTAGGCGCGAAACGAGCAGCGCTCCATCGTCTGGGGAGGGAACATCCGATATGAGTACCGTTGAAGAACGCGTCAAGCAGATCGTCGTGGAGCAGCTTGGCGTCAAGGAGGAAGAGGTTTCCGGGGAGTCTTCCTTCGTTGATGATCTCGGCGCCGACTCGCTGGATACGGTCGAACTCGTCATGGCTCTCGAGGAGGAGTTCAACTGCGAGATCCCCGACGAGGAGGCGGAGAAGATCACCACTGTTCAGCAGGCGATGGACTATATCAACGCCCACGTTAAATAGCACAGCACCGGGCATTCTCATCGAAAAGGCCGGCCATCGATGGCACTGATGGCGGCCTTTTCTTTTTCGAAAGAGGTGATGAGCGCATGCGGCGCATAGTCATTACCGGCCTCGGCGTAATCACGCCCGTCGGTCACACCGTCGAGGAGGCCTGGCGGAATATCCTCGAAGGCAAGAGCGGCATCGGGCTCATCGAGCATTTCGATACTTCCGCGTTTTCGAGCCGCATCGGCGGCTCGATTCGAGATTTCGACCTCTCGCCCTACATGTCGCCGAAGGAGGCGCGCAAGACGGACCCGTTTATTCACTACGGGATCGCGGCGGCCATGCAGGCTATCGAGGACGCTGGCGTCGAAGTGACCGACGCCAATGCCGAGCGCATCGGCATCGCCATCGGCTCCGGCATCGGAGGCCTGCCCGGTATCGAGAAGGGCTACGACAATTTCCTCAAGGGCGGTCCCCGCAAGATCTCGCCGTTCTTCGTGCCGAGCAACATCATCAACATGATCGCCGGCAACCTTTCCATCCAGTACGGCATCAAGGGTCCGAATTACGGCATCGTCACCGCGTGCTCCACGGGAACCCACAACATCGGGGATGCGGCGCGCATGATCGAGCGGGGAGACGTGGATGTCATGATCGCCGGCGGCTCGGAGATGGCGACGTCGCCGACAGGCCTGGGCGGCTTTGCGTCCGCGCGGGCGCTGTCCACGCGCAACGACGAGCCCGAGCGCGCCAGCCGGCCGTGGGACAAGGAGCGCGACGGATTCGTGCTCGGTGACGGCGCTGGCGTGATGGTGCTCGAGGAGTACGAGTACGCGAAGTCACGCGGTGCGAATATTTACGCCGAGTTAGCTGGATTCGGCATGAGCAGTGACGCCTACCACATCACGCTGCCGCCGGACGACGGCGATGGCGCGCGCCGCTGCATGGCGCTCGCCATGGCCGATGCACGCATGAACCCCGACGAGGTCGACTACATCAACGCCCACGGCACCTCGACGCCGGCCGGCGACGTGGTCGAGACGCGCGCAGTCAAGGCCGCGCTCGGTGACCATGCGCGCAAGGTCGCGGTCAGCTCGACCAAATCGATGATCGGTCATCTTCTCGGCGCCGCCGGCGGTGTCGAAGCGGTGTTCAGCGTGCTCGCCATTCGCGACGGTGTGGCGCCGCCGACCATCAACCTGGAGGAGCCCGACGAGGAGTGCGATCTGGATTACGTGCCCAACGAGGCCCGGGAAATGCCCATCGCCGTCAGTATGTCGAACTCCTTCGGATTCGGAGGCACGAACGGCACTCTCGTGTTCAAGCGTGTAGAGTAACGCGCGTGTGTGTTCTCCGCGCGGCCGGGAGTCCGTCCGACATTGAACGATTCGTCCACTGGCGATTGCCGATGGCGACGCCTGGCGCTCCGCCCCGATCTGCTCGCCGTGCACCGCCTGAATCCGGCGCGCTACCCGTTTCTGCTCGAGAGCGTCGACCGAGGTAGCGAGCGCGCCCGCTACGATCTCCTTTTCGCGTATCCCGGGGAGCGGCTCGCGCTGAGCCCCGGGGGGCAGCTCACCTTCGATGGTCTGCATCACGGGCAGCGTGACTTTCTCGATCATCTCGACGAGTGGATGGCCCGCGTCGGGGCGCCGCTCGATCGCGCGCCTGCGCTGCCGTTCTTCGGCGGATGGTTCGTTTATCTCGGCTACGAGCTGGTGGCGCAGACCGAGCCGAGCGTGCATCCGCACATGGACCGTGCCGATCGGAGCGTGGCGGATGCGTATCGCATACCGGCGGCGGTGATTCGCGATCACGATCAAGGCGACACGATTCTGGTGGCGGAATCGGAGCGCCTGCATTGCCTCGACGAGATGGAGCGGGACGTGCGCCGGGCGTTGAGCGGCGAGGGCGTCGTCGCCGGCGCCGCGGCGCGGCCAGCGTCGGAAATGGTCGAAGATCCGCCGGAGCAGTTTCTAGACGGCGTCGAGCGGGCCAAGCACTACATCCGCGACGGCGACGTGTTTCAGGTCAATCTTTCGCGCGCATGGCGCGGCCAGCTCGCCGAAGGGGTCGATCCGGCCACCGTCTATGCGCGCCTGCGCGCGGCGAACCCGGCGCCGTTCGCGGGACTCGCGGTGTTCGCGGACCGTGCCGTCGCGAGCTCGTCGCCGGAGCGCCTGGTGTGCGTGCGTGACGGAGCCGTGGAGACCCGCCCCATCGCGGGCACTTATCCGAGAAATGCCGACGCGCGCGAGGACCGGGCACTGTCGCAGGCGCTGCTCGCGCACCCGAAGGAGCGCGCCGAGCACATCATGCTCATCGATCTCGAGCGCAACGATCTAGGCCGCGTGTGCGAGATCGGCAGTGTCGAGGTCAACGAGCTCATGGCGCTCGAGTCCTACACGCACGTGCACCATATTGTCTCCAACGTTCGCGGACGATTGCGCCAGGGCGTCACGCCCTCGCAGGTCATAAAAGCCGTCTTTCCCGGCGGCACCATCACGGGCTGTCCGAAGGTGCGCTGCATGCAGATCATCGCCGAGCTCGAGGGCGTGCCGCGCGGACCGTACACAGGCGCGTTTGCCTACTTCAACCGAGACGGCAGCGGTGACTCGAACATTCTCATTCGCACCATTAATCTCGAAGGCGATTATGTCGAGATACGCGCCGGTGCGGGCATCGTGGCCGACTCTGTTCCGCAACGCGAGCTCGACGAGACGCGCCAGAAGGCGCGCGGCCCCCTCTCGGCGCTGGCGGGGTTGTTGAGATGATGCTCGTGAACGGCGAGATGCGCGAGGAGATTTCCGCCCAGGACCGTGGTCTACACTTCGGTGACGGGGTGTTCGAGACGGTCGCCGTCGACACCGCTCGGGCGCTGTGTCTCGATCGGCACATTCGCCGTCTCGGTGAGGGCTGTCGACGGCTTGCCATCGCACCGCCGGCAGCCGCGACACTGGAAGAGGAGTGTGCACGTATCTGTGATGGCGTGGAGCGGGGCGTATTGAAGATCATGGTGACCCGCGGGGTCGGCGGACGGGGCTACGCCCCGGGGGAGGGCGCTTCCCCGACGCGCATCGTGGCGCGTTACCCGTGGCCTGCCTACCCCGCTTCGGCCCGCAGCCGCGGCGTCGCGGTACGCGTTTGCGGCACGCGCCTCGGGCGTAACGCGCGGCTTGCGGGAATCAAGCACCTCAATCGACTCGAGCAGGTGCTCGCACGCAGCGAGGAGGACGCGAGCGGATGCGCCGAGGGGATCATGCTCGACGAAGACGGCCGCGTCATCGAGGGCGTCATGAGTAACGTGTTCATGCGCCACGGCCGGGTGCTCACGACACCGGACCTGTCAGCGTGTGGCGTGGCGGGTATCATGCGCGAGCTTGTGCTCGAATCGGCCGCGACGCTCGAGGGCATCGAGCCACGCGTCGGCGCGATGAGCGTCGACGAGCTGTCGTCAGCCGACGAGTGCTTTCTCACCAACAGTCTCATCGGCATCTGGCCGATAAACCGTCTGCAGGGGCAGGCCATCGAGATCGGGCCGCTCGCGCATACGCTGCAGAGCCTGCTGGTGGAGAGCGGAGCCATGACACGTGACTGAATCGCAGACAGCCGAGCGCAGCCCACGCCCACGCGTGCGTCGCCTGCTCGCCGGCGCGGCTGCCGCGCTGCTGGTGCTCGCCGGCGCGGCCGCCTGGCTCGTCATCGAGCAACGCCGCGCACTCAACGAACCGCTGGCGGTCCCGGCAGGCGGATACACGTACGTGCTGCCCGCGGGTGCCGGGCTCAGCGGCGTTTCCCGGGATCTGGCCGCAGCCGGCGTACTCGCCCATCCGCGCTCTCTGGTCGTCTATGCACGCTGGAGCGGCCAGGCGGGCGCCATCAAGGCGGGCGAATACCTTATCGAGGCCGGCACCAGCGCCATCGCCCTGCTCGATCAGCTGGTCGCAGGGCGCGTCGTGCAACACGCGCTCACCCTCGTGGAAGGGTGGACGTTCGAGCAGATGATGGCCGTTATCGATGCCGACGAGCGGCTCGAGCACACCCTTGCGGGCGCGAGCGCGGACGTCATCATGTCGCGCATCGGCTACCCCGGTGTGCATCCCGAGGGGCGCTTCTTCGCCGACACGTATCACTTCCCACGCGGCACCACGGATGTCGAGTTTCTGCGCCGCGCTTACGCGGCCATGGACGGTTATCTCGCGGATGCCTGGGCCGAGCGCGACGAGGGCCTTCCTTTCAAGAATTCCGCCGACGAGGCGCTGACGCTCGCTTCCATCGTCGAGAAGGAGACCGGTGAGCCGCGAGAGCGTCCGCGCATCGCCGGCGTATTCGTCGAGCGTCTGAAAAAAGGCATGCGACTCGAGACCGATCCGACGGTTATCTACGGCATGGGTGACGCCTTCGACGGCAATCTGCGGCGCCGCGATCTGCGCACCGATACACCCTACAACACCTACGTTCGCCGAGGGCTGCCGCCGACACCCATCGCCATGCCCGGAGCTGCCGCCATCGAGGCGGTGATGCATCCCCAGGCGGACGGGGCGCTGTTCTTCGTCTCCAAGGGTGACGGCAGTCATCATTTCTCCGCCACCTACGAGGAGCACCAGCGGGCCGTGGACCGCTATCAGAAGCGCCGCCGGAGCTCAGGTGGCTGAGCGCGGCCGTTTCATCACCATGGAAGGCATCGAGGGGGCCGGAAAGTCGACTCAGATGGACGTCATTCGTGACTTTCTAGACACCAGAGGCATCGAGGTGGTCGTGACGCGCGAGCCCGGCGGTACGCCGCTCGGCGAGTCGGTGCGGCGGCTGCTGCTCGACCCGGCCAACCGCGGCATGTCCACCGACGCCGAGCTGCTGCTCGTGTTCGCCGCGCGCGCAGAGCATCTGCATGCCGTTATCGAGCCCGCGCTGGCGGCGGGCGAGTGGGTCCTCTCCGATCGCTTCACCGACGCCACCTTCGCCTACCAGGGCGGTGGACGCGGCGCCGACCCGGCACGCATCGCGGTCCTGGAGCAATGGGTGCAGGGCGGCCTGCGACCGGACCTCACGCTGCTGCTCGATGTGCCGGTTGCCTCGGGCATGGCACGCATCGCCGAACGCGGTGAGCCGGATCGCTTCGAGCGCGAGGACGCGGCGTTCTTCGAGCGGATCCGGGACGCGTATCTCGCGCGCGCCGCGGCCGAGCCGGGACGGTTCCGGCGTATCGATGCGCGCTCGCCGGTGGACGTGGTGAGCCGCGAGGTGCTTGCGGCCGTCGAGGCGCTGCTGTGAACGCCGAGCGGCTTGCGTGGCATGCGCATCAGTGGGGCCGTATCGCCGCCATGCAGAGCGGCGCACGTCTGCCCCACGCGCTGCTTCTGCGCGGTCCGGAGGGGGTCGGCAAGCTCGAGTTCGCACGCCGCCTGGTGACCGCGCTGCTGTGCGAGCGCGATGCGTTCGACGTCGATCCCTGCGGGACCTGTCGCAGCTGCCGTCTGATCGCCGCCGACACCCACCCGGACCTGCACGCGCTCGAGCCTCCCGACGGCAAGGCTCAGATCGGTATCGATCAAGTTCGCGAGCTGATCGGCCGCGTCGGCCTCACGGCCCAATACGGAGGCCGCAAGGCGGTGCTGGTGGCGCCTGCCGAGCGCCTCACCCGCGCCGCGGCCAACACGCTGCTCAAGACCCTCGAGGAGCCTCCGGGCGATACCCTGTTCGTTCTGGTTTCCCACCGCGCCGCGGCCCTGCCGGCAACCATCCGCAGCCGCTGCCAGATGGTGGATTTTCCGACGCCGCCGGCCGCCGTGGCGCGGCCCTGGCTCGGCCTCGACGACGAGGCGGCGGATACCGCCCTGCGTCTGGCGCACGGGGCGCCCCTGAGTGCCCGCGTGCTCGCCACCGGCGGCGGACTCGAGGCCCGTGAGGCGGTTCTCGAGGACCTCGAGGGGCTCGTCTCCGGCGCACGCGACCCGGTGGAGGCTGCCGAGCGCTGGCGCGACCTGGGGCTGCTGGATGCGCTGCACTGGCTGCAGTCCCTGGTCTGTGATCTGGTACGCCTGAAAAATGGCCGGTCAGCGCACAGTTTGACCCATTCGGACCGCGGCGCCGCTATGCAGCATCTGGCCCTCGGGCTAGACTTGATACGATTGTTTCGCCTCTTCGACCTCATCGTCGAAGCCCGGCGGGCGGCCCTGGGGCAGCTCAATTTCAACGAGCAGCTGACGTTGGAGAGCATCGCCATCGCGTGGCGGCAGGACGGCGCTTGAGCCGGTAACGAGGCAAGCGGGACAACCGAGGAGCTGGAGTATGGCGGCACCAAAGCCAGGCATTCTTTCCCTGACCATCAGGGACAAGAGCGCGCTTTACGCGTCTTACATGCCATTCGTGAAAAACGGCGGCCTGTTCATTCCCACCAGCAAGTCGTACCGGCTGGGCGACGAGGTGTTCATGCTGCTCACGCTCATGGACGAGAAGGAAAAGCTGCCCATCGCCGGACGCATCGTCTGGGTGACGCCGAACGGCGCGCAGGGCAACCGCACCGCCGGCATCGGCGTGCAGTTCAGCGACCAGGANNACCGCCGGCATCGGCGTGCAGTTCAGCGAGCTCGACAAAGGTCAGACCAGGAACAAGGTCGAGAATTATCTGGCCGCCGCCCTCAAGTCAGAGCGACAGACCCACACCATGTAGGCCGGGGC
>JABAHO010001768.1_pt2 | contig 22802 bp, 20 predicted proteins | sample 7062071 | NCBI WGS metagenome assembly JABAHO01 (sample SAMN14534356, study PRJNA622989) | marine sediment metagenome | biome: marine biome [ENVO:00000428]; feature: marine pelagic biome [ENVO:01000023]; material: deep marine sediment [ENVO:00002113] | place: India: Gulf of Kutch | collected...
GGCCGCTACACTGGCATTGCTCATGGCATACTGCCCGAGCAGGAAAACGAGCAGCGTGGTGATCTGCACGCGCAGTCCCCGGCCGCGGTGAACCCAGTACGACAGGATGGCCCAGGTGCATGCGGCAGCACCGGTTGCGCTCAGGATGTAGGGATAGACCTCGCGCGAACACTGGATATGGCAGGCGTTAAATGCCAGCAGGAGCGCCGCGGTCATGCCCGTCAGGCGTCCCCCGAGAATGCGGCCGGACAGGTAGATAAACAGAATGCACAGCGTTCCCATTGCGGCGCAGGGAACCCGGATGGTGGTCAGGGTCAGGCCCAGCCCGAAGGTATCAATCCACAGGCGGGTCAGGGCCGGCAGAAGCATGCTGATCGGCGCCTTGATCTCGCCGCGAAAAATTGCCCAGGCGGAGGAGCCGTTTTCGCAGATGCGCCAGATTTCCAGCTCGTCGCCGGGAATCCCGGTCTGGCCGTTGTGCGCTGTTCGCAGGACCCAGCCGATGACGACGGCGAGGAACACGGAGGCCGCCGCGAGGGCCAGTTTTGTTTTTTCGGGCAGGTTGAGCATGGGCGTACTGTAGGCGGAAGCGGCCGGCTTGGACAGACTTAACCGGCTGGGCCGTTCCGGCGGGAGCGTTAGAACCGGTTGTGGTAGCGCAGGGCGGGCGGCATCCACTCGGGCCGGTAGAGCCGCACCAGCCAGCGGAAGGGCGAATGCACAAGCCGCAGGCGGACCAGGGCAAGCAGCATCTCCGTCGAGGCCTGGGCCACCTTCAGCTTGGAGCCGCCGACATCCCGCCAGGTCGTCGGAATTTCGCGGATCACGTGCCCGCCGCGGCGGAACTGGTAGAGCAGATCCACATCGAACGCCCACTGGGTGACGCCCAGGTGCGGCAGGACGGCCTTGAGGACATCGCCCCGGGCCAGCTTGGCCCCGCACTGGGTATCGGTCATGCGCAGGCCGAACAGGAGATTGGTGAGCAGGTTGAACATGCGGGAGGCAATCCGGCGGTCGAGCGGCTGGCGCGGGGACACATCGGCGCCGCGGGTCCAGCGCGAAGCCGCCACGAGGTCGGCCCCCTCCATATGGTTGACCAGGTCGTCAAAGGCTTCGGGCGGGGTGGAGCCGTCGGCATCCGCAAATCCGATCAGCGTGCCGGTTGCGGCCCGGAACCCGAGCATGAGCGCTCCCCCCTTGCCGATCGGCCGCGGGTCGATAATCGTGCGCACGTTGAAACCCCGTGCCTTAAACCCGTCCGCCACCCCGGCGGTGCCGTCAGTCGAGCCGTTCACCACCACGATGATTTCGCAGGCATCCGGATACCGACCGGCAAAATACGGGGCATAGGCCTCCAGCATTCGTCCGATCCGCTCTTCCTCGTTGTATGCGGGCACCACAATTGAAAGCTGCATACCCAGACGATGCCACAACCCCCGACAGGACCGAAAGCCGATTCTGACATCAGGAAATTCGCCGGGAGCCGGATCCGGCGCCTAAAGCCAATATTGGCACAAAATACACCATATATTGTGTTTGCATACCACAGACACACCTGATATAGCTAGTTTTGAACTTATGCATGGGGAGAAATTGCATGTATCTTAAATCCTTGGAAGCCACTGGCTTCAAGAGCTTTGCGGACAAAACGAAGCTGGAATTCGAGCCCGGAATGACCGCGATTGTGGGGCCGAACGGCTGCGGGAAGAGCAACGTGTCCGACGCATTACGGTGGGTGCTGGGTGAGCAGAGTGCCAAGGCGCTGCGCGGTTCGCAGATGGTGGACTGCATTTTTAACGGCACGGATGACCGCAAGCAGATGGGCATGGCCGAGGTCAGTGTCACGTTCAGCGGTTGCGAAAAGACGCTGAAGACCGAGTACAACGAGGTCACCATCACCCGCCGGGTTTTCCGTTCCGGCGAAGGGCAGTATTTTCTCAACAAGACCCCCTGCCGCCTGAAAGACATCCGCCGGCTTTTCATGGATACGGGCATCGGCACGAACTCCTACTCGATGCTGGAGCAGGGACGCATCGACCACGTGCTGAGTTCGCGGCCGGAAGACCGCCGGGCAATCTTCGAAGAAGCCAGCGGAATCATGAAGTACAAGGCGGACAAGCTCGAGGCCACGCGCAAGCTGGAGCATACCGAGGCCAACCTGCTGCGTCTTTCGGACGTGATCCGCGAGGTGAAGCGCCAGATCGGTTCTCTGCAGCGGCAGGCCGGCAAGGCACGGCGCTACACAACCCTGCGTGATGAGCTGCGCGCGAAGGATCTTTTCCTGACCCGGGAACGGCTCGGGGCCGCTAACACCCAGATGGATTCCCTGGAAAAGAAAATTGCGGTGCTCACCGGCAAGCAGGACGGGGTGCAGACGGAACTGAAGGACCTCGAGGGATCGGTCGCGGGCCTGCGCGAGGGCCTTGTGCAGCTCGAGCGCCAGATCGGCTCGGTCATGGAAGAAGGCGTGCAGGCCAAGGGCCGGCTGGACCATACCCGGGAAATGATGGATGTCAACCGGCAGCGGATCGCGGAATTCAAGGTGCTTTCCGAGCGCGACACTTCGGAAATCGAAACGATGCGGACCCAGCTGACCACGCTGGAGGAGGATCTCGAATCGAAGGCGGTCGAGACCACGGAAACCGACCGGCAGCATGCCGAAGCCAAGCATGACCTGTCGCAGGCACAGCACCAGCTTGACGAGTACCTCCAGCTTGTTGAATCCCTGCGCACAACGATCCAGGCCGTGCGCGAGCAGGCCGTTGAGCTGGAAACCACCGCCACGCGCCTGCAGAACGAGCTGCTGGATATCGAATCACAGGAACGGCAGAGCGTGATTCAAAAGGAACGGCTGGCTGCGGAAAAGTCGCAGTGCTCCCGCCTGGTAGAGAGTTTTGAGTCCCGCCAGCGTGAAATGACCGCGGCGGTGCAGACCCTGGATAACGAGTACCGCGAGGCCGCGGCCGGGTTGGAGCAGATCCGAACGCAACGAGCGGCGGAGGCCGAGCGGCGCAACGGGCTTCGGGAGGATTGTGCGCGGCTGAAGTCTGCCGATGCGGCCGAAACCGCCCGGCTGGAGATGCTGCAGGAAAGCGCTTCGGCGCGGGAAGGCCTGCCCGAGGGTGCGCGCCTGCTCCTGGATACCGAGGCGCCCTCCAGCGTGGATCGCGATGTGATCCTGGGCGCCCTGGCATCCCAGGTTGAGGGGCAGCCCGGCTACGAGCAGGCCCTGGAGGCCGTACTCGGCTCCTGGATTGACGCGGTGCTCGTGAAGGATGAAGCCTCGGCACTGGCCATCATCGGAGACCTGTCGGGCAAGCAGGCCGGCAGCGTGCACCTGCTGAGCTGCGAAGATTCCGGTGCGGGGATTGCGGCAGCCGTTGCCGACAACGGGCTGCTGCAGCACGTGACCTGCCCGGATGCGGTCCGTCCCGTCATACAGCGATTGATCGGCAACGTGAGCGTGGTGGATGACATCGCGGATGTGCCCTCGCCCGTTCCGGCCGACCGGGTGTACGTGACCCGTTCCGGCGTAATCCGGCGCGGCAGCGCAGAGTTTGAATACTGCTCGCAGTCCGACAATGCCGACAGCCTCCTGACCGTCAAGCACCGCATGGCGGAAAGCGACCGCAGGCTCATGGACACCCGCAATGCGCTCAACAAGGCACAGGCCGACCTGGATGCCGTTACCGCCGGGATCCAGGCGCTGGACGCATCCCTGCAGGAATCCGCCGACCAGGTGGATGTAAAAAAACAGGCGGTTTCGCAGAAGCGCGGCGAACTTGACATCGTAACGCGTGAAACCGAGGAAGCGCGCAACCGCCTTGAGACCGTCACCTGGGAGCTCGAAGCACTGAACAAGCGCAGTGAGTCCGGTGCAGGGCAGCAGGAGGCCATCCGCGAACGCATTGCCGAAGTAAAATCCGCCCGGAATGAACTCTCCGAAAAATTACACGCCCTGACGGATGATCTTAAGTCCGAAGAAAACCGCGGCGGCGGGCTGCAGTCCGCAATGACGGAAAAGCGGATTCGTTTCTCCGAGCTCAGCCAGCGTCAGCAGCACCTGCAGCACCAGCGCCAGGCGGCCGAAAGCCGCGCCGGCGACCTGCGCTCCGCCATCGANNATCCGGGATGCCGAGGGACGCATCACGCAGCTTGAAGAGTCGGTGATCCAGCACAGGTCGCGGGTGGCCGAACTGGAAAAGGCGCGCGAGGATAAAAACGGCGAACTGCAGTCGCAGGAAACCCTGCTGGCCGCAAAGCGCTCCGTGCTGGAGGACCTGCGGGGCACCCGGTCCGAGACCGAAATCAGCCTGACCGAGATCAGGATGCGCCGCCAAAACCAGATCGAGCGGGTCACCTCGGATTACAAGATCACGCTCGAGGATGTGCTCAGCAGCGAGGAACCCGAGTGGGAGGGTGACGCCCCCTCGGCCGAGGCGCTGGAAACGAGTGTCGCGGAGCTTCGCACCAAGCTCGAGGCCATGGGCCCGGTAAACCTGGTGGCGATCGAGGAATACCACGAACTTGAAGAGCGCTTTGCCTTCCTGACCGCGCAGGAGCAGGATCTTACCAATTCCAAGCAGCAGTTGATGGAAATGATCAAAAAGATCAACCGGACCACTTCCGAAATGTTCCGGTCCACCTTTGACCAGATCAATGTCAACTTTGAAGAGGTGTACAAAAAGCTCTTCAACGGGGGCACGGCCAAGCTGGTGCTGGTGGACGACGAGGAAGTGCTCGAGAGCGGCATTGAAATCATTGCGCGGCCTCCGGGCAAAAAGCTGCAGAACGTTTCGCTGCTTTCCGGCGGCGAGCGAACGATGACGGCCGTGGCCCTGCTGTTTGCGATCTACATGATCAAGCCCAGCCCGTTCTGCCTGCTTGACGAACTGGATGCAGCCCTGGACGAATCGAATATCGGCCGGTTTGTTGCCGTGCTGCAGAGTTTTCTAACGCAGTCCCAGTTCGTGATCATCACGCACAACCGCAAAACGATTGCGGCGGCGGATGTCCTTTACGGCGTTACCATGCCGAACAAGGGTGTATCCCGCATTGTGGCGATGAAGTTCCGGGATTTTGAATCCACCGGGGTACCGGAGCCGGTGGCGGCCGGGGTGTAACACGGCGCCTCGCGCAGTGCCCCGAATGACGGCCCGCGAAAGTTTTCATGATTGCGACCGACCAGCTTCTCGAATTGGCCGCGCAGGCGGCGCAGGCCGCCGGCACCCATGCACTTGAGAACCGGCATCGCCGCCACGAGGTGCACAAGCTCATGCCGCACGACATCAAGCTGCAGCTTGATATCGAATCCCAGCAGAAGGCCGAGGAAACGATCCTGGCCGCATTCCCGGATCACAACATCCTGGGCGAAGAGAACCGGATCGATGCGGCATTCCCGAGTGACTACGAGTGGATCATTGATCCGATCGACGGCACGGTAAATTTTGCCCACGGGCTGACCTACTGGTGTTCGTCGGTGGCGGTGCGCTGCGGCGGCGCCGTCCTGGCCGGGGCTGTTTATGTCCCCGTCAGCGGCGAGCTTTTCTCCGCACGGGCTGACGGCCCGGCCGAATTGAACGGATCTGAAATCCGCGTCTCGGAGGCGGACGACATCGCGATGGCGATGATTGCCACCGGCCTGAACCAGAGCCCCGGCATGACGCACTCTCCGGTCAAACTTTTTGAGCGGGTGGTGCAGGAAGTTCAGAAGGTACGGCTGATGGGCGCTGCTGCGCTTGATATCTGCCGGGTTGCCTGCGGCCGGTTTGACGGATACTTTGAAACCGGCCTCTACCTGTGGGACACGGCAGCCGCCGGGCTGATCGCGGAGCGGGCGGGCGGACGCGTGAGCACCATCGGCCGCGTGGAGGGTCATCGCCACGGGTTCCTGGCCTCGAATGCCGGCATCCACGATGCACTTCTCACGCTGGTGAACGAGGGACTCGGCGACGCGGGCGCCTAGAGCGAGGAACTGCTCAGGTCCCCGTCTTCGCCGTCGCCGCCGGGTTCTGCATCGGCACCGTAGGTTATCACTTCAAACGGCTCACCCGAGGATCCGGGGATCAGGTACACGAACGGATTGCCCCAGGGGTCGTCAGGCACGGCCGGTGTGGCCAGGTAGCCTCCCTCCGGAAACTGGCGCGGCACCGGCTCGGTATCGGCGGGGCTGACGAGGGCCTGCAGGCCCTGGCGCTGGGTGGGATAGCGTCCCTGCTGTGCCTTGTAAAGCTGCAGGGCATTGCGCAGGGTCTGCAGCTGCGCCTGCGCTACGGTCACCCGTGCCTGGCCGGGGCTGTTGACGACGTTGATTCCCACGATGGTTGCCAGGATGGTAATGATGAGCACCACCACCAGGATTTCCAGCAGTGTGAAGCCCGCGTGCCGCCTGGAGTGTCCGGTCATGATCATCCGCCCTGCTTGTGCTTGCCGGAAAGGCCGATCTTGGGGAAGGCCGTCAGCCAGAACTCGAGTGTGATCCGATATTCGTCGTCCACCTCGCTGCCGTCAGTGCGGGTATAGCCCGGGAGCGTGCTGAAGCCGAGCCTGTAGACCAGGCAGTCGAGCGCGCGCTCCACGTAGCCGCCGCCCTCTTCAAAACGGCTGTTTTCGAACTCATGCCGCGCATGGATGTTGTAGCTCCACGGCGCACCGGGCAGAAGGGTCAGGTCGCCAAAGAGGAGGCTGTTTCGCTCGTTCCGGAAGCGGTACTCCAGAGAGGCGCGGTATGCGCCCTTTTCACGCAAAGACAGCTCGGTGTTGAACAGCTCGAGTTCCGCCTCCTGCAGGCTGTATCGGCCGTCAAAATCTACAGCCACCTTGCGGGAGGGGCGCAGTTCCCCGTCCCAGTAAAACGTTTCGAGGGCATCGTCGCCCGAATCAGGGTCAAAGTCGTAGAAGGTGAAAACATCGATATCGACAAGGTCGTGGGGTCCCTTTTCCCGCTTGGTCTGGAGCTTGTTGCGCATGCCGAGCTTGATGACGTGACTCTTGTCGAGCCGGTCAACCCGGTCGAACTGGTACAGCTCGTCCGGAGTGACACCCGGTTCCGGGCGCAGGGTGTAATTGGCATAGGGCTCCACGATGTGCCGGCGGCTTTCACCGTTCTGCTCCCAGCTCTTGAAGGCCTTGAGCGAGGTTTCAAAGCCGAGCTNNGAATTTGGAACCCGTCTCGGTGATGCGGGTGGTCGTGTTCGTCACCGTGCCCGTGAAAACCGTATTCGTTACCCCGTCGAGGACGATGAGGGCGCTGGAGGAGGTTCCTTCGTTGATGATCTCTTCGCGCCGCGTCTTGGAATAATAGGTGCCCCTGATACCCGCGCGCGGCGTAAGGTTCAGGAAACCGAAGTGCTTGTCCGGCCGCAGGACCGTATGCTCGGTATCGAAGCGGAATGACTCATAGTCGTCGCGGGTGCTGCCGTCCGCAAAAACCCGCTCCAGGTTTGCGGCGGCGGTCTCGCTTTCGTAGTAGAAGGAGGATTCCCCGACCTGGCGGCGGAAAACATCCAGAGATACTTCCGGCAGGCGGTTCACCCCCTCAAAAAAGTCATCCAGCCGCGAGCGGACCAGGACGTTCACCGCATGCCCGTCGCCGCGGTGTGCATACGATATGTAGTTGTCGGGCTGCCGTTCGGTTTCATACTCATCGTCAAAGAAGTCCTCGATGATGTCGGTATCGCTTAACTTGTGCGCATAAATATTGAGGGAGTCCCGCGCGGAGAAGGTATAGGCGTCGCGGAAGCGGATACGGTACCGGCCGCTGTCAATATCCGCGGTTTGGGCGTCTTCATCGTCATCCACGGGCGCCTGGTCGTCGGCGTAGTAAATCCGGATATCGCCCTCGTTCAGGCCCCGCGCCTCGGTCCAGGCAAAGTCCTGCCCAAGGGCCACCCCGCGCTCGGTGCGCACGTCAAAATGCGTGCGGCCCTTGAGCGAGGGATTGATTCGGTAGCGGTAGGACGAGAGCAGGAATGTGCCCNNACAAAGGTCCACCCAAAATCGTCGTTTAGGTTTTTCTTCCAGTACGGCAGGTACGCCAGGGGCAGGTTCCCGAAATGCCAGACCCCGCCGCGCGCGATGACATAATCATCCCGGGCCATCTCCACAGATTTGGCGGACACATGAAAGTGCCGATGTCCCGGCTCGTTCTCGCAGGTGGTCACCACGGCATCCGAGAGATAGATGCGCTCGTCAGCCCCGCGGTTCACCTCTTCAGACTCCACCCGGAAGGGCCCCATGCCGCCGGCGAGACCAAAGGTGGCGCCCTCGCCTGTCTGGAAGTTGTAAGTCACGGAGTCCCCGGTCCACTCCTGGTCTCCGCGCATGATCCGGACATTGCCCTCTGCCTCGGCGATTTCCGTGACGGTGTTGACCTGCACTCGGTCCGCCATCAGGATCGTGTCGCCCTTGCGAACAATCACGTTGCCCGCACCGATGACCAGGTTTGCCTTGCGGTCGAAGGTGACGTCATCCGCGCGGGTGCGGATGCGCTCCACGCCGGCAACCGCAGCGCGGGCGGGCTGCGCGACCTGCACATCCTGTGCCTCCTGGGCAGGCAGGGCCGGAACGGAGACCGTGACGAGCGTCATGAGCACAAGGCGGAATGCCGCGCAGCCGAGACCGTTCGCTGCACCCGGTGCCGCCATTTTCACTGTGCCGCCTGCGCCGTGTTTCATTCTGCTTACCTTGTGCCTTGGAGTTTTCCCTGCATACCCTAGCGTTCCGTTGCGTAAAGGACTTCGTTGGTCTCCGGATCACCGATTGAAAAATGGGCCATGTGTTTTGCCGGGTTGGATTTAAAACTCAACTTTCCGTCAAACTGCTTCTCCAGGTCGATCAGGAACTTTTCATCTTCTCGGCGCAGCCGGTCCAGCACGGCCGGATGCACTTCCACGTGCAGGTTCCGCACGCGTTCCGCCCGCTTTTGCCGGCGGAGAATGGCCGCCAGCTGCCTCTGAAGTTCCACAGAGACTCCCAGCGGCGATTTCACGTTACCGCGTCCCCGGCAGTACGGGCAGTCCACGTACATCGAGGAAAGGATACTTTCCTCGGCGCGCTGCCGCGTCATCTCCATCAGTCCGAGATCAGAAATTGGTAACACATTTGTGCGGGATCTGTCACGTTTCAAGGCGGCCCGCATGGTGCGGTACACCGCATGCTGGGACTTTCGCGATTTCATATCGATCAGGTCCAGCACCACCAGGCCCCCGATATTCCTGAGCCGCAGCTGGCGGGCGACTTCCTCGACGGCCTCGGTATTCACCTCAAGGATGGTTTCCTCCTGCGAGTTGCCTTTGCCCTTGTGCCTGCCGGTATTTACATCCACGGCAATCAGGGCCTCGGTTTCATCAAACACAATTTCCCCGCCGGACTTCAGCGTCACCGTTCGGCGCAGGGCATTCTCGAGCTGCTCCTCGACGCCGTAGTGATCAAAAATAGGGGCATCGCCCTCGTACAGGTGGATGACCGAGCGGGCCTTGCGCGAGATGCGGCCGGCGATATCACGGATGCGGTCAAACTGGTCGCGGGCATCAATCGTGATGCGGTCTGCATCCTCGGTCAGCCAGTCGCGGACGACACGTTCGACCAGGTCCGGCTCGCGATAGACACAGCAGGGCGCCTTGTCCTCGCGGATGGAGCGCTGCAGGTCCTCCCAGGACATGATCAGGGCGCGCATATCCTTCGCGAAGGCGCCGCGCCGGGTGCCGCCGGCAGCCGTGCGGACGATGACGCCGGCATCATCCGGGAGGTTCATCTTGCCCAGCATGCGCTTCAGGCGCTGGCGCTCCTTGGCATCGTCGATCTTGCGGGATACGCCGATCATTTTGGCGCCGGGTACCATCACGAGGTACCGTCCGGGAATGCTCAGGCTCGCAGTCACACGCGGCCCCTTCGTGCCGATGGAACCCTTGGTCACCTGGACCACGATCTCGGAGCCCGGCGGAAACCGCTTGGCCACCTCCTCGTTGGAAATCTTCTTGCGGCGGGATGAACGGCGGGAGCCGGTGCCCTCTTCGATCTCCAGCTGGCGCTGCCCGTCCGGCACCATGTCCCAGTAATGCAGAAAGGCATTACGCTTCAGGCCGATGTCGACAAATGCCGCCTGCAGGTCATGCTCCAGGTTTTGAATCTTGCCCTTGAAGATGCTGCCCACAATGCGTTCCTGCGTGGGGTGCTCCAACTGGAATTCTTCGATCACGCCGTCTTCGAGCACGGCAACACGGGTTTCAAGGCGCTCCGCGTTGATGATAATCTCACGCTTCAGCCTTCCTTTTTTCTTCACGTTAAACATAGTCCTTCCTCCCGTTACCCCCCGGTAACTTCCGATTAGTTTGTTGAGCCTGTTTTGTACTCATCACATTGCCTTTCATTTACATTTTCATTGGCGGCTGCGGGGTTAGCCCCACAGTCTCCGCTGCTCAAAAACCACGCTTGGCTGCTTGGCGTGTATCCTGACACTCTGCACCACTCCCATGGATGCCATCATCACCATCATGAACGATCCTCCGTAACTTAAAAACGGCAGCGGCAGGCCCGTGATCGGCATCAGCCCGACGGTCATGGCCATGTTGACGAACACATGGCTGACAACCAGGGTCATGAAGCCGACGCAGAGCAGGCGCCCCATTTTATCGGGGGCCAGCATGGCCGCTCGAAACCCGCACAGCAGCAGCACCCCGAAGAGCAGCAGCAGCGCGCAGGAGCCGATAAAGCCCATCTCCTCGGCGATCACGGAATATATAAAGTCCGTCGGCGCGACCGACCGCGGCAGGAAGCCGAGAATATTCTGGGTTCCCTTCAGGTAGCCCTTTCCGGTCAGGCCGCCCGAGCCGACCGCGATTTCCGACTGGCGCTTGTTCCAGCCCGCGCCCAGCGGGTCCTGGTCCGCCCCGAAGAAGACGGCAAGCCGGTCGTAGTGGTAGGGACTGAGGCCGAAAACCCGCAGAACTCCGGCATGCTCCGTTTCCGACATGCCGATTGCCGGGGGCAGGAACACCGCCGTGAGCAGCACGGCCGCACCAAGCAACCCGGCCAGGCACAGCCCGGCGAGAATCCGAACCGGCATGCCCGCAGCAAACATCATCGCCAGCGCCATCGGCAGAAAGACCATGGCGGTCCCGAGATCCGGTTCGGCCAGGATCAGCCCCATCGGGAGCGCGATCACCAGCAGGCATTCCAGCAGGGCTTTCGGCTCACCGAGATTGATACCCGGGCGGCTCAGCTTGCGCGCCAGCACAAACACCACGGCAAACTTGGCCAGCTCCGAGGGCTGCACGCCGACCCCCAGGAACATCAGCCATCGGCGTGCGCCGTAAATCTGCGTGCCGACAATCAGCACCAGCACCAGCAGGAGCAGGGCGATCGCATACCCCGCCCAGGTAAAGCGGCGAAAGTGCCGGTAATCGGTCGCGGCGAGCACGGCATAACAGACCAGCCCGATTGCGACCCAGATGATCTGGCGCTCATAGAGCGAACGCACCCCGGCCGTCTCGCTGATGTAGCAGGCGCTGTAGACAAAGAACACGCCGACCGCAAGCAGGGCTGCCAGCGTGAAGGTCATGACCCAGCTCATTTTGCGCAGCTCACGTACGGGCTGCCTGATTTTTTCAGGAAGCAGCATCCGGATCCTCCTGCGCGTGAAACCCGACGGCCATGCCCTCTTCGATCTCGAAGGCCATTTCGAGAATTTTTTTCACCCGGGGCGCGGCGGTGCGCCCGCCGGACAGGGCATCTTCAATCACAATTACCACGGCATAGCGCGGGCTCTCCGCGGGGGCGAAGGCAATCATCCAGGCGTACTTCTTGCGCGCGCTGCGCGGACCGTACTCGGCGCTTCCGGTTTTGCCGGCGACGAGGTAGCGATCGAGGCGTGCCATGCGCCCGGTGCCGCTGTCGGCATGAACGACATCAATCATGCCGGCCCGCACGACTTCGAAAGTGCTGCGCTCCCAGCGCATGCGGTTCAGGACTTCACCCTCCGGGTGCTGCGGATCGGCCACCAGCCGCGGTCTCAGCACGCGGCCGCCGTTTGCCAGTGCGGAGGTAAACACGGCCATCTGCAGCGGGGTGACGAGCAGGGCGCCCTGCCCGATCGACGCATTGCAGGTATCCCCGATGCGCCAGCTGTCGCCATGCACGCGGCGTTTCCACTCCCCGTCGGGCAACAGGCCCGCCTTTTCGCCCACCAGGTCAATGCCGGTTTTGTGTCCGAAGCCCAGGGCCTCGGCGACGTGATAGATCCGTTCATAGCCGCAGAGCACGCCCAGCTCGCAGTAGTACGCATTGCAGGACTGCTCAATGGCGCGGCGCATGTCGAGGGGGCCGTGCCCGGTTTCCCGCCAGCAGTGAAAGCGGACGTCGCCCACCTCGTAGTACCCGGGGCAGTCAAACACGGTCGCGGCGGTGGCCCGGTTATTAATCAGGGACGTTACCGACACCACGGGCTTGAACGTGCTGCCCGGCGGATAGGTGCCGGCGATGGCGCGGTTCCACATGGGACGCGCCGGGTCCTTGAGAGCCTCGGCATACCGCTTTTGGTCGGAGAGGATGGACGCATCGAACGGCGGCGCACTGGCCATTCCCAGGATATCGCCGTTCCCGGGATCCATCACCACGCAGGCGCCGCGCTCTCCGATCAGGGCGTTTTCCAGCACGGACTGGATTCGCGCATCAATGCTGAGCACGACATCGCGGCCGGGTACGGGATTCACCTCCACCTGCTCATCATGCTTAAAGCCCGAGGCGTCCACCCGCAGCAGCCTTCCGCCGGCCTTTCCGCTGAGGCGTTCGTTGAGGGTGCGTTCCACGCCGGCACGGCCTTCCATGTCCGGCAGGTAGTAGTGATAGGATTCCGAGGAGGGTTTTCCGGACCAGTCCCGCCGGCCGACGTAACCGATCAGGTGGCCGGCCATCGGCGAGCGCGGGTATACGCGTACCGGGTCGACATACAGGTCAACCCCGCGGGAGGAAATACCGCTTTCCGCCCAGCGGGCGATAGCGCCCTCGTCCAGGTCGGTCCATGCGAGCAGGGGCAGCGGCCTGCGGCGCTGAATGTGCACCAGGATATCCTCGCGGGAGATGTTCCGGTCGACCTTGAGCGTGGCGGACAGGTCATCGAGGACATGCTCAATGCGGTTGACGGTGTTGGATATGCGACCGGGCTGGCGCAGCTCCTCGGCATAAACGGCAATGGAATACCGCGGCCGGTTACCGGCGAGCAGCACCCCGTGGCGGTCATAAATGCGGCCGCGCGGGGCGGGCCGCCGGACACGGCGGATGCTCTGCTGCGTTTCACTGCTGCGGTACTCCACCTGCTTCACCACCTGGATACGCCAGATCCAGGCGGTCAGCAGCACCAGCGCGGCCAGGATGACCAGCAGCAGCACTCTGAGGCGAAGCGCCTCCTGTTCATGAAGACTGGCCAAATTCGCCTCCCAGGGTCTCCTCGATATCACGCGACTGATGCACGGCCCCGACAGCCCGCTCAAGCGCTTTCAGGCACAGGAACACAAACGGAGCCGTCAGGGTTCCAAGCAGTGCCGAGCCTAAAATTTTCAGCAGCACCTGCGGAACGGAGACCGCCACCTGGCCCACCGAATGCAGGTACAGGGCCTGCACCAGCGTAAGCAGCGCTGCAGACAGGGCTCCGAAAAAGGCCTGCGTCACGGCGGCATCCGAAATCACAAACTCGCGAAAGCGCCCGACATACCAGCCGATGGCAATGAAGCAGACGCATGAAAAGCCGATCGGCATCAGGCTGCCGCTGTCGAGCATGAAACCCGCCAGGCAGGCTGACACGGCCATGGCCTCGGGCCCGCGCCGGAGGCTGTAATACAGGACAACCGAGAGCAGCAGCGGGAACCGGGCTCCGCCCAGCAGGGCGTACCCCGGCAGGCAGCTCTGCAGCAGAAAGGCCGCCCCCAGCCCGATCACCATGACCAGCCAGCTCATGCCTGCCCTCCATTCGCCCCGTGGTTTGAAAAAGGTCCGTTCATTTTCCCGTCACCACAAATACGTAGTTCAGCATACGGAAGTCCGCGGCAGGAACCACCTGGCCGCGCAGGAAGAGCCGCGAGGAATCGGTTTCGAGGCGCTGCACGGTGCCCACCAGGATGCCCTCCGGGTATACGCCCCCCAGGCCGGAGGTCAGCACCTCCTCGCCCTGGTAAACCGGGTTGCCGGTATCGAGGTAATCGATCTGGACCGGCTCCACCGCCGAAAGCATTTCCATCCGCTCGCGGCCGACCATGGAAACGCCGCGGCCACGCACAATGCCAAAACTTCCGGAGCGGGAAAGGCGGCAGGAGACCCGCGAGGTCGGGTCGGTAATCAGCATGACATCGGCGGTGTGGTCCCCGACTTCCAGGGTATGCCCCACCAGGCCGCCCGGAGTGAGGACCGCCATGCCGGGCCCGAGGCCGTGGACCCGGCCGCGGTTCAGGCGAATGGTCTGCCACCATCCGCTGGCATCCCCGCGCGCGATAACCCGGCCCATGACAAGCTTGCTCTCGGAACGCTTCTCGAATTCCACCAGCTCGCGAAGCTCGCGGTTTTCTTTTTCAAGCTCGCCGAGTTCCCTGACCCGCAGCCTGAGCCGGGCAATTTCGGCGAGCATCTGCCGTTCTTTTTCCGGTTCTGACCAGATCGACTGCACGGCGCCGCCCAGGCGGCTCAGGCCGCCGACGACAAAGGCGGTCACGCGCTGGAAGGGAGCGAGGTTCTCGCGGGACTGGGACCTGAGCCCCGATGACGCGGACGGGGAGAGGTTCAGCAGAACCACTACCGCCACGAACAGAATCGCATATAAAATGTAGCTGCGCCTCGGCACCATCGACTCCCGATGTACCGGAGTGCATGTCACCATGCGCGCGGCTGACGCCAGGTATTAGCTTACGAGCGGTCTGCAGCCGAACGGCGCAGGAAGTTTAACTCATTCAGAACAACGCCGGTTCCTTCTGCGACGGCACTCAGCGGATCATCCGCGAGATGCACGGGCAGGCCGGTCTGTTCGGCAATCAGTTTGTCCAGGCCTGTCAACAGAGCGCCGCCTCCGGCCAGGATCATACCGCGATCCACAAGGTCGGAAGACAGCTCAGGCGGACAACGCTCGAGAGTAATACGAATAGCGTCAATAATTGATGAGACAGGCTCCTGGAGGGCTTCCCTAATTTCTTCCGACGTAATTGTTAACGTCTTGGGGAGACCTGCCACCAGGTCACGGCCTTTCACTTCCATGGTCACTTCCTCCTCGACCGGGTAGGCTGAGCCCATGTAGATCTTGATTTCTTCTGCCGTTCTTTCGCCTATCATCAAATTGTACACCCGCTTCATGTATTGAACGATGCACTCATCCATTTCGTCTCCACCCACCCGAACCGAGCGGCTGAAGACAATTCCGGCCAGCGAAATCAGAGCAACCTCTGTCGTTCCGCCGCCGATGTCCACAATCATGTTACCTGCCGGTTCCTGAACCGGCAGACCGACACCGATGGCAGCCGCCATCGGTTCTTCAATCAGGAATACTTCCCTGGCACCCGCATGCGTGGCCGAATCTTTCACGGCACGCTTTTCCACCTCCGTAATATCACTGGGAACCGCGATGATGATGCGCGGGCTGACCATCTTTCTGCGGTTATGAATCTTCTTGATGAAGTACCGCAGCATCGCTTCCGTGATTTCAAAATCCGCGATCACGCCCGCTTTCATGGGGCGGATGGCGACAATGTTACCGGGGGTACGCCCAAGCATGCGCTTGGCCTCTTCCCCGACGGCAAGAATACGCTTGGTGCCCTGCTGCACCGCGACAACGGAGGGCTCGCGGAGCACAATCCCGCGGTCTTTAACGTAAACCAGGGTATTGGCGGTGCCCAGATCGATCCCGATATCGTTTGAAAAAAGTCCCAGAAAATTGTTCCACATACCTGAAAAACCCTGCTTTTGAGAGAAATAAGACCGCTTAATCTGAATCAAACACCGCATCAGCGTCAAGGAGCTTTTTGCGCATCAGTCTAATCTTGTTGCAACCGTTGGACTTTAGTAACGTCCACCGCATATGAGTACTCCCGATTCACAGTCCAGCACGGGCGTTGCGGACCTGGTCCGGCGCGGGGTGGAAATACCCCACCCTGCCAGCGTCCACGTGGATGCGTCCGTGAACCCGGACCGCATCGCCCCCGGCGTGACCCTGCATCCCGGAACGCGGCTTTCCGGCGAAACCCTCTCCATTGGAACGGGTTCCGAGATCGGAAAGGAAACGCCCGCCACCGTGGAAAACTGCCAGGTGGGTCGCCATGTCTCGCTGGCCGGCGGGTTTTTCAGCGGATCGGTCTTCCTGGATCATGTCAGCATCGGTTCCGCGGCCCATATCCGCCCCGCCTGCCTGCTGGAGGAAAGTGCCACCTGCGGGCATGCGGTCGGGCTGAAGCAGACGCTGCTGCTGCCCTTCGTGACCACCGGCAGCCTGGTGAATTTCTGCGACTGCGCCATGGCCGGGGGGACCAGCCGCTCCAACCACGGCGAGGTTGGCTCCTCCTACATCCATTTTAATTTCAGCCCCGGGCAGGACAAGGCCACGGCCTCGCTGATCGGGGACATCCCGCGCGGGGTGATGCTCAACCAGGCGCCCGTTTTCCTGGGAGGCCAGGGAGGGCTCGTCGGCCCGGCCCGGATTGCCTACGGAACCGTGGTGGCCGCCGGCAGCATCGTCCGCAAGGATATTGTTGAGCCGGACCTGCTGCATGCCCTGCCGCATCCGCAGATCAAGACCCCGTTCCTGCCCGGCCGGGCGCCGAATCACAAGCGGAAGCTGCGCAACAACGTGCTCTACATTGCGAATCTTGCGGCGCTTGAACGCTGGTATGCACGCGTTCGAGAGCCCTGGATGTCGCGCGATGCCGGCGGGGATGCCTGCTGCACCGGCGCCCGCGAGGTACTGCGGGCCATGCGCGCCGAGCGCATACGTCGGGTGGATCAATGGCTGGACATTTTAACCGGCAATGCGGACAGCCCGCTGGCCGCGGAAAAAACGGTCCAGGCCTGGGACCGCGTTCGCACCCATCTTGACGAGAGCCGCTCACCCGGGGAGGATCCGGAACAGGAGGACGCCTTCCTCTCGGCCTTTGCCAGGGAGGAGCAGGCCCACGAAAACTTTACCGATGCCATCAAGGCCCTGTCGGCCGAAACGCGGCAACTGGGGACCCGCTGGCTGCAGTCGCTGGTAGACGGCATTGATCAACTCATCACCTAGTATCGTCCGAAAGGAGTCCTGACATGGGCAAGTTATTTGGAACCGACGGAATTCGGGGTGTGGCGAACACGCCGCCCATGACGGCCGAAACCGTGCTGGCCGTGGGGCGGGCCACTGCACATATCTGCAAACGACATGACGGCAGGCACCGGATCGTGATCGGGAAGGACACGCGGCTCAGCGGCTACATGATTGAGAATGCGCTGACCGCCGGCATCTGCTCCATGGGCGTGGACGTACTGCTGCTCGGGCCCCTGCCGACGCCGGGCATTGCCTTTACCACGCACAGCATGCGCGCCGATGCGGGCATGGTTATATCGGCCTCGCACAACCCTTTCCAGGATAACGGCATTAAGATTTTTTCGGGGGACGGCTACAAGCTCTCCGACGACCTGGAGGCGGAAATTGAAGACCTGGTGGAGTCGGGCCGCATTAACGACATCCGGCCGACGGCGGGCGAGGTCGGTCGTGCCACGCGTATTGACGATGCCCTCGGCCGCTACATTGTTTTNNAACTGCGGCTCGCAGCACACGCAGGATTTATCCCGGACGGTGCTGGATGAGCGTGCGGATGTCGGCCTCGCGTTCGACGGGGACGGGGACCGGCTCATCGTGGTCGACGAGAAGGGCCAGGAGGTCAACGGCGACCAGATCATCGGGATCTGCGCCAAGTTCATGAAGGATCAGAACATGCTTCCCGGCAGTCACGTGATCCTGACCCCCATGAGCAACATCGGGCTGCGCCTTGCACTTGAAAGGGAGGGCATCTCCCATGAAGACGCGAAAGTCGGCGACCGGAACGTGCTGGAGCTGATGCGCCAGAAAGGCGTCGCACTCGGCGGGGAATCCTCCGGGCATATCATATTTCACGATCATCACCGCACGGGTGACGGACTGATCTCGGCCCTGCAGCTCCTGGCCATCATGCAAACCACGGGCAAAAGTATCACGGAGCTGGCCTCCTTTGTTGAAATGGCGCCGCAGGAACTCCTGAACGTCAAGGTCAAGACCAAGCCGCCGATCGGGGATATCCCGGGGCTGCAGGCCGAAATTGATGCGGCGGAGGCGGAACTCGGGCGCGAGGGCCGGCTGCTGGTCCGGTATTCCGGAACGGAATCGATCTGCCGGGTCATGGTCGAGGCTGCCGACGAGGAACTTGTCTCACGATGGTCAGGCCGGCTGGCAAAACTGATCAAGACCGCCATCGGTTGAGGGGCCGCCCCTTCACCATCAACCCCCTACCCTGCGAAGGAAACCAGTATGGCCGGTGAATATGTTTACGCGTTGGAGCACCTGTCCAAATCCCACAACGGGAAAGCGATTCTCGACGACATCAACCTCTCCTTCTTTTTTGGCGCCCGCATCGGCGTGATCGGCGCCAACGGGTCCGGCAAATCAAGCCTGCTGCGGATCATGGCCGGGGTGGATACCGACTTCATCGGCAATGCCCAGATTGCCCGCAACCGTACCATCGGCTACCTGGAGCAGGAGCCGCGACTGGACCCGGATAAAACCGTGCAGGAGGTGGTCAACGAGGGCGTGGCGAGCCTCCAGGCCAAGCTTGACCGGTATGACGAAATCTGCGGACAACTCGGGGATACACTCTCCGACGCGGAATCAGAAAAGCTGAACAACGAGTTTGACCGGCTGCAGACCGAGATCGACACGCTGAACCTCTGGGAACTCGATCATGCCGTGGAAATGGCCATGGACGCCCTGCGGCTGCCTGATGCCGAAACAAAAATCTCGGTGCTTTCCGGCGGTGAAAAGCGTCGCGTTGCGCTGTGCCGGCTGCTCCTGAAGAACCCCGATGTCCTCCTGCTTGACGAGCCGACGAACCATCTCGATACGGAATCCGTCGCCTGGATGGAGGAACACCTCAAGCGCTTCACCGGCACGCTGATCGTTGTCACGCACGACCGCTACTTTTTATCGAATGTCACGGAATGGATCCTGGAACTGGATGCAGGCCGCGCCTATCCCTACAAGGGGAACTACGAGCGGTGGCTGGAACAGAAACAGGCCGAGAGCGACCGCAGCGCCAAGGAGAATGCCTCGCGCCGCAAGCTGCTTGAGCAGGAACTGGACTGGGTACGCATGAACGCATCCAGCCGCCTGACCAAGAACAAGGCACGGCTCAAGCGCTACGAGGAACTTGCCTCGACGGAGTATGATACGCGGGAGGACAAGCTGATCATCCAGATCCCCCACGGCCGGCGGCTCGGGGAGCTGGTCGTCGAAGCCAGTGGTCTCAGCAAAGTTTACGGCGACCGCGTCATCATGGAGGATGTGAGCTTTACGCTGCCGCGCGGCGGCATTGTCGGCGTCATCGGCGGAAACGGCGCGGGCAAAACCACGCTCTTCCGAATGATTACGGGCGGCGAAGCCCCCACATCGGGAGACATCCGCATCGGTGACAGCGTGGATATCGCCTACGTGGACCAGCTGCGCGACGACCTGGATCCGGACAAAACGGTTTTCGAGGAAATCAGCAACGACCAGGACACCATCGAGGTCGGCGGAAGGGAAATGAAAAGCCGCGCCTACTGTGCCCGGTTCAACTTTCGCGGGTCAGACCAGCAGCGCAAGGTCGGGGTGCTTTCCGGCGGTGAGCGCAACCGCGTGCACCTTGCCAAGCTGCTGCGCTCCGGCGCCAACCTGCTGCTGCTGGACGAACCGTCCAATGACCTTGACGTCTCCACGCTGCGGTCACTGGAGGATGGCCTGATCAACTTTGGCGGCTGTGCCGTCGTGATCAGCCATGACCGCTGGTTCCTGGACCGGATTGCCACGCACATCCTCGCGTTCGAGGGCGACTCGCGGGTGACCTGGTTTGAAGGCAACTACCAGGCGTACCACGAGTGGCGGAAAAAGAACGGGGGCGACGACACCGGCCCCCACCGCGTCCGGTACAGGCCGCTCTCCCGTTAACGGCTGTCGGCCGTTTTCTCTGTCGCAGCCGCCAGGCTTTGCATTAGGATGGCGACGTGTCTACTCACGCCGAAAACACACCGCCTGCCGGACGGAAGCCGTCAGCGGCCGTTCTTGCAACGGCCGGGGTTCTGGCTGCAGCCCTGGTCGCCGCACTCGTTGTTGTCATGCGCAGCGCAGAGCCGGAACCCTTTACCTGGAGCGGTCCCACGGAGGTGCCGGCCCCGGATGCAGGCGCCTGCCGGGAGTGCCATACGGTGGCCTATGAGCGCTGGCATGGCTCGCAACATGCGCATGCCATGCGCCCGGTCTCCACGGAGCAGGACGCTCCGGCCTTTGACGGCCCTTCGCGTCTTGAATACGGAGATTTTGTCAACGAGGCGCGCCGGTCGCAGGACCGGCTTGAGATTATTCAGAGCTACTCCAACCAGGCGCCGTCCGTGCATGAGGCCGTGGGCGTGATCGGCGTTACCCCGCTCATCCAGTACGTGACCCCGTTTCCCGGCGGACGCCTCCAGGTGGCCGACGCGGCATTTGATCCGCATCACGGGGAGTGGTTCCATGTTTTCGGGGAGGACATCCGGCAGCCGCAGGACTGGGGCTTCTGGAAAAACCGTTCCATGACCTGGAACACGCGCTGTGCCGAATGCCACATGACCGGCTTCCACGCGGGGTACGATGCCGAAAGCGACACCTACGACTCAACCTGGGAGGCCATGGGCATTTCCTGCACGCAGTGCCACGGGGACCAAAGCGACCACCTTGCGGACCCGCTGGCCACGGAATGGGAACGCGACCGGGAGTCCCTGACACGGCGTCAGCACATGGATACCTGCGCAACCTGCCATGCCCGCCGCGAAAACCTGACGGGCCGCTTTACACCGGGCGACCGGTTTGACGACCACTACCGGCTTTCACTGCTGACCGAACCGAACCTGTATTACCCGGACGGGCAGATCCGCGACGAGGTGTTTGAAACCGGTTCATTCCGTTCCAGCAGGATGTACCAGAAGGGGGTCACCTGCCTGCACTGCCACGATCCGCATTCGGGAGGGCTGCTTCAACCCGTCCACAACAACGCGCTCTGTTTGAGCTGCCATGCCGCCCCGGGCTGGAACGGCGCCCCCGTGATCATTCCGGAAGCGCACAGCCACCACCCCGCCTCCAGCACAGGCAACCAGTGCATTAACTGCCACATGCCGCATACGACCTACATGCAGCGCGACCCGCGGCGCGATCACGGCTTTACCATCCCCGACCCGCTCCTGACCGTGGAACTCGGAATTCCGAATGCCTGCAACAAATGTCATAGCGACCAGTCTGCCGAGTGGGCGGCCGACCACGTCAGCACCTGGTACGGCGACCGCATGCGCCGCCGCTCGCGTGACCGGGCACGGCTCGTTTCCGCCGTATCCGGGGCTGATGATATCACGCCGCACCTGGATGCCATGCTCCGCATGACGCGCGAGGAGGACAATGCCGTCTGGCGGGCCTCACTCCTGGCGCTGCTGGCTCCGTACAGCTACCTACCGGCCGTATCGTCACTCATGCAGGAATCACTGACCCATCCGGATGCGATTGTTCGCTCCGCTGCGGTCAATGCGCTGGCGGCCGCCCCGGAGCGGGAGGCTCTCCTGGCACCGATGCGCGCCGACAGCTCGCGCCTGGTGCGCCTGGATGCCACGCGGGCGACGATGGACACGGTTCCGCGCGGATCCGCTGCGTATGCCGAGCTGCAAAGCTACTTCACGCTCAATGCGGACCAACCCAGCAGTGCCGTGCGCCTTGCACAGCTGGCGCAGACCGAGGGCCGGTTGGAGGACGCGCTGCGCTGGACCGCGAAAATAAGTGAACTGGATCCATCGGACGGCAGCTACTCCGTCAAGGGCCGCCTGCTGCAGTCATTGGGACGTCCCGCGGACGCCGCCGAGGCATTTCGGTCGGCGATTGCCCGCAACCCGGATGAGCCACAGCATCATTACATGTTGGCACTCATTCTCGGGGAGCTCCAGGATCTGCAGGGGACCATTGCATCGCTGCAGGAAACGGTGCGGCTCGATGAAACCTTCGGGCGCGCCTGGTACAACCTCGGCCTGGCCCAGGCCCAGGCCGAGCAACTGGACAATGCCGCGCGCTCACTGATGAAGGCGGAAGCCCTGATGCTGCATACGCCCGAGCCTCCGTTTGCCCTGGCCACCGTGTACCTGCGGCAGGGAAAGCCCGACCGGGCCCGATCGGCGGCATCCCGGGCGCTTAAGCGCGATCCGGCTCACGGTCCGTCCGCCCGGATCCTGCAGCAGGTGCGCTAATTACGGCCGGCAGGTCACCCCTCTTCGCGCACAATATCCGCCCCCAGTGCCCGCAATTTACGGTCCAGGTTCTCGTAGCCGCGATCAATGCACTCCGCATTGCCAATCACGCTTTCGCCCCGGGCGCAAAGCGCGGCAAGGACCATGGCCATGCCCGCGCGGATGTCAGGGCTCGACATTTGCGATCCGCGCAGGGAGGCGGGGCCGGAAACGATAACGCGGTGCGGGTCGCACTGCACGATCCGGGCCCCCATATCAATCAGGCGATCGACAAAGTAGAGCCGGCTCTCAAACATTTTCTCAAAGAAGAGCACGGT
>JABAHO010006522.1_pt1 | contig 22608 bp, 22 predicted proteins | sample 7062071 | NCBI WGS metagenome assembly JABAHO01 (sample SAMN14534356, study PRJNA622989) | marine sediment metagenome | biome: marine biome [ENVO:00000428]; feature: marine pelagic biome [ENVO:01000023]; material: deep marine sediment [ENVO:00002113] | place: India: Gulf of Kutch | collected...
CATGCACTCCACGCCGCTGCCGATGTAGAGGTCGCCCTCTCCGGCGAGAATCGCCTTGGCGGCCTGATTGACCGCTTCGAGCGCCGATGCACAGTTGCGATTGATGGTGACGCCCGGCACCTCCTTGGGAAAACCCGCCGCAGCCCGCGTAGACGTCTTCGAGCAACGCGGGGTCGACGCCCGTGCGCTCGATGAGCGAGGCGTAGGTGTGCGCCAGAAGATCGTCCGGGCGGACAGATGAAAGCGCCCCGCCGAAGCGGCCGATGGGCGTGCGCACGCCATCGATGATGACAACTTCGTTCACTGCCTGCCCTCCTTCTCGGATTTCGTCACCGGATTCTCGTTCAGCGATTGTACATGCCGACCGCTTTCGCGATCTTTTCGTGCGCTTCATACGTTCGACGAAACCACTCCGTGTAGTCTTCCGGCCCCAGCCACTGGATGGCGATGCCCTTCGCTTTCATCTGCTCGAGCAGGCCGGGTTCCGCCGAGGCCCTCCCGAACAGCTCCGCCCAGTGCTGGATCTTCTCCTTCGTCGTTGCCTTCGGCACGACTACGCCGCGGCGCAGTGAATACACGAGATCCACGCCCTGCTCCTTCAGCGTCGGCACATCCGGGAGCTGATCGGAACGCGTCTCTGCGGCGATGCCGTACGCCTTGAGCTGGCCGCCCGCGAGATACTTTTTCCCGGCGACGGCATTGAGCGCGCCGAGCTGAACGGCGTTGGTGAGCAGCGCTGTCACCCGCTCGCGGGTGCTGTCGAAGGGAACGTACTTGAACTTCGCCCCGGTCGCCTGTTCCATCATCAGCCACATGAAGTGACTGGTCCCACCCAGCGTCGCACCGACCGTGATCGTGTCGGGCTTCTCCCGCGCCGCCTCGAGCATCTCGTCGAGTGAGCTCCAGGGCGCATCGGGTGCTGCGCCGACGACCGTCGGCGAGTCGGTCAGCAGCGACACGGGCTCGAACGCATCCCAGTTGAAATCGACGCGGCCGTTCAGGTAGCTCGTGATCGCGCTCTGGTGAACAGCGAGCAGGGTGCAGCCATCGGGCTTCGATTTCTGCGCCTCCCGGGCGCCCTTGTTGCCGCCCTGGCCGGCTATGTTGATCACGTGGAGGCGCGGGCCGGACGCGTAGGCGTTGATCGTATCCGCGAAGGCGCGCAGCACAGCGTCCGTGGCGCCGCCGGGCTTCCAGGGAACGATGAGCCTCGCCGTGGTGCACGTGAACGTGTTGGCGTAGGCGAGCGGCGGCAGCGCGAGCGCAATGGCCGCTGCCAGCCCGGCGAGCGCGGGGCGTAAATGAACCGAGGCTGATCTCATGCTCCCCTCCTGACGGCGTGCCCGGGCGGCTCCGGGCCGACGGCCTCGTTTGTCGTTATTCGCGCCGTCCCGCCTGCGCCATTCTAGGGCCTCGAACGGCGTAAAAAAAACGCCGGGCGCCTGTCATGTCCCGACGACCAGCGGGCTCACGAGCCGCTTCAGCGTTGCCATGACGCTGTTCGCGACCAGCCGCCCGGTGCGCGGATTCGCCTCGGTGGGAATGTTCTCGATCTCGAGCACGAAGCGGGCGCTGTCGGCCTCCACGACGATGCGGTGGCAGTTGCGGGTCACGCCCGGATCCGCCCAGATCTCGAGCTCGGTGCGGTCAACGCCGATGCCCGCGAGCCCGAGCGCGGCGGCCACGTTGAGATTGGCGGGAAAGCCCGCGGCGCCCTCCCGGGCCGTGCCGGAGAATACCCGCAGCGGCGCTTCGAGACCTTCGAGATCGATGCCGTGGTGCGCGAGATACGGCGCGCCCGCGAGACCGCCGGGCGGCTTGCGCGTGATCATACGCACGCTGTGGATGGTGCCCTCGGCGGCCGCGCGCACCGCGTCGAGCCCGAGCAGTGCACCGCTGGGGACGACGATACGCCCGCCCTCCTGCCGGGCGACGTCGACCAGCTCCGCATGCTCCATGAGCGCCGCCACGCTGATGGGCACCAGGACGCGGCCGCGCGCCAGCGCCGGGCCGGCAATCTCCGCGAATGCATCCGCGGGCGCACATTCGACCACCACGTCGGCCACCTCGGGAAGCTCTGCGGGCAACAGCACCGGTATGCCCGCGTCGATCGCCGCCATGCGCGCCGCCGCGCGTACGCGATCGCGCGCACACACCGCCGTCAGGGTCAGGTTCTCGACGCCGCGGGCGAGCCGCCCCGCGACCTCGAAGCCGACCGCGCCGAGACCGGCCACGGCGACGCGCAGCGCCCGCGGCTTACTCCGGCTCATCGCTCAAGAGCACGAAGACTTCGTCGTCGACAACCATGACCGGGTAGGCGCGCTCGTCGCTGCGTGCCGCGGGGCCCTCGTCCGTGTGGGTGAGGTGGATGACGATTCCGCCCAGCGTGACATCGATGGCAACGCCGCCCGCGAGATCGTCCACGTGCGCCGCCAGATGCCAGTCGGTGCGCCAGTCGTCGGGTATTGGCGGCATGCTCATGTAGATTATCGGTAATCTCTGTAACCAGCTGAATTACATGGTGCCGGGGGCCGGAATCGAACCGGCACGGACAATTGTCCGAGGGATTTTAAGTCCCTTGCGTCTACCAGTTCCGCCACCCCGGCGCGCTCGATCCGGGCGCCGGCTGCCGGCCGGAAGATGTCGAGGCCGACGTCGAATGCGTGCCCATGAATTGTACACGCCCGCGTCGCGGCCCGGCCGCTCAGGGCTCGTGCAGGTACGAATCCGACCAGGCGAGCGCGATATTGAAGCTGATCGAGATGCGCGACTCCTCGGCCAGGTTCGGATGCACCGAGTGGGTGATGGACGCGTCCCAAATCAGCAGCGTCCCGGCGCGGGGGGCGACGGCAAACTCGCTGCGCGCCAGCGCCTCGCCGTTCGCGGCGAGCATGTTCACGCTGGTGCGCGGGTCGTAAAAGCTGATCCCGCCGGAGCCCGCAGCCCCGTCGGGGCTCCCCTCGCCGTCGACCCCGGGGACTCTCACGTAATAGGTGCCGCTCAGATAGGACCAGGCATGATTATGCGGCGCATGATAGTCGCCGAATCGGTTGATGTTCGGCCAGGCGGCGATGGTCCAGCCGATGCCGTAGTTCATGCCCACCTCGTCGAAGTACGCCTGGGTGGTCTCGTCGATGCCGGCCTTGAGCCAGCGGATGGCATCATGGTCGGCGTCGAACATCTTGCCGTCGCGCCAGCGGCTGGCGGTCAGCTGATCGGTCTCACGCTCCATGTCCTCGATCAGGCGGACCAGCGCAGCGTTCGGCGCTTCACACTCATCGAGCGTGCGTCGCACGACAATCGTCGGCCAGAGCCGGAGGATATTCGGCTGCCAGCCTGGCGCCTGGAACGCGTCGCTCATGCCGCACCACCCCCGGCGTTCACCTGCACGTCGAACGCGATCCGCACCGCCGGCTCCCGGGAATGGTTCGGATGCTCGAAGTAGCGCACGAAGGCGGGCCAGATGAGCAACAGCCCCGGCGTGAGGGGCACCGAGTAGTGATAGTGCAGATACGGGTCGCGGCGGATGGAATTCATGTTCATGCCGTTGCGTGGATCGTAGAAGGTGACGGAGCCCGGCCTGCGATCGTCGCGCGCCCCGAGATCCGCGTCCGGCTCCGGTGTGCTCACCACGTAGCAGCCCGTCAGGTAGGCGCCGGTGCGGTTGTGCAGCGGCCGGATGTCCTCGAAACGCTGAATGTCGAAACGTGCGCGCAAGCTGCAGGCCGGCGGACGCGTGAAACCCGCCGCGCGCAGATACGCGCTCACGGCGTAAACGACGTTCGCCTTGAGCCACTCGACGCTGGCATCGCCGATGGTGAAGGTGTCGTCGAGGGGTCGCTCGCGGGCCAATTCGGCCAGACGCAGGGTCGGCTGCTCGTGATCGGGCAGCGACTGCTGCAGAAACACGCACGGCCAGAGCTGCAGCAGCTCGAGCCCCGCTACTCCCTTACCCATGAGGCAACCCTAACAAGCGGCAAAACCGCGCATCATTCTACAAGCCCCCCGCATTGGCATCACGGCCCCCGCGGCGTACAGCGTTGCTCAACCGGCTTTGGCTTCGGCTGTGTCGAAGGTCACCTTCTGCTCGCGCGAGAACAGCCGTCCGGCGCTCCATATGTAGTTCACCTGCCCCCATTCTGCAGCGCTGTGCAGATTGGGAAAAAAGCCCTTGCCCTGAAAGTTTGCGCTCGTGTTGCACAGCAGGGGGATCCCGGAGAGCGCGTGATACGCCGTCAGAAGCTCGAAGATCAGCGGATGCTCGTCAGCGTTGACCGTCTGCAGCCGGGCGGTGCCGTCGAGATGCTGAATGGCGGGAATGCGCTCTTTCCACGCCGCACGCACGTGATGGTCGTAGAGCATGAACGGATCCGGCGAGCCGGGATCGAAGACTTCGGCGGCGTGCTGCTCGAGACAGATGGGCGCGACCGGGCGGTACCCTTCCCTGCCCTTGACCCGGTTCAGCGTGTCCTTCATGGCGGCATCCTTTGCCGCCGCGAGGATGCTGCGGTTGCCGAGCGCTCGGGGTCCTATCTCGGCTCTGCCGTCGAGAAACAGGATGGGCTCGTTGCTGGTATGAATGAGCTCGGCGAGCTCGGCCATCGAGAAGGCGCGGACATCCCAGCCCGCGACGCTCTCCGGCGCCTGGAACGGGGGCCCGCTGTAGACGCTCCATTTGAGCGCCACGCTGCCGGTCAACGCCACCATTGCGCAACACGCCGCACCGAGGGCGCTGCCTGCGTCGTTCGGAAATGGCGGCACCCACATGGCATCGAAAAGCCCGCTTTGGCGAATGGCTTGATTCCACTTTATGTTCAGCGCACAACCCCCTGCATAACAAAGATTTTTTTGGTACCCAGGGTTGGCCGTAACGAGCTTTCCCAGCGATTCCAGCAGCATTCGCTGCACGAACTCGTGATAGGAGGCGATGATGTCGTCGCCGTCGCTGGCGGCAAACTCGGCGCTGCCCTTGATGAGGCGCAGAAAATCCTGGTTCAAGCCGTAGATGTCGCGGATGTTGGCATCCCCGAGCCACGGCAGCCGCTCGGACGCGCTCTTCAGCAGCGCCATGAACGGCTCTTGCGGGCTGCCGTACGCCACGTAGGCCATGATCTTGCCCGGGGTGCCCAGGGTCTCCCACTGGCTCGGATTCGCCGAGAACGGCCCCTGCCCCGCGGCGATGTCCGCGTAGAGATCACCGACGATGCTCGACAGCGGTCCGACATTGGCAAAGCGCCCCGCGTCCGCGTCGTAGTAGTACATGTACGGCACCATGCCGCCGTCCCAGCTGAGCACGTAGGCGCTCTCGCGCGCTTCGGCGAAGGGGCTCGAGCAGTAAGCGCCGAGCGCGTGACCCGCGTAGTGCGGATAGGTGACGTATGGTATCGGCGCGTCGTCGCGGGGCTTGGCGTCGAGGATGTTCCGCGCGAGCGGCGTCTGGATGTACGGCGCGCGCGGCAGGTGCACCTCGCGCTCGCCCCACTGGAAGACGTCCTTTCGCGGGTGCCAGCCGTCGACGACGAAGCGATCGACGTCGCTCACGGCGCAGCCATAGGCGTTCAGGACGGCCTCGACGAAGGCGAGATCGAAAAGCGCCGCGTGGCGCATGTTGTTGCTCAGTTTCTCGAGCTCCACGCTGAAGACCAGCGTGTCGCCCTCGATGAGCGCCACCGAACCGTCATGTCCGAATTTGATGCCGCAAAGTCGCATTTGGAGAGCCAGGCACAGCCGGGGGGCCGAGTCCGGGCAAATCTATACGATCAGCTGCCTTCAGGCGACGCCTTCATGGCGCCGCGCGCGGTTCGGATGATCCGAAGCGAACGCGTTGTATGGAGGCTGGGGTCGGAATCGAACCGGCGTACACGGCTTTGCAGGCCGCTGCATAACCACTCTGCCACTCAGCCCTGGTTTAAGAGCGATCTAGAGGGGATTGGAGCGGGAAACGAGACTCGAACTCGCGACCCCAACCTTGGCAAGGTTGTGCTCTGCTCTACCAACTGAGCTATTCCCGCTTGATCGGACTCCGTATTGTATTAGTGACCCCAAGGCTGTCAAGGCAGCGCCCTGCCCCCGCGCTCAGTCCGCGACCCCGGGTTTCAGGCTCGGCCAGGCCGACCTCAGATAGACGAACATCGACCAGAGCGTCAGGCCCGCTGCCACCATGAGCAGNNGACGTTGGCCACCTTCACCTGAGAGCGCTGCCCGATCTCGGCCATGAACTCGCGCAGGGCCGAGACGGCGATCTCGCGCCCGATGATGATAGCCGCGGTGATCGCGAGCCAGGCGCGCGGATCGGCCTGCACGAGCAGAACCAGCGCAACTGCCACCAGCAGCTTGTCGGCGACCGGATCGAGGAAGGCACCGAAGCGCGAGGTCTGCTCGAGACGCCTGGCGAGAAAGCCATCGAGCCAGTCGGTCAGCCCGCCGGCGGCGAAGATCACAGCGGCCGCCGCATTGGTCCAGCTGTACGGAAGGTAGAAGACCAGTATGAAAACCGGTATCAGAAGAATGCGTATCAGGGTGAGGGAGTTGGGGAGATTCATTACTGCTCTCGAAAAGCAGTATAGATGTCTCTCGCGAGAGCGCGACTGATGCCCTGGACCCGCGCAAGATCCTCGACGCCTGCGCGGGCGACACCCTGCAGGCCGCCGAACTCGCTGAGCAGTCGCTGGCGGCGCTTGGCGCCGATACCGGGGATCTGCTCGAGCACCGAGGTTTTGCGCGCGCGCGTGCGCCGGGCCCGATGCCCGGCAATGGCGAAGCGGTGTGCCTCGTCGCGGATCTGCTGAATGAGGTGCAGCGCGGGCGACTCCGCGGAGAGCGCGATGGGCCGCTCGCGGCCGACCTTGAAGAGCTGCTCGAGCCCCGGCTTACGCGTGCTGCCCTTGGCCACGCCGAGAACCTCGAGATCGTCGAGCTGCAGCTCGTCGAGCACGGCGCGTGCCTCGCTGAGCTGGCCCTTGCCGCCGTCGATGATCAGCAGATCGGGCATCCTGGCCTCTTCCTTGCGCAGGCGCGTGTAGCGCCGCTTGAGCGCCTGGTGCATGGCGGCGTAGTCGTCACCGGCGGCCACGTCCTTGATATTGAAGCGGCGATAGTCCGATTTGACCGGTCCCTCGGCCTCGAAGACCACGCACGACGCCACGGTTGCTTCCCCCGAGCTGTGGCTCACGTCGAAACACTCGATGCGGCTCGGCGGCTCGTCGAGATCGAGCGCCTCCTGCAGGGCATCGAAGCGCTCGCGCAGGCTCGCGCGATCGGCGAGGCGCTGATCGAGCACCAGCTCCGCGTTGGCGTTCGCCATCTGCAGCCAGCGGGCGCGGTCGCCGCGCACGCGATGGCGCACCGACACCTTGCGCCCGGCCGCCTCGCCGAGCGCCGCCTCGAGCACGTCCACGTCGTCGATGGACTCGCTCACGAGGATCTCGTCTGGAATCGGACGGTTGGCCGCGGCGTTGAGATAGTACTGCGGCAGAAACGCCTCGAGGATGTCGCGCGCGTCGGCGCCNNCCCATGCCGTCGCGGATGCGCGCCGCGACCACGTCGATGTCGCCCTTGGCGCCGCTGATGTACTGCCGCTCCTGGACCCGGCGCAGGCTGACAATCTGATCCCGGTAGCGTCCCGCAGCCTCGTAGTCGAGGGTTTTCGCGGCCCGCTCCATGCGCGCGACGAGCTCGTCGATCATCGCCTCGCTCTTGCCTTCGAGGAACATCATCGCGTGGCGCACGTCGTCCGCATAGCGGGCCGCATCGACGAGGCCGACGCAGGGTGCCGTGCAGCGTTTGATCTGATGCTGAAGGCACGGACGCGAGCGGTTCTTGAAGAACGAGTTCTCGCACTGGCGCACCATGAAGAGCTTCTGAAGCAGGTTCAGGGTATCGCGGGTCGCACCCGCGCTCGCGAAGGGGCCGAAATAGCGCCCCTTACCGCGCCGCGGTCCGCGATGAAACGCAAGCCGCGGGAACTCCTCCTCGGTCGAGAGGTAGATATATGGGAAGCTCTTGTCGTCCCGCAGCACGATGTTGTAGCGGGGCCGGTGCTCCTTGATCAGGTTGTTCTCGAGCAGCAGCGCCTCGGTCTCGGTGTGGGTGGCCGTGACCTCCACCGATACCGTGTGCTTCATGAGCGCCCGCGTCTTCGGCGCCAGCTGGTCGGGCGAGCGGAAGTAGCTCGACACGCGTTTCTTGAGATTGCGCGCCTTGCCCACGTAGAGCACCTGACCGCCGGCATCGAGCATGCGGTAGACGCCGGACTGGCCGGTCAGGGTGCCGAGGAAGGCAGCAGAATCGAATTCAGCGAGTGCTTTTTCCATGATCGACGGGGGCGCGCCCCGCGCATTATCCCCGTTTTGTCGGGATCCTGGCGAGGGTCCGGGCGCGGCGCATGACGCGCCGGAACATCGCCGGCGTCAGACGCCGTGTCTGTGTGTTGTAGCGGCTGCAGTGATAAGAATCCACCAGCCAGCGCCCGTCGCCCAGCCGGTGCTCGTTGCCGTGGCCGAAGGGCGCGTCCCCGAGCTTCAGGCCGAGGGCCTTGAGCACTGCGCCGTGGGCAACGCCTCCAAGGGCGAGAATCACTCCGCCCGGCGCCATCGCCGCCAGCTCGGCGCCCAGATAATCGTTACAGTTGCGCACCTCGGCCCCCACCGGCTTGTTCTCCGGCGGCAGGCACTTGACCGCATTGGTGATTCGGCAGTGCAGGAGCCGCAGCGGATCGCGCCGGTGCAGCGACGTCGGCTGGTTGCTGAGTCCGAGCGCGTGCAGGGTCTCGTAGAGCAGCTCGCCCGCGTAGTCGCCCGTGAACGGCCGCCCGGTACGGTTGGCGCCGTGCATGCCCGGCGCGAGCNNCGGACGCCGCGGACCGAACGACGGCACCGGACGCGCGTGGTAGTCCGGATGCTTCGCTTTCACCTCGTCAAGGAAAGAAGCCAGGCGCGGACAGCGCCGACAGTGCAGATCGAAAAGTGGCGCTCCGGACATGGAGCCTACGTTGCCCGAAGCGTTATCGCGCCGCAAGGCCGGTTTCCGTCACCGAATCATAAAGGTGATAATGCCCGCCGGAGGTTTCCGATGAAGAAAAAAAGCCGTCGGCGAAGCCCGCTTCGCAAGCTTTTGCTTATCTTTGCCGGCATCTCAATTTCCATCATCCTCGCTGCCGGCGTCGGCGCTGCGCTGGTGGTGTTCATGTTCGCAGACGAGACTGGCCGCCGGGTCACGCTCGGCTGGGACGCCTCGAGCAGCGCGAGCGTGGATGGCTACACCATCCACTTCGGCTCTTCGAGCGGAAACTACTCCGAGACGATCTTTGTCGGCAATCAGACCAGCTACACGCTGACCGGCCTCGAGGCCGGACGCACGTACTACATTGCCATCACGAGCCGCGCGGCCGGCGGCACGAGCGAAAGCGCCTTCTCCGACGAGATCGTGGTGAATATCCCCGAGTAATAGGCCGGCCAGAGCCGGCTCTCGCTGCTGCGCTCAGCCGCCCGTGAGGACAATCGTGTCGGCTGCCACGTTCGAGAGAATCTCGATCTCGGCACCTTCGGCCGACATCAGCTTACCGACTTGAAAGTAAACGGTGCGCGATCCCGAGCCACCGGCCAGGTCATAGCGCACTTCGGGCGTGATGGGCTGCCACTCGACGGCTGCGAAGTCCGATCGCTCGCTCACGCGATAGTGGCTCGCTTCGCCGGTCAGCGTGTAGTTCAGGGTGACCCTGGGACTTTCGGTCGCGGCTTCTCCACCGTTGATGCGAAAGTTCTCGATGCCAGGCTTGAAGCGTGGCGAACGGGGCTCGGCTGAAGGCACGGGCTGCAGCAGCGCGACCGCCTCGGCACACTCGGGACCGCCGCCACCCGAGGCAAGCGTCAGCAGCACTCCACGATTGTGCTGCGCGGTGCCGAGCGCCACCTGTCGGCCCTGGTAGCCGCTCTTGGAGACTGTCAGCACGAGCGGTGCGAGGATGTGCACCTTGTCGAATTGAACGACCCCATTCTCGTCGGCAAGCTGCGCTCCGAACTGGGAAGGATTGGCCGGCGTGCCCAGACACACCGCGGCGGCCTCGACCGGCTTGCCGGCGCCGCGCTTGGAAATCTGCACGGTGACCTGCTCAGCCACCGCCGTGTGCGCCAGCGCAAGCGCCAGCGTCGCTGCCGCAATCGTTCCTGTCCCTGGTATCACGTTTCGAGTTTTCATGCCTTCGCCTCCTGATTGAACGCGGATACCGCGCGCCCGCACCCGCAAGCGATCTCCACAGTGACGAAATTCAGCCGGCGCAATCGCTGCCACGCAGAACGTGATCCAGCCGAATATTGCCGCGGCCAATTCAGACCGGCTGATTGCCCGCCAATCACCGGGCCTGCAGCAGATCTGGACCTAGTGTATCGATCTCGATGGTGCAACGAAACTCCCCCCAAGGAGCGCCGGCGTCGCTCACGAGGCACGCGCCCTACATCTCGCTATCTCTACACCTCTTCACGGGCATCCAGTCGGCGGCGCCGGTGGCCGCAACCCCACTATTGCTGCGTGCCGCCTGGACTCAACGCGCCATCGGCATCCTGGTCGCGCTCGTCGGGGTGGAGCTATTCAACATCGCCCGGCTCGTCCATCTCTACCTGCTGGGCGTGCACTGGCCCGAAGCGTTCGATGTGGCCCACCAAATCCTATGGAACGTCGCGGCGATGGTCGCGGGTCTTGTCTACCTGGGTGTCTGGCTATTTCTTACAGACAGCCGCCTATCGAGTGATCTGGACGCTCATCGCGACGCTAGACAGGAGGGCATCATACTAATTTGAATGCCATGGTAAGAAATACGTGGCACGACAACCTTAAGAGCTCCTTGCCATGGCTACTCTTTCCAAATCGAGCCGTGCAGGGGCATAAATTATTTATGCTGTCCCGGAAGTTTGGGCGGTAAATTACGCGCGCCACCCCAGACTATCAAGGCAATTCATTCGTATGTCTTTTCCCCATACGGATCGATTACTGCCGTGTAAGCACCGAGAACTATAGCTAGTAGAAGCATTGGAATGCCGATTAATCGACCAAAAAATCCTTTATAACCTCCAAGTAACATGCCAGCAACTCGGCGTCTTGCGAACACATGCCCCATACTCGCGGACTCCCGGTAGTAGTCATAAGCTTGCGCCTCATCTTTGTCGACGCCAGCACCCAGCTCGTACAACTTTGCCAGTTGATATAGTCCAGCGGAGACCCCTTCATCTCCGGCTTTGCGAAACCTTGCCATTGCCGCCTCCATATCTCCCTGCTCAAAGGCGACGATTCCTAACAAGTATGTAGCTAATGGATCCCCATTTCCTGATGCTAGCGTCAGCCAGCGTTTAGCCTCGTCAAGATCCTTATTGATCGATCCTCCCCCAATCGAATAAATCCATCCTACTAATCTTGCACAACCGATATCACCAGTTTCTGCTTTTGGCAAGCAAAGCTGCATTGCAGCTTGTGTTTGGCCATCGGCACAAAGTCTATAAACCTTCACTAGAAAATCGTTCGAATTCATCGAATTTTTCACCAAAGAATCACTGACAGACTTGTTGCGCAGAGCCGCCCCGAGCATTCACTGACCGCCGTAAGTTTGCAGGCAATCTAAGATTTGGAGGAATCGGAGTTGACCTTGGCGGAGCCGGCTGCACTATTGGTGTTGGCGGCTTCGGTGGTATTTCTGGAGGGGCAGGAGCCTTCAACGGCCTGCCAGCGATCAATCGTTGTACGAGCACTAATGCTCTTAGTCGCTCTCTGGCGTTCATCGCGACTATAGACGAGCCTATGATCGTGGTTTCCCCTGCAGCAAGGATGAATGCAGCGGGTGCAATTGTGCCGAGTGCTCCGATGCCTATTTGGCTGAGGGTCGCTCTACTGCTGTCTATATCCGCGAAATCACTTGGGAATGCCTCAAGACCAGAACGGTCCCAATACCGAATAGGATTACCTCCGACATAGGCGTAAGTAGCGAACCCTCCGACAAGGCCGATTGGATCGCTTTGGACGTATCGTCCAATCGCTGGGTCATAGTCCCGGAAGTAGTTGTAATGCAGCCCGGTCTCCGCGTCGAAGTATTGGCCGGGGAAGCGCAGAGGGTTATCCACGGTATTTCTCGAGATAACTACGTTACCAAAGGGAGTATAGTCTGCGCGCCACGCCGCTTGCTGCGATTGGTCGCTCATTATTTTCGGGGTACCGAGGTGATCGGTGTGATAAAAGTGCGTAACTCCATCCCGAATGGTGGCAAGAACGCGCCCATCGAGATAGATGTATTCAGTACCCCCCAAGACGCGCCGGCTTCGCTCACGAGGTACGCGCCCTACATCTCGCTATCTCTACACCNNATGTATTCAATAGTCATTTTTTGGCCGGCATTGTGCTCAGCGATAAGCTGCCCGCCCTGGTCGTAAATAAAATATGTTGTGTCGCTCATGCGGCCAGAAAGTTCATGAGCCACCTGTATGTCATCGAAGACACCGAGTACGGGCAGGCCTTGGACCTTTATGGCACGAAGTTTCAGGCGGTAGCGGTCGTCCTGATTGAATATGGCGTTGCTTATCTCGCCCGTGTCCTCCGTGTGCCCCTGGTCATCGGTGACCACGACCCGGGCTGTTCCCGAGTTTAGTCGCAAGTCGATAGTCACGAAATCGCTCAACGTGGGCAGTCGAAAAATGACCTTCGTGCGCTGTGCTTCGTCATTGAAAACGCCGGCGGTGACGGCAACGCGGCGCTTTCCGTTGAATCGCACCTTTATTCCGTGTGGTAAGCGAGGCTTTTTCAGGACCAGCGTGCCTTGCGATATGGTCGCGCGCACCACGAGCGTGGTGTCGCCGGTATGCTCGAAGGTGTCGACGGTGCGAATGGCCTGACCGGGAAGCACGTGGGCGGCACCGGCCTCGACGGCAGCAGAAGTGTCCTCAACGGGGCGCTTGCCTCTCCACGCGCCACCAGGCTGATCGTCGATGACCGTGCCGTCGGGGGCGGAGAAGTCGTCTGTGAAGAGGACGGTCTCGGCCGTTAACGCAGTGCCTCCGGGACCAGCCTTCTTTACCCGTTCACCCTTGCCGTTATAGGTGTAGCTCGCCACCTGCACGCCGCTCGCGAGGGCTTCCGTCATGCGATTGGTGTCGTCGTAGACAAAGCTCAGCGGCCCCTTGGCGATGGTGTTTCCGTTGGCATCGAAGCTGAAGCTCGTGGCATTGGGGCCGGCAATGGCGTCCAGGCGGTGCGTGCCGGGCACGTAGCTGTAGCTGTCAACACCCGCGGTCGTCGATAGCGTGAGGCGGTTGCCGATGCCATCGTAGCTGTAGTCCTCGGTGCCGTAGACGCCTTCAGCGTGAGTCAGGCGATTCAGCCCGTCGTAGGCGAAGCTTTGGCTGCGCGATGCATCGAGACCGTCCATCAGGCTGGTGATGTTGCCGGCCGGATCATAGCCGAGGACGAGATCCTGCACGCCGGTCGCCGTCTGCCCTGTGAGCCGGTAGTCCTGGTCGAACTCCCGAGACATCAAGATGCCGTTACCGTACGCGAAACCTTCCATGGGGCCGAAAGGCAGATAGGTGATGTTCGACGCGAGCGTCTGAGTGACGCCGCCGGTGGTCGCCGATACCGAGTCGATGCGGCCGAGGGGATCTCGCGTATAGGAGCTGATTGTCCCGCTCGGGTAGGTGATGGATTGCAGACGGTCGGCGCTGTCGTAGGCGTACGCCGTCCGATAAGCCACGCCGTCGATAGTGCGCGTCTCGGTGAGCAGATTCCCACGAATATCGTATTCGAAGTCGGTGCTTCCGCTCGCGTCGGTCATTTGATTCAGGCGTCCGATTCCATTTGGACCGGCGTCGTAGACAAAGCCGACATTTTTTGTCGCATCCGGATATTGGACCGCCAACAACCGATTGAGAGCATCGTACTCGTACGTGGTCAACACCCCGCGCGCATCGGTCTGGCTGAGCCGATTTCCCGCATCGTCGTAGGTGAACTGCGTGAGACCGGTATCGGGGCTCGACTGTGCCGTGAGGTTNNGTCCGTCGAAGGTATAACGCGTCGTCAGGCCCTCTGCATCCGTCACGGCTACGAGATTGTCACGTGCATCGTAGTCGAAGCCTGTTTCACCGGCCTCCGGATCGATTGTCCTGGCGAGCCGGTTCAGCGCATCGTACTCGCTCGCGGTGCGCCCGTCGTTTCCGTCGATGACAGCCGTGCGATTACCCATGGGATCGTACTCGAAGTCGGTCTGCTGCCCGGCCCCGCCAATCTCCTGGATCAATCTGTTCAGGGCATTGAAAACTCGCGCACGGGTCCGCGTGATATTGCCCGCCGGATCGCGAACGGTCTCACCAATTCGGTTGCCCGCCGGATCCAGGGAGAACTCGGTGCGATTGCCGAGATTGTCTTCGATGGCGATCAGACGCTGCGCATCGTCGTACTCGGATGTGAGAAAGCTGCCGTCGGGAAGCGTCGTCCTGATAACGTCGCCCACTCCGTCGTATTCGAAGGTGGTCAGCCGACCGCCGACGTCACGAGCGAGAAGCCGGCCGCGAGCGTCGTAGGTGAGTCTGGTCACGAGACCGTTCGGATCCTGCAGCTCAAGGGGGCGACCGTGGGCGTCGTGCAGCGTGATCCGATTCACTTGGTCGAGTGCATTGGTGATTTGGGTGCCATTGCCGGCCAAGTCGTAGGCAAATGTCGAGATATCGGCGACATCGGTCCGCGGCCCATCGATCGCGGCGAGAAGCCCCTGGGCGTTGTACGTGTTCGTTACCGCTCGGGAGCGACCGGACGCTGTATCCGTCTCGGTACGCGACAGAAGGCGGCCCAGGGCATCGTAGCGGAAGGCGGTCGTCTTTCCGGGCTCGGTAATGAGCTCGGGAAGCCGGAAAGTCGGATGCCACCGGGTCGTGACGGTGCGCTGCTCCGGCGTTCCAACGGCCTCGGTGCGACTGGTCTCGAGCCCTCGTGCGTCATAGACAAACGTGGTCTGATTTCCGTTGTGATCCGTGCGCGATGCGGGATAACCGTTCGCATCGTATGTGTAGCTCGCGAATGAGTTGCTGCAGCTCGAGGTGCACGGAGACCCGCTCACCGCCGCCACGCGGGCGCTGTGATGGCTTGTCTCGAAGCTGTAGGTGCGGACTTCACCGAGCGCATCCGTGAGCGTCGTCGTCCCTGCTGCGTCGTCGTAGCTGAGCGTCACGGCCTCGGCGCCGCCGGCGCGGCTATTAGCGATCACGCGCCCGACGGCGTCATAGCTCCAGGTCACGTACATGACGCCGTTCTCATTGGTGATTCCGGTCAAGGCATCCGGATGAACCGGATCGTCGTAGTGGTACTGCCGCGTCGGATTGTCGCCCGGATCGCTCGCGGTCTCGTCTGGATACGTTACTCGCGCGAGGTTTCCCCGATCGTTGTAGGCGTAGGAATAAACAGCACCGGCCGGATCGGTTACGGTGACCAGATCACCTGCGGCATCGTAGCCGAGTTCCAGGGAACGGCCGAAGTGATCGGTGACACCGGAAAGTCGATTAGATCCATCGTACGCGAGCGTCTGCGTAAAACCGGCGCGCGTCGTGATCGACTGTAGCTTCCCGTCGCCGTCATAGACCTCGACGGAATCGTCCTCATCGACATATCGCCATCCCGCGACCTGGCGCTCGAGCCACCCCGACACGTCGGGATCGCCAATCCAATTGACGCCATCCCAGTTGAAGTAGAGCGTCCTCCCGGTTTCCCGAAGTACCATCGCCGTGGTGTCATCCAGGAACACCTGGCGCTCATAGGTGTGTCTCCACCGCCAGCCTTCCCTCCGAGACTGAATACCGAGAATACTGTTGTAATGGCGTTCGAATCTCAGGGGAAAGATGCCTGAGCCGAGATAATCCAATTCGCTGTTGTAATTGTTACCCGTCGCAACGTGAACTGGATTACCCGCCTGAATCGGGCAGGACGGCGGACCGGCATTCTTTCCTTCATCGACAAGTGGTGGACGCGGCTTGGCGTCGGCATCGTAAGAGAACCTGTAGGTGATTCCGGCGCAGCACGGATCCTCTCGGGTTGCTCGAATCTGCACGTCGATGAGAAAAAAGCCCGGATTCCAACCGCCCGGGCCTGCGCGGCCAAACTCGTAGCCGGAAAATCTGCTGCACGCATACCAGGCCGGATCACACATGTAGGCGAGACCACCCACCTCTTTCTCGATGGTCACTGCACTCTTCGGGAGTTCCACGTCGGCCCAGCACAGGGTATCGCCGTCGGCGGGCGCGTTGGACAAGCCGCCCCGGTGCACGAAGCAGCTCATCGATGCGTAGACGCAGGCGCTCAATGTCATGCCCGCAATTGCGACCGCAAAACGTGTCGGCACGTCAGCAACCCCCCCCACGAGCCACAGAGTTCCGTGTGAGCTCTTTTTGGTCGTCTGCCCGCTATCCGTGGCACTCTCCGGTGACGTTCGTTCGGACGAGGCGGGCCGGAATGGTGATATTTGCTACTCAGAATGCCCGAGGAATCGAACTTTCACAAATACAGGCATACAATCCTCGGTTTTATTGTCCTGCCCGCTGACTGAATTTGAAATTTCATTTTGTCAGAGTGCTTTGTCTTCCATCGGCATAATCAGGCCGTGGCGCAGGGACAGATGCGCGAGCTCCACGTCGCTGCGGGCACCAAGCTTGCGCATCAACCGCGTGCGATAAGTACTGATCGTCTTTGGGCTGACACAGAGCTTCGTGGAAATCTCCCGGCGGTGATGCCCTTGGCTCAACATCACCAGCACCGAGAGCTCGCGCTGCGTGAGGCAGCCGAGGGGCGAATTTCCGTCGTGCATTTGTTCGAGCAGCAGCGTCTGAGCCACATCGGCACTCACGTGGCGCTGTCCTCGGAAGACTTTTTTCACGCACGTCAGCATCTCTTCCCCGGTGCTCTGTCTCGTGAGATAGCCCGCGATGCCGACTTTGAATAAATGCACAGGATAAGGGCCGCTCGCTTGGTCGCCCAGGATGACGACCTTCAATGATTCGTCGATTCTGAGCAGACGACGTGTCGCTTCCAAGCTGTCCATGCCAGGGATATTCACGTCCATGAGCAGAACATCGATCTTACTGAGTCGCATGGCAGCGAAGACCTGCTCGATTCTTCCCGCTTCTGTGATTACCGTCAGGTCCGATTCATCCTCTAACAGCCGGCGAATACCGCTTCGCATGAGCGCGTGGTGGCTCGCAATGAGAACATTGATCATGGTTCGGTCGCTCCTTTCATTCCGTTGAAGGCGATCATGGTGACGCCGAGTGTATGGCGACCCACAACGGCGATGAAGCGCCGCGAGAGGACTGTAAGCGGATGGTAAGTCAGCGTATTGGACGCTGATTCGACGCCCGACGATTACTTCTCAATCGAACCGGCGAGTCGCTCGAGGATCTGTTCGAGCAGCGCTCTCGGCGTTGCGTAATTGAGGCGCACGCAGTGCTTTCCGATCTTGCCGAAGTCGGGGCCGTTACTGAGGGCGACCTGTGCGTGCTCGAGGAAGTATTCGTAGGGCCCACCGGGCAGATCGAGCTCGCTGCAATCCATCCAGGCGAAGTAGGCGGCTTCGGGGGGAACGTACCTGACCGCCGGCATGCGGCTTGCGAGGAACTCGGTGATGAAGTCGCGATTGGCTTGGAGGTAGGGAACGAGCCCGGTAATCCAGTCGTCGCAATCCCGCCATGCGATTCGCGAAAGCGGGATACCGAGGCAGTTGTGCCCGCCGAGCAGACGCCCCGGGACTTCCTTGAAGCGCTTGCGGAGCGCCTCGCTGCCGAAGACCGCCACCGCGACGCGCGTGCCGCCGAGATTGAAGGTCTTCGTGGCCGAGTGGTAGGTGATCGTGCGCGCTCTGATGTCGGGGCCGAGCGTCTCGAAGGGGATGTACTCGTGCCCCTCGTAGACCACGTCGGCGAAGATCTCGTCGGCGATGACGACGAGATCGTGGCGCAACGCGATATCGGCGAGTGCCTCGAGCTCGCCCCGCTCGAAAACCCGTCCAGTGGGATTGTGCGGGTTGCAGAACATGAGCACGCGGGTGCCGTCGTCGATGGCCGCCGCCATGGCGTCGAAGTCGATGAGGAAGCGCCCGTCCTGCACGACCATCGGGCACTGGATGGCGCGCCGGCCGGTGTCGGCCGCCGCCGACAGGAAGTTCGGATAGATGGGCGTCGGGATGATGCCGCCCTGCCCGGGCTCGCAGAACATGTCGAAGCCGAGATAGAGGCCCTGGACCACGTCGATGAGCAGCTCGATGCGCTCGGGCTCGATCCGCCAGCCGTATCGGCGCATGGCGCGCTCGGCGAAGACCTGCTCGAGGGGCTCCGGACCCTCCTTGAACGGGTAACCGAGATCGCCGGTGGCGGCGGCGCGGGCGACGTAGTCGCGCAGCGGCTGCGCCTGCAGGAAATCCATGTCCGCCACCCACGCCGGCAGCACGTCGTCGCCGTAGCGCCGCCATTTGCCGCCGGACAGGCCGCGCAGACGCGCCAGATCCACCGTATCGAAGCTCATGAGTCGCGCTCTCCCCCCGTTGCCACGGCCGCGGGCGCCCGGGACCGCAAAAATCGCACAATTGTACGCATTTACCCCGTTTGTTGAATTTTCGACAGCCTGTTCGGCCGCCGACACCGCTCTGCGACGGCCTTCACACTTCGCGCGGGTTGGCCCGCCGGCGCATGCGCCCAACGCCCTGCCAATGGCGATTGGCCATGCGTGAGTTCACGATTTGACCGGCACTTCGCCCGATTTCTGTGACGGGGTTCACATTGTCTGCCAAGTTGGCACGGCTTGCGCATAGGTACAGGCAGATTTCGAAACCGTCATTGCAATTCGTTAGAGGGGATAGAGACATGAACACAGTGATTCGTTGGACCGAAGACCAGCTGGTCGCGGAAATCTCGGGGCTCGATGCCAAGCTCAACGGCGGTCCCGAGGCCGGGGAAAACAACCGAAAGGTCGCCAACTCGTACCTGCGGCAGCTGCTCAAGGATCGGAAAGAGGCCCTGCGCCTTCTGCAGTTCCGCAAGGCCCAGGGGATGACGACTTTCCAGGCCCAGGCCGGCCACTGATCGCACAGCGCATATCGGGGTACGGGATCCCGCCCCCAGCTTCGGCCGGCAGCCGCTAAAGCGGCGCCGGCCGCCGGAAAGGGGGGTGGTCCGGCCCCATCGGGCAGCCAGCAGCGCTCGCCCGCCTTATCTCCCCACCCGTCTCAGCCGCGCGTCGAACCGGACGCAGAACCTCGATTACCAATGCCCCTGGGCAGGCCATCGCCCAGGCACGCGCTGGCGCGCGCAGGGTGGCCTTTGGCGTGGGTGCCATGTCCGAGAAAAGAGCACGCCGCCCCGAACGGGGCGGCGTGAGGCCTACGTCCGAGGGGAAGCGAATCGGACGAAAGGTAACGGTATCCGGACCCAGACCATGAAGGCCGAACCAGCGAGTCCGAATACTGGCTCCGTTTCCCGGCGGATAGGGAGCAGCCGGTCAATGGATCCACAAGGACTGGTGCAACACCCATGCCACTCAATGAAAATGTCCGCAAATCAGAGACTTGAGCAGCCCGGGAACCCCTTTCCCACCCGTCTGTAAAGTTTCTCGACGGGGTTGTCGGAGCGGCTGGTGAGATTATAGGAATATACCTGATAATTTACTTTAAGTCAGATGACAAATCAGTTTTTAATCAGATAGATATTGAGATCTTCTCGATTTATTCTCGTCTGTAAGAGTTCCCGACCCGGGTACAGCCTCCGCCCGGATCGCGCGCGCCAGGCGCCTGGCCGCGGCCCCTGTACGTGCCACGGATATTGGCATGCGGGTTTCGCGGCCCGTGGCTGGCTTCCTGGGGCCGTCTGCCGGCCCGGGTCAGGTGTGGTATAATTTTTAAGTTGTCGGCCATCTGCTCGCTCAGGAACTCGGTGTCTCGTTTTAGGGGACCGCGGCATATCGAGAGTCCCGTGCCACGGTCATGAACGCCCGCGGGAGGCGCCGGAATGCAGCACAGCACGCTCTACGTGGGTCCTCCCACCCAGTCGGTCACGCGCAATAAAGCCGAAACGCGAGGTCCCTTCGCGAGGGCCTCGACCGGTGCCCTTCGCGCCGTGCCGGTCGGCGCCGCTGAGTGAAAATCGTCGGCAATTGTTATTCGCTGTTACCAGCACAACCCACACATTCACAGGAAGACTGCGAAGAGATATGTATTTAACCCGTCACAAGACTTCTTCGTCGGGAGAAACCGACATTACCTTCCCCATGCTCGAGTGCTGGAACCCGATGACCAAGGTGGCGACCATCGCCGCTCAGGTCGATCAGAGGCGGGTTCTGTGCCGAATCTCGATGGAAGTTCTGCAGAAGAAATTCCGTGCCTCGGCCGACGAGCCGATGCGCGCGGTTGCGGAGAACCGCTCGGTCCTTCAGGCCAGAGCGCGAAAGCTGATCGAAAAAGAAGCCTTCGAAGAAGACGGCTCGATCGTTATTCGCTCAAAGGATATCTGAGCCGGGCGTCAGCCTCGGAGATACTTCGAGACACGGCGGCTGTGTCCTGCGACACAGCCGCTTTTTTTGTGCGTCTCGCGCGCGCTAGTCGGCGAGCTTCACATTTTCCGCCGAGGCTCTGCCGTCGCGGCCGGTGGCGAGCTCGTACTCGAGCTTCTGACCCTCCGCCACCGACGTAATGCCGGCGCGCTGAAGGGCGGAGATGTGTACGAATACGTCTTTTCCGCCGTCCTGGGGCTGGATGAATCCATAGCCCTTGGCGGGGTTGAACCACTTCACGGTTCCAGTAGCCATAGTCTTTACCTTTGAAAAGAAACGAATCTCCGGTGGTGCGCGAGCAGTTACCCGGAGTAGACAAAATGCGGTGTGCCGGGACAGGCCTTAGCCGGTCCTTTCGAGGTTAGTTCGCGTGGAAGGATAACTTCTGATGACATGCCGCGGATGCCGCCCACCCTGAAAACGAAAACACTTCCGGGCGCGCGGCCGGCGCACTATACGCCGACTGCTGCGAGAATAATAGCCTGAAAATGAGGGTTTTGCGCAAGGCGGGCGCGGTTCCCTGCCCGGCTCTAAGCTTTTTGGTCCAGAGCCTCGAGCTCTGTCCAACGCTGGTAGGTCGAATCGAGCTCGGCTTGCACACGACGAAGCGACGCCTGGACACCCGCGATGTCGGCCCCCTCACCTTTGTAGAATTCGGGATCGGCAAGCTCCGCCTGCAGGCGCGCGAGCTCCGCCTCGAGCGCTTCGATGCGCTCCGGCAGCGATGCGAGCTCGCGTTTCTGCTTGTAACCGAGACGCGTACGCTCGGGCGAGGGCTTTTCGCGCCTGACGCGACCGGTACGCGCCGCCTTGGCGCTGGCATCCTCTGCGGAAACGCGCTGACGCAGCCAGTCGCTGTAGCCGCCCACGTATTCCCCGACCCGGCCCTGTCCCTCGAGCACCAGGGTCGAGGTCACGACGTTGTCGAGAAAGGCCCTGTCGTGACTCACCAGCAGCACGCTTCCCGGGTACTCGATCAGACGCTCTTCGAGCAGCTCCAGCGTCTCGATGTCGAGATCGTTGGTCGGCTCGTCCATGACCAGCACATTCGAAGGCACGGCGAAAAGGCGCGCGAGCAGCAGGCGCGCGCGTTCGCCCCCCGAAAGCGCACGCACCGGGGTGCGCGCCCGGTCAGGGGTGAAAAGAAAGTCCTGTAAATAGCCGATGACGTGCCGCGAAGCGCCGCCGATCGCGATCTGCTCAGCACCGTCGGCAACGCTGTCGGCCACGCTGGCCGACTCATCGAGGCGAGCCCGGTGCTGGTCGAAATAGGCAACCTGCACACGCGCGCCCCTGACGANNCCGTGCGATGAATGTGCTCAGATCGGCGATGAGCGGCGCCCCGTCGAAGCCGAACGTCACCGTGCGCGCTTCGAACACCCGCTTGCCCGACGCTTCCGCCGACCGGACGCTGAACCTGGCACGGCCGAGTTCCCGGCGCCGCCGGGCGCGCGCCTCGCGCATATCCAGCAGGCGGCGCACCCGGCCTTCGTTTCGTGTTCGTCGCGCCTTGATGCCCTGCCGGATCCAGATCTCCTCCTTGGCGAGTTTCTTATCAAAGCGCGTCTCGTCTCTGACCCGCGCGCTCTCGCGTTCCTCGCGCCGGCGCAGGTAGTTCGCATAGTCTCCCGGCCACGAGGTCGCCTGTCCCTGCTCGAGCTCGACGATGCGCGTCGCCACCCGCTCGAGCAGCCGCCGGTCATGGGTGGTGAACAGCACACCGCCGCGCCAGGCCCGCAGCAGGCCTTCAAGCCACTCGATGGCCTCCACGTCCAGGTGATTGGTGGGCTCGTCGAGAAGAAGCAGGTCACGCGATGCGACCAGCGCCCTCGCGAGCAGCACTCTTCGCTGCAGGCCGCCGGACAAATGCTCGAAACGGGCCTGCGGATCGAGACCGAGGCGTGTGAGGGTGCGATCGATGCGCGCCTCGGCATCCCAGCCACCAGCGGCATCGATGCCACGCTGGGTCGCCTCGAGCGCATCGAGACGGCCGCCCTCGCCGGCATCGGCGCTGAGGCGCCCGTGATGTTCGATCAGGGCGGCGAGCTCGGCGAGGCCCTG
>JABAHO010003506.1_pt1 | contig 22587 bp, 15 predicted proteins | sample 7062071 | NCBI WGS metagenome assembly JABAHO01 (sample SAMN14534356, study PRJNA622989) | marine sediment metagenome | biome: marine biome [ENVO:00000428]; feature: marine pelagic biome [ENVO:01000023]; material: deep marine sediment [ENVO:00002113] | place: India: Gulf of Kutch | collected...
GTGCCAGAAATGAATAAGAATCGAACGTACTCGTACACCCATGGTCATCATGACTCGGTTGTTTCAGTTCATGCGACACGCCGGGCGTCGGAAGCCGCCGCATTTTTGTTGCCTCATATCGAACCGGGAATGCGCCTGCTGGATTTCGGTTGCGGTCCCGGGACCATATCCATCGATCTCGCGGCGGCGGTATACCCCGGGGGCTCGGTCGTGGGTATCGACCTATCGGATTCAGTGATCGAGCAGGCCGCGACTAGAGCTCGGGAGATCGGGGCCACGAACATTACATTCGAGGTGAACAGCGTTTTCGACACCNNAGTCGTTCGACGTCGCGTATGCACATCAAGTGCTACAGCATGTGGATAGTCCCGTGCGGGCTCTCGTGGAGATCAAGCGGCTCCTCAAGCCTGGCGGGCTGGTGGCGGTTAGGGAGGTCGATTGGGGCACGATGGCAGTGTGGCCCGGCGATACTCGAATCGAGGAATTTCGCCGGCTCTACGCTGAGGTCGCCGCGCATAATGGTGGCGAGCCCAATGCCGGGCGATGCGTCAAGTCCTGGCTCGGTGAAGCCGGGTTCTCCCAAGTGACGCTGTCGGCATCGATTTGGGTTCACGCTGATCCCGAAAGCTGTCGGTGGTGGGGGGAGCAATGGGCGGAGCGCGTCAGGCAATCCAACATCGCCGAGACTGCGCTTCAGAATGGAATCGCCGACGAGGCCGAGCTCGTGTCGATTGGCAACGGATGGCTGGATTGGATGGAAAAGCCCGATGCATTCTTGATGCTCGCGCATGTTGAGGGACTCGGCAGAAAGTAGCGCACTGCCAGCCGCAATGCAGGATGTTCCGGCCCTTTGTCGGCGAGGAGTGAATGCCCACTTGTGAATGCGGCCTCAATCGGTGGATGCAACACCAAATCTCTGACTGTGAACAAGAGGATGTTGCATCCACCGATTGAGTCCGCAACCGGTTTCCGCCANNAAGGTCAGCCATATCGAGCAACTCGCGCCTCCCTTAGCGCGCTCGGCTTTGGGTAGACTCGTAGCCGTGCGATTATGAACGAGCATGCCATATCGGCGGCGACGACTGCCTTATGTATTCGGGCGTCGCCGAGGTGGTCGATTTTCATGACAAATAAAACGTCGGCGTCATTCACCTCGACGCCCGCCACCGCAATCTGAGGAGAATCGAGCATGGGATCCCGAATCGAGCTCACCGCCAGCGATGGCCACACGCTGAGCGCTTATCGCGCCGACCCGGCAGGCGACGCCCGCGGCGGCATTGTCATCGTGCAGGAGGTCTTCGGCGTGAACGACCACGTGCGTGGTGTCTGTGACGGCTATGCCGCCGACGGCTACGCTGTGGTGGCGCCGGCGCTCTTCGATCGGGTCAAGCCGGGCGTGGAGCTCGGTTACGAAGGCGAGGATCTGACCCACGGTCGCGAGCTTCGCGGTGAGCTCGGCTGGGACAAGCCGCTGGTCGACGTGCAGGCGGCCGTGGAGGTGCTGCGGCCCGTCGGCAAGGTCGCGGTCATCGGATACTGCTTCGGCGGCTCCGTCGCCTGGCTGACCGCAACGCGCCTCGATGTGAANNTGCTTCACTTCGGCGAGACCGATGCGTTCATCCCCATCGAAGCCGTCGACAGGATCGCCGAGCGGCGCCCGGACATCCCGCTTTACCGCTACCCCGCGGGCCACGGCTTCAACTGCGAGTCACGCTCCGACTATCACCCGGAGAGTGCCAGGCTCGCGCGTTCCCGAACGCTCGATTTCATCCGCGAGCACATCGGCTGAGCCGGCGCCCCGCCCGGGGCACCGTCGGGCGCCGCCGCTCAGGCGCCCTGCACGTGCCTGCGCCCGCGCTCGATGGTGTGCGGCTTGCCCGTCGCCGGTCCGACGGCGAACTCGACGCCTATCTCGCGAAGGACATCGAGCGCGGCCTCGGATTCGACCGACGGGGCAACGGATTGCTTTCCGGTAAGACGCGCGATCTCGACGAAATTGCGGGCGAGAACGCGGGCAACGGCATTGTCGACGACGTCTTTGACGATGTCGGCGTGCAGCTTGAGTGCATCCACCGGCATCTGCGCGATCGCACGAGTGGTGGCCTGTCCGGTGCCGAAGCCGTTGAGCGCGAAATGGACACCGAGCTCGCGCATGCAGTCGATGAAGCGTGAGCTGGCGGAATTTCCGTCGAGAAGAATGCTCTCCGGGAGTCCGAAGCAAAGCTTCTCGGCGGGGACGCCGCTCTCGTTCAGAACAACGACGGCGTTTTCCACGAACTGATCATCGCGAAGGGATGCTGCCGTGAGGTCGACGCAGCAGTGCCCGAGCCCAGCAAGCCGTTCAGGTTCCGCCGCCAGCCAGTCGAGAGCGTGCTGGAAAGCCCAGAGGTCGAGCTCCGGAGCCATGTGATAGCGCTCCGCGGCCGGCAGGAATACCGCGGCCGGGATCTCGCCACCCTGATCCTCCTGCATGCGCAGCTGCAGCTCGTAGGATTGCTCTTGCGGCCCCGTCCCGGGGCCGGGGTCCGTTTGCAACGCCATCAGAGGATGCAGCACCAGTGAGAACAGATCTTCCTCGAGCGCTTTGTTGATGCGTGTCAGCCAGTGTGCCTCCTGGCGACGGCGGGCCAGCTCCAGGTCGTCGCTCGAGCAGACGTGGACACGATTGCGCCCGTGCTCCTTGGCGAGATAGCAGGCGTTATCGGCCGTGGTCATGATGTCCGCGACGCTCGATGAGTTTTCCGATATCGGTGTCAATCCGATGCTGACACCGATGTTGAAGCTTGCTCCCCTCCACTGAAATCGAAATCCGCTGATCGCCCTGCGCAGATTCTCCGTGAGCCGTTCCGCCTGAGGGAGATTGCAGTGCTCGATGATGATGGCGAATTCGTCGCCTCCCAGGCGTGCGAGGGTGTCGCGCTGACGCACCTGGCTGCGGAGCAGGGCGCTCACCTGTTTCAGCAGATGGTCGCCCGCGGTGTGTCCACAGGTGTCATTGACGACCTTGAATTGATCGAGGTCCAGGTAGCAAAGCGCGTGCTCGTTGTTGCTGCTGCGCACGCCGTCGAGTACCCGTCCGAGCCGCTCTTCGAACTCGCGCCGGTTCACGAGCCCTGTCAGCGAGTCGTGACTCGCCTGGTGGGCGAGCAGACACGACATGCGGTGCGGGCCGGTGACGTCACGACCCGTGCCGCGATAGCCCTTGAAGGTCCCGTTCTGATCGAGAACCGGCTTGCCGCTGATGGTGTGCATGCGCAGTCCGCCGTCGGCACCCATGATCTCCAGCTCCATGTTGTGGAACCGTTCGGCGGCCTCGAGCTGGGCAATGTGCGTTTTTCGCACTTGCTCGTTGGGACAGATCGCCTCGAGCCACTCGCTGTGTCTCAAGCCGAGCAGATTCTGCGCCGGGGTGCCGGTGACCTCGTGAAAGCGCTCTGAGAGGTAGCTCAAGCGCAAGTCCGCATCCAGCTCCCAGAACCAGTCCGCCGCCGTGTCGGCGAAATCGCGAAAGCGCTGCTCACTCCAGCGCAGCCCCTCTTCGGCGCGCTTGCGCTCGGTGACGTCGATGATGGTGCTCTGAATTGCCGGCTCGCCGTCCCATTTCACCACGCTGACGACGTTCTGGAGCGTGACGATAGTGCCGTGCTTGCGCACCGCATCGAATTCGTACTGGGTCGGTGCAGGCTCTCCACGCATGCGTGCCTGCATGTAGCGGCGGCGGCGCTCGCGCTCGTAGGGCGCGAGGTGTTTCTCCACGCTGCCGAGCGCCATGAGCTCCTCGGGCGAGTCGTAGCCGAGAATGGTTGCGTAGGCGCGGTTGACGAAAAGAGGCGTCCAATTGCGGTGGATCAGTATTCCCTGGATCGAGCCCTCGATCAGGTTCCGGAAGCGATCCTCGCTGTCCTTGAGCTTGAGCCGAAGCTGGGTGTTCTCGGCCATCAGTGATACCCGCCATGACAGCCGGTCGCGGCTGGGTTAAGCTCCGGACGATCCTGCCGCTGCCCGTTGGATGCACGCGGTATCTGCGCACGAGGCACATCAGCATGAGCAAGTATCGCATCGCCGTGATTCCCGGTGACGGTATCGGCAACGAGGTCGTGCCCGAGGGCATCCGTGTTCTCGAGGCCGCCGGACGGCGCTTCGGCATCGAGTATCAGTTCGACGAGTTTCCCTGGAGCTGCGAGCACTACGCGCGCACCGGGCGCATGATGCCCGAGGATGGCATCGAGCAGATCCGAGGCCACGACGCCATCTTTCTCGGCGCGGTGGGATTTCCGGGCGTGCCCGATCACGTGTCTCTGTGGGGACTGCTCATCCCGATACGGCGCAGCTTTCAGCAATACATCAATCTGCGCCCCGTGCGGCTGCTTGGCGGCATCGTCTCGCCGCTTCGAGACCGGGGTGCGGAAGACATCGATTTCTACGTGGTTCGCGAGAACGTCGAGGGCGAGTACTCGGAGATCGGTGGGCGCCTCTACGAGGGGACCGAGAACGAGCTCGTGATGAAAGAGACCGTCTTTACCCGCAAGGGTGTCGACAGGGTGATGCGCTACGCCTTCGAGCTCGCGCGCACGCGCGAAGCGAAGCACGTGACCTCGGCGACCAAGTCGAACGGCATCATACACACCATGCCGTACTGGGACGAGCGCTTTCGCGCCATCTCCACCGAGTACCCCGACGTCCGCACCGATCAGTACCATATCGATATTCTGACCGCCCATTTCGTGCTGCACCCCGACTGGTTCGACGTGGTCGTCGGCAGCAACCTGTTCGGCGACATTCTTTCCGACCTGGGTCCTGCCGTGGCCGGAACCATCGGCATCGCCCCCGGCGCCAACATCAATCCGCCGCGGGAATATCCATCCATGTTCGAGCCGGTGCACGGCTCGGCACCCGACATCGCCGGGCAGGGCATCGCCAATCCCATCGGCCAGATCTGGTCCGGCGCGATGATGCTCGAGCACCTCGGTCATCCCGAGGCAGCGAAAGCTATCGAGGAGGCCATCGAGACCGTCCTCGCGGAGCCGTCGCTGCACACTCCCGATATGGGAGGAAAGGCGACCACCGCCGACCTCGGCGGGGCCATTGCCGACGCTCTCGGCTGACCGCGCGTTCCCATACGCTCTCGATGGAAGAGAGAGGTTGGACGCCGCCGCCGGGTATGCATGCGTCGGCCGCCTCCGACGTTGTGCGATAGCAGCGGCGTCCGCTTGGAATATCGGTCAGCGGAAGGTGATCTTGAGCGCTTTCGCCGCGCGCGGCCGCGCAAGGCCCTGAAGACCGGCGTAAAGCGAGAATTCCGTCACGCGGGAGGGAATTTTTCCGTGTGCGAAGCTCAATCCTGAGCACGCCCCGATCATGGCGCTGCCCATCGAAGTTGCCGCGCTGGTCCTGCTGGCGGCCCTCCTGCACGCGGCCTGGAACGCGCTGCTCAAGGCCGGTCAGGACCGCCTGGTGGTGCTCACCATCGCCAATGGCAGCCGGGTCCTGATCGCGTTACTCATCGCGCCGTTCATTGCCCTGCCGCAGGCCGACAGCTGGCCCTTTCTGCTCGCCTCGGTGATTCTGCACACGGGATACTACTTCTTTCTCGTGCACGCCTATCGCGTCGGCGATATCAGTCACGTGTATCCGATCGCGCGCGGCCTGTCGCCGATCCTCGTGGCGATCCTGGCCGCGGTTTTCGCCAGTGAGATGCCGCCGCCATGGGGCATGCTGGGTCTGGCGCTCGCCTGTGCCGGTATCACGAGCCTCGCCTTCGACCGCGGCCCGCCGTGGCGGGGCGACCGAAGGCCGCTCGCCTACGCCGCGGCAACGGCGGTCTTCATCGCCTCGTACACGCTCGCGGACGGGATGGGGGTGCGAAGGGCGGGTGACGCGCACGCCTACATCGTCTGGCTGATGCTGCTCGAAGGTCTGCCCATCATGTGCTACACGGCCCTGGCGCGGCGGGGCCGCCTGGCTGCAGCGATCGCGGGCAACTGGCGCACCGGGTGCAGCAGCGGGGTGCTCCAGTTCGGCGCCTACGCCCTGGTCATCTGGGCCATGAGTCTCGGCGCGATGGCTTCGGTGTCGGCGCTGCGCGAGACGAGCGTCATATTCGCCGCCTTGATCGGGGCGATTGTCTTGAAGGAGCGCGTCGGCGCGTTGCGCATCTCGGCGGCGATTCTGGTCGCCCTGGGCATCGTGCTCATGCGGGTTGCGGATTTATAATCGACCGAACCGGGGCGCGAGCGGCCGCCCCGGTATCCAATAAAAGCTCACAAGAGGGAGAGAGAAAATGGCGAAACCCATCCTTTACGGCCCCGGATACAGCACCTACGCGCGCTCCGCGCGTCTGGCAATGGAAGAGAAGGGCGTCGACTACGATCTCGTCGAAATCGACTTCATCGGCGGCGGCATGCCCGAAGAGCACCTGGCGCGACATCCCTTTGGCAAGGTGCCCGCCTTCGAGCACGACGGGCTGATGCTCTACGAGACTTCGGCCATCATGCGCTACGTCGACGAGGCCTTCGATGGACCCTCGCTGCAGCCGTCCGACGTGGCGGGGCGCGCGCGCATGACCCAGGTCATCTCGGTCATCGACTCCTATACCTATCCGCGCACCATCAGCGATCTGGTGATCCAGCGGCTGGTGCAGCCGATGCTCGGCGGCACCGCCGACGAATCCATCATCGAGGCTGCGGTCCCCGAGGTGGACAAGAGCATGCGCGAGTTCGAGAGGATGCTGGGCGATCACGAGTACCTCGTCGGCAGCACGCTGAGCCTCGCCGATCTGCATCTGGCGCCGGTCTTCGCGTACTTCGTCGATACGCCCGAGAGCAAAGCGATTCTCGAGAGCAAGCCCAGCTTGAGCGCCTGGTGGGAGCGCATCGCCTCGCGCGACAGTATGACGAAGACTCAGCCAAACCTCGGCTGAACCAGCGTTGATGAGCACCGGCACCAACATTCTTCAGGTCGATGGCGAGCGTCTCTGGCAAACGCTGATGCGTTCTGGAGAGATCGGGCCCGGTCGTGCCGGCGGGCTCTGCCGCCTTCCGCTCACCGATGCCGACCGGGAGATGCGCGATCAGTTCGTGACCTGGTGCGAGGAGGCGGGCTGTCGCGTCACCATCGACCGGCTCGGCAATATCTTCGCGCGGCGCGAGGGTCAGGATGCCTCCCTCGCGCCGGTGCTCATCGGCAGCCACCTGGACACGCAGGTCGCCGGCGGCAGGTACGACGGCATCCTCGGCGTGCTCGCCGGTCTCGAGGTCGTGCGCACCCTGAACGACAGCGCTCTCGAGACGCGCCGGGCGCTGGAGGTGGTGTGCTGGACGAACGAGGAGGGCGCGCGCTTTCAACCGCCGATGATGTGCTCGGGTGCCTTCGCCGGCGTGCACGAGGTCGATTGGATACTGAGCTGTCGCGACGACGACGGTCTCGTCTTCGGTGAGGAGCTCGCGCGCATCGGCTACGAAGGCAGTGCGCCGGTGGGTGGGCGCGACATCGACGCCTACTTCGAGCTGCACATCGAGCAGGGGCCCGAGCTGGAAGCCCGAGGCATCCCGCTCGGCATCGTCAGCGGGGGCTATTTCACCCGCGGCATGGTCATCGAGATCGAGGGCGAGAACGCCCACGCCGGACCGACACCGATGGACAAGCGCAAGAATGCGCTGGTCGGCGCCGCCATGATGATTGTGGCTGCCAACGACATCGGCTGGGAGCGCCATCCCCCGGGTAAATCCACCTCGAGCCGCATCAAGGTATGGCCCAACAAGCCCGGCATCCTGCCCGATTACGCCCAGGTGACGGTGGATTTTCGCCACCCGGACAAGGCCACGACGCTCGCCATGGAGTCCGACATGCTCGCGGCCATCGACGAGTGCTGCGCGCGCGCCAACGTCAAGGCGGAGGTCGTGCAGACCTGGGAGTTCGGCAACGAGGTGTTCGACGAGGCGTGCATCGAGCTCGTCAGGAATGCCGCCGAGGAGCTGCAGGTGCCCTGTCAGGAGATGCTGAGCCAGGCGGGCCACGATGCCTACCACATGACGCGCATCACGCCGACGGCGCTGCTGTTCTCGCCCTGCAGGGACGGTATCACCCACAACGAGAACGAGCACATCGAGCTCGCCTACACGACCCCGTCGGTCAATGTGCTCCTGCACGCGGTGCTCGCCCGCGCCAATCGCTGAGGGCCTTATGCCGCGGAGCCCCGAGGAGCAGGAGCTCAACGCGCACTTCGCAGAAGAGTACACGCGCGCCCAGAGCCCCGTGATGCTGGATCTGGAACGGGCGGTGTGCGGCTGCGACTACGGCGGCACCAGCTGGACGACCCGCGACGAGGCGGATTGCATCGGCGCTCTGCTGCAGCTCGGCGCAGGCAAGGCGCTTCTCGAGGTCGGCTCCGGCTCCGGCTGGCCGGCACTCTACCTGGCCGAGAAGAGCGGTTGCGATGCGATCCTCGTCGACCTGCCCTTCGAGGCGATTCGCCTCGCGGCCGACAGGGTGGCCGGTGAGTCACTCTCCGGCGCGATCGGCGTCGCCGTCGGCGACGGCGCCGCGCTGCCCGTGCAGAGCGCCTCGTTCGATGCCGTCAGCCATTCGGACGTGCTCTGCTGTCTCGCGCGCAAGCGCCAGGTGTTGCAAGAGTGCCGGCGGGTGATCCGTCCTGAAGCAAGGATGGTCTTTTCGGTGATCTACGTGGCCGCGGGCCTCTCCGGCACCGATCACGCGCGCGCCGTGGAGTCCGGCCCGCCCCACGTGGAATCCGAGTGCGGCTATCCGGAGCTGCTCGAGGCGACCGGTTGGGATGTCGTCGAGCGTATCGACGTAACCGCCGCCTACGAGCAAACCGGCAGGCGCCACATCCGCGAGGTCGAGGCGCGTGCCGATGGGTTGAAAGCGCTTCTCGGCGAAGCCGAGTACGCGGACATGCTCATCAGGCGCAACAGGAACGTCGAAGCGGTGGCGGAAGGCATCGTGCGCCGCGATCTGTTCGTGGCGAAACCTGCCGAGGCGATTTAGGCGCCGACGCCGGCACGCGACAGCGCTTCCTCCAGGGCCGGTAAAGTGGCCCTGAATCCGTCTCGATGCGCCTGGTCTCGCAGGTCCTCGAGCTTCTTAATTGTTGCTGGGGCTCGACTGCCTTGCCCGAATGCGGCCAGTGCCCGCCCCCGGTCGATGAAAAAGTCGCTCCACGGTAAAGGCTCCGCGCGGGTGTAGTCTTCGAGCGCGTCCGCGTACGCTTCGACCCGTTGCCACTCGCAGGCGCTGATGAGCGCATCCATTCCGAATCGATAAAACCACAGGTAGTTGTGACTCACCGCGCCTTTGCGCAGCACTGCTTCCCCTTCCTCCAACGCCGCGTCTCGAGCCTCTTCGTCGTCACTGACGAGCGCCAGCGCGCCGAGTACCCGCCCGGCGTTGAAGGCCTGACCTACCTCACGGGCTATCGAAGCGGCCTGCATCAAGAGTTCCCGTGCTTCCGAATTTCGTCCTCTGCGCTGCAAGGCCATAGCTTTCCAGAGGAGGCCCGTGGGTTGCCATGTGCGCGAGCCGAGTGCCAAGGCACAGGCCATCTGATGCTCAGCGTGCAGTTCCAGAAGCTCGTACTCGCACAGATCGGTGGCTGTGTGGCAAATACATCCCTCGGCATTCATCTGGACTCGCTGGTCTCCGGCCTTGCGGGCCGCGTCCAGAGCGGTGAAAGCTGCGCTCATTCCGCCCCTGAGATCGCCGAGGTACATGAGGGTAAAGCCCCACATCGGAAGGTGCGCCATCTCGACGCGACCGAGCCCATGCTTGCGTGAGAGCTCGACGCAATTATTATAATGGTCGTTGGCCGTTCTCATTCGACCCCGAACGTACGCCGCATCTCCCAATCCTCCCAGCGCCCGCGCCTCGAACTCGAGCGATTGGGCTGCACGGGCGTAGTCGAGCGCGGATTGGTGCGCCTCGCGACAGGCTTCGACGTTGCCGAGTGGGAAGTGCAGGTTCCCGCGCAGGTGGAGTAGGCGCGCAAGCTTTAACGTGAGATTGTGCTTGACCACCACGGGCTCGGCTTTGTCGAGAAGCTCGAGCCCTGCCTCGTAGTCGGTGGCAACCCGCATTCCTGCGGCCAATCCGATCCATGACTCGCAGCGTTGCACATCATCGTCGGCCTGCTCGAGTGCTTCCCGATATATGTCTATCGAAGAGTCTATGTTGCCGAGGTCGTGCAGCAGCTCGCCTTTGAGGATATTCAATCGGTGCCGATCCGACTGGGCAGAGGCGACTGCCAGACCGCGGTCTGTAAGGTGGAGGGCCCGCTCGAACCGAAACTGTTCGAGCTGCTCGCGAGCGGCGGCGAGAAAGGCGCCGGGTGCTTCGTCGTCCTCAGCGCCGGCAAGATGCTCGGCATGCAGTGCCGAGTCGCTTCGGGAGTACCAGTGCGCCGCCTTTCGATGCAGCTCTCCGCGTTGACGCTTGAGCAGTGAGCTGTACACGCACTCCTGAATCAGAGCATGTGCGAACAGATAACCGGTTCCCTCGGTCCGTACCAGATTGTGCTCGAGCAAAGCCTGGCAGTCGTAATCAGTGGTGTCGAGCAGATGACACAGCACGTCGCCGTTGAAGCGTTGGCCGATCACGGAAGCCGCCTGCAGGGCGCGCTTGTCCTCGGGCTCGAGCCGATCCATGCGCGCCAGCACCAGGCTCTGGATGGAATCGGGCAACCCTTCCCGGGTGCCTTCCCGGGCGTTGCGCAGCAACTGCTCGAGAAACAGCGGATTGCCAGCGGCACGCTCGAGGCAATCCCGGGCGAGCGGATCACTCGAATCGATGAACCCCTCGATGAGCTCGAGGGATTCCTGTTTGCGTAGTGGGCCGAGGTCTATGGTAAGAAGAGGACTGCCCTCGGTGCTACTGCGCCAACGCTGATCGAGAGGATCGCCTTCTACGCGCGACGTCATGAGAAGAAGCACTGCGCAATCCACTACTGATTTCGTGAGCCTGGCCAGATGCGCAAGCGTGAGTGCATCGGCCCAGTGAATGTCCTCGACCAGCAGAAGCACCGGTCGGGTGGAACTCAGCCTGTCGACGATCTCGGGCACCACCTGCTGTTTGCCTTCGTTGCGGGTGGCGTTGTCCATCGCATCGTATAAAGCCCGGAGCTCGGTCGCCTGCGGCAAGTCCAGCAGATCGTTCAGATAGACCTGCTGATCCGACTCGAGCAGGCCGTCGGCATGGCCGCCTGCGCTGCCCGCAGGCGCGCATCCTTGCCGGCACCGGGCCCGATACCGAGAAGGCTGCGCAGCAATGCGCGTATGGCGTCCTGACCCTTGCCGACGCCGAAGTCGAGCACGAGTCCCCGGTGGCACTTCATGCCCCTGGCCGCGCCCATGCAAACGAACTCCTCGGTGAGACGCGTCTTGCCGATGCCGGGCTCGCCGCGAACATAGACCGTCTGACCCTGCCCGTACTCGAGACAGGTATCGAGAATGCCCCGGAACTGGTTGAGCTCGGCGCGCCGGCCGACGAATGGCGTGCTTCTCGCGGGGGACGTGCTCTCTTCGGCGGAAATGACTCGTCGCAGCGCGAAAACCGCAAGCGGCTCGGATATTCCCTTGACCGACAGGGACTGGAGCGGCCCGACTTCGATTCGCGACTCCGCGAGCTCCCTGGTGGCGGCGGACAGGTAGATTGCACCGGGCTGTGCGGCCTGCTCCAGGCGCGCCGCGACGGGTACGGTAGGCCCGGAGGCATCGTATTCGATCTTTTCACCTTCGCCGACGGTGAGCACAACGACCTCGCCCGAATGCAGCCCGACGCGGATCCGGATGCCACTCTCGCGCAGTGCGGGGATCTGCTTCGAATAGTCACCGATCGCCTGCTGCATCTCCCACGCCGCCTGACACGCGTCCACGGCGTGGTGCTCGCTCGCCAGCGGCGCGCCGAACATGGCCATGACGCCATCGCCCATGAAGCGGCACACGGTGCCGCGATTGTTTTCCACCGAGGCGCACATGCGCTGCGTGGCGCCGTAAAGCAGATCGTGCGTCTCCTCTGCGTCGAGCTTCTCCGTAAGCGCAGTGGAGCCGGTGATGTCGGCGAATAGCATCGTCACCGGCTTTCGCTCTCCGGGCATGCGCTCCCATGCCGCCAGGGAGGCGTCACTGTCATGGGTCGGAGCCTGGCTGCGCTCCGCGCCCTCGAGTCCGGCGATGGCTTTCAGGATTTTTTTACGGGGGCCGAGCGGAATACCCAGCTCTTTCAGGTCGGTTTCGTCGAGCTCCGGCAGGGCCGCCAGATCGATCTCCTGCTCGTCGAAGAGACCCGCGTACTTCGCGAGCCCCAGACCTTTCAGCCATTTTGCAATTTCCTTGCTCATGGACCCGAGTTCAGATTCTCGAAAACCGCGCTCAGGATAGGGAATGTTACCGCCATTTTCTGCTCGTCGATTCGCATCGCGTAGGCACTCAGCACCGAATCGGGCGTCTTGGCGATGAGTGCGTCGTAATCGGCGCCCCGCTCGCGGGTGAACGAGATCGAAGAATCGAAAGTCTCGACCAGACGGAAGCCGTGTCGGCAGACCACATCGATGAAATCTGCGCGCTGGTGCATACGGATGTGCCCGTCGCGTTTGAGCAGCTGGAAACGGTTGATGAAGTCCACGTCATCGCCCTCGTGCCTGATGGCATCCGCGAGCACCAGCGTGCCCTTCTCGCGCACCGTCCGAGCGAGCTCCTCGAGACTGATCTCCAATCGTGGCAGGTGGTGAAAGACGTAGCGGCTCACGGCTGCGTCGAAGTGGTCGTCGGGAAAGGGCAGCCTGATGCCGTCGTAGATCAGGAACTCGACATTCGACCGGCCCTCCTCGCGGGCCTGCTCGCGATTGCGCTCGATGGCCTGCGCGGCCACGTCGACGCCGACCACGCGGCAATCCGGCTCTTGGCGAGCCACGGCGCTCGCGACGTAGCCGTTGCCGGTGCCGAGATCGAGAATCACCTGATTGGGAGCCGGCCTCAGGAAAGACAGCATCCAGGCGAGCTGCGCGGCATCGGAGTGCGTCTCGACGAAAGCCCTCGTGTGCAGCTCTGCATCGAAGCTGCGCGCAGCCTCTTGGACCTGTCGCTCGATATCGTCTCGAGCCATTGCCGTACACCGTGGGTAGCGGCGTAGATGTCTACTTTATTACATCGCCGCGGTCGCGGACACCAAGGCGGCGGAGACTCCTCGCTCCGACCGGGGTAGAGTAGCGTCATGGAGCGCTCATTGAAGTACATGATTGCCGCCTGCCTCTTCGTCACGCTGCAGGTCCAGGGTGGAGACGATCCTTACGCGAAGGCGCGCCAGAGGATGCTCGCGGCCATACAGGCGACGGTCATCGACACCCGTGGGGAGACCGGCCGGGAAGCGCTCGCGCCGCGGGTCATGGAAGCGATGGGTAAGGTGCCGCGACACGAGTTCGTGCCCGACGAGCTCGACGCCGTCGCCTACGCCAACCGGCCGCTGCCCGTCGGGCACGGTCAGACGATTTCCCAGCCCTATATCGTCGCGCTCATGACCGATCTCCTGGACATCGACGAAGACGCCGTGGTTCTCGAGATCGGCACCGGATCCGGCTACCAGGCGGCGGTTCTGGGGGCGCTGGTCAATCGCGTTTATACGATGGAGATCATCGAGCCGCTGGCGGATTCGGCGAAAGAGCGCCTGGCGCGCCTCGGCTACGGCAACGTGGAGGTCAAGTTCGCCGACGGCTACTACGGCTGGCCGGAGAAGGGGCCCTTCGACGCGATCATCGTGACCGCGGCGGCCAATCACATTCCACCGCCGCTGGTCGAGCAGCTGAAGCCGGGCGGCAGGCTGGTTGTGCCCGTGGGCGAGCGGTTCGCTGTCCAGCACCTTCTGCTGGTGCACAAGCTCGACGAGCAGCGCGTGCAGATCCGGCAGATCCTGCCGGTGCGCTTCGTCCCGCTGACGGGCGGACATGGCTGATACGCTGTTCGGCGCCCCGCAGGCGCCGCCGATGCGACGCGTCTTCCTGTCAGTGGCGATTCTCTCGGCGGGTGTTCTCGCCTACGAGGTCCTGCTGACGCGGCTGCTGTCCATCGTCCAGTGGCACCACTTCGCTTACATGATCATCAGTCTTGCGCTGCTCGGATTCGGCGCGAGCGGCACCTTTCTGACGTTCGCCGGGCGCCGCCTCACGGCGCGCTTCGCGCGGGTTTTCGCCGTCAACGCTTCCCTGTTCGCGCTGTCGTCGGTCGGCTGTTTCCTGATCGTGCAGAGCCTGCCTTTGAATCTCCTGGAGATCACCTGGGGCGCAGACCAGCTGCTGTGGCTCGGGCTCTCCTACGTGCTGCTGATGCTGCCGTTTTTCTTCGCCGCCAACTGCATCGCGCTCACCTTCATGCGGTTTCCCGAGGTGCTTGCCAGCACCTACGCGAGCGATCTGGGAGGCGCGGCCATCGGCTGCGGCGCGGTGCTCTGGATGCTGCACGCCGCCGCTCCCGGCGCGGTGCTCGCGCCGGTAGCCGCCGCCGGTGCTCTGGCTGCCATCGTCACCGGCGTCCAGGGCCGCTCTGCTCGCTGGAGCGCATCGATCGGCGTGCTCGTCGTTGCGGGCTATCTGCTGCACGGCTCGCCGCTCGAGCTGCGGTATTCCGAGTACAAGGGTCTCGCGCAGGCCGAGCGGGTGTCCGGCGCAACCGTCGTCGCGTCGCTCGCGAGTCCACTGGGTGTTTTGACCGTGGTGGAGAATCCGAAAGTGCCGTTTCGCCACGCGCCGGGCTTGAGCATCGCCGCGCCGGCCGCGATTCCCGAGCAGGTCGCCATCTACACCGATGCCGACAGCGCCACGATGCTGACCCGTTACGACGGCGATCGCGACACCATCGCCTACATGGACAGGATGAGCTCGGCGCTGCCGTATCATCTCGCCGGCGTCGAGTCCGTTCTCGTGCTCGGCGCCGGGGCGGGCTCCGACGTCCTGCAGGCGCTTTACCACGGCGCCGAGCGCGTCACGGCGGTGGAGCTGAATGCTCAGCTCGTGAGCTTCGTGCGCGATGAGTACGCGGAGTTTTCCGGCAATATCTATCGAGACAGTCGCGTGGATGTGCGCATCGCGGAGGCACGGGACTTCGTCACCCGCGATACGCGGCGCTACGATCTCATCCAGATGACGGGCCTCGATGCCTTCGGGGCGTCTGCGAGCGGTCTGCGCGCGCTGAACGAGAACTATCTCTATACCGTCGAAGCGCTGCAGGCTTATCTGGATCGCCTCGCGCCGGACGGGCTCATCGCCATCACGCGCTGGGTGGACCTGCCGCCGCGCGACGCGCTGAAGCTGTTTGCAACGGCCGTGACGGCTCTGCAAGCGCGAGGTGTCGACGATGCCGGGCTTCGTCTCGCCTGGGTGCGCAGCTGGAACAGCATCACGCTCGTTATCAAAAACGGCGCGTTCACGCGCGAGCAGGTCGATGCCGTGCGCGGCTTCGCCGAAGACCGCCGCTTCGACGTCGCCTACTACCCGGGTATGTCGCGCGAGGACGCGAATCGGTACAACGTTCTCGCATCGCCGCAGTTCTTCGACGCGGCGACCGCGCTTCTGGGGCCCGAGCGCGAGCGCTTTCTGTCGGGCTACAAGTTTCGCATCTCGCCGAGCAGCGATGACCGCCCCTTTCACTTTCATTTCTTCAAATGGCGGCATTTCCCCGAGATGCTCGCGCTTCGCGCGCGTGGCGGCATGGGTCTGCTGGAGCTCGGATACATCGTGCTGATCGCCGCCCTCGTTCAGGCGGCGCTGGTGGGTGTCGTGCTCATCGTGCTGCCGCTGCTGTGGATGCGTCGCGACGCCGCCACCTCGGCTTCCTCCACCTGGTCGCGCAGCATGCTGGTGGGTTATTTTCTTTTCATCGGGCTTGCGTTTCTGTTCATCGAGATCGCGTTCATTCAGCTCTTCGTGCGCTTTCTCGGCCACCCGGTCTACTCGGTCACTATCGTGCTGGCGAGCTTTCTGCTGTTCGCCGCCGTCGGCAGCGGCCTTGCGGAGTTATTTCGAGACGCCGTCTCCGATCGCAGCAAGCTCCTGGGCGCGACCGGTGTCATCGTCGTGACTTGCATCGCCTACGTCGTGCTGCTGCCCGGGGTTCTGACGTATTTCGCCGGAGTCAGCGGCGTCGGGCGAGCCGTCGTCGTCATCGCGCTGGTGGCGCCGTTGGCGGTGCCGATGGGCATGCCCTTTCCCCTGGGAATGCGATCGCTTCGGGGTGCGGCTGCGGATTTCGTGCCGTGGGCCTGGGCAATCAACGGCTGCGCGTCGGTGGTGAGCGCCGTTCTCGCGGTGGTGCTGGCAATGCATCTGGGCTTCACCGCGGTCGTCCTGATCGCCGCCGCGCTCTACGTGCTGACCGCCTGTATCGGTTGGCGAGGCCTGCGCGCCGGCGCGCCGGTGCTGCTCGGGCCCGTGTAGTCAGTCTTCGAGCAGGCGCATGCCGCTGCGCCGCTCGTTCAAGTGCTCGCAGCGGTCGAGAAATGCGCCGGCGATGAGACGAAAGCTGAGACCGACCTGACGAAACGCGTGCAGGGGGATCGGTGAAAGAGGCTCCACGGGCATGTCCGTTGGTTGGTCGGCAACGGTCATCGCGAGCTGCCTGCCCATCATGGTGGCCATGGCAATGCCGCGCCCGTTGTATCCCATGCCGGCGTGCAGTCGCGGCGCGAGCCTCATGAGCTTGGGTGCGTGCGAGAGGGTCATCGCCGTGTAGCCGCCCCAGTGAAACTGCCATGCGACATCGGCGAGCTGGGGAAACAGTCGACGCGCCTCGGCGTGCACGTGGGAGGCATCGCCGGACTGGGCTGCGTCGAGCAGATGGCCGCGGCCGCCGACGACGAAGCGCCCGTCGCGATCCATTCGATAATAAACGTATACCCGGCGGGCCTCCGACACCGCATGACGGCCTGGAAGGATGGCGGCGCGCTTGGCTTCCTCGAGGGGCGCGGTGGCGGCGACGAAGCTCGGCACCGGCACCACCGCCGCGTCGAGGCGCGGCCAGAGGCGCCCGGTGTAGCCGTTGGTGCAGATCAGCACGTGCTCGGCGAGAAGCGCGCCCCGCGGCGTGGTCAGCTTCCATGCGTCTGAATCGAGTTGCAGCGACAGCGCCGGCGAGTCGCCGTGAATCACCGCCCCGGCGGCAATCGCCGCGCGCGCGAGACCGCGCGCGTAGGACAGCGGTTGGATATTGCCGCCGCGGCGGTCGAGCACCGCCTGCAGATAGGCCTCGGTGCCGAGCAGCTCGACGGTCTCGTTGCGCGACAGCAGCTCCACCGCGGCACCGCGCGCCGACCACTGCCGGGCCCAGCGCTCCAGGAACGCCACCCCGCGCCGGCTCGCGGCGCCCTGCACGTAGCCCGGTCGCAGCGCGTCGCAGTCGATGGCGTGCGCATCGATGAGGTCGAACACCAGATCGCAGGCGGCGTTCGCCATGGCGTTGATGCGGCTTCCCTGCGACTTTCCGTAGCGCGCTTCGACATCGTCGGGCAGCAGCTTCCAGCCCGGGTTGACCTGTCCGCCGTTACGCCCCGACGCACCCCAGCCGGGCTGCACGGCTTCGAGCACCGCCACGCCGCGGCCCGCATCGGCGAGATGCAGCGCGGCCGAGAGGCCGGTGAAGCCGGCGCCGACGACGGCCACCTCGACGCGCTGCTGTCCCTCGAGGGGTGCGCACGCCGGGGCCGCCCCCGCCGTCTCGGTCCAAAGGCTCGCGGGCCATTCAATCGGCGCGTCCGTCATGGCCCCCTCGTTGCAGGCGCTACTTGAGCTTGTGCGGCACGAACGGCATCGGCACGACCCGCGCACCGAGCTCACCACGCGGCGACGCGACGACCACGCGTGCACCGGTCCCGGTGTGCTCGATGGCCAGCAGGGCGAGTCCAATGTTCTTCTTCAGCCGCGGTGAATGCACACAGCTGGTCACGCGGCCGACCACCGTGTCGCCCTTGCGTGCCGGCCACGGCACCTCGTTCGGTGCATCCAGGGGATCGCCGTCGAGCTCGATCGCCACGAGACGGCGTTTGACGCCCTCGGCGTGAATGCGCGCGAGCCTGCTCTTGCCGATGAAGGCCGCCGCCTGATCGAGATCCACCAGCCAACCGAGATTGACCTCGTAGGGGTTGGTGTCGAGCGTGATGTCGGCGCCGTAGGAGAGCAGGCACGCTTCTATTCGGCGAATCGAGGACGGACCGCAGGGACCGATATTGAACGGCCGGCCGGCGTCCATGATGCGCTCCCACAGGGTGTCGCCGAAGCGACCATCGCGTAAGAAGATTTCGTAGCCGCGCTCGCCGCTCCAGCCGGTGCGGGACACCACCAGAGGTATGCCGTCGAGCTCGGTCTCTTCGAATCGGAACAGTCCGAGCGCGCTAACCCAGTCGCCGAAAACCGCCCGCATGGTCTCGGTCGAGCGCGGACCCTGCACCTGCAGCGGCGAAACGTCCGGCTCCTCGATGCGCACGTCCATGCCGGAATCGATCTGCACGCCGCGCGCCCACAGGAGCACGTCGGAGTCGGCTACCGAGAGCCAGTAGTGATCCTCGGCGAGCTTCAAGAGCAGGAGATCGTTGACGATGCCGCCGTCGTCGGCGGTGAGCACGACATACTTGCACTGTCCAACCTCGCATGACGAGAGGTCTCTCGGTGTCAAATACTGAACGAAGCGGGCCGCATCCGGGCCGCTGATGGCCACCTGGCGCTCCGCGGCCACGTCCCAGAGCGTGACATCGTTGATCAACCGCCGGTAGTCGGCCTCGGGGCTCTCGTAGTAGAGCGGCATGTACATGTGGTTGTAGATGGAGTAGGCCTTGGCGCCGTGACGGCGCGTCGCCTCGAAAAAGGGCGAGGTACGCACGCGGGTACCGAAAGTGATGAGCGGGCTCACCCCGGCGATGGACGAATGGCTGCTGGTCATGGCTCGCTCAGGCACGCGCTCGCGCACTCCGGTGGGGGAACGCCCGGTTTTGAAAAACGGCCGGTGGATTCTACGGCACCGTCCGCGCCGGCGTCACGCGCGGCCGCGTATGTCCCGGAAATGCGTCGTCACAACGAGCCGGCGGGCGACCTCTGGTGCGGGCGACACCGAACGTCGGCGCCGGCGGCCTGCGCCGAATCACCGACCGGTCGGCGACGTGCCATGCGCCATGTCCGCTCACGCACCCGGTCGAGACCAGCCCGGTTCCGAGAGCGCGGCATCGAGGGCGTGGGCGATGGTTACCAGGCGGCAGGCGCGGGCCTGCTCGAGCAACCGAGCGAGCGTCCCGTGCGTGGCCGTGCTTCGGTCACCGCGGCCGTGCGCCGCGAGTGCACGCCCCCGCTCGATGATCAAGTCGGCCCACGGCAGGGGCTCTTCGCGAGTAAACTCCTCGAGCGCGGCCGCATATCGCTCGGCGTTGTCCCAGTCGCGCGACTCGAGGCTGGTCTCAATGGCGAATCGGTAGAATCGCAAATAGTTGTGGCTGAGGCTGTTCGTCTCGAGCATCTGCTCGCCTTCGCGCAAGGCTCGCGCGCGTTCGTCGGGGTCGTCGGTGGAGGCTGCGAGGTATCCGAGAATCGTCGGACCGACGAAAATCAATCCCGATTTTCTTGCACTCTCGTAGGCTTCCCTGAGCGCGAGAAGACCCTCTTCTCGCCGCCCCATCTCGGTCAGCAGCTTGCCGTGGTGAGCCTGGGCGGAGGCGCCCAGGTTTACGGATCCGAGGCGTCGACACAGTTCCATCGATCTCAGACTGGCCTCTAATGCCTCGTCGAACCTGTCCATGTCCGTACCCCAGTAACATATGACCTGGGTCGCGACCGCCTCTGCCCGCAGGTTGTGAATCCTGCGTGCATGCGCCGCACTGCTCATTGCGTCTGCGATGCATTCTTCGTATCGCAGCTCGTAAAATCGTGCGATGCCTCTCATCGCCAGGTACGCGACTTCGACTTGCTCGAAACCGTGCGCCTGACAAATTTTCACGCAGCTGTCGAAGTGCCTTTCGGCGGTGATCATTCTGCCGCGCTGATAATAGGCATCTCCCAATCCGCCCAGAGCGCGAGCCTCCTTCTCGAGCAGTCCTGCCCGGCGGGCAATATCGCGTGACTGCTCGTGCTCGTGCAGGCAGTCCTCGAATCGCCCGAGCGGGAAGTACAGATTACCCTTGAGGTAGTGCACCTCGGCGAGCTTCGCCGGGCGATCGTGACTTCGAGCGACGCTTTCCGCACGGTCGAGTGCCTGCAAAGCGTCATCCCATCGTTCCACGACCCGCATACTCGCGGCCAATCCGAGATTGAAATCCACTTCCGCTGTCGCGCGCCGCTCTGCATCTTCCATGTCGCCGAGCAGATCAAGCCCGCGCGAATAGTGTCCGATGGCTTCTGCATGTGCGGCTCGGGCGGCGGCGCGATCGCCCGCGCGCTGCCAGTAGCTGATGGCCTGCTCGGTCTCTCCTCCTTCGGTGAAGTGTCTCGCCACGACTTCCGGCTGGAGTTCCGCCGTATCCGTGAATTCCTCGCACAGGACCGAAGCGATGCGCCGATGCAGCGCCTGGCGCGCCGAGCGCAACAGGCTCTGGTAGGCCACGTCCTGAATCAGGGCGTGCTTGAACACACAGGACGCCTGGCTGCCGGTGCCGCGGCGCTGGACGAGCCCCGATGCGTCGAGCTCGTCGAGCGCCAATTCGATTTTCCCCGGCGGCTCCTCGCAAACCGCGCTGAGCAGCTCGTGGGTGAACTCGCGACCGAGCGCCGAAGCCACCTGAGCGACGGGTTTACCCACCGTCAAACGGTCCAGCCGCGACATGAGAGAATCCTGAAGGGTCGCCGGCACATCCAGCGACGAACCCGTCGTATCCCTCTCGGACTCGAGCAGTGTGCGGGTGAGCTCCTCGATGAACAGAGGAATGCCGTCGGCCTTGGCGACGATGTCGGCGAGCACCGACTCGGGGAGCCCGGTGTGCTCGGCGATGCGATCGACCAGCGCGCGCGACTGGCGCCGATCGATGCGACTGAGCGATATCAGGCTGGTATTGGGCTGGCCGGTCCAGGCCGCCTCGAAGCCCGGGCGGCTGGTTACCGCCACCAATAATGGCAAGGTGGCCGCTCGTTCGACGATTCGCTCGAGCAGCTCCAGGGTCGAAGGATCGATCCAATGCACGTCCTCGAATATGAAAAGGACCGGAGTCGCGGCAGCGAGGGATTCGAGGCGGCGAACGAGTGCCGACAAGGTCTTCTCTTTTCGTTGCGCGGGCTCGAGGTGCGCATCGGGAAAATGCCGGTCGTTCGGAATCGACAGCAGATCGGCGAACAAGGCCAGATCTTCGTCGTTCGCATCGGCGGATCGACTGAGCAACGTCTCCAGCAGATCGAGTTTCTCTGCCGGCGCATGGCGATGATCGATGCCGGCGGTCCGCTCGAGCTCGGCGATCACGGGATGAAAGGCGCTGTTTTGATAGTGCGCCAGACATTGATACCCGATGCGCACATGCGGCTCGGCGGCAACGGAGCGTCGAAGCTCCTCGGTCAGGCGTGATTTGCCGATACCGGCTTCGCCTGTGATGAGCACGACCCGTCCGTCTCCGTCTCGCGCACGTTTCCAGCGATTGAGCAGCAGGGTCAACTCTTCCTCGCGTCCCACCAGCGGCGTCAGGCCGACGTGCCTGGCCGCTTCGAAGCGACTCTCGACCGAGCGCGTTCCCGTTACCTGCCACGCTTGAACCGGCTCGGCGACGCCCTTGAGCGCCTGGGTGCCGAGCGCGCGGCACTCGAAGGTGCGTCCTGTCAGCTGGTAGGTGCTCTGCGCGATGACGACGGTGTCGGGCTCGGCGACGCTCTGCAGCCGGGCGGCGATGTTCGGCGTCTCGCCGACCACGGGGCTTTCCCGTGAGGCACCTTCGCCGATGAGATCGCCGACCACCACCAGGCCCGTGGCGATCCCCACCCGTGCGGCGAGCGCGGAGTCGGCGCGCCGCGTCGATCGTTGGTTGAGAGCCTGCAGGGATTCGAGCAGCGAGAGCGCGGCGAGCACGGCTCGTTCCGCATCGTTCTCGTGGCTCTTCGGATAACCGAAGTAGGCGAGCACGCCGTCGCCCATGTAGCGCGCGACGAAACCGTCGTACTCGGCGACAGCGGCTCGGCACGCATCCTGGTACTCGTTGATGAGCGCCCGCAGATCTTCCGGGTCGAGCTCTGCCGAGAGCTCCGTCGAGCCGACCAGATCACAGAACATGATGGTGACCTGTCGCCGCTCCGCCTCGCCGCTGGCGGCCACGCCCGCCGGTGCCTGCGGCGCATCCAGGCCGGCAATCGCTTTCAGGATCTTCTTTCGGTGACCGAGCGGGATGCCGAGCTCTTTGAGGTCGAATCCGTCGAGCTCCGCAAGCGCCTCGAAGTCGATCTTGTGCTCGTCGAAAAGAGCCGCATATTCGTCGAGGCCGAGCCCGACGAGCCATTGGGAGACGTCGCGCATCTGGTTTCCCGGTGCCGAGTCAGAAAATCTCCGGGAAATCTATCAGGAAGCGCCGCCTCAGCCCATGGCGAGCAGCATCTCGTGGACCCGCGGGTCGCTGGTCAACTCCGGGTGAAACGTGGCGGCGATG
>JABAHO010002990.1_pt1 | contig 22531 bp, 25 predicted proteins | sample 7062071 | NCBI WGS metagenome assembly JABAHO01 (sample SAMN14534356, study PRJNA622989) | marine sediment metagenome | biome: marine biome [ENVO:00000428]; feature: marine pelagic biome [ENVO:01000023]; material: deep marine sediment [ENVO:00002113] | place: India: Gulf of Kutch | collected...
GTGAGTCTTGAGCATCAGATTGAACTGCCGAGGCTCGGTGAATGTGTCGCGCTCGCCGCAGTTGGGGCACAGACCGGCATCCTCCAGCTTGTCGGGGCGAAACCGGTTGTTGCAATTGGTGCACTCCACCAGCGGATCGGTAAAGGAGCCCTCATGCCCCGAAGCCACCCATACCTGGCGATCCTGGATGATGGCCGAGTCCAGGCCGACGATGTCGTCCCGCTCACGAACCATCGAGCGCCACCACTCGGCCTTGACATTACGCAGCAGCTCGACCCCCAGCGGCCCATAGTCGTACGCCGACCGGAGGCCGCCGTAGATCTCTGACGACGGAAAGACGAAGCCGCGTTTCTTGGCCAGGTTGGCGATGGTGTCGAGGGTGACTGACATCGGCACGATGTTAGGGCTGTGGGTCGCGAGGATCGCGACCACTCCTCGATAGGCTCACCCGATGCCCGTCGACACCAACGTGCTCNNCCGGCATCGCCGTGATGTTAGGGCTGCGCATCGCGAGGATCGCGCCCACTTGTCGATAGGCTCCCCGGATGCCCGTCGACACTCATATTCTCATCGTCGCGTTCGCCATCACCCTAATGGCCGCCGTGCTGCAGGGGACCGTGGGATTCGGGCTATCGGTCATCTCAGTGCCGGTGCTCTCACTGCTCGACAGCGACCTGGCCCCCGTTCCTCAGCTCTTGGTCAGTCTGCCGCTGGCAATGGCAATGGTGAGTCGGGAGTGGCGTCATCTCGATTTCCATGGCGTGGGTTGGATCCTGGCCGGCCGCATTCCGGGCGCCGCTATCGGGATCGTGCTGCTAAAAGCACTCAGTGATCGAGGTGTCGAGCTCCTCATCGGTGCCATCGTGCTGGTGGCGGTCTTGATCGTCGGGAGCGGGGTGGTTGTGAGACGCACCGCCCTTACTAAGTTCGCAGCCGGAACCGCTTCCGGCGCATCGGGCCTGGTGGCCTCCATCGGGGGCCCGCCGCTGGCCCTGCTCTATCGTGACGCAGCCGGAAGCACCCTCCGGGCCAGCCTCAATGCGGTGTTCACCATCGGCATCTTGATCACTATCGCAGTCCGAACGGCCGCCGACGAAATCACGGCCGACGACGTAGAAATCGCCGTCGTCTTGCTGCCGGCCGCCCTCATCGGCTTTCTGCTTAGCCGCAGCCTGACCGGGCGAGTCGAGGGAGCCTTGCTTCGTAACCTCGTTGTCACAATATCCGCCCTCGCTGCGATCGGCGTCGTGGTGAAAGCACTGGTCTAGTTGGCGTCGACCCCCCCGAAACGACGTCGGCGCTTCTGATATTCGGCGATCGCGGCCACCAGAGCGTCCCGATCGAAGTCGGGCCACAAGACGGGTGTGAAAACCAGCTCGGAGTAGGCAGATTGCCACAGTAAGAAGTTGCTGATTCGTTGCTCGCCGCTCGTCCGGATGATCACCTCCGGTTCTGGCATCTCCGGCAGGTACAGCCGTGAGGCAAGAAGCTCAGCGTTGATCTGAGAAGGTTCGATCGATCCGGCGGCGACTTCGAGAGCCAGGGTGTGGATCGCCTGGACGATCTCGGTTCTTCCCCCGTAGTTGAAAGCGAACACCACCCGCATCCCCGTGTTGGCTTTCGTCAGCTCCTCGCTTTCCGCCATACGCTCAGCGACCCGCTCGGGTATGCGGGGATCGTCCATCGCGCCGATGAAATGCAGACGCACATTCTTGGCCGCGACTTCGTCCCGATGCCGCAGCAGCAGGTTCTCGTTGAATGCCATCAGGAACTCGACCTCATCGTCCGGCCGGTTCCAGTTTTCAGTTGAGAACGCGTAGACCGTTAACCACTCAACGCCCAGCGACAAACAGTCGTCGATAGTGTCAAAGATGGATTGTTCGCCGGCAACGTGGCCGGCAGTTCTTTCGAGGCCGCGAGCCCTCGCCCAACGGCCATTTCCGTCCATGATGATCCCGATGTGGCGGGGAATCCGAGTGGGGTCGAGCTCGTCAGACATCGAGCACACTCAGACTTTCCAGCCGACGTTCCAGGTGGTATTCGACGAAGCGTCGTGTGACGCCCATAGCCTCACCCGAGTACTCGGGTGAATCGGGTGGCAGATCGGCAAGATCGGCCGCTGCGAGAGCCGCCAGATACTCGGTGAGACCGTCCCGCAGCTTCACTCCCCTATCTGGACTGCACCGCGAGCACACCACACCACCGGAGGCCAGGCTGAACCGCTGCAAGTCGTCGACACGCCCGCATTCGGCACAGGCCGCCAGCGAGGGCGCCAGGCCGAGCACGTCGGACAACTTGAGGAGGAAGGCCGAAACCAGGTCGGCCTGAGCCGGATGGGCGTCGAGTGCCCGCAGCCCTCGCTGCAAGAGCAAGAAGAGGCGGTGGGCAGGCTCGTCCTCTTGGGCGACCGCATCGATGGCCTCCACCATGGTTCCGGCTGCCACCACCCGATCGAGGTCGAGGCGCAGATTGGCAAAGGTCTCAACGACGGAGACTTGCGTGATCGTGTCGAGATTGCGGCCCTCGTACATGAGCAGGTCAACATGAGTAAATGGCTCGAGGCGCCCCCCAAAACGGCTTTTGGTTTTCCGAATCCCTTTGGCCACCGCTCGCAGCTTGCCGTGATTGGGACTGAGCAGTACCACGACCCGATCGGCCTCACCGAACGGGTATCCGCGCAGAACAATCCCCTGGTCGTGTCGCAGCGCCATAGGGCAACGCTACCGGGACCGGCCCCCAAGCGGTCGCTTCTCACGTGCGAGCAGCTGAGTTTCTATTTCGCCGCGGCCGTGATGGACAAGTCGCTTCTTGATCCGGATCGTCTCCGGCTGTACACGCTCTTACATCTCCTGGAGCTGGCCGGACGGCAGTCGGCAGTGCCAGCAGGCGATATCGTCGGCGTGATCATCTCAACCGGAGAGAAGAGCGCTAAGGCAAGCGGCGGTGGACTGACACCAGGGCCAGTGACCCGGCCACAACGAGTCCGAGACCGATAACCGCCACCCACGCCACCGGGAGGCCGGTAAACGGTAGCTGTGGGTTGACCTGAGGAGTGCCCGGAATGGCGGCTTTTTGCTCGAGAGCCCAGTCGACGACCGTGACCTCATCAAGCCGGATGTCCACTGCATCGGCCATAGCGAAATCCGTTTTGTCTTGCCACCATTCTTCGCCGTACACGAACAAGGAGCCATCGACGAACTTCAGCTTGTAGGTTCCCTCCGGTACCGGGCCCAACCGGTACCACCCGGCGGCATCGGTCCACGCCACCGCCGACATCACCAGGGTCTCCCCGGAGGGCTCGTGGACATCGATGCCGAGCCGGAATCCCTCCGGAACCGGCGTCCCCGCCGTCAAGTCGGTGAGATGACCTTCGAGGAAGCCACCGGGTGCAGGCGGAGGGATGCTCACCACGAAGTCAATCCCGGCGGTAACCTCCCCGGCAAACACCTCCACGATATCGGCCGAGTCGAAGTCGGGCTGATCTTGCCACCACTCGACCTGGTAGCCCTGCAGCGAGGAGTCGACCCATTGCAGCTTGTAGCTACCGGGTGCCAATGCATCGATGACGTAGCTGCCCTCAGGTGACAAGGGCCCACTTACTCCGACCGAGTCGCCGGCCAGGTTGTAAACGATCACGCCGGGGGCCGAGAGGGGCTGGCCCGTGGCTTCGTCGGTGACGCGACCTGTGATCGAGCCGGTGTCTCCCTGAGCCAGGGCCGTGGACGAAGTCAGAAAGAAGACGAACAGACACATTCCGACGAGGCAGGCACGAATTGGCTTCATATACCCCTCCACTCAGCTTGGGTACAAAGCTCGACTGGTGTCAAGAGGCCGTTGGACTCTTGACCAGGATTTTCCTGGGCAACCCTGTCAGTATGTCCGTATGTGGACAAATGACTACGCCGCGAAGTTGCGGGAGCACGGCGATCTCCCTGCTCTCGGCGTGCCCGCAGAAGACGAACTCCTCGATTTCACCCGTGAGGTCGCTCACGGAAGCGAACGAAAGAACGGCCCGCTGGCGACGTTCCTCGCCGGGTGGTTCGTGGGAGTGCGAGTTGCCGAAGGAGTCGACCCGCGCGAGGCCTGGAATGAAGCAGCCGCGCTCGGCAGGCAGCTACTCGAAGGGGAGGCCGTAGGAGGCTAGGCCGGCGCTGACGGCAGCTGAGCTGTCGACGCTGAACCAGGAACGGCCGTCCTCTCCCCATTGGCGCCATTCCGATTCGAAGACCTCATCGACTTCAGCCCGGTCCAGCAGCGTTTGCAATGATCCGCCGTCCCCGAGCACCTCCTGGGCGACCGATCCGATTGAAGGCGGATAGACAGCCACGGTCACTTGGCGGATGTCGTCGGCCACCGGCACAACCACCTTGGTACCGTCGTACCGCTCCACAAGCCGCTCCAGCGTCGCCCTGCGGACAAAGGGATGATCAACCGCCACCGCCACTAATCCCAGCTCGCTCGATTCGATGCGGTTCACGATGGTCACCAGTCCGGCCAGCGGACCGGCTACGTCTGACGGATCGTCCGGTACACATTCGTAGCCAACCATGCGGCCCTGGCGGCCGGAAATGATGATGTTGCCGCAGGCCGACTCCAGCGCAGTCACTACCCAGGCGATCATGGGAACCCCGGCGACCTCCACCAAAGCCTTGTCGGTTCCCATCCGGCTGCTGGATCCGCCGGCGAACACCACGCCGGTTGGCCTGACCATTCCTCAGAAACCCAATCGATCCAAGAGCTGGGGTCGATCCTGCCAGCCCTTCTCCACTCTGACCCGCAGGTCGAGATAGACCGGAGTGGCCAACAAACTCTCGAGGTCCTCCCGGGCCTCCTGGCCGATCGTGCGCAAGAGCTCTCCCTTTGATCCGATGACGATTGGCTTTTGCGAGTCGCGTTCCACGATGACCCGGGCACTGATGTAGGTCATTCCGTTGGGCCGTTCCTCCACATCATCGGTGGCGATCGTCAAAGAATGCGGTAGCTCTTCGTGCAGCCGGCCCAGATACTTCTCGCGTATGATCTCAGCGATGACCTGGTGCTCGGGCTGGTCGGTGAGCATCGACTCCGGATAGAAGGCCGGGCCCTCGTCGAGCAAGGCGACTAGTTCGTCCAGGACCACCTCCACTCCCTCTCCGTTCGTGGCACTGGTGGGGACATAAGCGGCGAAGTCCCACTCCCCGGCGGTGGCCAGTTGCGATGCGATCTGCGGGTTCGACGCGGCGTCGATCTTGTTAACGGCCACGACGGTCTTGTGACCCGAGTGGCCGAGCCGCTCGGCAATGCGGCGGTCTCCGGGACCGATCGCCGAAGTTGCATCGAGCATGAAAAGAACCGCATCGGCTTCTGTGAGAGTTCCATACACCAGCCTATTGAGCCTCTCTCCCAGCTCGGTGCGCGGCTTGTGCAGCCCGGGTGAATCAACCAGGACGACCTGGGCGTCCGGCCGATGGACTACGCCCCGGATGGTGTTGCGAGTCGTCTGGGGTCGCGCAGAGGTGATGGCCACCTTGCTACCGACGGCAGCATTGACCAGCGTGGATTTGCCAACATTGGGCCGTCCGACGACGGCCACGAAACCGGATTTCATGGACGGCGACAAAGAACCCGGGCGATACGTCGGCCCTGGACACGATCAGCGGTCAGCGTGACCCCGTCGTACTCGAACTCCTCCCCCTCCTTGGGCACCCGGCCCGCCAGACCGAGGACTAGGCCGCCTACTGTGTCCCATTCTTCGTCCGGGAACTCCACCTCGAACAGCTCTCCCAAATCATCAACCGGGAGCCGGGCATCCACCAAATAACCGTTCTCAACCGGAGTNNCCGTCCTCAACCGGAGTGACCAATTCCTCCGCCTCGTCGAACTCGTCGGCAATCTCACCTACTAGCTCCTCGATTATGTCTTCAATGGTCACCAACCCGGCGGTGCCACCGAACTCGTCAACTACAACCGCCATGTGCACTTGGTTGGCTTGCATCTCCCTCAGTAGCTCTGAGATACGTTTGGTCTCCGGCACGAAGTAGCCGGGACGCATTAGCTCCTTGACCTGCTTAGTGGCCGCGCCTTCATCCATGAGTCGCAGCAGGTCGCGGGCATAAAGGATGCCGACAATATCGTCGGGACCCTCACGGGAAACTGGGATTCGAGAAAAGCCTTCTGCGAGAGAAAGATCGATCGCCGTGTCAGTGGAGGCCGAAGCGGCAATCGTTGTCATGTCTGTCCGCGGCACCATGATCTCGCGCACCACCGCGTCGGTGAACTCGAGCACGGAGGAAATGAGCTCCCGCTCCTCTTCCTCATGATTCGCTTCGTCAATGTCCAGCTGTTCCGGGTCTTCTTCCTCTTCAGCCACGAGATCAACCGCGCGGCCCCCCAGACTCACGGCCCCGTCGAGCAGGCGTGAGAACCGGTAAGCAAGCACCCGCGGATGGCTCCGGCCCCAGCTGCGGGGCAGCAGATCGCCGAACAGCACCAGTGCGAGCGCCAACCCGAAGAGTGCCAGAGCCAGGCGCCATTCGCTGAGTTCCTGGCCGATTGCCCAGGCGGCAGCGACTCCGGCCACTACCAGCAACACCGATGTGACGGTCCCGAGCGACGGCTGAACTCGGGGTATGTCGTCAAGAATGCGCGCCACCCGGGCAGCTCGCGCGTCGCCTTCGGCCGCATCGTGCAGAGCGTCGGCACGCGGCGTCCTCACCAAGCTGGCACCTGCGGCCCGCAGCACCGCCGCTACGACTAAAAGAAGAATCGAAGCCAGCAAGGCACTCAGCGTCATCGCGACTCGAATCCGGCCATGGCAAGCAGTTCCTGCTCTCGCTGTGACATCTTCTCGGCGTCAGCCGGGTCGTGATGGTCGTAACCCAGCAGGTGCAGCAGCCCGTGGGTGATGATCAACGCCATCTCACTTCCCAGNNCCCAGGCTGAGCGGCTGGCCATTGATAACCGTGGGCGGAAGCTCTCCGGGAGTCAGCTGGTCGATCGGAAAGGCCAGGACATCCGTCGCGCCGGTCCGCTTCATGAACCGCTGGTTGTAGCCGCTCATCTCCTCTTCGCCGACAAGGACAATCGCGACTTCTGACCCCTCGGGCAGGCCCTCGGCGACCAGGACCCGCTCGGCCATCGACACGAGGAGGCTGGTTTCGAGAGGCTCGTCCTGCTCGTCGGCAAGAAAAATCTTCACAAGACCGGCTCGGGCTCCTCAGGAGAGGGCTCCTCTGTGAACTTGGGATAGACGATCCGGTGGTGATAGTGCGAATTCAGGGCGTCGACCAGAGCCTCCTTGACGTTGGTTAGGTCTCCGAACGTTAGATTGCTTTCGTCGAGCTGTCCGTCTTCCATCTTCTCCTCGATGACCTGTTCAACCACCTTACGCAATCCATCGGCGGTGGGGTTATCAAGGTAGGCCAGAGAGCGAGCAGCCGCCTCAGTTGCGTCCGCCAACATGACTATGGCCATCTCACGTGAATGCGGCTTTTCGCCGGCATGGCGGAAGTCATCGCCGTTCACCTCATCGGCCGGTCGTTCATCAAGCGCCTTGTGATAGAAGTAGCGCATAAGGCTGGTTCCATGATGCTGGCGGATCCCGGTGGCAACGTCGGGAGGTATCCGGTATTCCCGGGCGAGGCGTATCCCGTCAATCACGTGGTTGCGGATCACGGCAGCTGACTCTTCCGGTGCCATCCAATTGTGGGGATTGGCCGCCCCGAACTGGTTTTCAATGAACAAGTGCGGGTTCTCGGTCTTGCCGAGATCGTGGTAGTACGCCGCAGCCTCGGCCAACAGCGGATCGGCATCGATCGCCCGAGCCGCTCGGCCGGCCAGCGTCCCCACCAGCATCGAGTGGTTGAAGGTGCCGGGAGCTCGTTCCTCCAGTAAGCGCAGCGCCGGATGGTTGCGATCGGTCAGGTCGAGCAAAGTCAACGTGGTTGTCAACGCAAAAGCATTATCGACATAAGGCACGATCCCCAGCCCAATCAGCCCGCCGAGCAGACCGCCGCCAAACCCAAAGAACGCAGCTTCGCCTGCGAAGTTATCTTCGCCGAAGAACCAAGCGATGGACGCTGCCAGCGGCGCGACGACCATAGCGGTGTAGAGGATGCCAACCCGCAGCTCCCGCATTGAGGCAGCTTGGAAGATGAACGGCAGCGGAGCCAGCACTGCGGCCGAGGAGAACACTACGAGGCCGATGTCGCCGGTTGCGATTCCGGTGAAGACGGCGACTGGTATGGCCATCAGGACGGCCACCCGGGTGTCAAAGAGAATGCCTCCAAGGTACCCGAAGGCAGCCGACGGCATCACGTAACCGAGTGACGGGTCTCCTTCGGGCACGAACGAGCCCACCAATCGGGCAGCAACCGCCGCCAGCGCGACCAGAAGACCGAACAAGAAGAACATACGAGGCTGGGCCCACAGTCGTGAACGGTTCCGCCGCAGATAGGCGGTTAGCAATCCGAACACGGCGACGACAACAAGGGCGGCCGCGGCCCGCTTCGGATTCTGCGGGGCCCGAGACAGTAGGTCGGCAATGGCTGCAGACTGCGTTGGCGAGACGAGATCGCCCTGCTTGACGATGTCTTCGCTCTCCTGAAACTCGTCGAAGGTCGGATTGGCGAGCACTTCGGCCGTCACTCGATCCACCTCGGCTTGAGTGGCAACCGGATCGGCCAGAAGATTGGCGCGCAGGAAATTGGAAACGAGGTCGGCAACGGCCCGAGAGGCGGCATCACGATCTGGATAGTCGGTAGCGCTCAACAATGGGGGTTGATTGATCAGCGCGTTGCGCACAACGATGAGTTGGTCGCTCTGGATTCCTCCCCCACCATAGGCCGAGGCGACCACCCGAACCGTGTCGTCCAACAGAGCGTCGAGCAACAGCTCAGTCTCCCCGTCCGCAACTCTTTGCAGATCCTGGTTGGAGATGTCGACGAAGGTTCGACGCGTTTCCTCCGACAGGAAGCTGTATTGCTGTGCGACCTCTTCATCCTGGGTGGCAAGCGGCGGTATAGCAAGCGTCGTGGTCGTGGTCGACGTCGGAGTGGTAGTTGTCGTGGGAGCTTGCGTCGTGGTCGTCGCATCCGCCGGCGCGTCTTCCGGCAGCGTGGTTGTGGTCGTTGACGTCGTTGTTGTGGTCGAGCTCGGCAGCGGCTCATCCGGGCGCACCTGCTCGTGGAAATCCCGGAGGCTGACGAACGCAAAGAAGTTCTCGACCTCAGTCTGAACCTCGAGCGGTACGTCCTCATCTGGTGTGTAAACGGTGGCAACGGCTGCAGCCGCCTCATCGACCCGCGCCTGGGTTGCGTCCTCGTCCACGACTCGTATGAGTCGATCGGCGGTGTACGTCCGGGGGGCGATCTCGTCGGCAAGCGGCCGATCGGGCTCTGTTAGCTGCCCGGCGATCAGCGCGAAGGTGGCGGCCGCGGTCACAACCACGAATGCCAGAACCCGCAGCAAAACCGGATTCAGCTCGGCCTCGGCCAGACGTTCGCGGAACCTGCTCATGAGCCGTTTTCCTCGAATTCGGCATAAGCCTCAACGATCGCCGCCACGATCCGGTGGCGGACAACATCTGCAGCATCCAAGGTGACGAAGCCCACTCCGGGGACGCCAGTGAGCACCTTGCGGGCCTGGCGGAGACCGGAACCGTTATCGCTGGGCAGGTCGGTCTGGGTCAGGTCGCCGGTGATGACCATCTTGGAGTTGAAGCCCAGGCGGGTCAGGAACATCTTCATCTGCTCGGGCGTGGTGTTCTGGGCCTCGTCGAGGATGACGAACGAGTCGTTGAGGGTCCGACCCCGCATGTAGGCGAGCGGCGCAATCTCGATCACTCCCCTGTCCATCAGTGAGTGCGTCTCGTCGGGCCCGAGCATCTCGTACAGAGCGTCATAAAGCGGCCGGAGGTACGGGTCGACCTTGGCCTGCAAGTCGCCAGGGAGGAAGCCGAGTCGTTCCCCGGCCTCGACTGCGGGGCGGGTGAGCAGGATACGACGCAGCGCGCCGCTGGTAAGCGCCTCAACTGCAGCAGCCATTGCCAAGTAGGTCTTGCCGGTCCCAGCCGGACCAACTGAGAAAACGAGTGTGTTGTCGCGGATCGCATCGATGTAGCCCTTTTGACCGGCGGTCTTGGCATGCACAACCTTGCCCCGCCCGACACCTATGCCGTCGGTAAAGATCCCGGCCGGGCTGGGGACTTCGTCGCGAACCATGGTGACCACTCGCTTGACCTGCCCCGGCTCGAGCGGTTGCCCTTCCTGAACGATGATCAGCAGTTCTTCAACCGCGGCGCGAGCTGTGGTGACTTCGCCATCTGGCCCGGTCAGCACGAGCTCATTTCCTCGCGCGACAAACTGGACCTCAGGAAAGGCCTGTTCGATGTCGCGCAGGTGGCGATCGCGTTCACCTAGAAGCTCCAGCATCAGGTGATTACTCGGGACAAGTAGCGATAACTGAGTCATCGGGTGTGGTGCACGGGGAAAGCCTCCGAAGGGAGGGTGAGCATCAGCAGTATATCGGCTGCTCGGCCCAAGCCCTCAAGGAACCTAGCCGGGAGGCCACCCCATGTGACGGCCCCCCAGCACGTGGAAGTGGAGATGAAACACGCTCTGGCCTGCATTTTCGCCTACGTTCGTGACCACCCGCCACCCTCCATTTATTTCCAATCCAACGTCTTGGACCACGGAAAACACCTCGGAGAGCAGTGCAGAATCCTCCTTGCCGATCTCGGCAGAGGACTCAATGTGGCGTTTGGGTATGACCAACACATGGGTCGGGGCCACCGGGTTGACATCATCGAAGGCCAGGACGTTCTCGGTTTCCGCCCGGATGCTGGCCGGGATGTCCCCGGCCACGATCGAACAGAACAAGCAATCACTCATAAGGCGACCTAGGGTAGCGGCAGGCGGAGTCGGCAGTCGCAGTACTCAAATGGGCAACACTGGCCCAGAGGAACCTTGGTTCTCAAAGGGCGAGGCCGGGTGCCCTCCGGGCACCTTGGCAGTTGCCTTCACAACTGCTTAGCTGGGCGCAGCCCAGCCGCCGAGCCGGTCCGAAACCATGTCTTAGGCGGCAGCCGTCGACTTCTCGGCCCTTGCTTTCCCTGCGCCTATCAGATCGGCCGAGAAGTGACAGCAAGCGTGGCTTATGCCGTGGTAACGCCCAGCTCAGTGAGGCGTTTCGAAAAGTCCTCCTCGCCCTGGTGCAGTAGCAGGGAAAGCAATCGTAAGTCATTGCGACGAATCGTCAGCACTCTTCCGTTGAAGTCCTGACGCATCATCTGGATAGCACGCAGAAACTCCTCCAGGAGCTTCGACTCGCGGCCTGTCAACGAATCGATCTTGTTCAGGTCGACCGTTACGCCTCCACTGGGCACCGCAGTTATCGGGGCGGCTTCGCCTGCCTCTTCCTGCGGCAGCAGGTTGCCTGGGCCGACGTTGAAGAAAGCGGCTAATCGTTGCAGACGGGGAAGGGATAAAGCACGCTCGCCTCGCTCGTAGGCTCCTAATACCGACGCCTTGAACTCCCTGCTAGAGATCTCCTCAACGTCCTGGAGGGAAAGACCGCGCTGCTTCCGAATCGACCGCAGGCGTGCGCCGACAGCCTCGTTGTAGCTCAATTCTCTTCCTTCCTCAATCCCCACGTGGGGCCCCCTACCGTTGGTAGTTGTAGGTCGTACGACCTATTAGCGCCAGCATCATAAACTCCGTCGTCCCTGCCTAGCCAGTATTTCAAGGCTGCAAACGGCCGGACCTGTCGAGCATCAGCGCCGCGGCAGCCACTGCCGCCGTTTCAATTCGCAGGACCTGGCTCCCCAGCCCTAAGGGGACGGCGCTGGAAGGAACCTCCTCTTCCACGAAACCTGCTTCCGGGCCTATGAGAATGATACCACCACCAACTACTCTCTGTGGTAGTGACGCACCGAGAGTAGCTACCCAGATGTCAGACGACTGGCCGATCGCTTCCGGCGGCGTCAGCGGATCGATCCTCATGAGCCATGCTCCTCGGCTTTGCTCGAGGGCACCCCGCGCCCATGATTGAGCCTTCTCGCTTCGGGGTGGGCGCCCTTCTCCGTATCGCGTCTGCAACCAAACCAGGCGATCAACCCCCAACTCAGCGAGCTTTTCCACAACGTAGCGAACCCGATCGGCGCTCTTGGGTGGCGCCACAGCGAGAACCAGCTCCGGGGCGGGGCGAGCCAGCTGCTGCTCTTCGCCCCGGACCAGATCCCGGCCCTCCAAGACGCCGCTCCCGACCATCCCCGCTCCGTCTGTGTAGGTAACCGGAGACCCCGACTTGAGCCTGAGGACCTTCAGCAGATGATGCTGCTGCAGGTCGTTCAGCTCGACGGCGGGCTCGCCCCATGGCCCGGGGACGAGCAAATGTGGCCGATGTCGGCCGATGTCAGAAGCCACGTTACCGACGTCCGCGTCGGCGCCCCCGTGCGGTAGCGGGTGCCTCGTCCCGCAACTCGGCGAACCGCCGGATCAGTTGTTCTTCCTCGGCCGAGAGCTTGCGGGGAATCTCTACATCGATCTGGACAATCATGTCGCCCCGCCCACGGCTGTTGAGCCGTCCAATTCCGGCGCGCGGCACCCGGACCGTGGTTCCCGGCTGCGTCCCAGCCGGCACCTCGATCGAGACGGTGCCGCCTTCCACCAACGGTACGGCTACCTTCGTGCCGAGAGTTGCCTCGCTGACCCCCACCGACAGGCGGTGATGCAAGTCGAATCCCGAGCGCTCAAAGCGAGGATCGGGCTCGACCGCTACTTGCACATACAAGTCCCCGGACCGTGACCCGGGTGGGCCCTCACCACCCTCCCCGCGCAACCGGAGGCGAGAGCCGGAATCAATCCCGGCGGGAACCTGGACGGTAAACGTCCGCTTGCCCTCAACCAGCCTATGTCCCCGGCATGTGGGACATCGCTTCTCGACTACCTCGCCTCGCCCCGCGCAATTGCCGCAAGTCTGGAGCACGCTCATAGTTCCGAGCATCGTACGGCGGGCCACTTGCAGGGATCCCCTGCCATGACACGTCGCGCAGATCGCCGGCTCGGTGCCGGGGGCCGCCCCGCTTCCATTGCATTTCCCACAAGCTCGCGGAGCGTTGAAGCTCAGCTCCTTTTCGACACCGAGGGCGGCCTCGGCGAGGGTTACCTTGGTTTCGACCAGCAGGTCCTGGCCGGCGGCCGCCTGCTGCACGAAAGGATCCCCGAAGCCGCCACCGAAGAAGCTGCTCAACAGATCGTTGAGACTCCCGAAGTTGGCGAAGAGATCCCCGAAATCGAGGGTCTCCCCGCGGTCATAGCGGGCGCGCTTGTCAGGATCGGACAGGACCTCATACGCCTCGGCAATCTCTCGAAAACGAGCTTCCGCCGCGGCATCGTCGGGATTGGCGTCGGGGTGGGTTTCCCGGGCAAGCTTGCGGAAGGCTCTCTTGATCTCCTCGGACGTGGCTTCGCGCGACACTCCCAGGATCGCGTAGTAATCCTTCACGAGTTCAGGTTGTCGGTGAGGCCGTCCCCCACCTCCTCCACCACCCTGATCGTCCGGCGATAGTCCATCCGCATTGGCCCCAGCACGGCGACACGGCCGGTTTGCCGGTCCTCAGCGCCGAAGGAGGTAGAAACCACCGCCAGGTCGACATCGACATGGCCGAGGTCGGGCCCAATTCGCACCGAAGTTCCTTGCTCCTGGCCGATCAGGGCCAGCAGTTCCGACTCCCGTTCCAGCAACTCCAGGAGGAAGTGGACCTTATTGATGTCCTCCCACAACTCAGCCAAGTGACTGGTGCCACCGACATAGAGCTCGCGGCTCTCATCTTCGGAGCGCATCGCAGCCTCTGACAGAGTCGCGAATAGCTTGGCATCGGACGGTCGGAGCTGTGCCGGCGTTTCTGTGAGTGGCGACCGTGCTTGGTCCAGAGTCTGACCCACAAGGGTCCTGGAAAGCAGTCGCTCGAGCTCGAGCACCTGCGGCTGGTCGACCGGCCGGGGGAGCCTCACGAGCTCCTGCGTCACCCGACCCGCCTCGGTCACGAGCACCATCAAAAGCACCTGGCTCTCTAGCTGGACGAGCTGGATGCCGTGGATCTCCTCGCTCTCGAGACCGGGTCCGATCACAACGGCCGGAAAGGCGGTGAGGTCGGTGAGCAAGTCCGAAGTTTGGCGCAGTAGCGTACGCAACTCGGAGTGGAACGAAGCGAAGAACTCATCAATACGGGCGCGGGTCTGGGCACGGAGATTCGCCGGATCCGACGACGCAACGTAGAACCGGAACCCCTCGTCGCTGGGAATTCGCCCTGCCGACGTGTGCGGCTGCACCAGATATCCCTCAGCCTCGAGCGCGGCCAGGTCATTGCGGATGGTGGCCGAGGAAACTCCCAGATCGGTGTTTTCGAGAATGGCCCGTGATGAAACGGGTTGGCCGGTCCGAATGTGCTCATCCACCAGAGCGCGTAGCACTGTGGCCTTGCGTTGATTCATGGGCAAATAATAGCAGGGGTTAGCAGTCCTTAGTTACGAGTGCTAACAGCCTGGTCTGGCTCCTTCAGTCCCAAAATTACCCGCGCAACCCCGTCGGTAAGCAAAGGATCCGTTACCCGCAAGCGCTCGCCCTCGAGCGTCACCACGCCTAGATCGACAAGCTGCCGCCCCTCGGGATCGGCCACCAGCGCCGCCGCAACCGAACCGACCTCGACGCCGGCGCGCAACCGCACACCGAGGAAGGCCTTCTCCAGGTGGCGATCCCATCCGTCTATCAGGTCGCGCGCCTGCTCGGGAGATTCGCGGTTAGCGATTCTCGCCAGATATGTCTCCAGGTTACGGACGTTGCGTCGTCGCCAACCGCCAATGTGCCCATGAGCTCCAAGGCCGAAACCTAGATAATCGCCCTGGGCCCAGGTGTTCACGTTGTAGCGGCACGTGTGCCCGGGCCGGGCATAGTTCGATACCTCATAATGGTCCAGCCCAGCGGTCGCCAACCGAGCTTGTGCCAACTGATACTTGTCGGCCTGATCGTCGGGATCGGGAGCCGGAGCCCCAGCCGCCACGAGCCGAGAGAGCTCCGTTCCCCGCTCCACGGTGAGTCCGTAGGTAGAAACATGGTCGGGCCCCAAATCCAGTGCGTGGTCGAGAGTCTGCGACCAGGAGGCCAGGCTCTCGACCGGCGCCCCAAAGATGAGGTCCAGACTGACCGAAGCGAATCCGGCGGTGCGAGCCGATCGGGCAGCATCGTCGATGTCGGACGGTGCGTGCCGCCTTCCGAGGTACTCGAGCACTTCCGGGTCGAACGACTGAGCCCCGAACGACACCCGGTTGAAGCCGCCCGCGACCAGATCAGAGGCCAAAGCGTCACTCCAGTCTTCAGGATTGGCCTCCAGCGAGATCTCCGCCTCATCGGTGAGTCCAAAACGCGCGGCCAGTGCATCGATAATCCTNNGCGAAGTCACAGTAAGGGCACACCCGGCCACAGAAGGGCACGTGGACATACGCCGCGGTCATTCGCCCTCTCCGATTCTCAACGCTTCGATGAAGGCCTCATTCGGAACTTCGACCGAGCCGACCATCTTCATCCGCTTCTTGCCTTCCTTCTGGCTTTCGAGCAGCTTGCGCTTGCGGGTGATGTCGCCGCCGTAGCACTTGGCGGTGACGTCCTTGCGCTTGGCCTTCACCGTCTCGCGGGCGATGATCCGGCTACCGATTGCTGCCTGGATCGGGACGTCGAACAGCTGTCGGGGGATGAGCTCACGCAATCGCTTGGTCATCCCCGACCCGTAGCGGTAGGCCTTGTCCTTGTGGATGACCGTCGAGAAGGCGTCGACCGGCTGTCCGTTCAAGAGGATGTCAACCTTGGACAGCTCCGAGGCACGGTACCCGGCCGGCTCGTAGTCGAGGGACGCATAGCCCCTCGTGCGGGACTTGAGCTGGTCGAAGAAATCGAAGACGACCTCTGCGAGAGGTATCTCGTAGTCGATTTCCACCCTTTCCGGGGTCAGGTAGTTGAGCTCGCCCATCACCCCTCTTCGCTGCTGCGCCAGCTCCATCACCGTCCCGACATACTCGGACGGTGCCAGCATCATCACCCTGACGTACGGCTCCTCGATCTCAGCAAGCTGATTTGGCTCCGGGAGCTCCTGGGGGCTGCGGACCTCAATCACGTCGCCGGCCACCGTATGGGCCCGATATCCGACGCTGGGGGCCGTCGAGACCAGATCGAGGTCATACTCGCGTTCCAGTCGCTCCCGCACGATCTCCATATGCAGCAGGCCGAGGAAACCACACCGGAAGCCAAACCCGAGCGCCGCCGACGTCTCCGGCTCATAGGTCAACGAGGAATCGTTCAAACGAAGTTTGTCTAGAGCGTCGCGGAGCCGCTCGAAATCATCGCCGTCGGTCGGAAACATGCCCGAGAACACCATGGGCGTCGGCTCTCTGTAGCCGGGAAGCGCTTCCGGGGCGGGATGATTCGCCGACGTGACGGTGTCGCCGACCCGCACCAGGTCGATCTCCTTCACGCCGGTGACCAGGTAGCCCGACTCGCCGGTCCCCAGCGCCGCCACGGTCACGGGCTCGGGAGCACGAATCCCCACCTCATCGGCATGATCAAGCAAGCCGGTAGCCATGAATCGCAGCGAGTCTCCGGTGGCAAGCGTCCCGTCGACGATCCTGACCAGGCAAATCACGCCCCGGTAGGAGTCGAAGAAGGAATCGAAAATCAATGCTCGCAGCGGGGCACCGCTATCACCCGACGGAGCCGGCAAGCGACTGACGATAGCCTCCAAGAGCTCATCGATCCCCTCCCCCGTCTTGGCGGAGATGCGGAGGGCATCATCGGGGTCGCCACCGATCACCGCGCAGACCTCGGCCGCCACTCTCTCAGGCTCCGCGGCCGGCAGGTCGATCTTGTTGATTACCGGAATGATCTCCAAACCGGCTTCCACTGCCATATAGGTATTGGCGAGGGTCTGGGCTTCTATCCCTTGGGAGGCATCGACCACCAACAGGGCGCCCTCTACCGCGTCGAGCGAGCGTGAGACCTCATAGGAAAAGTCGACGTGACCGGGTGTGTCAATCAGGTTGAGGTCGTAGCTCACACCGTCTTGGGCCTGGTAGTTGATGCGCACCGCCTGGGCCTTGATCGTGATCCCGCGCTCCCGCTCCAGCTCCATCGTGTCGAGGAGCTGTGCCTTCATGTCGCGCTCGGAGATCGCCCCGGTTCGCTCCAGCAGCCGGTCGGCCAGCGTGGACTTCCCGTGGTCGATGTGGGCGATGATGCTGAAGTTGCGAATACGCGAGGTCACCGGGTCTTCCGTTGTGGATCGAGCCGATTGTAAAGCTGCCCCGAGACGCTAAGAGCCAAGAGCCAAGGCACCGTCGAGAAACCGGGCTGCTGTGACGTCGGAAACAGGAGTCGTTGTGATCCCGAGTCCGTCCTCCGCCCAGGTATCGACTACAACGAGAGTTCCCACACTTGCCGCCACGACCCAGTGCCCGTCATAGTCCAAACTGTTGAAAACCTCGTCGAGACCCCCAATGATGGCTGCGTATTCTTCCGCGCCGTCGGCGAGCCGCTGGATAACCAGCTCGGTCTCGAGTACATCGACGCCGCCGGCCCCGACCCCGGGCGTGACTCGCAGGTAAGCAAATCGCTCTCCATCGGGGGCCAATCTGGCTCGCTGCAGAGGCAGGGTGGCCACGCCAGCGGCTCCCTCCAGACCAATGGGCAGGCCCGGCATTTGGCGACGGCTTCCGTCGAGGCCGAGGGCATAGATGTCGGCTGCGCCCAGAACACTCTCGGAAACCAGGAAGAAATCGTCGGCGAAGGAAACCGTCTCGGCGGCCTCGGCAACAGTGCCGACGACACCGACACGAGTAACGGCGCCTCCATTGAGAGGCAATAGGTCAAGGAATTGAGTCTCCTCACCGAACTCGCCGCCGGCCTCCCAAGTCGTGACAATCGCATGCTCGACTCCTGCTATGGAAGCGATACCGTGCAGGCGCATATCGGCCTCCAATGCCAGGTCGCGAGGAACATCCTCAAAACCGGCCCGGTACTCGACCACCTCGAGGCCGCCAATCGTCACCAGGGCCGCTATCCCACCGGCCCGGCTGCCGTACGCATCGACGTACGGCCCGGCCGGATCCCCAGGTATTAGCTCGGTTCCGTCCATGAGGCGGACGCCCGCCCGGCCCGATAGGAGAACGCCGGGAGTGAACAGCCGATCGAATCTTCCGGCATAGCCGGGGCCAGGCTCGCCACACCCAGGGCCGTACGCGGCCTCGAGAGTTGCGCGGGCCTCGGTTGCGCTCATGGCTGAACCTCCAGCCCGATCCCGCAACACAGATAGCGCTTCGGATTGACTGCCGGCTCGGGGCAACCCGACTGCGATGTCTAACCGTCGCAAAGCGTCCAGCTCTTGCCGACGGTCAAAAGCCGTCACGAAGTCGAGATAACCGTCGCATAGGTCTGCCGGTAGGGCCACGGCAGGAACCGTGGTCGCCACCGGGACCGGCAAGGTAGTTGTGGCGCCTGTGACAGGAGCAGATGTGGTGGACGTAGCAGCGGCAGGAGGAGAGGTCGGTGGACCAAGGTCGACCGATGTTTCCGAAGAGCTTGAAGTGCATGACGCCACGACCGTCATCAAGACCAACACCGGGAGCGGGGTTCTCATCAGGGCACGCTACCGCGCCTTGGATAATGAGAGCGTTGCTATGCTTGCCCACTCACGGAGACCTATGGCCAACATCAAGTCCCAAATGAAACGCAACCGGCAGAACAAGAAACGCCAGTTGCGCAACAAGGCGGTTCGCTCGGAGATGCGAACACGCACCAAGAATGCGCTGGATGCGGCCAAACAGGGCGACAGCGAAGCGGCCGACACCGCCCTGCGGCGGGCCCAAAAGCAGTTCGACGTCGCCAGCACCCGCCGCGTTATCCACCCGCGCACAGCCGCTCGCCGCAAGTCGAGCCTTACTCGCCAGGTAAACGAGCTCCTTAATCGTTGATATGACCGAAGAGACCACTTGGCTGACACCAGCCGCTCACGAAAAGCTTCGTGCCGAGTTAGAAGAGCTCACGACCACCCGCCGGGAAGAGATCGAGGCTCGCATTGCAGAGGCGCGATCCCACGGTGACCTCCGAGAAAACGCCGACTACGACGCCGCCAAGAACGAGCAGGGAATGATGGAGGCGCGGATTCGCCAGATTCGACACCTGCTGGACACAGCCGAAGTGAGGGAAGCAGCCGACACGGGGAAGGTGGAGGTCGGATCTATCGTGACGGTTACCAACGGAGATCTCACCCTCGAGGTGCTGGTGGCCACCGCAGAGAACAAAGTATCGGGCGTGCAGACGGCCGCTCCCGACGGGCCGCTTGGAAAAGCACTACTGGGAGCCGCCGTCGGCGACAAGGTGACCTACCAGGCTCCGGGCGGGGAATTTAAGTACACCATCGACAGCATCCGCCCCTTCGAAGGATAGATTTCCCACTTTTCGCTCTTCGGCCCACGGCTCCGGCTGGGCTTCGCCCAGCTAAGCAGTTGCTTCGCAACTGCCAAGGTGCCCGAAGGGCACCCAGCCTGCCTCATCGCTGTTCGGGCCCTTGGGCCATGACGCCTCCGCTCGCTTGCGGAGTCGGTTTACGCTCGCTCCGGCGCCACGAGTTGTACAACCGAACCCGCGCTTCAATCCAGGCAGTGGCGGGTCCTACCGGCGGGTGGCTGTGCCGCTATACCAGCGCGATAGGGCGACTGTCAGTCGCTCCATCGTCAGACGATGAGTGTCTTCGGGCGCACTCTTGAGATGCTGGTCGGCCCGGCTGATGGCATCGAGCGCCTTGCGCAGTTCGGAATCCGAGATCCGAGAGCGGGCGTTCCAAGCCTTCCTCGTGGGATAGTGATCGGCCGTCGTGCCAAGCCATTCGGCCAGCGTGGCTATGTCAGGTGCCGCCGCCGCCAGGGCGCGGCGCCGGAGGTCATTCTCCAGAAACGCCAACAGCTGTAAGGGGTGGCTGTGTGTTAAGTAGTCAGACAGCCGTCGCAGCGCTGCGCCGACGTCGCCCGCTGCGACTGCATCCGCATAGAGCCAAACTGGTTCATCGGGTCGGGTGCGGAAACGCTCCAAGAGTTCGTCGGGGGTGGGCATCTGTTCGGCCATTTCGAGCTGGTCAAGCGCTCCGGCCATCGCCGCCAGGTCGGAGCCGAAGCGCTGAATCAGGACGGCCCGGCCTTCCTCACTCAGCTTGAGCCGGCGTCGCTTTAGCTCGGTTGCCAGCCATTCGCCGGCATCGCGCTCCCGGAGCTTCTTTATCGGCAGGACTCTGCCCAGTTGCTTCACGACCTTGCCGACGGCGGCCGGGAGAGAGCCGGTTGCCGTCAACACGACGTCGACTTCCTCAGGGACCTCCTGCAACATCTCGGCGATCAGTTCGCCTTCGGCCGTGAGTAGCTGGTGGCTGTCCACGATCAGGACTCCTTCGCGGCCGCCGAACAGGGAACTCGACTGCAAGGCGGGCACTATGGAATCGAGGCCAGGGCGGAGTGTCTGCCCCCCGTCCTCGGAGAAGGTGCTCCCCTTGGGGGGAACGTCGACCCGAACCACCGAATCGGCATCCTCCAGATGGCTGCGCGCCCGAGCCAGCATCTCCTGCCTTTCGCCCGGGCCCGAATCCGAGGGTGCAACAACGGCGAAGATCGGCATCGGGCAAGGCTACCTTTCTCAGCTTCCGGCCCAACCGGGACCGGGTTTCATCGGGGTCTAAAAGTCCCGATGGGGGTGCCGATACCTATGGTATGACCCAGCCCGAATCCGAGATCACGCCTCCACCAAAAAGCGCCACCAGCAGCGCATTCCTCGGAGGTGCCCGGGCTCTCGGTATCTCGGTTCCGATCGCGGGAGTGCTGTTCCTGATTGCCCTTTCGATCGCGAACAGCCAAGAGGGCTACGACGGCATCGGTACCTTCATCCTGGCTCTGTTTGGTCTCCCAATTCTCGTCGTCGTCTCTGTGGTTGTTGGTGCCGTCCGAGGGGGATTGACCAGAGAGCGACCGGAAGCGGCCGCGCCACACGCGAGTCCTCAGCTTTCGGGCGACATCCGGAGCGCCGGGTACGCCGCGACCGCAATCGGAGCTCTGGTCGGCTCAATCTTGTCTTTCCCAGCCTTGATCTTGATGATCTACCTAATCGATTTCGCTGCTCCCGAGAGTCAAATCTTTCCGGTGGCGATTGGGGCCGCCTTAATGGCAGGTCTGACAGCCGCCGGCGTCAACTACATCCTCCGAAGGAACCAGCACGAGCGGGCCTTCGAGACCTCGCTTCTAGTCTTCGCCATACTGGGAACCTTCTATCTCGCCATTTCATTACTCACACGAGATGGGAACCAGACGGGCGGTGCGCTCCTCAAACTCGTCTTCTTTTCTGCGCCACTGCTGGCCGGAATCGTCTGCCGAGGCCTAGCCCTGCGAATCCAGGTCAAGCCTCACAGACAGGCCTATTGAGACCTCGCCAGCCGGATCACGACGTCGCCTTCGAGGTCGGTGCGTCTGACGACAGAGCCGGCCTCCTCCAGGGTGGCTAGGACTCCTGGAGCAGGATGGCCAAAGTCGTTTTGACCCACGCTGACAACCGACACCGGGGCTGCCGACCGTCGTAACCAATCCAGGTCGGTGGTAGCAGCCCCGTGGTGAGGAACCTTGAGGACATCGGCCACCACATCACCGAGCTCACCTTGAGCTACGTGCTCGATGTCACCGGTGAGTAACACCTCTCTTCCTTCCGCTTCCGCCAGGACCACGATTGATTCATCGTTAAGGCTCGCATAGCGGCGGGCTGGGCCCAGGACCTTCAAATGCCATCCTCCTATTGCGACTTCCCAGCCGGGGCGCGGCACCTGATCCTCTATCCCGTGCTGGGCGGCAGTGGCCAACATGTCTCTGTACAGCTCGGATCCCTCCCGATGGTCGGGATGCCACAGCACCCCTACCTCCATAGAGCGCAGGACAGCGGGCAGGCCACCTATGTGGTCTTCGTCCCCATGGGTAGCCACCAGCAGGCCGAGTCGATCGATACCCCGACGCCGCAACTTGGCGAGCACCAAGGCCGGCTCGCGGCCGCCGTCGATAAGGATCGATTCGCCGGCCGGACCCAACAGCAGCGTGGCATCTCCCTGACCCACGTCGAGGAAAACGGCCGTGGGAGCGGTGACGTGGGCGGGGGGAAGAAGCGTCAACACCAATCCTGCGGCCGCACCCACCACCAGCAGCGGCCGTATCGAGGCCAGTCTCCACAAGAGACCCAGGCCGACAGCTCCCGCGACACCGAGCCATCCGAGCTGGGGCCCTCCGGCGACTGCCCGGCTCAACTCGAGCACGAGTCCGGCGCAAGCGTCGGCGACAAACAGCAGCGCCCCGTGAGGGATCAACCCGGCGGCCGCTCCAAAGACAGTGGCGGCCGTCACCAAAGGTGCCGCCACCAGATTGGTGAGCGGAGCAAGCAAAGGCATTGCTTCGAAGTGCCACAGCAGCAGGGGTGCCACCGCCAGCTGGGC
>JABAHO010002340.1_pt1 | contig 22143 bp, 26 predicted proteins | sample 7062071 | NCBI WGS metagenome assembly JABAHO01 (sample SAMN14534356, study PRJNA622989) | marine sediment metagenome | biome: marine biome [ENVO:00000428]; feature: marine pelagic biome [ENVO:01000023]; material: deep marine sediment [ENVO:00002113] | place: India: Gulf of Kutch | collected...
ACCACCGAGGCCTTTGCAGGCCATACCTACGAGGTGCCTCCGGCCGACCTCCCGCCCGGCACCTACACCAACGTCATCGGCAACCAGACCATCGCCTGGGGCCTGATAGCCGGGGCCCGGGCCGCCGGACTTCCCCTTTTCTATGCCTCGTATCCCATCACACCGGCCAGCGACGTTCTCCATGAGCTGGCCCGCCGGCGAAGCTACGGCGTCCGAACCTTTCAGGCCGAGGACGAGATTGCCGCCGTGGGTGCTGCGCTGGGCGCTTCGTTCGCCGGACAGCTCGGCGTAACCGGCACTAGCGGTCCGGGACTCGCGCTCAAGAGCGAGACGATCAGCCTGGCCCTGATAACCGAGCTTCCCTTGATCATCTTGGACATTCAGCGAGGCGGTCCGTCGACAGGGCTCCCGACCAAGACCGAACAGGCCGACCTGCTGATGGCGTTATATGGACGTCACGGGGAAGCCCCTTTGCCGGTGGTTTCCGCCTCAACCCCGGGCGATGCCTTCGACGCTGCGATCGAGGCCGTCCGGCTGGCCGTCACGTACATGACCCCGGTTCTGCTCATGTCCGACGGCTACATCGCGACAAGTTCCGAGCCGTGGCGCATACCCGATGTCGATGCGTTGCCCAGCTTCCCGGTGCAGTTTGCCAACGGCACCAACCATGACGACGGCTTCATGCCATACCTGCGGGACCCTAAAACGCTGAGCCGGCCCTGGGCGATCCCCGGAACCGCCAATTTGGAGCATCGGGTCGGCGGACTCGAGAAGGAAGACGTCACCGGCAACGTGAGCTACGACCCACTCAATCATGAGCACATGACGTTGGTGCGAGAGAACAAGATCGCCGGGATCGCCGACGACATTCCCGAAGCCGCGGTCGAAGACCGTGCAGATGCCGACCTGCTCGTCTTGGCCTGGGGCTCAACGTACTCCGCCGTTCGGGCGGGGGTACTCAACGCTCAAGCCAAGGGCTACAGCGTTACACACCTCCATCTGCGGAATTTGAACCCATTCCCCAAGAACCTGGGAGACCTGCTACGGAAGTATCCAAGAATCCTCGTGCCAGAGCTCAACCGTGGGCAACTGGCCCGGCTCGTTAGAGCTGAGTACCTCGTTCCCACCGAGAGCCTTTCCAAGGTGCAGGGCCAACCATTCATCGCGGCCGACATCGAGGACAAGATCGTCGAAATACTGGAGACGAAGTGACTACGACCCACACCCGCCAGGACTTCCAAACCGACCAGGAGGTTCGCTGGTGTCCCGGTTGTGGCGACTACACGATCCTCGCTTCCGTGCAGAACTTCATGGCCGGTCTCGACATCGCCCGGGAGAACATCGTGTTCATCTCCGGGATCGGATGCGCCGCACGATTCCCCTATTACATGAACACGTACGGCATGCACAGCATCCATGGTCGGGCGCCGGCGATTGCATCGGGCGTAGCCAGCAGCCGACCTGAGCTCTCGGTGTGGGTAGTGGGGGGCGACGGTGACATGCTCTCGATCGGCGGCAACCACCTGATCCACGCGCTGCGGCGCAACATCGACCTCAACGTGCTGCTCTTCAACAACCAGATCTACGGGCTGACCAAGGGCCAGTACTCACCAACCAGCGAGACCGGCAAACGCACCAAGTCCAGCCCGACAGGTTCGATCGACTATCCGTTCAATCCGGTCAGCCTTGCGATCGGCTCAGAAGCGTCTTTCGTGGCCAGAACGATTGATATGGATCGCGATCACACCATCGACATCCTCCAGCAGGCTCACGAGCATCCTGGGGCGGCATTCATTGAGATCTACCAAAACTGCAACGTCTTCAACGACAAAGCTTTCATTGAGCTCACCGGCAAGGACACTCGGTCGGCCAACCAGATCCGCCTCGAAGCGGGCGAAAAGGTCCTATTCGACGACGGCGCCCAGGGGGTCGCACTCGAAGAGGGCCGGGCGTTTGTAGTCGACGTCGAGAAATACGGCATCGACGTCGTGCATACGCACGACCCCGGCCTGGAGGATCCTGCCACCGCCTTTGCCCTCAGTCGCCTATCGCATGGCCCGCATGGGCCCACTCCGATCGGGGTTTTTCGCAAGGTTGTTCGCCCGGCATACGAGGAAGAGCTGGAGAAGCAGATCCTCGACGCCCAGGAGTCGGGCGGCGGTGACCTGCGCGACCTGCTCGGTTCCAACGGCACCTGGGACGTTTCTTAGCCGCCCGCTCCCCTTAGCTACCCTGAGGCAATGTTCGCGCCTTTCATCATCTTCGGGATCGTGGGGAGCATCATCGCCGCACTCATCGCCTCGAGACGCAAAGCCGCCAACGCCGCCTGGACGGAAGCGGCCGGCCGGCTCGGGATAGAGCTGAGACCAGTAACCGGCTTCGCGGCTCTGGCGGGCAACCTCTCGATGCGCGGCACCGTGCAGGGCGTCACTGTGTTTGTTAAAACCTTTCAATCCAACGACAAGACCCACACCCGCTATCGCGTCAAGATGCCTTCGCTGGGACTCGGCTTGAAGATGTCAAAGCAGTCGCCGCTCGCATCGATGGGCCGGTTTTTTGGAGTGCAGGACATCGAAGTCGGCGAACCTCTCTTCGACAAGCAGCTCATGATCAAAGGAGACCATCCCGAGCCGGTCCGGGCATTTCTAACCCCAGCCCGAAGGGTTGCAGTCTCGGAGCTGATCACTGCCTACCGACAAGCAGTCGTCACCGACAATACGATCGAGGTAATCACCGGCTTCACTTCCGACGCCGAAGAGCTGGTCTCGATCATTCAGCGCCTGGTCTCGGTGGCCCAGATCCTTTCCCAGAAAGCTCCCAGCGTGGAGAAGCTTGCGGCCACCAGATTGGATGGCGATGCTGGTGATGCCCTGGTCGAATCAGAGCGGAAGCCACCCGAGTCGGATCCGTGGATCGAGTTTGCTCGCAAGACCCAAGAAGCCGAGCTGCGTTATGTCCACGGCGACATCAAGGAGGCGGCGGAGGCTTTCGAGAAGCTCAGCAAAGTGGTTCCGGCCGATCCCGAAATCAAGGCATGGCGGGACAAGACCCAACGACGGCTCAAGGCCGAAGATAGGAAGCCGCCCCGGCTCACAGGCGACGCGGGCAGCGCCGCCGAGGTGGCGGAGAAACTTTTTCATCCTGACAACTTCAGCTTCGACACCATCGAGCTATTCGAAACCGAGTATGAGGGCAAGTCGGTGCGCTGGTCCGGTGAGGTCAAGCGGCTGCGTCGCTTCGACCACGATCGTGATTTCGGCGATGGGCCGGGGACCAAGGTCGTGTTCGCTGTCCACGCCCTGGCCAACGACCTGTTCGCCGGACGCGAGATCGACGCCATAGTTCATCTCCCCCAGTTGAGCGAAGATTCAATTGAGCCTGGCGAAACTCATACTTTTACCGGAACCCTCCTCAGATGCGACCCAGCCATGCGCAATTTGTTCGTCACCGACGGTGAGCTGGTTTAGCGCTCGAGCACCCGGGTCATCGTCAATTCCTCACTGCCGACCAGGAGTGGGATCAGGCTCGAGATTGCGGCGTTCCGGCGACTCGTAGTAGGCACGGTCCGCTTCCACCAGGTTCTCGTGAGCGCGAATCCATACGAACTCGTTCGACTCCTCCACGAGCCACGCACCGATTATTTCGAATCCGAGTGCGCCAGCATTCGGCGAAATCGCCGCTCGCTCCCTCGACGAGCTGGTAGCGCCTCAGCTGATATTGCATCAGTCGCGGTCTGGCAGGCGGATGCCGCGGTTCAGCAGCAGGCGCTCCCGGCCTTCGCCAGGTGCTCCGCATCACCGAGAACCGTATAGATCTCCCAGGGCGCCTGGTCGGGGTCGTGCACCCACACTTTGTCTTGGCGGGCGTAGCAGCAGGCGGAATTCTCTTCTAGGACCGTTTCGAGGTTCTCTGCTTCCAGCCGTTCGTTGGCTTGGGCGACCTCGTCGGAAGACTCAACTTCGACACCGAGGTGATTCAAAGTGCCGCCCTTACCCTTACTCGCGATGAGCACGAGCTTGAGAGGTGGCTCGGCGATTGCGAAGTTGGCGTAGTCAGGCCTGAGCTTGGCCGGTTCCTCCCCGAAAAGGCGGGTATAGAAATCGACGGCCGCATCGAGATCGGTCACGTTCAAGGCCACTTGCACTCGCGACATCAGCTGCTCCTTCATATTGATCGTCGTCGATGTATAGTTTGCCATATACATCGACATATGTCAATATATGAATATGGACTGTTGTTCACCAATCAGCGTTTCCCCGCTGAGCGAGGCTGATGCGATCGAAGCCGCCCGCCGCTTCAAAGCCTTGTCCGACCCGGCCCGGGTCCGGCTGTTGAGCTTGATTGCCGAATCCGGCGAGATTTGCGGTTGCGATCTCGAAGGTCCCCTCGGGCTCTCCCAGCCCACTGTCAGCCACCACCTGAAGATCTTGGCTGAGGCGGACCTGATCCACAAGGAGCGCCGTGGCAAGTGGGTCTACGCCCATCTGCGTCCGGAAGGCTTCAACACCCTCCGTGATGTGCTCACCACCAGGACGCGAAAAACTCTTCCAACAGCGACGGTAGGAAGTTAGGCTCACCCAACAGTGAGACCGCGCTGGGCTCACCTTTTGTAAGCGAGCGAAGGGAGACTGGCGATGAACTGGACTCACGTCCTGGCATTCGGTCTCGGAGCGGCCTGGATGCTGATTATCTTCGTCACCGCCTCGGCGATGCGAAACCCCCGTCGGAATGTAATCGAAGACGGCCAGATACAGCTGCCCAGCTCGTGGAGCGAAGCCCAGGCCCACGCCGCCAGCCGCTACTCAGACTGAGCGTCCGCTTCCTCGGCCGCATCCGCTTCCTCGGCCGTATCTGCTTCTTCCGCTTCACGGAGAAGATCGGCTTTGGCGCGCGCAACTTCGGCATCGCCTTCGACGATCTCTGCTCGATCGGACAGTAGCGTCACCTGATTTCGGTAGATCTGCAGAAAACCCCCGTGGACGGCAACCGTCACCGTCTCGCTACCGGTCTGGATCGACGCCGACCCGGTAGCCAGCACCGCCATAGTTGGTTCGTGCTCGGCCATGATCCCAATGTCGCCTTCGGTTGTCCGAGCGATGACCAGTTCGGCCTCTCCCGACCAAACCACTGCCTCGGGCGAAACCACATCGACCTGGAACGGACTTGGCATGGTTGTCTCTCCTACGCGTCCTGCAGCTCTTTAGCCTGAGCGAAGACGTCCTCGATCCCACCGGCCATGTAGAAGGCCTGCTCGGGCAAGTCATCGACTTCGCCGTCTACCACCATTCGGAATCCCCGAATCGTCTCTTCGAGTGGCACGGTCTTGCCGGGGATGCCGACAAACTGCTCGGCAACAAAGAACGGCTGCGAAAGGAACTTCTGGATTCTCCGCGCCCGCGCCACGATCAACTTGTCTTCCTCCGACAGCTCGTCGATACCCAGAATGGCGATGATGTCCTGCAGATCCTTGTAGCGCTGCAGGATCTGCTGCACGTCGCGCGCGGTTCGATAGTGCTCTTCACCGATTATGAGCGGATCGAGAATTCGGCTGGTGGAGTCGAGAGGATCGACCGCCGGGTAAATCCCCAGCTCTGAGATCTGGCGGGACAGCACAGTTGTCGCGTCCAGGTGAGCGAACGTCGTGTGCGGAGCCGGATCGGTGATGTCGTCGGCCGGAACGTAGATCGCCTGCAACGACGTGATCGACCGACCGGCTACCGACGTGATCCGCTCCTGGAGGAAGCCCATCTCGTCCGCCAAGGTGGGCTGGTAACCCACCGCCGACGGCATCCGGCCGAGGAGCGTCGACACCTCTGACCCGGCCTGAGTAAAGCGGAAGATGTTGTCGACGAACAGCAGCACGTCCTGACCCATCTCGTCACGGAAATACTCAGCCATGGTGAGAGCCGAGAGCCCAACTCGCAGACGGACACCGGGCGGCTCGTCCATTTGCCCGAAGACCAAAGCCGCCTTGTTGATGACCCCCGACTCCTGCATCTCCCGGAAGAGGTCGTTGCCCTCTCGGGTGCGCTCGCCCACACCGGCGAACACCGACACACCGCCGTGCTCGGTGGCGACCCGGTGGATCATCTCCTGGATGACCACCGTCTTGCCGACACCGGCACCGCCGAACATGCCGATCTTGCCGCCCTTGACATACGGCTCGAGGAGATCGATCACCTTGATGCCGGTCTCGAACATCTCCCGCTGCGAGCTGAGCTGCTCGAAGTTGGGTGGGGGCCGGTGAATCGGCCAGCGTTCGCCGAACTGGATCGACGTGGGATCGACATCGAGCGGATCGCCCAGCACGTTGAAGATGTGGCCGAGGGTTACTTCGCCGACCGGAACCGTGATCGGGCTCCCGGTATCGCGCACTTCAGCGCCCCGCACCAAGCCGTCGGTAGACCGCATCGCCACCGCCCGGACGAGGGAGTCGCCGAGATGCTGAGCAACCTCGGATACCACCGTGACCGTCTCGCCACCGAGGTTGATGTCGACCTCGAGTGCGCTGCTGATCTCGGGCAGCTCGTCGGGTGGAAACTCCACGTCGACCACCGGGCCGGCCACTTTGACGATTCTTCCGGTACTCACGTTTGTTCTCTTCCTGTAGTCACCTAGTGCTCCTTGTCAGCCGGCGGTGAGCGCCTCAGCGCCCCCGACGATCTCGGAAATCTCAGTTGTGATCTCAGCCTGACGGGCCTGGTTCGCCTGGCGGCTGAGAATGCGGGTGAGCTCTTCGGCGTTCTCCGTGGCAGCCTTCATGGCCCTCCTGCGCGAGGCATGCTCGGCCGCCGAGGCCTCCAGCAAGATACCGAAAACGCTTGACTCCAGATAGCGAGGCAGGAGCCGGTCGAGGATAGCTTCTGGACTTGGCTCATAGCTATAGCCGGCCTTGGCCTCCTCCTCTTCACCTTCTTCGAGCTCGGGGGCCTGGATGGGCAGCAGCGGCCACACCGAAGCAGTTTGGGTCAATGCCGAAACGTAGCGGGTAGTGAAGGCCTCGACTGCATCAACCGCCTCCTGGGCGTAGTCGTTGAGGATGGTGTTGGCGACAGCCCGGGCATCCCCATAGCCGGGCGTATCGGTAACCCCTAAGAACGACCGCTCGATCTGGTAGCCGCGGTAGCGGAAGTAACTATCGGCCTTCTTGCCGACTGTGTACAGGCGCAGATCGATGCGCTGGCTATTCAATTCAATCAGTCTGGCCTCGGCCATACGGATCACGTTTGTGTTATATGCCCCGGCCAGCCCCCGATCCGACGTCACCACCAGGATCCCGGCATTGCGCAACTCGCGGGTTTCCAGCAACGGATGGGAAGCCCCGCCAGATGCTGCCCCGACGTTGTTGATCACCTCGACGAGCTTGTTCGTATAGGGCTGAGCCGCCTCGACTCGAGCCTGAGCTTTCACGATGCGCGATGCCGCAATTAGCTCCATCGCCGAAGTGATCTTCATCGTCGACTGAACGCTGCGAATCCGCCGACGGATTAGTCGGAGCTCAGCGCTGGCCACTAGCGGGTTGCCCTACAACGTCGGCACGCGGTGAGTGTTGTGAGGCGAGGCACAACTACTCCGTGGAGAAGGTGTCGACGTAGGCTTGGATCGCCTGGTTGAGCTCTTCACCCTCAGGTAGCTCCCCGGACTGAGCTATCCCCGCCATCATCGATCCGTAGCGACTCTGCATGAATTCGCGCAGGCCCTTCTCAAACCGAGCGACATCGGCGATAGCGACCTCATCAACGAAGCCCTCATTGACCGCGTAGATGGCGACTACTTGCTCCTCGACCGGTACCGGCTCGTATTGGGGTTGCTTGAGGATCTCGACGACTCGCCGCCCTCGGTCCAGCTGTGCCTGCGAGGCCGCGTCGAGCTCGGAGCCGAACTCGGCGAACGCCTCGAGCTCGCGGAACTGGGCCAGGTTGAGCCGCAGTGGCCCGGCCACCGTCTTCATGCCTTTGATCTGGGCGTTGCCGCCGACCCGGGACACGGAGATGCCGGCGTTGATGGCCGGCCGCACACCCGAGTAGAACAGGTCGGTCTCCAGGAAGATCTGCCCGTCGGTGATGGAGATGACGTTGGTGGGGATGTAGGCCGACACGTCGCCGGCCTTGGTCTCGACGATGGGCAGGCCGGTCAAGGAGCCGCCGCCGAGGTCGTCGGAGAGCTTGGCGCACCGCTCCAGCAGGCGGCTGTGCAGGTAGAAGACGTCGCCGGGGTAGGCCTCGCGGCCCGGAGGCCGCCGCAGCAGCAGCGAGATCTCGCGGTAGGCCACGGCCTGCTTGGACAGGTCGTCGAAGATGACCAGGGCGTGCTCGCCGTTGTACATCCAGTGCTGGCCGATGGCCGAACCGGCGTAGGGGGCATACATCTGGTGGGCAGCCGGCGAGGCGGCCGAAGCGTTCACCACCACCGTGTACTCCATCGCCCCGTGCCGTTCGAGCGTGTCGACGACCTCTGCCACAGTGGATGCCTTCTGCCCGATGGCGACGTAGATGCATTTCACTCCGGTGTCGCGCTGGTTGAGGATCGTGTCGACCGCGATGGCCGTCTTGCCGGTCTGGCGGTCGCCGATGATCAGCTCCCGCTGCCCGCGGCCGATCGGGATCATGCCGTCGATCGCCTTGATCCCGGTCTGGAGCGGCTCGGAGACCGGCTGACGCTGGACAACGGAAGGAGCCGTGACCTCTAGCAACCGGCTTTCGCTGGCGGCAATCGGGCCTTTGCCATCGAGCGGCTCACCGAGCGGATCGACCACGCGGCCGAGCATGGCATCTCCCACCGGAATCGACAGCACCTTGCCGGTCTGCTTGACAGGGTCGCCCTCCTGCACGTGATGCGACTCGCCCATCAGGACGGCTCCGATGTCATCGGCCTCCAGGTTTAGAGCAACCCCAAGCAGCCCCCCCGGAAACTCCAGCATCTCCGAAGCCATCGCATTGGGCAGACCGGATACCCGGGCCACCCCATCGCCTACGGCAGTGACATACCCAATGGTCTCGGCTTCGACCTCGGGCTTCCAGTCTTCGAGGTGACGCCTGATGGACTCGGCGATTTCTTCCTGGTTTATGGTCAGGTCAGCCATTGCTGCATCACGCTCCAAACTCGTCTCGTAGCTCCTGCAATCGGCCCTGGACCGAGCCGTCGATCACCATGTCCCCCACCCGGGCAACTATTCCTCCCAAGATGCTGGGGTCGACAACCACCTTGGCCTCCACCCGCTTGCCGGTGGCCTCACTCAGCTTCGCCTCCAACTTCGTAACGGTATCGGCGTCCAGCTCCACCGCTGAGCGGACCTCGGCCACCACCGCCTCCCGGGCCTCGCTGGCCCGCTGCACGAGGCGATCGGCGATCGCCGGAAGGTCACGGGCTTTGCCCGCACCAATCACGAAGTTGATCAGGTTAACGGTCAACGCCGAGGCCCTGGTGCCGAGCAAGTCGGAGATAATCCCCTGCTTGCGCTCGACCGGAAGCCGTGGGTCGCTCAAGGAGTCGCGCAGCTCGGATGACGATTCAAATGTGCGCGCGATCGAGAACAGCTCGTCCCCGATCGTTTCGAGCTGACCTTCGGCCTTGGCAAATTCGAGTATTGCCGCGGCATAGCCCTCAATCTGATCTTGCTTAGCCACTAATGCACCTTCATGCCGGCTTGCCGAGGTCCAGGGCAAGCGAGGGACGCCGTTGGCAAGGACGCAGGACGAAGGCGCACCGGGCGTGCGTCGAGGACGAGGACAACGCCAACGTCGGTTCTGGTAGTCCTGGGCCCGGCGGAGTTCGTGTGATGGTGCATCAACCGTCTAGGTTCCCCAGATCGTCCAGGTATTGATCGACCAAGGCTGCCTGCGCATCCCGATCGAGTGATCCAGCGACCACTTTCTCCGCCATATCGAGCGAGAGGTTGGCGACGTCTTGGCGGAGCGCGGCGGTAGCGCGCTCCTTCTCCGTGACCACGTCCGCTCGGGCTCTCTCCATCAACGATGCAGCCTCGGCATCCGCTCGAGAGACAATGTCGGTGCGAATCGACTCAGCGGTGACTCGGGCTTCCTCGATGATCTGGTTAGCCTCGGTCTGGGCGCCTTCCACCTGGGCTTTGTAATCCGCCAGCAGGCTTTCGGCCTCGGCCTTGGTCTTCTCGGCATCCCGAATCTGGCCGACGATGGCCTCCTGCCGGGCTTCGAGGGTCCGGTTAAGAGCCGGCAGGGCCCACTTCCAGACCACCGCAAAGATGATAAGGAAGGCAATGACCCCAGCAATCAGCTCTGAAGATTCGGGCAGGAGAAGGTCGATTCCTTCTGCTTCTTCCTCTTCAGCTGCTTGGGCAAGGATTGTCGCGAACATACCCGGCCCTAAGCGATGAAGAACAGAACGAAACCGATGAGCGCCAGGGCCTCGGTAAACGCGATGCCCAGGAACATGGTGGTTCGCACCGTTCCCGCCATCTCCGGCTGCCGGGCCATCGCCGTGATGGCGTTGCCGACTACGATCCCGATCCCGATCCCAGGACCGATCGCAGCCAGCCCGTAACCGAGGATGGCTATCGAGGTCTTAGTTATCTCAATCTCTGTCATCCATTCCTCCTTGACAAATCTCTAATGCTCGGCGTGCACCGACGTCTGGATATACACGGCCGACAGCAACGTGAAAATGTACGCCTGCAGCACTGCGACGACTATCTCAAAAATGTAAATGCCCAGCCCCATAACGAACCAAGGCAGCCCGATCAGGGCCCGGAACCCGATATCCCCTACATGCGATGCGAAGATCCACCCAGATGCCAGAAGCAGTGTCAACATCAGGTGGCCAGCGACCAAGTTGGCAAAGATTCGGACTGCCAATGTGATAGGTCGCAAGAGGAAGGTGGACACGAGTTCGATGAATCCCACCAGCCAGCGGAGCGCCACCGGGACCGACTTCGGCCAGGCGATGTCGACCACATAGCGGAAGCCGTTGTACTTGAAGCCGACGAAGACAAAGATCACCCAGGTGAGCAGTGACAGAAAGATCGGAATCGCCATCCGTGAGGTCAGGGGGAAGTTGATGAACGGTGTGACCTCGAAGAGGTTGGCCACGAGCAAGAACAAGAAGATCGTTAAGAGGTATGGGGTGTAGACGGCACCCTCGGGCCCAATAATCCCGACGGCGATTTCATCCTTGACGAAGGTCACCAGGCTTTCGACCGCGGTACCGAATCTCGTGGGAACCACTTTGGCGCCTCGCAGGCCGAAATAGAGGATTGCGATCACAATGGCGGCCGCCACAAAAGTGAGGAAAACCGTCCGCGTGAAGTCAAAAGCGCCGATGGTGAACAGCGTGTCGGTGAACTCGAAGAGCTCGTTGACCACTTCGGGAGCGCAGATGATCTCTTCGGCCGGGTCGCATTCGCTGGCAGCCAGTATCAGCGGTTCCAATCCAATTCCCTCTCTCGTTCACGGGCGACGGCGACCGCCTCCCATCCCAGCAGAAGCCCGTAGGCGACCACCACACTTATCCCTAGAGCCGGACGGTCGATCTCAAACAGGTTGGCTAGTCCGAGCAGGGTTACCGTAATCAGCCCGAGCCGGACAAAGAAGCCAATCAACGCCACCCCCTGATAGGCCGCCAGTGATACACGCGCCGCGGCCGACAGGAACCATCCGGTCAGGAGAAAGTAGGCCACGACTGTGACCACACCGAGCGAGGAAGCAACGGCTCCGTCCAGCCCGCGCATGACGGCGAACAGCAGTACCAGCGGCGGCCCCACCACTACAGCACGTTTGACGGTTTCAACTGCAAGGAGGGCCTCAATCGGCCGCTCGCCTCCGGCGATTTGGCGGGTCCCGGCCTCAACCGTCATGACCGGTCTCCTTTGTGGCGAGGAGCCACATCTGAATGAACCCGCTGATCGACCCGAGGATGATGCCAACGACTATGAAACTGGGGTAGGTGCCGGCGAAGTGATCGATGCCCCAGCCGATGAGAAGGCCGGCCATTATCGATCCAAAGAACGAGCCCCCGGCGACCCAACCGCTGTCGATCGCCTCTGCAACTTGCCGGTGTGGTGCGTTCTTCATCGTCCTAGCAAGGAGTCTCGGGTCTCTTCACAAAGCTATTGCGAGGCTGAATCCAAACCAAGCTCCGCACCTCACACATGGCCCGGGAAGTCGTCGGGGTAGGGCGGGAAGGCCGCAACCAGTTCTGCCACCCCTGCGGCGACCTCTTTGAGAACCTCGTCGTCGGTCCGGTGAGACAGCGCCTGGACGATGAGCTCACCAATTCTCTCCATCTCTCCCTCCCCCATGCCACAGGTGGTGACTGATGGAGTCCCAAGCCGCAACCCACTGGTTACGAAAGGGGGACGAGGATCATCAGGGATCGCGTTGCGGTTCAGAGTGATGCCGACCTCGTCCAATAAGGTGGCTGCCTCTTTGCCGGTGAGCTCCTCGTCGAGGCTGCGCAGGTCGAGCAGCATGAGGTGGTTGTCGGTGCCACCCGAGACAACCCGCAGACCTCCGTCAGACAGAGAGGCCGCCAGGGTGGCGGCGTTCTTGACGATCTGCGCGGCATAATCCCGGAATTCCTTCGTTGCAGCCTCCTGGAAATTGACCGCCTTGGCCGCGATCTGGCTGAAAATCGCCCCTCCCTGCGACCCGGGGAAGATCGCGCTGTCGATGGCCTTGGCGTATTCCTCTTTGGCAAGTATCAAGCCACCCCGTGGCCCCCGCATCGCCTTGTGGGTCGTCGCGGTCACCACGTCGGCCCATTCCATCGGATTCGGCAACGCCCTGCCGGCCACCAACCCGATGAAGTGGGCGGCGTCTACTAACAGGAGCGCTCCTACCTCATCGGCGATCGATCGGTAGGCCTCGTAGTCGAGGTCCCGTGAGTATGCCGAGTATCCAGCGACGATGAGCTTGGGGCGGGCTGCGAGTGCCGTGGCTCGCACCGACTCCATATTGAGGAGCTCCGACTCGGGATCCAGGCCGTAGGGAACGAAGTTGAACAGACGGCCCGAGAAGTTGACCGGTGATCCGTGAGTCAGATGGCCGCCCTGGTCCAGTGACATCCCCATGATCGTGTCACCTGGATCGGCAAGAGCAAGGTACGCCGCCATGTTGGCCTGGCTGCCCGAGTGCGGCTGCACGTTGGCGTATTCGGCGGAAAACAGATCCTTGGCTCGGTCGATCGCTAACTGCTCGACCTCATCGGTGTGGATCGTCCCCTGGTAATAGCGACGTCCCGGGTAGCCCTCCGCGTACTTGTTGGTGAAGACGGAGCCGCTCGCCTCGAGGACCGCCCGAGATGCGAAATTCTCGGAGGCTATGAGCTGGATCCCGCTCTGCTGCCGGTGCAGCTCAGCCTCAATGAGGGATGCAACGGCGGCGTCGACCTGTTCGATGGGGCGCGGATCAGTCAAAGTGCTCCAGGTTCTCCATTGCGGACGACAGCGTAGTGCCCCTGGGGCCGGGCTCAGCCGATCAAAGGCTCAGGATTCGGCGAGGGCAGCTCGGAGTCGCTCGATGAAGAACTGCCATCCTTCGATGTAGCCCTGTCGCTCGTCAGGATCGTCGCCGTGGGTGTGTTCGATGGTTAGTCGGGTACCGATCGCACTGGGTTCGAAGTGAACATCGACCGTACGAGGATCGTCGGGTTCATGAGCGAAGCTCCAGGTGAAGGCGAGGCGTTGTGCGGGCTCAACGACCAAGAACTCACCGAGGAGGCGCAAATCGCGGCTGGGCCAGGCCAGCTCGTACTCACCGTGGATTCGAAGATCGACGGTCGCCTCATCAGCCCACCACGCGGCTATCTTCTCCGGTGTCACGAAGTAATCGAAGACCGCCCCCGGCGAGGCCCTCACTTCACCGATCAAGCGGGCGACTCCGGCGGGGCTCTCGTCAACCTTCATCGGTGCCCTCCGCCGGCCAGGGCACCGGACCGGGTCGCAGCAGTACCGGAGGATCTACCGTCGCATCGAGCACCGTGGACGCGGTTCCCTCCGAACCAGCTCCTTCCAGGTAGCCGGTCACGGCGTCTCCAAAGATCTCTCGAGCCTGCTTGTCGTCCCTAGCCGCGTCCTCCCCCGACCGGTTGGCGGAGGTGACGGCTAGCGTCCCGGCTTTGTCGAGCAGATCCAATGCGACTGGATGCTGAGGAACCCTCACACCAACCGTGCCCCGGACCTGGTCGCCAATCCAGGCGGGGAGACCACGAGCCGCGGGAAGAACCAGCGTGAGCGGGCCCGGCCAGAACTCGTCGGCCAGGCGTTGAGCCTGCGATGTGATGTTGACCAGCTCGTGCGCCTGTTCGAGATCCGCGACGAGAAGAGCGATCGGATGCTCAGGCCCACGTCCCTTGAGCTCGAACAGAGCCNNGACCACGGGTCGGCCGCTACCCCGTAAACCGTATCTGTCGGCACCCCTACCAACTTCCCGGCGTTTATCGCGATCACTGCCTCGACCACCGTGAATGGGTGCATAACCCTGAGGTTACCCGGGAGCCGCCCTAGTCCCGGCTTCGAACCCGACCGATCACCATCCCGCAGGCGGTCTAAGGCGGCTAGGCCGGGGCGTTGCCTCTTTCGATGTTGCTGGCGGGATTCGCGACGTAGGCCGGTCGGTACGCCGCCGGCGTGGCCCTAAGAGTGGATTCGCTTCCCCGAGAGAATGCGGGGCCGGCCGGTGAGGTCATTTTCGATTGTGCAGTCGAACTCTTGAAAGAGTCCGAGCGCACGGTCGGCCTGGTTTTCCCCGATCTCAATGAAGACCCAGCCCCCCGGCTTCACCCAGGTCGGTGCTCCCACTGCGAGCCGTTGCAAGATCTCGTCGCCTGCGGCGCCCCCATACAGCGCTCGGTGTGGCTCGTGTTCACGAACCTCGCTCGGAAGGTCGGCTGCCATCGAGACGTAGGGAGGGTTGGCCACCAACAGGTCGACCTTCCCCATGACGGCATCGGGGAGAGCGGCGAAAAGGTCCCCTGGCAGCACCTCGACGGCCCGTCCGGCCAGGTTCTCTCGAGCCAGCGAAAGCGCCTCCTCATCGAGGTCGGCAGCAATCACCCTGGCATTCGGGAATGCGTGTCGCAGCGCCAGAGCCAGATTCCCACTCCCGGTGCACATGTCGACGATGACTGTGTCAGGCTCTGCGCTCCCCAGCGCTTCGACGGCTAGCTCCCAGAGCACCTCGGTCTCTGGTCGCGGAATCAGGGCTCGTGAGTCAACCTTGACTGTCACCGGGCCGAACTCCACAAAACCCTCTATGTACTGCAGGGGCTCGCCTGCCAGGCGGCGCCCGACCACCTCGTCAAAACGAGCCTGTTGGTCGGGATCGAGCTTGTCGAGCAAAGCCACGCCGGCGGCGTCCAATCCAGTGACCAGCTGCAGCAGTCGCCGGGTCTCGTGATCGGGCAGCCCGGTCACGGCCTGCCTCACGACTCGTCGCCACCTGCGAGCAGCCGGGCCTGATTGTCGATCGTCAAAGCGTCGACGAACGCATCGAGTTCGCCCTCGAGCACGGCCGGAAGCTGGCTGATCGTCAGGCCGATCCTGTGGTCGGTCACGCGATTCTCCTTGAAGTTGTACGTACGAATCTTCTCCGAACGATCACCTGTGCCTACTTGCTCGCGCCGGTTGGCCGACAGCTCAGCCTGCTGAGCCTCGAGCTGGTTTTGGTATAGACGGGCCCGAAGGATTCGAAACGCCTTCTCCTTGTTCTGTAGTTGGCTCTTCTCGTCCTGACAGCTGACAACGGTGTTGGTGGGAATATGGGTAAGTCGGATCGCCGAATCGGTGGTGTTGACGGATTGGCCGCCGGGACCGCTCGAGCGAAAAGTGTCGACCTTCACGTCGTTGAGATCGAGCTCCACTTCGACTTCCTCCGCTTCGGGCAGAACCGCAACACTGGCAGTAGACGTGTGGATCCGGCCTTGCGATTCAGTCTTGGGGACCCGCTGCACTCGGTGCACCCCCGCTTCGAATTTGAGGCGGGAAAAGGCGCCTTTGCCCTTGACGGCCATCGTGACTTCTTTGAAGCCCCCTCCCTCGGCTTCTGACACCTCGAGCATCTCCGGGGTCCACCCGTGAGCCTCGGCATATCGCTGGTACATCCGGGTCAGGTCACCGGCCCACAGCGCGGCCTCGTCTCCTCCGGCGGCGGCGCGAACCTCGATGATGACGTCTTTGTCGTCATTCGGATCCTTCGGCACGAGCAACAGCTGCAGCTCGGCCTGCAACTTCTCCGCTTCAGCGTCCTTAGCCTCCACCTGCTCACGCAGGTAGGTCAGCATCTCCTCGTCGGATTCGCTCTGCGCCAGTTCCCTCGCTTCGCCGGCCTCGGCCTGAGCCTCTTGCCACGCGTGGTAAGTATCGACGACCGGCTTCAGATCGGCGTGGCGCTTGGCGGCCTCGGTATACCGGGTTTGGTCCGCGGCAACCTCCGGATCGGCCATTTCGGCCAACGTCTGATCGAACGAAGCCTCGATCTCGGTCAGTTTGGCGATCAGCTGCTCATCACTCACGATATTGCACTCCACGCCGCCTCGCAGATGGGACCCCGCGATCGAACCTCGACACGCTCCTCGTCGGAGAGCGCGTACAGCAGGCTGGCGACTGCTACCTCGACCTGGTCGTCTTCGGGCTCGTTGGTGGTCAGCCGCTGCAGTTCGATCCCCGGACGAGACAGGAAACGCAGGTAAGACTTGGCATCGGAGATCTTCAATACTTCATAAGAGAGGCCGGCGATTACCGGGATCAGAACAATCCGGCTGGTGATGAGCCAAAAGACGTTCGGTTCGAAGACCCCCACAAAGGTGAACACGAACACCGAGAGCAACACCACCAGCAACAGGAAGCTGGTCCCGCACCGAGGGTGCATCGTCTGATACTTCTGGACCGCTTCCACTGTCATCGGGTCCCCCGCCTCGTAGGCGTAGATCGACTTGTGCTCCGCCCCGTGATACTGAAACACGCGCCGGATCTCCTGGGAACGCCCAATCAACCAGATGTAGCCGACCAGGATCAATACACGGATCAGCCCCTCCGCCACGTTGAAGACGACCGCATTCGATCCACCGAAGAAATCCTCTATGACCTTGGCGCCACCGAGCGGAGCCAGCATGAACACGAACACAAAGAAGACCAGGGCCATACCCATCGCCACGCCCAGCTCGGCCTTGCTCAACTCGTTTCCCTTGGCCAGGCGCCTGCTCGCCCGGCGGCCTCTCCATCCATCCTTGGCTGCGAGTTTCTCGAGCCGCGCCCTCTCCTTGGCGTCTTCGGCTGTCGAGGCGATCTGGGCCGACCAGGTGAGAGCCTTGAAACCGAGGGTGAGAGATTCCCCGAGCACCATCACGCCGCGAATAAACGGAATGCGGGCTAGCCGCGAGCGCGATGAAAGGCGAGGAAGCGGATCCTTACGGGTTTCGATTCCTCCATCCGGGCTTCGGACCGCCACCGACCAGGCGTGCGGACTGCGGATCATTACGCCTTCAATGACGGCCTGCCCGCCTACGGTGGCGTTGGGGGCCTGACTCATTGCCTGTTAAGTCTCCGCCGACTCCTCGGCCGGGCTGTCGGCTTCGACGGCTGCTTCAGGCTCGACCGGCTCATCCGCGACGGCCACGGTTTCGGCCTCTGCCTTCTGTACGGCCTTCTTGGGCCGCGGGGTGGTCTTGGGCTTGGCCGGCTTCGACGTGCTCGCCTTGGCGGCGGAGGTCGACTTCGACTCGACCTCTTTGATCTTGGCCTTCTCGGCCCGCTTGGCCTTCTTGGAGGCCACGGCTTTGGTGTCGGTCTTCTCGGTGCGCTTGCGGAACCGCTCCACCCGACCACCGGTGTCAACCAGCTTTTGCTTCCCCGTGTAGAAGGGATGACATTCGTTGCAAAGCTCGGCCGTGAGGGTTTCGCGAGTTGAGCGCGTCACGAACTCGTTGCCGCACGAGCAGTGCACGCGGGTTTCCACGTAATCGGGATGGATGTCCGTCTTCACTTGTCGCCTTCCTTACCCGTTCCCGGTCTTCGCCACCTCGGCGAGGAACTCGGCGTTCGATGTCGACTCTTTCAGCTTATTGATGAGTAACTCGAGGGCGGGTGCCGATTCGAGCGCCATCAGCACTCGACGGAGCTTCCAAACCTGCTTGAGCTCATTGGGCTCGAAAAGCAGCTCCTCCTTGCGGGTACCCGAGGCCTGAATGTCGACGGCCGGGTAGATCCGCTTGTCGGCCAGGCTGCGGTCGAGCCGCAGCTCCATGTTTCCGGTGCCCTTGAACTCCTCGAAGATCACCTCGTCCATGCGGGATCCGGTCTCGACGAGCGCCGTTCCCATGATGGTAAGGCTTCCCCCCTCCTCAATATTCCGAGCCGCGCCAAAGAAACGCTTCGGCGGGTAGAGCGCTTGCGAGTCGACGCCACCGGACAGAATCCGACCCGAGGCGGGGGTTGCCAGGTTGTGGGCCCGGGCGAGCCGCGTGATCGAGTCGAGGAGGATGACAACATCGTTGCCCATCTCCACCAGACGCTTGGCCCTCTCCAGAGCGAGCTCGGAGACCTGAGTGTGCTCCTCGGCGGGTCGATCGAATGTCGAGAAGACCACTTCACCCTTGACCGAACGTTGCATGTCGGTTACTTCCTCCGGGCGCTCATCGACCAGCACGACCATGAGGTGACACTCGGGGTTGTTCTCGGCCACGGAAGCGGCAATCTCCTTGAGAACTGTGGTCTTCCCGGCCTTGGGCGGCGAGACGATCAAGCCACGCTGTCCCTTCCCGATCGGGGAAATCAAGTCCATTACGCGAGCCAGGTGATCGTCCTTGTCGTCGCGCTCCATGCGGAGGCGGATATCCGGGAAGAGTGGGGTGAGAGATCCGAACTTGGGACGCTTGCGAGCATCCTCCGGCTTCATGCCGTTGTTGGAGACCACTCGCACCAGGGCAGCGAACTTCTCTTGCGAACGGGGCGGTCGAACCGGCCCTTCGATCAGATCTCCCTTGCGAAGACCAAACTTCCGCACCTGGTTGGCTGAGACATAAACGTCCTTGTCTCCGGGCAGATATCCGCCAACCCGCAGGAACCCGTAGCCCTCGGGGAGGATGTCGAGTAGTCCCTCCCGGGTCTCCAACTCGCTCTCATCGATGTCTTCTCGTTCACGGGAACGACTGGTCCGCTTGCGCTTTCTGCCGTTGCCGTCCTTGGTTCGGTCGGATTCGCTTGACTTGGATCCGTTGTCGGTCTTGGTCGTGCTCTTGGAGGTGGTTTTCGTCGCGGTCTTCTTGGCGGCGCTGGGCAGCTCGACCTCGGGATCTTTCACATCCACCCCTCCTGATTGGAGGATGGCGGCGATGAGCTTTGCCTTCTGCAAACCGTCGGCCTCGACACCCACCGAGGAAGCTATGGTGCGAAGGTCTTCGAGGGTCTTTCCCTGCAGTTCGGCTCGTGTCGTCATGGGATTCCTTTACTCGTGCGGACGAGAATTTCTGGCATTCACAGATAGTGGAATGCGCACAGGCGCTCGCCAGCAGATACTTGGGTCGAGCTGTCGGACGGATTGTCCACGACTCATAATAGAGGCTCGCTCGATTTGGTCCAACCCCAATAGTGTCGGCTTAATTCCCTCCGGGCTGTATCTCTTTTCGATTTTTCCGCCGGCTGTCTCTTCGACGTGCATCAATGGCGAAAAAATCGAAGTGCTGCCGCCACCAACCAAAGGGAGGACGGCCGATGCCGCCGGCACCGGGCCCAGCATGAACCCCGATTCTCGAATCTGAATGCTCTTAGTAAGACTTTTCGCGGACTATGTTCACTGGTCATGGTTACCCAACTCCGGAGAAACTTTCATCAGCTGCGCGAGGCTCTGACTGAGATCGGACTTCGATACGAATCGAGCAACTACGCCGACCTGGCCGGAGGCGTGCTCGACCAAAGCACCGGGGAGTTGGAAATCGACGGCATGCCGGCCTACTACAGCGCGTATTCGGTGGAGACGAACCCAGCGGGGGATGTTCACTTCACGATCGACATGTTCTCCGAGCTACCGACATGGTTTGGCATCAAGCCCAGCCACGAGTTCTGGATGCGACCCGACGGCACCGTCTACTACTCCTAAGCGGATTTCCCGGCGATGTACTCCTTTACATCTGCCAGGGAGTTGGGAAGCACATCCACATGTTCGGGGAGCCCGTGGAGCCGTTTGAGGCGATGCGGCGTTATAGGTGGCTCGCCCACGACGGCGGCCACCGTTTCAGGAAACTTGGCCGGATGGGCACAGGCCATGATCACCAGCGGCACGTCCGGATCGGCGCGGTGTTCCCGCCCCACGCCCACACCAACCGCTGTGTGAGGATCGATCACTAGTCCCGCCTCGGCGTATACCGATGCGATGGCGTTCCGGGTCTCGGCATCGCGAAGACGTCCGGCGGTGAACATTTCCGTGAGTTGTTGATGAACCGAACCCGGAAGATCGGCCCGGCCGGTGGATCGAAAGCCCTGCAAAAACTCGGCCGTCCTGGGACCGTCGAAATCGAAGAACTCGAACAACAGCCGCTCCAGATTAGAGCTCACTTGAATGTCCATTGCCGGGCTCACAGACGGCACGACTTCGTGGACTTCGAGCACGCCCGTGTCGTATGCCCGGGTGAGAATGTCGTTGACGTTGGTGGCAAGAATCAACTGGGTGATGGGCACGCCCATGGCGCGAGCTACGTGCCCGGCATAGATGTTTCCGAAGTTTCCGGTTGGGACCGAGAACGCGATCTCCCCTCCCCCGAGCGCCTGGGCCGACGTTGCGTAGTAGACAACCTGGGCCATGACTCGGGCCCAGTTGATCGAATTGACCGCACCCAGCCTGTGCTCGGAGCGGAACCCGCGGTCGGCGAACATGGCTTTGACTAGATCCTGACAGTCATCAAACGTGCCTTCGACAGCGATGTTGTGGATGTTGGGCTCATCAACGGTCGTCATTTGCAACCGCTGGACATCTGAAACCCGGCCACGCGGATGGAGCATGAACAACTCGATGCCCGGCCGCCCCCGTAGAGCCTCAATGGCTGCCGAGCCGGTGTCCCCACTGGTTGCGGCAATCACCGTGGCAGTCGTAGACCGGCGGGCTAGCTCGTGTTCGAGCAGCCGACCCAGCAGTTGGAGGGCGATGTCTTTGAACGCCAGGCTTGGGCCCCAAAAGAGCTCGAGCAGCCATTCCCCTCTATCAGGATCCAGCTCCCGTAACGGAGCAACTCGGGGATGGTCAAAGTCGGCGTAGGCGGCGGATACCAGCGCAGCGAATTCGTCACGCTCGTAGTTCGCTTCGACGTAAGGCCACATGAGTTCGGTGGCCATGGCTGGGTAACCGGCTTCCTCCGAGCCGCCGGGCCGAATGTTCGGCAATTGCTCCGGGACGTAGAGCCCCCCATCAGGGGCCATGCCCTGCAGGAGTACGTCGGCGAATTCCACTCCGTCGGCTCCGCCGCGGGTACTGCGATATTTCACAGGTTCGGGGTCGGGCCCGTGCCCTCCACCCTGAACACCGCGGCTGCCTCATCAACTACAGCAAGGTGCTGCAATTGTTCCAGGCTCGCGCGCTGCCTTCTCTCCTCGGTGGCATGGGTGACCAGCAGCAGAGTGGCTTCATCGTCAATGCCTTCCTGCCACACGGACTTGATGCTGACTTCGTTGGCACCAAACACGCCGGCAATCTGAGCCAGGACTCCGGGACGATCCACCACTTCCAGGCGGAGATACCAGGTGGTGGCGATGTTCTCGAAATCCAGCACCCGGCCCGGCTGGAAACGGATCGGCGGCACCACTTCGGCCCCGGCCAGCAACTCCCGGGCGGCGTCCACCACATCACCTAACAAAGCGGTAGCCGTTGGTTGGCCACCGGCACCGGGCCCGGCGAACAGGAGCTGATCGAAACTGGGGCCTTCGACAAAAACCGCATTGGTCGCTCCGCGTATGACCGCCAGCGGGTGATCATCGGGAACAAACGTCGGGTGCACACGGACGCTGACACCAGCCTCGGTATTTTCGGCGACGGCCAAGAGCTTCACCGCGTAGCCAAGCTCACCGGCAATCCGGACATCGATCGGATCGATTCGCTCGATTCCCTCCGTATACACGGAGTCGACGCTCACCCAGGTGCCGAAAGCCAAGCTGGCAAGAATGGCCGCCTTGGCGGCGGCGTCTGA